>Ga0182748_1000057_pt1 | contig 147609 bp, 147 predicted proteins | sample eDN3rd37CKraftOP_FD_128877 | JGI IMG/M metagenome (GOLD analysis project Ga0182748, IMG submission 128877) | Enriched Organic Plus compost microbial communities from Emeryville, California, USA - eDNA 3rd pass 37_C Kraft OP (version 2) (version 2) ... | reverse complement strand
GCCTATCATTATGTCCGCATCCAGCCGCTCGGCGACGGGCGGGACCTGCTGATCGTCGGCGGCGAGGATCACCGGTCCGGCGAGGCCGACGACATGGAGGAACGCTTCGCGCGGCTGGAGCGGTGGACGCGCGATCGTTATCCCTCCTTCGCGTCGATCGACTATCGCTGGTCCGGCCAGGTCCTCGAACCGATCGATTTCATGCCCTTCTCCGGGCGCAATCCCGGCAATCGCGCCATTTACGTCCACAGTGGGGATTCCGGGCAGGGGATCACCAACGGCGTTGCCGGCAGCCTCACCATCCTGCCGTTGATCCTCGGGGAAGACAGCCGCTACGCGCCGCTGTTCGATCCCGCCCGCAAGTCGGCCGGGTCCCTCGCCTCGATCGGCGAGTTCGTGCGCGGCCAGGCCGGGGCGGTGCGCAATTTGGCCGAATATCTGGGTCCGGGCGAGATATCTTCCCTGGACGAGCTGCAGCCGGGCCAGGGCGCCGTCCTGCGTGACGGGCTTGCCAGGGTCGCCGCCTACAGGGCGGAGGACGGCACGGTCATTCGCCGCTCGGCGACCTGCACCCATCTCGGCTGCGTCGTCCACTGGAACAGCTTCGAGAAATGCTGGGACTGCCCCTGCCACGGTTCCCAGTTCGCCCCCGACGGGCAGGTGCTCAACGGGCCGGCGGTGAAGCCCCTGGCGTCGGCAGACTAGGTTCATCGATCTGCGGGAGGCGCCGGAACAGCATCCGGTCCTCGGGTGAGAAGCCGCGTTTCCAGATGATGATGCCGAAGGTCAGCAGGATCAGCGGGATGCCGAAGATCAGCTCGCCCCATTCGGGGATGCGGGTCGCGCCGTAACCGACGATGCCCGCGGCGGCCGACGCCCAGATCAGCGCCTTGCGCCAGCCCGACACCGGCGCCCCGAGCAGCCGCGACAGCAGCCGCGACTTCAGTACCGACGCCAGCGCCAGCGCCAGCATCAGCGCGATCGCCGGCCCGGCGGCCTGCACCGATTCCCTGAGCTCCAGCGCGCGCGCCCCGTAGATGAAGGCCAGCGACAGCAGGATCTGCACGACGATCATGAAGGCGGAGATCATCAGGTTGCGGTGGCGCGCGATATAGATGAGCGCCGCTTCGGACACCGCGGCGGTCGCGGCGACCACCTCGGCGGCGAGCAGGAAGGCCAGCGCGCCGGTGCCGCCGACGAAATTGGGGCCGACCAGCCCCATGACCGCTTCGCCCGGGATGCCGAGGGCGAGCGCGATCGAAGCCTGGGCGGCGATGATCCAGAAACCGACCTGCCGCACTTGCCGCGCGACTGCGGGCCGGTCGTCCTCGGCGAGCTTCTGGGTGATCACCGGGCTGAGGATCGGATCGAAGCTGGTCTTCAGCTTCTGCGGCAGCGACGCCACCTGCTGCGCGACATAATAGATGCCGACGATCGCGGGGGAGAAGAACAGGCCGAGGATGGCGATGTCGATCCGCCGCGACCCCCATTCGATCGCATCGGCGGCGGCCAGCGGCGTGTTGCGCCGTGCGAGCAGCCACAGGGTCACCGGGTCGGGGCGCCAGCCGGTCGGGAGGCCGTAGCTCCTGTAGAGCGGCCACAGCGAAGCGGCCAGCGCCGCCAGCATCGACAGCACATAGGCGAATATCAGGCCGTCGCGGCTGGACACGAAGGACAGCAGGAAGGCGGCGATGCTGATCGTCCACGGCTCGACGATCGCCCGCGCCGTGACCGTGGCGCGCACATTGTGGCGATAGGCGAGGGCGGCCAGGGCGACGTCGGATCCCGCAATCGCGAACACGATCAGGGGCAGCAGCCATTCCGCCCCGTACATCGCGCTGTTGGGGAACATCACCTGCGGAAACAGGGCGAGCACGGCCGAGGCGATGGCGGAAGCGACGAATGCCACCAGCATGCCGTCGGCAACGACGCAGACATGCGGCTTGTCGGTCGAGGCGAGCTGCTGCGCGAGCCCGCGCTTGAGGCCGAGCGTCGCGAGCTGGGCGGCGAACTCGACGATCAATATGGCATAGGCGAAGCGCCCCAGCGCCTCCGGGCCATAGATGCGCCCGGCGACGAACAGGAACGGGAGCCGCGCCGCCAGCCTCAGCAGGAAGCCGAGGAAATTCGTCCGCCCCCCACGTGCGAGGGCGGCAAGATCGTCCCCCGGCGGCGGGGGATCCGCTTCCGTCTTCCGACTAATGCGCAGCGCCCCAGTTCGGACCCGTGCCGATCTCCACGCCAAGCGGCACGCTGAGCTTCACGGCGGGTTCGGCGGCGCCTTCCATCACCGTTCGGATTGTGGCGCTCGCCTTGTCGACATCGTCTTCGGGGACTTCGAAGACAAGTTCGTCATGCACCTGCATCAGCATGCGAGTAGATCCCAGGCCCTCCCGTTCCAGCGCCGGCCCCATCCGCGCCATCGCGCGCTTGATGATGTCGGCGCTGCTGCCCTGGATCGGCGCGTTTATCGCTGCGCGCTCTGCTCCCTGGCGCTCATGTTGTACCTTGGATTTGATGCGTGGGAAATGCGTCTTGCGCCCGAACAGGGTGGTCGTGAACAGATTCTCGCGCGCCTTCTCCAGCGTCTCGCTGATATAGGTGCGGATTCCGGGGAAGCGATCGAAATAGCGGTCGATGATCGCCTGCGCCTCGTCCGCGGTGACTCCAAGCCGTCCGGCCAGCCCCCAGCGCGAGATGCCGTAGAGGATGGCGAAATTGATCGTCTTGGCCGAAGCGCGGGTGTCGCGGTTCACTTCGCCGAACAGTTCGCCCGCGGTCATGTTGTGGATGTCGGCGCCCGCCTCGAATGCGGCGCGCAGCTGCGGCACGTCGCAGATATGGGCGGCGAGGCGCAGCTCGATCTGGCTGTAGTCGGCGGCGAGGATCACATGGCCCGGATCGGCGATGAAGGCGTCCCGGATCCGCCGCCCGATCTCGGTGCGGATCGGGATGTTCATCAGATTGGGATCGGTCGACGCGAGCCGCCCGGTCTGCGCGCCCGACAGGCTGTAGCTGGTGTGGACGCGCCCCGTCTCGGGATTGATCCGCTCCTGCAGCGCGTCGGTATAGGTGCTCTTCAGCTTGGTGAGCTGGCGCCAGTCGAGCACGAGCTGCGCGATCGGCACGCCTTCCCGCGCCAGCCGCTCAAGCTCATTGACGTCGGTCGACCAGGTGCCGGACTTGCCCTTCCTGCCGCCGGTCAGGCCCATCCTGTTGAACAATATGTCGCCCAGCTGCTGCGGGCTGCCGATGGTGAACGTGCAGCCTGCCTCGCCGCAGATCTTCTCCTCCAGTTCGGCGATCTGCACGTTGAACTCGGCCGAAAGACTCCGCAGCACCTCGCGGTCCACCTTGACGCCGTCCCGCTCCATGCCGCCGATCACCGCGATCATCGGGCGATCGACCATTTCATAGACCCGGGTCACCCGCTCCAGCGGCATCCGGGTCCTGAACCGCAGCCACAGGCGAAGCGCCACGTCGGCGTCCTCGGCGGAATATTCGGTCGCCTTGTCGATCGGCACCTTGTCGAAGGTGATCTGCTTCTGTCCGGTCCCACACAGGTCCTTGAAGGCGATGCACTGATGATCGAGATGCTTCTTCGCCAGGTCGTCGAGCGCATGGCTGTTGAGCCCGCCGGCGTCGAGGTTGAAGCTCATGACCAGCGTATCGTCATAGGGACGCAGCCGGATTCCGCGCCGGTCGAGCACCACCCAGTCGAACTTGAGATTGTGGCCGATCTTGAGGATCGCCTCGTCCTCGAGCAGCGGCTTCAGCCTGCCGAGCACCAGCTCGGCCGGAAGCTGGTCCGGGCGCTGCGACAGCAGGTCGCCGCCGCCATGCTCCAGCGGGATGTAGCAGGCCTTGTTGCAGTCGGTGGCGAGGCTGATCCCGACCAGCCTGGCGGTGACGCAGTCGCGACCGTCGGTCTCGGTATCGATCGCGACGCGGCCGGCGGCGCGGATGTCGGCGATCCAGCGGTCGAGCGCCGCCTCGTCGGTGACCGTCTCGTAGAGCGACCGGTCGATCTTGGGCTCCCGCCGCACGTCCGCCTGCGCGGGAGCCTGGGCCGCCGGAACGGTCGCGGCCTGGGACTGGGCGCCCAATCGGGCGAGCAGCGAACGGAAGCCGTGATGCTCCAGGAAGTCGCGCAGCGGCTCTTCGGGGATCCCCTTCATCTCCAGGGATTCGAGCGGCTCGGGCAACGGGGCGTCGCAGATCAGCCGGACCAGCTCGCGCGACATGCGCGCGGCATCGGCATGCTCGATCAGATTCTGCTTGAGCTTCGGCTTGGTGATCTCGTCGACATGGGCGAGGACGTTCTCGACCGTGCCATATTGCTGGATCAGCTGGGATGCCGTCTTCGGACCGATGCCTGGAACGCCGGGCACATTGTCGACGCTGTCGCCCATCAGCGCGAGCACTTCGCCGAGCTGCTCGGGCGGGACGCCGAACTTCTCGATCACATGGTCGCGGTCGATTCGCCGGTCGTTCATCGTGTCGAGCAGGTCGAGTCCGGGCTCGATCAGCTGCATCAGGTCCTTGTCCGAGGAAACGATGGTGACCTGCCAGCCCTGCTCCAGCGCCGCCTTCGCATAGCAGGCAATGATGTCGTCGGCTTCGAGCCCGTCCTGTTCCAGGCAGGGGATGGAGAAGGCCCTGGTCGCGTCGCGGATCAGCGGAAACTGGGGGACGAGCTCCGGCGGCGGCGGCGGCCGGTTCGCCTTGTAGCCGTCGAACAGCTGGTTGCGGAACGTGCTCTCGGACGCATCGAGGATGACCGCAAGATGCGTCGGCCCTTCCTCCTTGTTGAGGCTGTCGGCCAGCTTCCAGAGCATGGTCGTATAGCCGTAGACGGCGCCGACGTTGAGACCGTGCTTGTTGGTCAGCGGCGGCAGCCGGTGGAAGGCGCGGAAAATGTAGCTCGACCCGTCGACGAGATAGAGATGGGGCATGCGCGAGGCTTAGCCGAAGAGGAAGACGAAACAAACGCCTTCGGGCCTTTCGCCCGCCGATCCACGCCGGTCATCACCTGTTCAACGACGTCATGACAGAAGGGCGGACATGAAGCGAAGGACCTTCCTGGCGGGATTTGGTGGTGCGACGGCATGGTTGATCCTGCCGACCCTTTGTCCCGCGCCGGCCGCGGCGGCGCCCTTTTCGCCGACCCGCTTTTCCGTCCAGGTTCGCGGGGTCGGCCCCGACGTGATCCTGATTCCGGGGTTGGCGGCGTCGCGCGGCATCTGGTCGTCGACCGTCGCTGCCGTTCCCGGCTACCGCTATCATCTGGTCCAGGTCGCGGGCTTCGCCGGCGAACCGGCGCGCGGCAATGGGCGTGGGCCGGTGGTCGCCCCGCTCGCGGAGGAGATCGCCCGCTACATCGCCGGCAACGGCCTGCACCGACCGGCCATCATCGGCCATTCCATGGGCGGGACGGTCGCGATGATGGTGGCGTCAAGGCACCCCGACCGGGTGGGCAAGGTCATGGTCGTCGACATGCTGCCCCAGCCGTCGGGGCTCGTGGGTTCGACCGCCGAGGGTGCGCGCGGGCTTGCCGAAAGTCTCCGGGGGCTGACCGAAACGCCCGGCGGCCGTGCGCTCGTCGCCTCGATGATCGGCCTGTTCGGGGATCCCGCCGACAGCGGCGTCAGGAGCGATCCCGACGTGGTTGCGCGGGCGACCCACGATCTCGCCGGCCTCGACCTCACGCCCGAGCTTCCCCGGATCCGCGCGCCGCTCACCATCGTCTACGCCGCTTCGGAGCCGGCGGTGCGCCAGGCGCGCGATGCCGAATTCGCCGGCGCCTATCGCGCGCGGCCAGGCACGCGGCTCGTCCGCATCGACGACAGCGGCCACATGATCATGTACGACCAGCCCACCCGCTTCCGCGACGTCATGCGGGCCTTCCTCGGCGACTAGAGCATCGAACCTGCCCGGCCCGCCCCTGGAACCAGGCCTGGTTTTTCCAGCTTTTCTCCCCCTCCCGCACGCGAGCGGCAACAGCCGGGACGGTGAAGGTCAGGCCGCCGGGACCAGGACGGTGTCCGCCGCCTCGGTCAGCATGGCGGGATAGTCGAGCGTATAGTGCAGCCCGCGGCTTTCCTTGCGCGCCAGGGCCGAACGGACGATCAGCCCGGCGACTTCGACCAGGTTGCGCAGCTCGATGAGGTCGGGCGTCACCCGGAAATTGCCGTAATAGTCCTCGGTCTCCTGCCGCAGCAGGTTGACCCGGTTGAGCGCCCGCTGGAGCCGCTTGGTGGTCCGCACGATCCCGACATAGTCCCACATGAACCGGCGGATTTCCCGCCAGTTGTGGTGGACGACCACTTCCTCGTCCGAATCGGTGACCCGGCTTTCGTCCCAGGTGCGGATGGGCGGCGGCGGCGGGAGGTCGCCCCAATGGGCGGCGATGTGGCGCGCGGCCGCCAGGCCGAACACCAGGCATTCGAGCACCGAATTGGAGGCGAGCCGGTTGGCGCCATGGAGTCCCGATTGGGTCACCTCGCCCGCGGCATAGAGGCCGAGAAGGTCGGTCCGTCCGTCGAGGTCCACCATCACGCCGCCGCAGGTGTAATGGGCGGCCGGCACCACCGGGATCGGATCCCTGGTGATGTCGATTCCCAGCTCCAGCAGCCGCGCATGGATGGTCGGGAAATGTGCCTTCACGAACTCCGGATCGCGGTGGCTGATGTCGAGGTGGACATAATCCAGCCCGAGGCGCTTCAGCTCATGGTCGATCGCACGGGCGACGATGTCGCGCGGCGCGAGCTCGGCCCGCTCGTCGAAATCGGGCATGAAGCGGCGGCCGTCGATCGGCAGCTTCAGATGGGCGCCCTCGCCCCGCATCGCCTCGGTGATCAGGAAGTTCTTCACTTCGTGATTGAACAGGCAGGTGGGGTGGAACTGGTTGAACTCCATGTTGGAGACGCGGCAGCCGGCGCGCCAGGCCATGGCGATGCCGTCCCCGGTCGACCCGCGGGGATTGGTGGAATAGAGCCAGGCCCGGCTGGCGCCCCCGGTCGCGAGGATCGTCGCCCGTGCGGTGAACAGGGTGACGCCGCCCTGCCGCGCATCGACCGCATAGGCGCCCCAGACGTGCCGTTCGCCGTCGCCCGACCGGCGGTGGCGCTCGGTCACCAGGTCGATCGCCACCATGTCGGGGATGAGGCTGATGTTCGGGCGCGCGGTCGCCGCCGCTTCCAGCGCCTGCTGGACGGCGAGGCCGGTCGCATCCGCGACGTGGACGATCCGCCGGTGGCTGTGCCCTCCCTCCCGGGTCAGGTGCCAACGCTCGGATTCGCCCGGGTTGAACGGCACGCCGAGCTCGGCCAGCCGCTCGATCGCCGCCGGCGCGTTCTCGACCACGAACTCGACCGTGCGCCGGTTGTTGAGCCCGGCGCCGGCGATCATCGTATCCTCGATATGGCTTTCGAACGTGTCGCCCGGCTCCAGCACCGCTGCAATGCCGCCCTGGGCATAAGCGGTCGATCCGGCGGAAATGGCGCCCTTGGCGAGCACGCCGACCCGCAGATGCGCGGGAAGTTCGAGCGCGGCGCTCAGCCCCGCGGCGCCCGACCCCAGAATGATGACGTCATAGTGGCGCTCAGCCATGCGCCGCCGCGCTGCGGGTGAGGTTGAGGAACACGTCCTCGAGATCGGCTTCCCGGGTCGAGACGTCGACCAGCCCCAGCCCCTCCCGCTGAAGGGCGTCGAGCACTTCGCCGGCGTTCACCCGGTCCTTGCGATAGGTGATCACGACGGTGCGGTCGTTGATCCTCTGGATCTTGTCGAAGCAGGCGTCGTTCGGAAGGGTCGTGAGGTCCCGGTCGACCGTCACCTCGACCGCTTTCTCCTGCGCCATGCCCAGGAGGGTGCGGGTCTCCTCATTGGCGACCAGCCGGCCGTGGTGGATGATCGCGATCCGGTCGCACAGTTCCTCGGCCTCTTCGAGATAATGGGTGGTGAGCACGACGGTCACGCCCTGCCGGTTGAGCTCGCGCACATAGTCCCAAAGCTGCTGCCGCAGCTCGATGTCGACTCCAGCCGTGGGCTCGTCGAGCACGAGGATGGGCGGGGAATGGACCATCGCCTTGGCGACCAGCAGCCGCCGCTTCATGCCGCCGGACAGGGTGCGGGAATAGGAATTGGCCTGATCCTGAAGGTGCACCGCCCGCAGCAGCTCGGCCGAGCGCCGCTGGCTCTTCGGCACGCCGTAGAGGCCCGCCTGGAGCTCCAGCGCCTCGAGCGGGGTGAAGAAGGGATCGAAGACGATCTCCTGCGGAACGATTCCGATCGACACCTTGGCGTTGCGGGGATGCGTGTCGATGTCGAAGCCCCAGATGCGGGCGGTGCCGCCGGTCTTGTTCACCAGACCTGCAAGGATGTTGATCGTGGTCGACTTGCCCGCGCCGTTCGGGCCCAGCAGGCCGAATATCTGGCCCCGCGGGACGTCCAGGTTGATCCCGTCGAGCGCGCGCTTGCCGCCCTCGTAGGTCTTCTCGAGATCGCGCAGTTCGATCGCTGCGAACGGGGCCGTATCGGACATGCAGTCCGCATAGCGGGTGAATTCGCCTGCGCAAAGACGCTCGATCCGCGGCCGCCGCCGCCGGAGCAGGTGCATCACGGCAAAGTCCGCATTTACCCGAAACCGCAAAGCCCCGTTAAGCCTGCGAACCTAAGCGGCGCGCATGTCCGGGCACCTCGTCTCCTTCCTCGCGCCGCGCTGGGCCCTGTGGCTTTCGGCCGTCCTCGCCGCGCTGCTGGCGCTGGCGGGCAGCGCGCTGCCGACGGCCTGATCCGCGCAGGCGCGCCACGCCGGGGCTTGCAGCCTTCGGGCCTTGATCCTAGAGCGCAACCATGGATCCGTTCGTTCCCGAGATCAGCCATGTGACCAGCCCGCGGGTCGCCTGCGACGGCTCTGCCGGCATGAACCCGGCGCTCGGCCACCCGCGCGTCTATCTGCAGATCGACGAAAAGGGCTATGTCGACTGCGGCTATTGCGACCGGCGCTTCATCCTGAAGGGCGGTCCGGCCGACCTGCCCGGCCAGTCGTCCGACGCGACGGGCCAGTCCGGGGGTGCACAGCACGCCTGAGCCCCCTATATCCGCGGGATGAGCATCACCGACCCCCGCCGATTCCTCTACCGCCCCGATGGTCTCGATCCCGAAGCCGCCAGGCGCCTCACCGCGGAGGCCCTGCGCAGCTGCGACGACGGCGAGCTCTATCTCCAATATACCGCGTCGGAGAGCTTCGGCTTCGACGACGGGCGGCTGAAGACCGCGGATTTCAATACCCAGGCCGGCTTCGGCCTGCGCGGCGTGTCCGGCGAGACGACGGCTTTCGCCCATGCCAATGAGCTCAGCGAGGCCGCCATCCGCCGGGCGGCGGAGACGATGCAGGTGCTCGATCCGGCCAAGGCGCCGCCGGCCGCGCCGCCGCGCCGCACCAATGCCCGCCTCTATACCGACGCCGATCCGCTCAGCCTGATCCCGTTCGCGCGCAAGGTCGAGCTTTGCCAGCAGATCGATGCTGCTGCCCGCGCGCGCGATCCGCGCGTCTGCCAGGTCTCGGTGTCGCTCGCCGGGTCTTGGAGCGTGATCGACATCGTCCGCGCCGACGGCCAGGTCGCCCATGACGTTCGGCCGCTCGTGCGCCTCAACGTCCAGCTGGTGGTCGAGCAGAATGGGCGCCGCGAAACCGGCTATCACGGGCTCGGCGGCCGCCGCCTTTACGACGATCTGTTCGATCCGGCGACCTGGAACCGCGCGATCGACATGGCGCTGGCCCAGGCGCTGGTGAATCTGGAGTCCGTCGCCGCTCCGGCCGGCGAGATGACGGTGGTGCTTGGCCCCGGCTGGCCGGGCGTCCTGCTGCACGAGGCGATCGGCCACGGCCTCGAGGGCGATTTCAACCGCAAGGGCACGTCCGCCTTTTCCGGCCGTATCGGCGAGCGGGTCGCAGCGCCCGGCGTGACGGTGGTCGACGACGGCTCGATCGGCGGACGGCGGGGATCGCTCACCATCGACGACGAGGGAACGCCCACCCAGGCGACCACCCTCATCGAGGACGGCATATTGAAGGGCTATCTGCAGGACCGGCTCAACGCCCGGTTGATGGGCGTTGCTCCGACCGGCAACGGGCGGCGCGAGAGTTTCGCCCATGCGCCGATGCCGCGCATGACCAACACCTTCATGCTCGGCGGCAGGGACGATCCGGCCGAGATCATCGCCCGCGCGAAGAACGGCATCTACGCGAAGAGCTTCGGCGGCGGGCAGGTCGACATCACCAGCGGCAAGTTCGTCTTCTCCTGCACCGAAGCCTACAGGATCGAGAACGGCAGGCTGGGCGCCCCGATCAAGGGCGCGACCCTGATCGGCGACGGCCCCACCGTGCTCACCAGGGTTGCGGCGATCGGCAATGACATGGCGCTCGACGAGGGGATCGGCGTCTGCGGCAAGGGCGGCCAGTCGGTTCCCGCGGGCGTCGGCCAGCCGACGCTTCTGATCGAGGGACTGACGGTCGGCGGAACCGCCGCCTGATGTGGAGGCGGGAGATCCTGGACTTCTGGTTCGGGCTGAAGCCGGAGCAATGGTGGAAGCCCGATCCGGAGCTGGACGCCGACATCCGCGAGCGCTTCCTCGATCTCTGGGAGAGTGAGCGGCAGCGGCCCGCCGCCGACTTCCTCACCGATCCGGACACGGCGCTCGCCGCCGTGATCCTGTTCGATCAGGCGCCGCGCAACATGTTCCGCGGCCATGCCGACAGCTTCGCGACCGATCATCTGGCGCTCGCCGTCGCCCAGGGCGCGATCGAGCGGGGGTTCGACAAGGCGCTGGAGCCGGTCCGGCGCGGCTTCCTCTACATGCCGTTCCAGCACAGCGAGGATCTCGACGTGCAGCGGCGCTCGCTCGCCTTGTTCGCCGATCTCGGCAACGAGGAGCAGATACTGTACGCCCGCAGGCATTATGAGGTGATCGAACGGTTCGGGCGCTTCCCCCATCGCAATGCGATGCTCGGCCGCAAGCCGCGTGCCGAGGAGCTCGCCGCGACGGATGCCGATCCGACGCGGCTATGAGCCTGGTCGAACTCCGCAATTTCTACACCAAGGTCGAGGCCGATCTCGCCCGCCTGTTCCTCGCTTCGGAGGGGATCGAAACCTTCCTGTTCGACACCTCCTCCAATTATGCCGGTGCGATCACCGGATATCGGCTGATGGTGCGGGGGGACGAGAAGGACGCGGCGGAACGGCTGCTCGAAGGCCGCGAGGCTCCGGAAGCGTCCTAGCCCAGATAGGGGCGCAGCGGCGTGAGGTCGTAGCCGGCGCCGGCGGCGCGGGCGACGATCGAGTCGGCATCGTCGCCGGCCTGCGCGCGGGTCAGCGCCCACATATAGGCGGAGCGGACCCCGCCGGCGCAGAAGGCGAGCACCTTGCCCTCCGCCCCGCCGAGCGCCTCGGCCATTGCTTCCACCTGGTCCTGCCTGAACCCGCCGGCGACCGGGATGTGGCGATAATCCAGCCCAGCTGCCCGCGCCGCGGCCTCGATCTCCATCCCGCTGGGCTGGCCCACCTGTTCGCCGTCGGGGCGGTTGTTGATGATCAGGGTGACGCCGGCCTGGGCCGCTTCCTTCACGTCTTCCGGCCGGATCTGTCCGGAAACCAGCATTTGCGCATCAAGCCGCCGAAACATGGGATTCTCCCGCATGGGTGGCGATGACCTTCAGGAATTCCTCGCCGTAGCGTTCCAGCTTCACGGTTCCAATCCCCGAAATCCGCCCCAGCGACTCGAGGGTCGCCGGTTTCAGCACCGCCATCTCGCGCAGGCTGCTGTCGTGGAAGATCACATAGGGCGGCACGCCCTGCGCCTGGGCCAGTTCGCGCCGTTTCTCCCGCAGCGCCTCGAACAGGGGATCGCCGGCGAGACCGTCCGCGCCCGGGCCGACCTCGCCGCGGCGGGTCCGGCGCTGGCGCCTGGGCGGCAGCACGAGCGCGAGCGACTCCTCGCCGCGCAGCAGCGGGCGGGCCGCCGGCCCGAAGGACAGGCCCCCATATTCGTCGGGGCGCAGCGCATCGCGCGCGATCAGCGCGCGGGCGGCGGGCCGGATCAGCGCCAGCTCCTCCTCGCTCGCGATCCCGAACACCGACAGGTGGTGATGGCCGAAGCTGTGGACCTTGTCGGTTTCGCGGCCGGACAGCACGTCGGTCAGATGGCCGATGCCGAAGCGCATATCGGTCCGGAACACGGCCGACAGCAGCTTGCGGGCGAGTTCGGTGGCATCCACGCTGGTCGGCGGCTCGAGGCAATTGTCGCAATTGCCGCATCGCTCGGGCGGCGTCTCGCCGAAATGGCGGAGCAGCAGCGCCCGCCTGCAGTCGGCCGCTTCCACCAGAGCGGCCAGCGCGTTCAGGCGATGGCGTTCGCCGCTGCGCCGGTCCTCGGGCACCTCGGTCTCGATCCGCCGGCGGGCGCGGGCGAGGTCGTCGGCGCCCCAGAACAGCCAGGCTTCCGCCGGCTCCCCGTCGCGGCCGGCGCGTCCGGTTTCCTGATAATAGGCCTCGATCGACTTGGGCAGGCCGGCATGGGCGACGAAGCGCACGTCCGGCTTGTCGATTCCCATGCCGAAGGCGATCGTCGCCACCATCACCATGTCCTCGCTGGCGACGAAGGCGGCCTGGTTGCGGGCGCGGACCCCCGGATCGAGTCCGGCATGATAGGGAAGCGCGGGGCGCCCCTCGCTCCCCAGCGTTTCCGCCAGCTTCTCGGTCGCGGCCCGGCTCGGGGCATAGACGATGCCCGGTCCCGGCTGGTCCCGGAGCAGGCGCCTGAGCTGGCCCGCGACTCCGTCGCGCGGGCGGATGTGATAGCGGATGTTGGGCCGGTCGAAGCCGGCGAGCACCAGCCCATCCTCGTCGATTCCGAGCTGGACGAGGATGTCGGCCCGGGTCTGGCGGTCGGCGGTGGCGGTCAGCGCGAGCCGCGGAACCCCTGGAAAGGCATCGAGCAGCGGCCGCAGCAGCCGGTAGTCGGGCCGGAAATCATGGCCCCATTCGGAAACGCAATGGGCTTCGTCGATCGCGATCAGGGAAAACGCCACCTCGCTCGCGAGCCTGCGGAAGCCCTCGCCGCTCGCGCGTTCGGGCGCGACGTAGAGCAGGTCCAGCTCCCCGCGGCGCAGCCGTGCGATCGTCTCCTGCCGGTTGTCGTCGGCGGAGGTCAGCGCGGCCGCGCGGATCCCGAAGCCCTCGGCGGCGCGAATCTGGTCGTGCATCAGCGCGATCAGCGGGGAAATGACCAGCGCGGTTCCCGGCCGGGCCAGCGCTGGTACCTGGTAGCAGAGCGACTTGCCCGATCCGGTCGGCATCACTGCGAGCGTGTGGAGGCCGCGCATCACGCGCCCGATCACCTGCTCCTGGACGCCGCGGAAGCCGGGAAAGCCGAAGACGGTCTGAAGGATGTGGCGCGGCTCCGGCATGACCCGTCTGCTACCCGCCCGAACCGGCCCCGTCATCCTCCAAACCGCATCGGCCGCGACCGGCCGCGCGTGGTCCCAACTGATTTCTGGATGGAAACGAGAGTCGCATCGCTTCCGGCCGAAGTCCTTGCGGCCTGAAAGGAATATTTCAGGAACAAATAAGGTCTCGAACAGTTCTTGTGCCGGAGGGGTGCAAGATGATTGAGCATGATTCACTTCTGCTGGTCGAAGACGAACCGCTGATCGCCTGGTCGCTCGCCGAAGCGCTCGAAGAAGAAGGCTATCAGGTCAGCCTTTGCGGCACCGGCTTCGATGCGCTCAACTATATCGAAATGGAAGATCGGGTTCGGGCGATCGTCACCGACATCAATTTCGGATCGGGTCCCGACGGCTGGGAAATCGCGCGGCGGGCGCGCGAACATTTTCCCGGCGCCGCGGTGGTCTATATCACCGGCGACAGCGCCGCCGAATTCCAGCAGGAGCGGGTCGCCCAGAGCCGGCTGCTGCAGAAGCCCTTCGATGTCGCCGAGCTGGTGACGGCGGTGACGGAACTGCTCTCCACCCATTGAGCCGAAATCCGGGGCTCCGGGTCACTCGGCGGCTTCGGCTTGCTCCTCCTCCCGCTCGCTCTGCTGGCGTTCCCACATTTCGGCATAGAGGCCGCCCCTGCGCAGCAGCTCCGCATGGGTGCCGCGCTCGGCCACCCGGCCCTGGTCGAGCACGACGATCTGGTCCGCATCGACGATGGTGGAAAGGCGATGGGCTATGACGATGCTGGTCCGGCGGGCGGCGACATCGCGCAAGGTCGCCTGGATCGCCGCCTCGGTGCGGCTGTCGAGCGCGCTGGTCGCTTCATCCAGCACCAGGATCGGCGGGTCCTTGAGCAGGGTCCGGGCGATCGCCACTCTCTGCTTCTCGCCGCCTGACAGCTTCAGCCCGCGCTCGCCGACTTCCGCATCATAGCCGTCGGGCAGGGCGACGATGAAATCATGGATGGCCGCCCGCCGCGCCGCCGCCTCGATCTCTTCCTGGGTCGCGTCGTCCTTGCCGTAGCCGATATTGTAGCCGATCGTGTCGTTGAACAGCACGCTGTCCTGCGGGACGATGCCGATGGCGCGGCGCAGGCTGGTCTGCTGCGCCTGGGTGATATCCTGTCCGTCGATCAGGATACGGCCGCTGGTCGGCTCGTAGAAACGGAACAGCAGCCGCGACAGCGTCGATTTGCCTGCGCCCGAGGGCCCGACCACCGCAGTCATGCTCCCCGGCGGTATGTCGATGTCGATGCCCCGCAATATCTCGCGGTCGGCCTCGTAGCCGAAGCGGACCTGTTCGAACCGCACATGGCCCGCGCTGACGTTCAGCGGTGGCGCGGCCGGCCGGTCGACCACTTCGGCCTGGGTGTCGATGATCCCGAACATCTGCTCCATGTCGATCAGGCCCTGGCGGATGTTGCGATAGACCCAGCCCAGCATGTCGAGCGGGCGGAAGAGCTGGGCGAGCAGGGTGTTGACCAGCACGACGTCGCCGGTGGTGAAGGCGCCGCGGCTCCAGCCCCAGACGGTATAGCCCATCGCGCCCGCCATCATCACGTTGGTGATCAGCGACTGGCCGATATTGAGCCAGGCCAGCGACGTCTCGTTCTTGACCGCGCTGTCGGTATAGGCGCGCATCGCGGCGCCGTAGCGCCGGGCCTCGCGCTCCTCGGCGGTGAAATATTTCACCGTCTCATAGTTGAGCAGCGAATCCACCGCGCGGCCGATCGCGACATTGTCCTGGTCGTTCATCTGCCGCCGCAGCCGCGTGCGCCAGTCGGTGACGAAGCGGGTGAAGGCGATGTAGACGACCACCATGGCCAGGGTGGCGATCACCAGCCCCTGACCGAACTTCACGCCGAAGATCACGCAGGTCGCGATCAGCTCGACCAGGGTCGGGGCGATGTTGAACAGGATGAAATAGAGCATCATGTCGATGCTCTTGGTGCCACGCTCGACGATCTTGGTGAGCGCCCCGGTCCGTCGCTCGAGATGGTAGCGAAGCGACAGCCGGTGCACGTGACGGAACACATGTTCCGAAAGCCGGCGGGCGGCATCCTGGCCGACCCGCTCGAAGATGGCGTTGCGCAGATTGTCGAACAGCACGCCGCCGAAACGGGCGCCGGCATAAGCGATGACCAGGGCGACGGCGAGCCCTGCCGCTTCCTCCATTCCCGGCACCATCCGGTCGATGGCCGCCTTGTAGGCAAAGGGCATGGTCAGCGTCGCGCCCTTGGCCACGAACACGAGCACCATCGCCAGGACCACCCGTGCCTTCAGGGCGGGTTCGCCGGCTGGCCAGAGATAGGGCAGGAAGCGCCGGATCGGCGCCCAGCCCGGCTCGCGCCGTGTCGCATTCGTCTCTGCAGATGACATGTTTGTCTAAGTAATGATGCGGATGGCGATCACCAAGTTATGTGCGCGAAACAGACGGAACCGCCACGATGCTTGTCGGTTGGGGCGGAACGTTTCGGAGGGCATGATGGGACCGGCCGTTTTCGTTCTGGCGATACTGGGATGCGGGGAGGCGGACAGCGCCTGCCGCCAGGTCGCCGTGGCCGACGGCCTCTATCGCAGCGTCCAGGCCTGCACCGACGCGACGGCCACCGTCCTCGAGAAATATCAGGATCTCGCCTTCCCGGTGGTGGTCGCGCAATGCCAGCCCGCCGGAACCAAGGCGTCGGTGGAACTGCGGCCGGACGAGATCGACCTGCCGGAGCCCGAAAAACCGGCCCGCGGCGCCCCCCGGGTCCGCTTCGCCGACCGCCGCGCCGGGGTCTGACGCGCCGCCCCGCCGGCGGGGCCCGCCGTGGAACGCCTCGATACCGCATCTGTTGTCTCTCCTGAGCCCATCGGCGGCAGGAGACGATCATGAGGCAACAGCAGCGGCGCTCGCACGCGCGCCTTTCCGGAAGGACGAACGAAGCCGAACGGGGGGAGGGCTGAGCCATGGGCGACACCCAGACCCTCGGCATGGTCCACGAGGACGATCTTCCCGGTCATGAAAGCCAGCTCGAACCCAAGCCCGACTGGGAGCCGCGCTATCCCGGCTCCGGCCGACTCGACGGCAAGGTCGCGCTCGTCAGCGGTGCCGACAGCGGAATCGGCCGGGCGGTCGCCGCCCTGTTCGCCCGCGAGGGTGCGGACATCGCCATCCTCTACCTGTGCGAGCATGACGATGCCGCTAGGACGCGGGAGATCGTCGAACGGGAAGGGCAGCGCGCGATCACCATCGCGGGCGATGTCGGCGACCGCGCGTTCTGCGACCGCGCGGTGGCGGAGACGCTCGAGGCGTTCGGGCGGTTGGACGTCCTCGTCAACAATGCCGGGGAGCAGCATCCGGACAAGGAGATCACCGACATCACCGAAGAGCAGCTGAAGCGGACCTTCCAGACCAACATCTTCGGCATGTTCTTCCTGACCCAGGCGGCCCGGCCGCACCTGGGGGCGGGCGCGGCGATCATCAACTGCACCTCGGTCACCATGTACCAGGGGTCGAGCGAGCTCCTGGACTATTCGGCCACCAAGGGGGCGATCACCGCCTTCACCCGCTCGCTGTCGGAGAATCTGATCGACAAGGGGATCAGGGTGAATGCGGTCGCGCCGGGGCCGATCTGGACACCGCTCAACCCGTTCGGGGGCTCGACTCCCGAAAAGATGAAGGATTTCGGCAAGAACGTGCCGATGGGCCGGCCGGGCCAGCCTAACGAGGTGGCGCCGAGCTTTCTGTTCCTGGCCTGCGAGGACGCGAGCTACATGTCGGGCCAGGTGCTTCACCCCAATGGCGGCACGATCGTCGGCAGCTGAGCGGTCGTGCAGCATGCCGGAACCGGCCCTCCGGGCGCCGAACCTGCAGGCCGGCGCCACGGCCCCGGGCCGGGACTCACCTTCCCGGCGGGTTCGTGCTATTCTGTTGTGAAAACAGGGGCTCCTATGCGGATCGCTCTCGGAATCGCGGCGGGGGTGCTGATCGCCTTTCTGACGGTCGCCGTCGTCGAATGGATCGGGAGCCTCGCCTTCCCCGTGGCGCCCGAGCCGTTGCACCGGTCCGAAGCGGCGGTTCCGCTCGCCGGCGTTCCGTTTCCCGCCATGCTGGTCGTTGTCCTCGCCTGGTTCCTGGGGGCGTTCGTCGGCGGCTGGTTCGCCTTCCGGATCGGGCGTCGGGTCTGGGCGATCTGGGCCGTCGCGGCAGCCGTCGTCGCGGCCGGCATTCTCGCCATCATGATGATTCTCCATCCGATGTGGATGCAGGTCGCCGCCGTGATCGCGCCGCTGCTCGGCGCTCTGGCGGCCGCCCGTCTTCCCCGGCCGGCGGCGCTGGACAGGGCCCATGGTGGGTAGGGACGACGCGCTTGTCCGGCAGGGCGTCGCCGCCCTTTCGGCGAAGCTGCGGTTCAGGGATGCGCTCAGCGCCGAGGAGGAAGAGGTGCTGGTCGCGGCCGCCACCGAGACCTGCGAGGTTCCGCCCAACAAGGTCATGGTGCGCAGCGGCACCCTGGTCGAAACCAGCACATTGCTGATCGACGGCGTCGTCGCCCGCTACAAGGACCTGTCCAACGGCGAGCGCCAGATCCAGGAACTGCACGTCCGCGGCGACTTCGTCGACCTGCACGGTTTCCTGCTGAAGCGGCTCGACCACAATGTCGGAACCGTGTCCCACTGCCGCTTCGCCCTGGTCCCGCACCGCAACCTGCGGCAGATCACCGAGGACCATCCCCATCTCGCGCGGATGCTCTGGTTCTCGACCATGCTCGATGCGGCGATCCACCGGGAGACGATCCTGTCGGTGGGCCGCCGCGCCGCGCTCGCCCGCATCGCCCACCTGATGTGCGAACTGGCGCTTCGGCTGCAGGTGGTCGGGCTCAGCGACGGCCGCTGCTTCCGGCTGCCGATCAAGCAGAGCGACCTCGCCGACGCCACCGGCCTCACCGCCGTCCATGTCAACCGCATGCTGCGCCAGCTTCGCGACGAAGGCCTGCTGACCTTCCAGCGGGGGGAGGCGGCGATCCACGACTGGGACGGGCTGGCCCGGGTGGCGGAGTTCGAGCCCGCATATCTTCACCTCGAACGCATCGCCCGGTGACGCCGCGGGGTCAGGCCGGTACTCGCTCGGCGCCCGAGCCGCGCGCGCGCAGGTCGAAGGCGGCGGAAATGAGGGCGCGCGTATAGTCGCTGCGCGGCGCGTTGAAGATCTCGTCCGCCGGTCCGTGCTCCACCACCACCCCGTCCTTCAGCACCAGCAGGTCGTGCGCCAGCGCGCGCACGACCTTGAGGTCGTGGCTGATGAACAGATAGGTGAGGCCGTGGCGCACCTGCAGCTCGCGCAGCAGGTCGACGATCTCGGCCTGCACCGACATGTCGAGCGCCGAGGTGGGCTCGTCCAGCACGATGAAGTCTGGCTTGAGGATGATCGCCCTGGCGATTGCGATCCGCTGGCGCTGGCCGCCCGAAAATTCGTGCGGATAGCGGTCCAGCACGTCGTCGCGCAGCCCGACTTCGTCGAGCACCTGGCGCACCGCCGCCCGCCGCTCGTCATAGCTGAGGTCCGGGCGGAACTGGGTCAGCCCCTCCTCGACGATCTGGCAGACGGTGAGCCGGGGGCTCAGCGAGGCGAACGGATCCTGGAACACGATCTGCATGCGGTTGCGCAGCTTGCGCATGCGCTTGAAGTTCATGTCGGCGATCGGCTGCTCCTCGAAGCAGATGTCGCCCTCGCTTCCGATCAGCCGCAGCAGCGCCAGCCCCATGGTGCTCTTGCCCGAGCCCGATTCTCCGACGACGCCGAGCGTCTGGCCGCGCGGGATGGCGATCGAGACTCCGTCGACCGCCTTCACCCAGGCCCGCGGCCGGCCGAACCAGCCCTTGATCGGGAAATGCACCTTGAGCGCATCCGCCTTCACCAGCGGCGGGCCGTCGCCCTCCGCCCGCACCGGCCTGCCCTTCGGCTCGGCGGCGAGAAGCTTGCGGGTATAGGGATGCTGCGGACGGTCGAACACCTCTTCGACCGCGCCGCCTTCGACGATCCGGCCCTCGGTCATCACGCAGACGCGGTCGGTCATCTTGCGCACGACGCCGAGATCGTGGGTGATGAGCAGCATCGCCATGCCGAGCCGCGCCCGCAGCGCCTGCAGCAGGTCCAGCACCTGGGCCTGGACGGTGACGTCCAGCGCCGTGGTCGGCTCGTCGGCGATCAGCAGGTCGGGCTCGTTGGCCAGCGCCATGGCGATCATCACTCGCTGGCGCTGCCCGCCCGAAAGCTGGTGCGGATAGGATTTGAGCCGGTTCTCGGCATCGCGCAGCCCGACCAGCTTCAGGAGGTCGATGGTCCGCTCGCAGGCCTGGCGGCGGCTCGTGGCCGGATCGTGGAGCTGGATCGCCTCGATGATCTGGCGGTCGATGGTGTGCAGCGGATTGAGCGCCGTCAGCGGTTCCTGCGGGATCAGCGCGATCCGGGCGCCCCGGATCCTTTCCAGCGTGCGGGTGTCGGCCCCGACCATCTCCTGCCCGTCGAGCAGGATCGATCCCGAGGGATGGAAGGCGATCGGATAGGGCAGCAGCTGCATGATCGACATCGCCGCCGCCGTCTTGCCCGATCCCGATTCCCCGACCAGCGACACCGTCTCCCTGCGGCCGACGGAGAAGGAGATTCCGCGCACCGCCTCGACGATGCGTCCCTCCGACCGGAAGGAGACCGCGAGGTCCCTGACATCGAGGAGCGGCCGCTCGCTCATGTCGCCTTCCTCGGGTCGAAGGCGTCGCGCACCGCTTCGCCGATGAAGATGAGCAGGGGCAGCAGCACCGCCATCGCCATGAAGCCGGAGATGGCGAGCCAGGGCGTGTGGAGATTGTTGCGGGCCTGGAGCAGCAGCTCGCCGAGCGAGGGATAGCCGCTCGGCAGGCCGAAATTGAGGAAGTCGAGGATGGCGAGCAGCACGATCGCCGTATTGAGGTTGAACGGGATGAAGGTCATCGCCGCGACCATCGCATTGGGCAGGATATGCTTGAACATGATGCGGATGTTGCTGAGCCCGAGTGCGCGCGCGGCGCGGACGTAGTCGAGGTTGCGGCCGCGCAGGAACTCGGCGCGCACCACCTGGACCAGCGACATCCAGCTCACCAGCAGCAGCACGCCGATCAGGGTGAAGAATCCCGGCTCGACGAAGCTGGCGACGATGATGAGGAGATAGAGGACTGGCAGGCTCTGCAATATCTCGATGACGCGCTGGAACAGGAGGTCGGTCCAGCCGCCGAAAAAGCCCTGGATGGCGCCGGCGGCTATCCCGATCGCCGAGCTGAGGGCGGTGAGGATGAGGGCGAAGGTGATCGAGGTGCGGAAGCCGTAGAGCAGTTTGGCGAACACGTCCTGGGCATTGGTGTCGGTGCCGAAGACATGGTCGGGCGATGGCGGCGACGGCGCCGGTTCCGCGATGTCGAAGTCGATCGTGTCGTGGGAGAAGCGGACCGGCGGCCACAGCATCCAGCCGTGGCGGTCGATCAGATCCTGGACCACCGGATCCTTATAGTCGGCCTCGGTCTCGAACTGTCCGCCGAAGGCGGTCTCCGGATAGGCGGCGAGGACCGGCACGTAGAGGTCGCCACGATAGCGCACGAGGATCGGCCTGTCGTTGGCGATCAGCTCCGCGAACAGCGACACGACATAGAGGGTCAGGAAGATCCACAGCGACCAGTAGCCGCGCCGGTTCGCCTTGAAATTGTACCAGCGCCGGCGGGTGATCGGCTTCAGCTGGAACCTCCTCCGCGCCGGGGCCGGGGTGAGGGGACCGTCGGTGACGGGGGTTTCCAGGTTCATCAGACGTCCCGCCTCTCGAAGTCGATGCGCGGATCGACCAGCGTGTAGGTGATGTCGCCCAGCAGGTTGGTGACGAGCCCGAGCAGCGAGAAGATGAACAGCGATCCGAGCATCACCGGATAGTCCCGCTCGAGCGCGGCGGTGAAGCCGAGCAGGCCGAGCCCGTCGAGCGAGAAGACGATCTCGATCAGCAGGGAGGATGTGAACAGCACCGCGACGAAGGCGGCCGGAAAGCCGGCGATCACGATCAGCATCGCGTTGCGGAACACGTGGCCGTAGAGCACCCGCCGCTCGGTCAGGCCCTTGGCGCGCGCGGTGATCACATATTGCTTGTTGATCTCGTCCAGGATCGAATTCTTGGTCAGCATCGTCAGGCTGGCGAAGGATCCGATCACCATCGCCGTGACCGGCAGGACGAGGTGCCACAGATAGTCGAGCAGTTTGCCGATCAGCGACAGGTCCTGCCAGTTGTCCGAGACCAGCCCGCGATTGGGAAAGATCTGCCAGAAGGTGCCGCCGGCGAACAGCACCAGCAGCAGCACCGCGAACAGGAAGGCGGGGATCGCATAGCCGATCACCACCACGAAGCTGGTCCAGGCGTCGAACCGGGATCCGGCGCGCACCGCCTTGCGCACGCCCAGCGGGATGGCGATCAGATAGGTGAGCAGGGTGGTCCACAGCCCGAGCGAGATCGACACGGGCAGCTTCGACAGGATCAGGTCGACCACCGGCTGGCGCTTGTAATAGCTCTCGCCGAACCGGAAGGTGAAGAAGTCGCCGAGCATCTTGAAATAACGCTCGTGGACCGGCCTGTCGAAGCCGTAGAGTTTCTCGAGCTGGGCGATCATCTCCGGCTCCAGCTCGCCGACGTCCTGCAGGCCGGCCTGCGGCTGGGTGTCGGCGCCGGTGATCCGCGCCACCGCCGATGTCGACTGGCCGGAAAATTGCGCCTGGATCTGCTCGATCGGCCCGCCCGGCACGAACTGGATGATGATGAAGCTGACGGTGACGATCCCGATCAGGGTCGGGACCATGAACAGGATCCGGCGCAGGACATAGGCCCACATCGCGCTGCTCATCCCCGCCTCCCCCGCGCCTGCTGGACCCGCCGGTCCTTCGCGGCGTCGATCCACCAGTGATCCATCGTCAGCGCCGGAAAATTATGGGTGGGCTCGGCGTCGGGCCGGCCGAACCGGTCCCAGTAGGAGATCGGGAGCTGCCCGATCGGCGCCGGATAGAGGTGGTAGAACAGGATCGCATAACGGTTGGCGAGCAGGACGCGGTCGGCCGCGCGCATCGCGTCCACCGTGGTCGGGCGGTCCTGCGAGCTGATCGCCTTCATCAGCAATGCGTCGACCACCGGATCGCTAATGCCGCCGATGTTGAGGCTGCCCGGCCGTGCCGCGCCTTCCGACCCCAGCGTGCCGAGCAGGTCGTAGCCCGGCTGCGGGAACAGCAGCAGCGGGAATGGGACGCCCATCATGAAGTCGAAGTCCGCCTCGCGCGCGACGAAGCGCGACTGGGCGGCGTCCACGATCCGGATATTGGCCTCGATCCCCAGCCGCGCGAGATTCTGGCGGAACAGGCCGATCTGGCGCTCCAGCACCGGATTGCTGATCACGATCTCCAGCACGACCGGCCTGCCCGTCTTCGGATCGGTCAGCCGCCCGTCGCGCACCGGATAGCCTGCCTCCTTCAGCAGCGCCGCCGCCCTCAGCAGGTTGCGGCGCTGGCTGGCGCGGTCGCCGCCGACCGGGAAGGGCGGTGGTCCGCTGAAGACCTCCGGGGGAAGCTGCGCGCGATAGGGTTCGAGCAAGGCGAGCTCGCCCGGCGTCGGAGGCCCTTCGGCGGCATAATCGGTGTTCGAGAAATAACTGCGCAGCCGGCCGTGCGGCCCCTGCAGCAATATGCGCTGCAGCCATTCGTAATCATAAGCGAGGTCGATCGCCTCGCGGACCCGCCGGTCCTGGAAGAAGGGGCGGCGCATGTTCATCCACAATTGCTGGATGAAGGCGGCGCTTTCATAGTCCACCGCATCGCGGACGATGGTGCCGTTCCGGAACGGCGCCAGCGTCGCTTCATAGCGCCAGCGGGTGGCGTTCATCTCGGTCCGCAGGTCGACGTCGCCGGCCAGGAAGGCCTCGTTGATCACCGTCGCGTCGCGATAATAATCGTGGCGGACGATATCGAAGTTCCAGCGGCCCTTGTTGACCGGAATGTCCTTGCCCCAATAATCGGGGACCCGGTGCAGCTCGAGCCAGCGGCCGGCGCTGTAGCGGCCGATCCGGTACGGCCCGCTTCCTACCGGCATGTCGAGCGTCGGCGCCGACAGGTCCCGCCCCTCGAAATAATGGCGCGGCAGGATCGCCGTCTGGCCGACGGTGGCGACCAGCTGGCGATTGTTCTTCTCTGCCAGATGGTAGCGCAGGCTGCGCGGCCCAGTCTTCTCGATCCGCACGACATTGGCCGCCGAGCGCCCGAACACCGGATGCTTGTAATTCTTGAACAGATTGGTGGTGAAGATCGCGTCCTCGACCGTGATCGGGCGTCCGTCGTGCCAGCGCGCCTCGGGCCGCAGCCTGAATTCGACCCAGGACAGGTCGGGCGGATAGCTGATGGTCTCGGCGATCAGCCCGTAATAGGAGGCCGGCTCGTCCTGGCTGCGTGTCATCAGGGAATCGAACAGGTAGATCGCGGCGAAGGCCGGCGTTCCGGTCAGGGCATAGGTGTTGAAGCTGTCGAAGCTTCCCGGCGCGGCATAGCGATAGGATCCGCCCTTCGGCGCGTCCGGGTTCGCATAGTCGAAATGGGTGAAGCCCTCGGGATATTTCAGCTCGCCGAAGACGGCGAAGCCGTAGCTGGTGGTGATCCCCTCGTCGCCTGGAGCCGCCGCCGATGTCCCTACCAGCAAGAGCAGCAGCATCGCGATAATGCTGCGCAGCATCGGGGGCGCGGCCCGTGTCATCGGGCGGCGCGATCCTTCGCGCGCGCCGGAAGGCGTAATGGTGCCAGCCTCTCCGCCAGCATGACCCTCTCCCGTATTTTCCCCGTTGATGCCCCGTCCGCGGGGCAATCTCAACGGGTGCAAAAACTAACCGTTACGGGGGCGGAGGGGGCGCCCGTCCGCTCCGGCGCTACAGCTTGCCTTCCGCCTCCAGCCGCTCGATCTCCTGCCCGTACGGCTTCATGCCGCGCGACAGGGCGAAGGTGGCGAGCGGCATCATCACCGCGGCGGCGATGAACAGCGACATCCACAATTTCTGCTCGTCGCCCACCACATATTTGGTGATGAGCGCGATCACGAGCGATCCGAGCGCGCCGAACACCGTGAACATGAACAGATAGATGGCGGTCACCTGGCCGCGCATCTCATTTGGGGTGATGGTCTGGATCGCGGCATTCTGCGGCACCGACGCGCCCATGGCGAACACCGCCGACATCGCCCCGACGATGATCGCCAGCTCCCCGGTCGGCATCAGCGGCGCGGCGATGGCGAAGGGGGTGGCGCAGGCGAACACCAGGGTCGTCGCCCTGATCGGCGCATCCTTGTGCTTCCGGCTCAGCCGCTCGGTCAGCCAGGTGCCGAATACCACGCCCAGCGGCATGGCGACGAAGATGGTGAGCCCGCCCCAGGCGCCGATCATCGCCGGCGTCCAATTGTAGGTCCGCATCATCCAGGGCGCCCGCCATTCGGCCAGGCCCTGCGCCTCGATCGAGCTGATCGCGAGGCCGATGAACAGCGGCAGATAGACGTGGCGACGGCGGCCCACCTCGCGGAACACGTCGCGGATCGGCAGCGGCTTGCCCTTGGCGATCGTGCCCCGCCGCGGCGGCTCGCGCACGCCGAGCAGCAGCAGGGCGATCACCAGCCCGGGGACGCCGACTCCGATCAGCACCCACTGCCAGTTGCGGATCAGCAGCGGGCCGACCCGGGTCGGCTCCCAGTCGGCCACCAGGCCGAGCAGGGCGCCGCCGACGATCGCGGCGAGCCCGGTGCCGAGGATGAAGCCGGCCTGCAGCACGGCGATCGCGCGCGGCAGCTTCTTCGGCGGGAAATAGTCCGCCATCATCGAATAGGTGCCCGGCGCATGGGCCGATCCGCCGACGCCGACCATCATCCGGCTCGCGAACAGCTGGCCGTAATTCTGGACGATGCCGCCCAGCGCGGTGATTCCGCTGGTGACGGTGAGGCCGATCGAAAGGATGATCTTGCGCGGATAGATGTCGACCAGCCGCGCGAGCGGGATTCCGACGAACAGGTAGAACAGCACCCCTGCCGGTCCGAGCAGCAGGCCGAGCTGCACGTCGGTGAGCTCGAAATCCCGCTTGATCATTTCGATCATCAGGGTGAAGACGCCGCGGTCGAGGAAGTTCATCATCGTCGCCAGCACCAGCAGCGTCAGCGCATAATAGCCCGATCGCGCCGGGGGCCACGGCTGCGCGGTCGCGCTTTCCGGCGCTTCCGTCTCCACCGGTTCGGCGATTGCCGCGGTTGCTGGGGCCATGGCCATTTCAGGACTCCTCACGAGATTTTGCGATGGTCTTAGACCCGGCCGCGGCCGCTGGGAAGATGGCAAAGTCAACTTCGCTGGGACGCCGCCGCGCTGGATCGGCGCGCGCTCAGCACTCGGATTCGGGCGGCTGTCCGGCCTGGCCTGCTTCATACGCCAGGGGCCGGTCCGCCGTGATCGCGGCCTTCACCGCCGCGACATGCTTCCGGTCGACGGGGCGCCTGCCCGCGCCACCTTGATCCGGCAGATCCTGCCGTTGCGCAGGCTGTAGTGGACGAAGACCGGAACGCTGATCGACTCCCCTTCGCGCAGCGGGGCGACGACGAAATCGGGCGCGTCGGCGATTGCGGTGAAGGTGCTGGTGACGTCGCCGGCGATCCCCTCCTCGTCCATCACCAGCTGGTGGACGGTCAGCGTCTCGCGGACGCTGCGGAACATCTCGCCATAGAAATGCACGATCGCGTCCCGCCCGACCAGCGGCGGCACCGACGAAAGCTCCAGCACGCAATCCTCGGTATAGTAGCGCCCGGCCCGCTCCATGTCGCCGCCGCTGAAGGCGGCGGCATAGGCCATATAGGCCGCCCGCTGGCCGGGGCCGCCGAGCATCGGCGCCTTGGTCACCCCGCGCTCGGCGGACCAGGTCATGGATTTCAGCTCCCGGATCCTGCCGTCGGCGATGCGATAGGCGACGAGGAACTTGACGGTCAGGATGTCGCCCGGCCGAAGCTCGCCGAACGGAAAGTCGGGCCGCGCCCTGGTCGCGATGAAGTCCATGTCGACTTCGGCGAGGATTCCGTCGGCGTCGCGTGCCACGCGCTGGGGGCGGACGATCTCGCGCACCCCGTCATGCGCCCAGTCCAGGAATTCCAGCAGCTCCTTGCGCCCCCGGCTGATCCGGGTCGAGGAGATCATCACGCAAGCGTCGGCGAAATAACGCTCCACCAGGGCACGATCGTCCCCGCTGTTGAAAAGCGCGACATAGGCGTCATAGTCCATGAACCGCTCCGCACTATCCGCAGTCAGATTCCGGCATTCCATTCATAGTCGGCGACATCCTCCCAATAGCCGCCCTTGCCGCCGTGGAGCGCGGCGAGGTCGGCCACCGCCTCGATCCGTTCGACATATTTGGCATGCTTGTAGCCGAGCTGGCGTTCGACCCGCAGCCGCAGCGGCGCGCCGTTCGGGATCGGCAGCAGCGCATCGTTCATGCCCCAGGCCAGGATGGTCTGGGGATGGAGGGCGTCGACGAGGTCGATGCTCTCATAATAGGGCCGGTCGCCGAACCGGTCGGCGCAATGAAAGACGATGTAGCGCGCGGAATCGTGCAGGCCGGCGGCGTCGATCAGCAGCTTGAGCGGCACGCCGTGCCACTTGCCGATCGCGCTCCATCCCTCGACGCAGTCGTGGCGGGTGATCTGGGTCCGCGCCGGCATCGCGCGGATCTGCGCCATCGACAGCTCCATCGGCCTTCGCACCGCGCCGTCGATCCGCAGCCGCCAGTCGCGAAAGCCGGCGGCGGCATGGGCGGCATAGGCTTCGGTCCCGGGATTGGCGGTGCCGTTGGACCGGAACACCGGCGACATGTCGGCCTCGGAAAATTCGCGCGCCAGGGCGATGCGGTCGGTCACCAGCCGCTGCGCCCGCATCGTCAGCCCTTCGGCCGATCGCAGCAGCCCCCGGAAGCTCGCGCTGCGGTCGAGCCGGTCGCATCCGGACAGGATCAGGCCGCTGGCGCCGAGGCCGAGCGTGCCGATCAGCTTGCGGCGGCTGATCATGCGTCCACCTCCTTCGGGCCGGGCACGCGGTAGCGGCCGGTGATCATCGACCGCAGCCCGTTGAACGGCCCGGACAGGATCAGCTGCACCAGATGCACCAGGATGAACAGGGCGGTCAGCGCGGCGGCGATGAAATGGATGGACCGGGCCGACTGGCGCCCGCCGAACAGGTCGACCAGCCAGGGCCAGGCGGCGTCCATGCCCGGGCTCATCGTCAGCCCGGTGAGGATCAGGATCGGCAGGAGGAAGATTATCACTCCGGAATAGGCCAGTTTCTGCAGCGTCGAATAGTGCAGCGCCTTTTCCCCGGTCGGATAGCGCAGCCGCGCGTGATCGGCGATGTCGCGCCACAGGTGCCGGGGCCCCAGCTCGCCGCGCCCCGGCAGCAGGTCGCGCTGGAGGTGCCGGTTGGCCAGGCTCGATGCGGCGAAGGCGATCAGCCCCGCCGCCAGCAGCCAGGCGAAGGCGAGATGCCAGCGCCGTGCGCCCGAAAGGCTGTAGCGCGACGGGATGGTCGCCCATCCGGGAAAGGCGCGTCGCTGGATCCGTCCGTCCGCGTCGCGCCAGTAGCCGAGCACGCCGGTGGTCTCGACCTGCACGTTGCCGACCCGGAGGAAGCCTTGGCGCTGCGTCCCGCGTATCTCCAGCCAGGCCGGGTCGGAATTGGCGCCATACTGGCCCCAGTAGAGCCTGGGATGGGCGTTGAAGATCATCAGTCCGCTCATCAGCATCACGAAGACGGTGACCGCGTTGAACCAGTGCCAGATGCGCGTGGCGAGCCGGTGCCGGCGGACCAGGGTTCCCGCTACTGGGTCGTCGGCCTTGTCCCCCGCCAACGTCAGATCGCCTCCGCTTGGGCGATCGAATAGCGCGCCGGCGTCTCGATTTCGCGGATCAGGCGGAATCCGGTCCCTTCCAGCACCGTCTCCAGCTCGGCCGCCGAACGTTCGCGGCCGCCGGTCAGCACCAGCATCGAGACGTCGAGGATCTTGCCATAATATTGCCCCGGCCGGTCCGACACCATCGTCTCGATCACGAACAGGCTCGCGCCCGGCATGGCTGCCCGCCTTATGTTGGTGACGATCCGGCGCGCATCCTCGTCGTTCCAGTCGTGCAGCACGTCCATCAGCACGTAGCAGTCCGCGGCCGGCAGGTCGCCGGTGAAGAAGTCGCCCGCCGCCAGTTCCAGCCGCGGTCCGGCAATGTCCTTCGCGGCGGCGATCACGTGCGGCACTTCGAACAGGATCCCGGTCGTGCTCCTGGTCCGCTCGACGATCGCCCGGATCAGGTGCCCGCTCCCGCCGCCGACGTCGCAGACCCGCCCGAACCGGTCGAAATCCACCGCCTCGACCACGGCGGGCACCACGCGGGCGGCCTTGCCGCGCATCGCCGCATTGAACAGCTCGGCTTCCTCGGGGTGCTGGGCGAGCCGTTTCATCCGCGCCTCGAACCCGCCGCCGACCGGATGGCCGGCGCGCGCGACCTCCGCCAGCTGGCCGAAGCTCTCCCAGTTGATCTGGCTGCCGATCAGGCAGGCATAGTTGCGCAGCGAAAGGGGATGGTCGCCGCGGAGCACTTGGGACGCCTCGGTGTGAACGAAGCCGTCGGCCTCCTGGGCGAATATGCCCTGCGCCGCGAGCAGCCGCAGCATGCGGTGGAGCGCGTCGGGATGGAGGCCGGTCTTTTCGGCCAGGGAATGGGGCGATTCGGGTTCGTCGCCCAGTGCGTCGGCGACTCCGAATCGCGCCACGACATGAAGGCATCGGGCGGTGACATGGCCGTGGATGAGGTCCTGGACCTTCTGGGCAGGCGAGACTTCATCCATCTTCGTCTCCTCCTCAGTCGCTGCGGCACGCGAAGCTGGAGGCAAGCTCCGGGTCGCCCTTGCCCCTGTAATGGGCATAGAGGGGGGCGGGACACAAGGGGCGGCTTCGCTTGGGCATCGCCGGTCCGGTCGCCACGATCGCCTCGGGCGCGACTCCCTTCTCCACCCAGTCGACCAGCGCGCCGAGCATGTCGAAGCGGTCGAGGCCGCCGCCGCCGCAGTGGCTCATATTGGGGACATTGTAGAAGCGGCTGCCGTCGACGCCCGGATTGGCGGCCTTGAGCCTGCGCTCATGGTCTTCGGTGTCGAAGGTCGAGAACCACGGATCGCTCGCCCCGTGATAGAAGATGATCCGGCCGCCGCGCCCGTAGAAGGTGCTGAGGTTCAACCAGTTGGCGGTGTCGGTGAGATTCTGGAGGTCGTCATTGCGGACCCGCTCCACTTCCGCATCCACGTCGATGGCGAGCGACAGGTCGGGCGGGCCGAGCGGGCTCGGCGCGTCGGTCGGCAGGAAGCTCATGGGATTGCCGGGGGGAACGTCGAGCAGCCCGATGTCGAAGGGGAAGCGCGCATAGACCGGGCGGCCCCGGCTGTCGCTCGGCCCGGCGAAGGCGGCCTGGAGCGCCGTCACCTGCTCGGCGCTGAGGCAGTCCGCCTGCTTGTCCGCCTTGCACTGCAGGACGGCGGGGTCGAAGCTGCAGCCGCGCAGGTTGAAGATCATGCCGTCCTTGAGGCCGTCCAGGGCGTCGCACTGCCGCGCGGCGGCCGCCGCGAGCAGCTTCCTGTCGGCGGCTGAAAAGGCCTGGGTCGGGATCGGCCTGCCCTGCTCGTCGCGCGGCGCGATCCGGTTGAAGGCGACCGCCGCATGGGAGAGGGCGATGTTGGAATAGCCGGTGCGCATCGCCGGCGCCCCGGCGACCACTCCGTCGAACATCAGGGGATAGGCCTGGGCCGCCAGCATTCCTTCACGGCCGCCGGTCGAGCAGCCGGCGCTGTAGGTGTGATGCGGCGCCGTGCCATAATATTCCGTGGTGATCGCCCGCCCGGTCGCGGTGGTCTTTCCGACCGAATGCCAGGCGAAATCGAGCGCCGCCTGCTGGTCCTTCATGAATGCGTCGTCGAACACCGCACCCTTGTGGCCGCTGTCGGTCGCGATCACTGCAAATCCGCGCGCCAGCGCCGGCCGGCCGCCCGCGGCCATGATCCCGATCGGCTCGCCGATCGAACCATTGAGGCCGCCGCCGCCCTGGTAGAGGAAGCGGCCGTTCCAGTCGGAGGGGAGCGCGAGGGCGAATCCGATTCCATATTCGGTGCCGCCGACACCCTTGCGGCGATCGATCACGCCCTCCACCCGGCAATGTTCGGGCAGGGGGACGCCGATCTTCTCGTCGCTGAAACTGCTCACCGGAACCGTGCCGGGCGGCGCGGCCGGTATCATCTTCGCGCTGGTGATCTCGACTCCGGGCAGCGAAAACCCGGTGAGTGCTTCACAGCGTTGCGCGGCATTCTCCGCCTGCGCGAAGGCGGGGGCGCTCGCTCCCGCCATCAAGGCCGCGGTGGCGGCCGCCATCAAACCCGGCATACGGATACGCTTCACGGACATTCCCTCCCTGCTTCGTTTTCTGTGCAACCATCATGCGTTGGGACCCGGGTCACAGATGGGCTATGACATGGCCCCGTTCGGCCAGCCTGTCGGCCAGTATGGCGCGGTGGCACTCCTGCCATGCCCGCTCGTAGCAGAGCAAAGCCGCCGGCCGTTCGCGCGCCGCCGCATCCGCCTGTTCGAACGCCAGTTGCGCCTCCGCCTCCTCCAGGTGGCGCTCGTAGATGGCGTGCATTTCGCCTGTGCGGCCCTTGCGGGCGGCTTCGCGGCCCGCCTTCGGCGTGCCCAGCGGGCGCAGGTGGAGATAGTCGATCCCCCGTTCGCGCAGCGCGCCGGCCAAAGCGGTCTTCGAAAAACCGGGGCGCCGGGACGCGGCGACCGCGCGCACGTCGATCAGCAGCTCGACGCCGGCGTCCCCGAGCTGGTCGAGCAGTTCGTCCAGCGTCTTGCCTTCATAGCCGATGGTTGCCAGCCGCGGGGCCATGGGTCGGGACTGATGCATCTTTTCGCCGTCCGCACAAGCCGGTGCGAACCGCGAAACGCTTGCCGGGGGGCGGGAAGGGTCTATGCTGAACCGTCCCCCACCAGAGGAGTCTGGCCATGCGCTTCCTCAACCTTCTCATCGGTGCCTTGACCCTGCTCTTCGCCGCGCTCCCCTCCGCAGCCGCATTGTCGATCGGCGCGAAGGCGCCGGACTTCCACACCCTGGGCGCGCTCGCCGGCAAGCAGTTCGACCTGCAGCTCAGCCAGCAGCTGAAGAAGGGCCCGGTGGTGCTCTATTTCTTCCCGGCCGCCTTCACGCCCGGATGCACGCTCGAAGCCAATGCCTTTGCCGAAGCGACGGACGAATTCCGGAAAATGGGGGCGACGGTGATCGGCATGTCGGCCGATCCGATCGACAAGCTCGCCGAATTCTCGGTCAAGGAATGCCGCAACAAGTTCGCGGTCGCCGCCGCCAATCCCGCGGTGATCAAGGGCTATGACGTCACCTTGCCGCCGATGAAGAACCTGCCGCCGGCGGTGCAGCAGCAGATGTCGGGCAAGACGTCCCGGACGTCCTATGTGATCGCGCCGGACGGGCGGATCATCTACGTCCACAACGACCTCGACTATCGCGATCATGTGAAGAACACGCTGGCCGCGGTGAAGCAGTGGAGGGCGGCGAACGGCAAGTGAGCGGCGCCGGTCAGGAAAAGGGCTTCGACAGGCTCGGCCCGAACGGCGTTGCCGGATAGATCGTCTCCTCCCCGGCGTTCGGCGGAGGGGGGCCATCCAAAGGGTGGTGGACGGGGCTCCCTTCGGTTCGCGCTATGCCTGCCCCGGGAAGACCCGGTCCTCCTTTACGCCGCGCAGCGACCCTCCCCGTCGATCCAGCCGCTTGAAGCGTCCGGGCGCGGCTGGCAAGCAGCCGCCCGTGATCGACGCCACATGTCCCTTCGTCCTGCTCGACGACGCCAGCGCTGCCGGCACGGCCCCGGCGCGGCTTTACCGCGATCCGGTGGAGATCGTCGAAACGCGCGATCCGCAGGCGGTTCGCGCCTGTCTCGAACGGCTCGCCCGGGCCGCGGACGAAGGCCTCCATGCCGCCGGCTTCCTCGCCTATGAGGCGGGCCATGCGCTGGAGGAGAAGCTCGCCCCCTTGTGCGTGCGGCCGGGCGAGGGCGACCTCCCCTTGCTCTGGTTCGGCCTGTTCGACGGCGTGGAGGAGCTCGCGCGCGACGATGTCGAGGCGCTGCTGCCCGATCCCGGCATCGCCGGCGCCGCGCCGCCCGTCCCGCTGATCACGCGCGAGGATTATGGCGCCGCCCTCGCGGCCGCCAAGGAGCATATCCTGGCCGGCGACATCTATCAGGCCAATCTCACCTTCCAGGCCGAAGTGCCCTTCTGGGGGGAACCGCTGCAGCTCTACGCCGCGCTCCGGCTGCGCTCGCGCGCCGGCTGGGGCGGGGCGCTGTTCACCGGCGCCCACTGGCTGCTCTCCTTCTCGCCCGAGCTGTTCTTCACCCTGGCGGACGGCAGGCTCACCGCGCGCCCGATGAAGGGCACCGCCGCCCGCCATGCCGATCCCGCGCAGGATGCCGAGGCGGCACGGGAGCTGCAGGCGGACGAGAAGCAGCGCGCGGAAAATCTGATGATCGTCGATCTCCTGCGCAACGATCTCTCCCGCGTGGCGGAGGCGGGCAGCGTCAGGGTCGATGCCCTGTTCGCCGTCGAAACCTATCCCACCGTCCATCAGATGACGTCGACGATCGGCGCCCGCCTCGAGCCGGGACGCAGCATTGCCGACATCCTCGACGCCATCTTCCCCTGCGGCTCGATCACCGGCGCGCCCAAGATCCGCGCTATGGAAATCCTCGCCGAACTGGAGCCGGGTCCGCGCCGGGCCTACACCGGATCGATCGGAAGGGTTGCGCCGGACGGCGAAGCGTCGTTCAATGTGGCGATCCGGACCCTGATGTTCGGCGCCGGGGAGCGCCGCGCTCGACTGGGACTCGGATCGGCGGTGGTGGCCGACAGCCGCGCCGACGAGGAGTGGGCCGAGTGCTTGGCGAAGGGGGCGTTCGTGAGCGAGGGGACAAGCCGTTTCGACCTGATCGAAACGATGATTTTCGATCCGGGCGAAGGCATATTGAACCTCGAACGCCATATCGCCCGGATGAAGGCCAGCGCCGACGCTCTGGGGTTCGCCTTCGATCGCCATCACGCCCGCAACGAGCTGCAGGCGGCGACCTTTCGCTTCCGCGAGCCCAGGAAGCTGCGGCTCCTCCTGTCGCGCAGCGGCGCGATCGCCATCGAGACGTGCGATCCGCCCGAGGAGCCGGCCGAACCGGTCGAGGTGGCCCTGGCGCCGCTGGCGCTGAGCCCCGGCGACTTCCGGCTGCTGCACAAGACCAGCGCGCGCGATTTCTACGATGAAGCGCGCGTGAAGGCGGGCACCTTCGAAGTCGTGTTCGTCGATCCGGAAGGCTTCCTGACCCAGGGCAGCTTCACCAACCTGTTCGTCGATCGCGGCGACATGCTGCTGACGCCGCCGATCGGCCGGGGCGTCCTTCCCGGCGTCTATCGCGACCAGCTGATCGCCGAACGCCGGGCGGTGGAGGCGGATCTCCGGCCGGAGGACCTGCGCGGCGGCTTTCTCGTCGGCAATGCGGTGCGCGGCCTCATCGAGGCGCGGCTCAAGGACTGAATTTCAGCGCAAACGCTCCGGAAGCGCGCGCATCCAGATTTCCCGGAATCGTTCCTCGGCTTCGGACGAATCCATCTCGCCGCCGCGCACCATCGTGTCGAACGTCTCGATCAGCGACGGCGTCCGGCCGGTGATCCTGCGGCTTTTCCATCCGAACGGGATCAGGCCCAATATCCCTGCCATCGGACAAACTCCCCTTCCCTGGGGATGGCGCCTGCACCGATCGCGCCTGCGTCATCCTGGCAGGGGCCGTGTTGCACGGCTCCCTTCCGGTCCGACGAATGCACCAGCAGGTCGAAGGTTGCATGGGCGACGAGCCGGTCCGTGCCCCCGTTTCGGCCGGCGGAGGATTTTGGGGGTCAGGCCGCGATCGGGAAGCGGAGCAGCCGGTCCTCCACCGGGATGAGCGCTTCGGCCCGGGGCCCGACGGTGCGCAGGATTTCCGGATGCCAGGCGTCGAGGCCGCCGGTCAGCGATCCGAACGCCGGCAGGATCAGCTTGCGATCGCTGGCGACGAAGCAGCGCCGCGACACCTGCCGTCCGCGCCTGGAGATGCGCAGCTTGGGGTGAAAGTGGCCGGACAGTTCGGGCCGCGGTTCGTCCGCCCGGGCCTCGTGGCGCAGGATCAGCCCATCCACCTCGGCCTCGTCGACCAGGCGGCCGCCGCACGGATCGGCGAAGGCGGGGTCGTGGTTGCCGACGATCCAGGTCCAGCGCGTCCGGCGTGTGAGGGCGAGCAGCATGTCGCGCGCCGCCTCGGGCAGGCGGTCGCAGCCCTGGCGATCGTGAAAGCTGTCGCCGAGGCACCAGACCTCCTCGGTGCCGGTCGCGGCGGCCAGCGCCGTCAGGTCGGTCAGGGTCGCCAGCGAATCATAGGGCGGCAGCATCTGTCCCCGCCGCGCGAACCAGCTCGCCTTTTCGAGGTGGAGGTCGGCGACGATCAGCGCCCTGCGGGCGGGCCAGAACAGGGCGCCCTGCGGCAGGGCGCTGAGATCATGATCTGAGAACGAAAGGCGAACCATGGCCCCTGCTACACGCAGAGGCCGGGGCGGTTCAAGCGCGGCTTGTGGTCTGCTCCGCGGCCGGGGTCGACGCCCGGTCGGCGCCGTCGCGCGCGGCGCTCTCGCCCGGATGGAAGGTCCAGAACAGGACGACGCCGACGACGAATCCCTGTCCGACGAGCGCGAACGGATTTTGCAGCTTCTGTTTCCAACCGGACATAACCAAGGCCTTCACAAAATGATCGTCCCCCTGTGCAGACCGACGTTACGGTTCCGCACCGACGAATCATGCCGATGTGCTGTTGCCCCGCGCCGCTAAACAAAAGCTGAACCGGCATCAGGCCGAATGAGACGAAATTGCGCCGTGCTGCGACGAACGTCCCGACTGTCCGGCAGACGATCAGGACGGGGCTTCGTCGGGATTCCACGGCCGGGTGAGCGGCGCGATCGCCAGGCCGAGCAGGTCGATTGCGCGGGCGGCGATGCCGTCGATCACCTCGGCCAGCGACTGCGGCCGATGGTAGAAGGCGGGCACCGGCGGGAGGATGACCGCCCCGAGTTCGGCGGTGCGGCAAAGGTTGCGCAGGTGGCCGAGGTGGAGCGGCGCCTCGCGCGGCAGCAGCACCAGCCGCCGCCGTTCCTTGAGATGCACGTCCGCCGCCCGCACCAGCAGATTGTGCGTGAGGCCCGTTGCGATCGCGGCGAGGCTGTGCATCGAACAGGGGACGACGATCATTCCGGCGGTGGCGAAGGAGCCGCTTGCCACGCTGGCGCCGACATCCTCCGGCGGATGGATCCTGTGGGCGAGGCTCCGGATCAGGTCGAGCGCCTCCGGTCCGATCTCCTGCGCGATCGTGCGCTGCGCGCCGGGCGTGACGATGAGGTGGACCGGGATCTGCAGGTCGTCCAGCCGTTCGAGCACCCGCAGCGCGATCGGCGCGCCCGAGGCGCCGGAGATGCCGACCACGACGGGGGCCCGTGACGTCATGGAAGGATGCCGTCGAGGCCGAGCGACGGCCAGCGGGCATCGATCCGGGCGGCGACGGCCGGGTCCATCGCCAGCACCCGCCCCCACTCGCGCTCGGTCTCCGGCCCGATCTTGACCGTCGCATCCAGCCCGAGCTTGCCGCCGAGCCCCGGCCTGGGCGAGGCGAAGTCGAGATAGTCGACCGGCGTGTCGGAAAGGAGGAGGAGGTCGCGCGAGGCGTCGAAGCGGGTGGACAGGGCCCAGAGGATGTCGGGCCAGCTGCGCACGTCGATGTCCGGATCGACCGCGATGATGAGCTTGGTCATGCTGAACTGGGGCAGCATCGACCACAGGCCCATCATCACCCGCCGCGCCTGCCCCGGATAGCCCTTGGCGATCGCGACGATCATCGCGCGATAGGAACAGGCGTCCGGCGGCAGCCAGATGTCGCGGATTTCGGGAAAGGCCTCCCGGGCCAGCGGCACGAACAGGTCGTTCATCGCCTCGCCGATCACCGAGGGTTCGTCGGGCGGCCGGCCGGTGAAGGTGGACAGGTAGATCGGCCGGCGGCGGGTGGTGACGGCCGTCACCCGCATCACCGGGAAACGCTCGACCGCGTTGAAATAGCCGGTGTGGTCGCCATAGGGCCCCTCGTCCGCCTCCTCGGAGGCGGAGACCAGGCCCTCGATGACGATCTCCGCATTGGCCGGGATCGGCAGCGGCACGGTCACCCCTTGCGCGAGCGGGTTGCGGCGGCGGCGGATCAGGCCGGCGAAGCCGAGTTCGCTGGTCCCGTCGGGGATCGGCATCACCGCCGCCAGCATCGTCGCCGGATCGGCGCCGATCGCGATCGCCACCGGCATGTCGCGGCCCTGCGCCTTCCACATCCGGTGGTGGCGCGCGCCGCCGCGATGGGCCAGCCAGCGGACGATGGCGCGGTCGCGGCCCAGTACCTGCATGCGATAGACGCCGACATTGACGTCATGACGGTCGTCGGGCGCGGCGCTGATCACCAGCGGCCAGGTGATGAGCGGTGCCGGCTCCCCCGGCCAGCACCATTGCACCGGCAGCGCGCCGAGATCGACCGCGGGGCCGCGTGCGACGCATTCCTGCGCCCTGGCCGCCGCCGTCCGGCCGCGCGCGGCCAGGCCAGCGCGCAGCAGCGGGAGTCCCCCGACGAGGTCGCTGAAATCCTTCGGCGGCCGCGGATGGCGCAATGCCGCCAGCGCTTCGCCGAAGGCGGGAAGGGCGTCCGGCTCGATCCCCAGCCCCCAGGCGACCCGCTCCCGCGTTCCGAACAGATTGACGACCACCGGCATGTCGACGACCGTGCCATTGGCATCCACCGGCTGCTCGAACAGCAGGGCGGGCCCGCCGGCGCCGAGCACCCGCCGGTGGATCTCGGTCATTTCGTGGACCAGCGAGACTTTGGCCGCCACCCGCCGGAGCTGGCCGCGCCGTTCGATCTCGTCGAGAAATCCGCGAAGATCGTCGCTCAACGGGAACCGGCGCTGGGGGAGGCCCTTCATGCACCTGCCCTGGACGCAGGCCGGTTTCGTTCATTGAGATGGATCAAGACCGTCTCGGGGGCCGGGAGGTAGCGGCGGAAGGACAGGAGACATTATGGACCTGCCGTCCCCCGTCGCGGCGGCGCTGAACCGGGTGCCCTTGCCCCTGGCCGGCATCGTCGCGCAGCAGCTTTTCTCGATGATGCTGCGGCGCCATCCGCAGCTGTTCGCGCGGCTCGGCGACGCGGCGCGCAAGCGCTTCGCCTTCTGTCCGGCCGAGCTGGACCTTGCGTTCACCGTCGAGTTCGCCCGCCGGCGGGTGGGCGTGTCGCGGCGGCGTGGCCGCGGCCCGGCCGATGCCTCGGTCTCCGGTCCCTTCTTCCTGCTGCTCGCCCTGCTCGAAGGGCGGGTGGACGGCGACGCCATCTTCTTCTCCCGCGCCCTCACCGTCACCGGGGACATGGAGGCGGTGCTGGCGCTCCGCCACGCAATCGAGGATTGCGACTTCGACCTGGCGAGCGAGATCGGCGGGCTGGCCGGGCCGCTGGCGCCGCTGGGGCAGCACCTGCTCCGCCGCCTGCGGACGCGCGTGCTGGGCGCCTGATGATGGAGCTGGTCTGCCCGGCCGGAACCCCTGCGGCCTATCGCGAGGCGGTGCGCGCCGGCGCCGATGCGGTCTATTGCGGCTTCCGGGGCGAAACCAATGCGCGCAACTTCCCGGGCCTCAATTTCTCCCCCGACGAGCTCGGGGAGGCGATCGCTTTCGGCCATGCCCATGGCGTCAAGACTTTCGTCGCCATCAACACCTATATGCGCACCGGGGCGGAGGCGCTGTGGCATGACGCCATCGACGATGCGGTGCGGCTCGGCGCCGACGCGCTGATCCTCGCCGATTTCGCGCTCATGGCTTGGGCGGCGCAGCATCATCCGCAGCAGCGCCTGCACGTCTCGGTCCAGGCCTCGGCATCCAACCCCGACGCGATCCGTTTTCTCGTCGACCTGTGCGGTGCCAGGCGGGTCGTGCTGCCGCGCATCCTCACCATCCAGGACATCGCCGCCCTCGCGCCGCAGGTGCCGTGCGAGCTCGAGGTGTTCGCCTTCGGCGGCCTGTGCGTGATGGCGGAGGGGCGCTGCTCCCTCTCCTCTTATGCGACCGGCCGGTCGCCGAACATGGACGGCGTCTGCTCGCCCGCCAGCCACGTGCGCTACCGCGACGATGGCGAGGCGCTGGTCTCCGAGCTCGGGGACTTCACCATCAACCGCTTCGGGCGGGACGAGCCCGCCGGCTACCCCACTTTGTGCAAGGGGCGGTTCCGGCTGGGCGGCGATCCCGCTTATGCCTTCGAGGATCCGGTCAGCCTCGATGCCGTCGACCATGTCGACGAACTGGCGGCCGCGGGGATCGTCGCGCTGAAGATCGAGGGGCGGCAGCGCGGCAGGGCTTATGTCGCCACCGTCGTGTCGACGCTGAAGGCCGCGCTTGCCGCCCCGCGCGAGGAGCGGGCCGCCATCCTGGCGCGCCTCCAGAGTGTCAGCGAGGGGCAGAAGACCACCAGCGGCGCCTATCGGAAGGCCTGGCGCTGATGTCCGGCCGCCGTCCGTCGATTGTCCTGGGGCCGGTCTATTATCTGTGGAACGGCGACGAGTGGCGGGACTTTCATTTCCGCATCGCCGACGAGGCGCCGGTCGATGCCGTCACCATCGGCGAGGCGGTCTGCTCGAAGCGGCTTCATTTCATCGAACCCCATCTCGATGCCGTCGTCGACCGTCTGGTTCGCGCCGGCAAGGAGGTGCGGCTGGCCTCGCTCGCCGCAGTCACGCTGGAGCGGGAGAGCCGCCTCACCCGCCGGCTGGCGGAAGGCGCGACGCTGCCGGTCGAGGCCAACGATCTCTCGGCGCTCGGCCTGGTGTCCGGTCGGCCGCATGTGATCGGTCCGCTGGTCAACTGCTACAATGCCGCCACCGCGCGCCTGCTCGCCGCGCGCGGCGCGATCGCGATCTGCCTGCCGCCCGAGCTTCCCTTCGCCGCGATCGCGCCGCTGCTGCGCGAGGCGCCGGAGGTGCGATTCGAGCTGTTCGCCTTCGGCCGGGTGCCGCTCGCCATATCCGCCCGCTGCGCCCATGCCCGGTCGCGCGGACTGGTGAAGGACAATTGCCGGTTCGTCTGCGGCGAGGATCCGGACGGGCTGCTGGTGGAGACGCTCGACGACCAGGCCTTCCTCGCGCTCAACGGCGTGCAGACCTTGTCCTGGACCTGCCATGTCCTGGTGGAGGAACTTGCCGCGGCGATCGGCGCCGGAATCGCCGCGGTGCGCCTGTCGCCGCAGCGCTGCGACATGGTCGCGGTGGCGCGGGCCTATGACGATCTGCTGGCGGGCCGCGCCGATCCCGCGGAAACGCTCGCCCGCTTGCGCGCCCTCTATCCCGAAGTGCCCTTCGCCAACGGGTTCCTCCACGGCGAGCCGGGTGCGCGCTGGATCGATCGGCCGCTGCCGGCCGCCTGACGCTCGCCCTTATCTCTTCCCGGCCGCTGCCTCGGCCTGGCGCAGGAGGCGCAGCACGTTGCCGCCCCAGATCTTCTGCACGTCCGCCTCGCTGTAGCCGGCCTCGAGCAGCCGCGCGGTGATCTTCGGCAGGTCGGCGACATCCTCCATGCCGATCACGCCGCCGCCGCCGTCCCAGTCGGCGCCGATCCCGACATGGTCGACGCCCATCACCTCGATCGCGTGCAGCAGGCTCTTCATGAACAGCTCGAAGGTGGCGGTCGTATAGGGCTGCCTGGCGTCGAGCGCCGCCTTGTCGGCGAGCAGGCGGCGCCGGGCCTCGGGGTCGAGCGTGGCGAAGGCCGCCTGCCGCTCCTCCATCGCCCCGCGCTCGTCGGACGTGTCATGCCTGACGAGGAAGATGCTGTTGATCTGCATGACGCCGCCGGCCGCGGCCAGCTTGCGCATCCGTTCGTCGTCCAGGTTGCGGGGATGGTCGAACAGGGCCTTCGGTCCCGAGTGGGAAAGGATGATCGGCGTCTTCGACAGGGCGAGGAGCTGGTCGAACGCCTGGTCCGACGCATGGCTGGCGTCGATCACCATGCCGAGCCGGTTCATCTCGGCGACCCACTGGCGGCCCAGCGGGCTGAGGCCCTTCCATTTCGGCGTGTCGGTGGTGCTGTCGGCGAACTGGTTGTTCCTCGAATGGACGGGGCTCGCCATCCGCACGCCCAGGGCATGGAAGGTCTGGAGCATCGAAAGATCGGTGCCGAGCGGATAGCTGTTCTCGATACTCTGGTAGATGATCCTCTTGCCGGCCGCGGCCAGCCGCTCCGCATCGTCCGCGCGCGTCGCTAGCGCCATCTCGTCCGGATGGGCCGCCACCATCCGCTGGATCGCGGCGGCGCGCTTGAGGGCCGCGGTGCGGGCGGCGGCATAGCCTTCGGGCGTCAGCGGCCCCTGCGGGGTGTAGATGACGAAGAAGCCGCCATCGAGGCCGCCGGCCTTCATCCGCGGCAGGTCCACCTGGCTGAGATCCCAGGCATAATGGTGGAGGTCGCCGAAATCCCATCCCTCGCGCTCGAGCAGGGCGGGGGTGTCGAGATGGGTGTCGAGCACCAGCATCTGCTCGTGGACCAGCCGCTCCATCGGGCTTACCGATTCTGCCGCAATTGCCATTGTCGCCGGCGCCAGTGCCAGCATCGCTGCGATCATCGGCTTTCGCATCCTGCCCCCTTGTCCACCCTAACTGTTCAGCACGAATTCCCGCAGCGCCCGGGCATCGTGCAGCGCATTGTGCGGCACCCGGCTGTTCTCTGCCGTGCTGAAGCCGGGGCTGTCCAGGAACTCGAAGCGCAACCTGCCGACCGGCGCCAGCTCTCCCGGGCCGGTCACCAGCAGCGAGCAGAAATGGGCGATGTCCTCCGGCCAGTCGGCGATGACCAGCGGGTCGGGATCGCCGGCGAAGAAATGGGCCAGCTCGCGCGCCACCGCGCCGCGCGGCATCGGCTCGACCACCAGTCCCGGCGGAACCGAGGAGAGATAGGGGACGACGTTGCGGGCGACCCAGGGATGAAGCTCCTCGGGAAGCGGCAGGACCGCATAATATTCGCGGTCGCCATATTCGGGCACCAGTGCCAGGCTGATCAGGTCTCCGCCGAAGCCGTTGAATTCTGTGTCGAGGAAATAGCGCATTCTGCCGACGCTCTTAGCGTCGGTAGGGCTCTCCTGAATAGGGTTCCGCTGGATATTCCTCGCCGCGCTCGCGCGCTTCCCTCTCGCGGCGGCGTTCCTCGCGCGCCCTGCGCTCCTCTTCCTTGCGGATCTCGCGGCCGCGCTTCTCGTCGGCTTCGGACTGGCTCGTGGTCACGGCATCGACGCCTGCGCCCACTGCCCGGACCGGCAGGGTGACGACATCGACCGCGGTCCGCGCGACGCAGCCGCCGAGAATGACGGCAAGGAACAGGGCGGCAAGGATATGCATGGTCGACTCCCGCGGCGGGCGCTCCGCACCTTGGCGCCGGGCCGATACAAATTGCGACAATTATCCCGTGGGACGACAAGATAGTGCGACAGCATGGGCGTTTAAGGGGTGTCATCAGGCGGCTGGGCCGCTGTCCGATCAAGGAGTAGGACATGAAGAAGAAGTTTGTTGCTGGCGGCGTCGCCGCCCTCCTGCTGGCCGGTGCCGCGGCCGTCGCTGCGCCCGGAGATCGCGCTCCGCGCTTCGATGCGGACGGCGATGGCAAGGTTAGCGTCGCCGAGCTGCAGCAGCGCGCGGAGGAGCATTTCAAGCGCCTCGACACCGATAACGACGGTCAGATCACCAAGGCGGAAGTCGAATCGGCGCGTGCCGCCTTCGCCGCAAAGGCCGGCGAGCGGCGCGGCCAGCGCGGCGGACGGCATGGCGGGGGCATGTTCCAGGGCGCCGATGCCGACAAGAACGGCGCGATCACTCTCGCCGAATTCACTGCCCACAGCCAGCAGCGCGCGGCCGAGCGGTTCAAGCGTCTCGACGCCAATGGCGACGGAACCGTCACCAGGGAAGAGATGGACGCCCGTCGCAAGCAGTTCGGCGAGCGCCGGGGCAAGCATCGCGGTCACCATGGCATGCGCCACGGCATGATGCTCGACCGGTTCGACTCCAACGGCGACGGCACGGTCACCAAGGCGGAATTCGACGCCGCCCATGCCGCCCGCCTGCAGCGGCTCGACGCGAACCGGGACGGCCAGGTGACCCGCGACGAATTCGCGGCCGCCCGCAAGGCCTTCCGCGCCGAGCGCGCCAAGGCGAACTGACCAGGCCTTGCCCTCACCCTGCTCGCCCGAGTTCCTCCCTGCCAGGGCGGCATGGGCGCAGCCCCGACCTGCGTCCATCGCGGGGTGAGGGTCCTTTCGGCCGAGGGTGCTTCTCCCGGCCGGAATTGGGCTTATGAGAGACCTCATGCAGCACGAACCGCACATCCTTCTGGTCGACGACGAACGTGACATTCGCGAACCGCTCGCCGCATATCTCGGCCGCAACGGCCTGCGGGTCACCAAGGCGGAGAATGCGGCCCGGGCGCGCGAACTGCTCGCTGGCTATGCGATCGACCTCGTGCTGCTCGACATCATGATGCCCGGAGAGGACGGGCTGTCGCTCTGCGCCTTCATCCGCGCGACCACCCGGATCCCGGTGATCCTGCTCACCGCCAAGGCGGAGGAGACGGATCGGATCGTCGGGCTCGAACTGGGCGCCGACGATTATGTCGTGAAGCCGTTCAGCCCGCGCGAGCTGCTGGCGCGGATCAAGGTGGTGCTCCGCCGCGTCGGCCAGGGGCCGGCGCCGGTGCGGGCTCCGGATGCCGAGGCCTATGCCTTCGGACCCTGGGTGCTGAAGACCGGGGAACGCGAGCTGGTCGGCCGCGACGGCGTGGCGGTGCCGCTCTCCACCGGCGAATATAATCTGCTGCTGGCCTTCGTCACCCATCCCAAGCGGGTGCTGACCCGCGACCAGCTGCTCGATCTCACCCAGGGTCGCGAGCTTGCCGCCTTCGAGCGCAGCATCGACAACCATATCAGCCGCCTTCGGCGCAAGATCGAAGAGGATCCGAAGGAGCCGGGCCTCATCAAGACCGTCTGGGGCGGCGGTTATACCCTCGCGACGGACGTGCGGCGGCTGTGATGCCTGCGCTGAGGCGCTTGATGCCCCGCAGCCTGCTCGGGCAGATGATTCTGCTGATGGCGGCCGCCCTGTTCGTCGCCCAGCTGGTGAATTTCGCTTTCCTGCTCAACGGCCAGCAGCGGCTGAGCCTGGCCCAGACCGAAGGCCCGGCGATCAGTTTCTACGCGGAGGTCGCGGCGCAGGTGGTGGCTGCCGACAACGAGGAGGAACGCGACTTCCTGCTCGGCAGCCGCGGCCGGCGGCGCTTCCGCCTGTTCACCCTCGACCCGTCGAGCATGGTCGACCGCATCCGCCTCGAGCGCGAATCCCGGCTGGAATCGCGGCTCCGGACGGCGCTGAACGATGCGGGCGTCGAGGTCCGTGAGGTGCGTGCGGCCCGGACCCAGGATCTCGGCGTCTTCCCGGACCTTCCCGATCGCCGGCGCACGCGCATGGAGGGGCGCTGGCAGGCGGTGCTGCTTTCCGCCCAACTCCCCGACGGGACGTGGCTCAACGGCCGGCTCGGGGCGCCGCGGCCCGATCCCTGGCTGCTCGGGCGGCTGATGCTCGCCACCATCGCCCTCTACGTGCTGGTGCTCGGCGCGGTGCTGTGGATCGCCTCGCGCCTCACCCGGCCGCTGCGCGACCTCACTCGCGCCGCCGAAAGCTTCGAGGGCCGGCGCGAACTCCCGCCGGTCGAACCCAAGGGTCCGTCGGACCTGCGCCATGCGATCCAGGCCTTCAATGCGATGAACCGGCGCGTGGTCGGCCTGATCGACGAGAAGGACCGGATGCTCGGCGCGATCGGCCATGACCTGCGCACCCCGCTCGCCTCGCTCCGCATCCGCGCGGAATCGCTTGGGCCTGAGGAGGATCGCGAGGCGCTGATCCGCACGATCGAGGAGATGTCGGAGACGCTGGAGGACATATTGGTGCTCGCCCGCACCGGCCGGAACCGCGAAGCGCCGCGCATGGTCGAGGTGGCGGCGCTCGCCGACGCGGTGGTGGAGGAATTCCACGACATGGGCGTCGACGTCACCTTTGAGCCCTCGCCGCGCGTCCCGCTCGAGGTCCAGCCGATCCTGCTGCGCCGCGCGATCCGCAACCTCATCGACAATGCCGTCAAATATGGCACGCGCGCCCGCGTCCGGGTGGTCGCGGCCGGCAGGGGCGCGGCGATCGAGGTCGACGACGACGGGCCCGGCATCCCCGCCGACCGGATCGAGACGGTCACCCGTCCGTTCGAGCGGCTGGAAGGCTCGCGCAGCCGCGACACCGGCGGCGCCGGCCTCGGCCTCGCCATCGCCCAGGCGGTGGCCGAAGGGCATGGCGGCCGGCTCGAACTGACGAACCGCCCCGGAGGCGGGCTCCGGGCGCGCATCCTGCTCGAAGGCTGAGCCCTCCGGCCGCCGCTTCCTCCCCTATTCCTTCCGCATCGCGATCGCCGCCAGCGCCTCGGCCTCGATCAGCAGGGCGTCGTCCGCCGTCCCCTGGGCAGTGCGTTCGCGGCCGATCATCACCAGCACCGGGACCGCCATCGGCGACACCCGGTCGAGCTCGACATGCACCATGGTGGCCGCCGCCCGGTCGAGCAGGCGGGCGAGCCGGCCGACTTCGGTCAGCTTCTGCCGCGCATCGTCCCAGGCCGCGCGCATCAGCAGATGATCGGGCTCGTAGCGGCGCAGCACGTCGTAGATGAGGTCGGTGGAAAAGGTCACCTGCCGGCCGGACTTGCGCTTGCCCGGATGATGGCGCTCGACCAGGCCGCCGATCACCGCCACTTCCCGGAACGCCCGCTTGAGCAGGCTCGATCGTTCCACCCAGTCGACGAATTCCTGCTCGAGGATGTCGGGGGAGAGCAGGGGGGCGGGGTCGCGCACCGGATCGAGCCCGTAGCAGGCGAGCGCGTAATCGTTGGACACGAAGCCGATCGGGCGCAGCCCGGCCTTCTCCATCCTCTTGGTGATCAGCATGCCGAGCGACTGGTGAGCGTTCCACCCCTCGAAGCTGTAGAGCAGCATGTAGTGGATGCCGTCGTGCGGGAAGGTCTCGACCAGGAGCTGGTCGGGCCGCGGCAGCACCGAGCGATAGTCCTGCACTTCCAGCCATTCGCGCACGTCGTCCGGAAAGCGGGACCATTGGCTGCGGTCGTGGAGGAACTGGCGCACGCGGTCGGCGAGGTTGGTGGTCATCGCCATCCGCGTGCCGAGATAGGTCGGAATCCGCGCCGACCTGGACGTCGCATGGACGATGAGGTCGGTGCCGGCGATCCGCTCCACCTCCAGCACCAGCCCGGAAAAATAGAAGGTGTCGCCGGGGCTCAGGGTCGAGGCGAAGGCGTCCTCGACCGTGCCGAGCTTGCGCCCGTTGCGGAACCGCACGTCGAGTACCGGCGCATCGACGATGATTCCCGCGTTCATCCGATGCTGCTGGACGAAGCGGGGATGGGAAACCCGCCAGCGCCCGTCGGGGCCGCGCGTCAGCCGCCGGAACCGGTCATAGGCGCGCAGTGCATAGCCGCCGCTTTCGATGAAGGAGAGCACCTGGCCGAACAAGGCCTCGGTGAGCCCCGCATAAGGCGCGGCGGACCGCAGTTCCGCGAGCAGCTCCTCTTCCCGGAACGGGCCGGCGCAGGCGATCGCCATGATATGCTGGGCGAGCACGTCGAGCGCGCCGGGGCGGAAGACGTCCGGGTCGAGCTCGCCGGAGTCGATGGCGTCGAGCGCCGCCCGCGCCTCCAGATATTCGAACCGATTGCCGGGGACGAGGATCGCTTCGGACGGCTCGTCGAGCCGGTGGTTGGCGCGGCCGATCCGCTGCGTCAGCCGCGACGATCCCTTGGGCGCGCCCATCTGGATGACGAGGTCGACGTCGCCCCAGTCGATCCCGAGGTCGAGGCTGGCGGTGCAGACCAGCCCGCGCAGCCGACCGGAGGCGACTGCATTCTCGACCTTCCGCCGTGCTTCCAGCGACAGGGATCCGTGATGGATCCCGATCGGCAGGTTGTCGTCATTGACGGTCCACAGGTCCTGGAAGATCAGCTCGGCGAGGCTGCGGGTGTTGCAGAAGATCAGGCTGGTGCGGTGCCGCTCGATCTCCTTCATCACCTGGACGGCGGCCCAGCGCCCGGAATGGCCCGACCAGGGGATTCGTTCGTCCTCGGGCAGCAGGATCCGTATCTCCGGCCTCGCTCCGGGCTCGCCCTCGACCAATGCGACCGTCTCGGCATCGCCGTGGGGCGCGAGCCAGCCCTGATAGGCTTCGGGATCGGCGACGGTGGCTGACAGGGCGACGCGGCGAAGACCCGGCGCCAGGCGCTGCAGCCGCGCCATCGCCAGCGACAGCAGGTCGCCGCGCTTGCCGGTCGCGAAGGCATGGACCTCGTCGACCACGATCGTCCCGAGCCCTGCGAACAGCTGCGCGCTGTCCTCGTGGCTGAGCAGCAGGCTCAGGGATTCGGGCGTGGTGAGCAGCATCTGCGGCGGGCGGACGCGCTGGCGCGCCTTGCGGTCGGCCGGCGTGTCGCCGGTCCGCGTCTCGACCCGGATCGGCAGCTTCATTTCCGCGATCGGGGTCAGCAGGTTGCGCTGGACGTCGACCGCCAGCGCCTTGAGCGGGGAGACGTAGAGGGTGTGGAGCCCGTCGGTCGGCGCCTCGATCAGCTCGACCAGCGAGGGGAGGAAGCCGGCCAGCGTCTTGCCCGCGCCGGTCGGGGCGACCAGCAGGGCGTTGCTGCCCGTCCGTGCCGCCTCCAGCATTGCGAGCTGGTGCCGGCGGGGACGCCAGCCCTTGCCGGCGAACCACTGGGCTACGACCGGCGGCAGGCCCTCGCCCGCGGTCTGTTTCAGCACGCCCGTCCCCGGTCAGGGGACACGATCGTCCTCATGGTCGCGCGCTGCTTCCTCTTCGCGATAGAGGTCCCGGGTCGAACGCTCGGTGCGGTCCCGGTCGCCGCGTGCGCGGCGGTTGCGCAGCACCGCCCACAGCAACACCACCACGAGGATGGCCGCGCCGATGATGGTCTGGAGGCCCCAGCCGATTCCGCCTGTGTCCATGGTCGCTTTCCTCGATCCTGTCGTCGCCGCCGCTTGGCGACCTTCGGTCTTCCCTCCATATAGCTCCCGATGGCGCGCCTCGGTTCCTGGATCGAGCCTTTCCCCGAAGGCATTTATGTAAGGCCCGCCGATGCCTGGGTCGATCCCGGCCAGCCCAGGCCGCGCGCGCTGGTGACACACGGCCATGCCGATCACGCCCGCGGCGGCCATGGCGAGGTGTGGGCGACGGCGGAGACGCTGGCGATCATGGAATGCCGCTACGGGCCGCAGCAGGGCCGGCCGCTCGCTTATGGCGAGACCGTCAGGCTGGGCGAGGTGGAGATCGGCCTGGTTCCGGCCGGTCATGTGCTCGGCTCGGCCCAGATCGTCATGGACTATCGGGGCGAGCGGGTGGTGGTCTCGGGCGATTATAAGAGGCGGCCCGACCCCACCTGCGCGCCGTTCGAGCCGGTGCCGTGCGACATCTTCATTTCCGAGGCGACCTTCGGCCTTCCCGTGTTCCGCCACCCCGATACGGCGAGCGAGATCGACCGGCTGCTCGATCGGCTGCACGCCAATCCCGACCGCTGCGTGCTGGTCGGCGCCTATGCGCTCGGCAAGGCGCAGCGGGTGATCATGGAGCTGCGGCGCCGCGGCCACCACGATCCGGTCTATATCCACGGCGCGCTGCAGCGTCTGTGCGACCTGTACGAACGGCATGGAGTGACGCTGGGCGACGTGCGGCTCGCCACCGGTGAGGACAAGGAGGCGCTTCGCGGACGCATCATCCTCTGCCCGCCCGGCGCCCTCAACGACCGCTGGTCGCGCCGGCTGCCCGATCCGATCACCGCCATGGCCTCGGGCTGGATGCGGATCCGCCAGCGGGCGCGGCAGCGCAATGTGGAACTGCCGCTGATCCTGTCCGACCATGCCGACTGGGACGAGCTCACCGCCACCATCAGGGAACTGGCGCCGAAGGAAGTGTGGGTCACCCACGGGCGCGAGGATGCCTTGATCCACTGGTGCGGTCTCCAGCAGATTCGGGCGCGCGAACTCAACCTCCTCGGCTATGAGGACGAGGACGACTGAGTCCGGCGGCGCGCGCGATCAGCGCCCGCAGGCGCGGCGGATCGGGGGTTCGGCCTCGGCCTCGTCGGCGGGATCGGCGAACAGCAGCTCGAGCCATTGTTCGCTCAGTGTCCCGGCGGCGCCGATCCTGCCGGCATCGGGGGTCGGGAAATGCCGGAGCAGCCGCTCGCATTCGGCGCTGAACCCGGCCGGATCCGCCACCACGCGCTCGAGCGGCCAACGCAGCCGGTGCAGTCTCAGAAGCTCGATCAGCCTGTGCGGACTCGTCATACGCATACCCCTGTCTACTGGGCTCCAGCAGGAACCATGCCAGGCTTGGAAGAATGGGAAGCAGCCGCGAAAGAGGGGGGAATCGCGGCTGCTTCGAGCGCCTTAGCATCCACAGTTTTGAATCGAAACTCATTTTTCGATGTCCGGAGCCGGACATCGGATGTTCGGAGCCGGACGGTTTCATCCGGCTCCGCGCCTGGTCAGTGGGCCAGGCTCTCCGCGCGCGCGATCCCCGACCGCGCGAGCTGCTCGTCGATCTGCGCCATGAGCCGCGTGAGACCCTCCTCCGTCCGGGCTTCGGCGCGGGCGACGAGCACGTCCTGGGTGTTGGAGGCGCGCAGCAGCCACCAGCCGTCCGGGGTGGTCACCCGGGCGCCGTCCGTGCGGTCGACCACCGCACCATTGGCGCCCAGCCGCTCGAGCACTTCCTCGACCACCGGGAACTTGCGGCTCTCGTCCACCTGGAACCGCATCTCCGGCGTGTTGATCATCGCCGGCATCCGCTCCCTGAGCGCGGTCAGCGATCCGCCGAGGCGGCTCACCGCGCGGATCAGCCTTACCGCGGCATAGAGGGCGTCGTCGAAGCCGTAATAATCGTGGGCGAAGAAGATGTGCCCGCTCATCTCGCCCGCCAGCGGGGCGCCGGTCTCCTTCATCTTCGACTTGATCAGGCTGTGGCCGGTCTTCCACATCAGCGGCGTGCCGCCCAGTTCGGCGATGCGGTCGAACAGCGACTGGCTCGCCTTCACGTCGGCGATGATCGTGGCACCGGGCATCGCTTCCAGCACCGGCTCGGCGAGGATGGCGAGGATCTGGTCGCCCCACACGACGCGCCCCTTGCCGTCGACCGCGCCGATCCGGTCGCCGTCGCCGTCGAAGGCGATTCCGAAATCGAGGCCCTTGTCGATCACCAGGGCCTTGAGATCGGCGAGGTTATGCTCTTCGGTCGGGTCCGGATGGTGATTGGGAAAGCGTCCGTCGACCTCGGTGTAGAGCAGGTGATGCTCGCCCGGCAGCACGGCGGTCAGCCGCTCGACCGCCGGCCCGGCGGCGCCGTTGCCGGCGTCCCAGCCGATCCGGAACGGCGCGCCGTCGAAATTCTGCAGCAGGCGCTGGACGTAGAGGTCGACGATGTCGGCGTTCCCGGCGCTTCCCTCGCCTTCCTCCCAGTCGCCCTCGGCAGCCATGCGGCCGAGCTTCTGGATCTGCTCGCCGAAGAAGGCATTGCCCTGCAGCACCATCTTGAACCCGTTGTAATGGGCCGGATTGTGGCTGCCGGTGATCATGATGCCGCCATCGACCTCCAGCTCCGCCTCGGCGAAATAGAGCATCGGGCTGGGGCCGATGCCGATGCGGATCGCGTCGACGCCGCTGTCGGCGAGCCCGCGCAGCAGCGCCTGCTCGAGCATCGGCGAGCTTTCGCGCCCGTCGCGGCCGACGGCGACATGGGTGCCGCCGGCGCGGCGCACGAGGGTGGCGAAGCTGCGGCCGAGCGCATAGGCGTCGGCTTCGACCAAGGTCTCACCGACGATACCGCGGACGTCATATTCGCGCAGGGCCGTCGGATTGAAAGCGTGACTCATTCCTTGCTCCGATGTTGATGGCGACACCGGTCAAGACGCGCGCGGCGTCCTCCGGTTCAGTTCGGCGACCAATGTGTCGCGGGCGAGGTTCACCCGGTGCGCGAGCTCGGTCGAACCGCCGGCGTCGGGATGGACGCGGGCGATCAGGCGCCGGTGCGCCTCGCGGATTTCGGCGAGGCTCGCGTCGGGGCCGACGCCCAGCAGGGCACGGGCTTCCTCGACCGCCATGGCCGATCCGGACGCCTGCTTGCGCCGGTGGGCGGCCCACAGGATCGCTCCCGCCATCAGCACCGATCCCGCCAGCAGCCGGCCGGTCGTCAGCAATCGCAGGCCGAGCAGGAAGACCGCGGCCGCGATCCCGTCCTCATAGGTGAAGCCTTTCAGCCGGCCGCTCCACCAGCCCCACAGGACGCCCGCCGCGGCCAGCAGGATGAGGACGCCCATCGGGAGCCTAGACCGCCAGCGCCGCGCGCGGGCGGGTGGCCGCCCCCTCCTCGGGAAGGGCGAAGCCGGCGATCATCTCGCGCAGCTCCTGGCGCGCGGCGATGTGGCTGAGGCCCGCATTGCCGATCTGCTGGAGGTCGAGCAGGGTGAGGCCGCTTGGGAACAGCTCGCGGTAGATCACGCGCTCGCCGAGGCCGGGGATGATCCGGAAACCCACCCGCCGCGACAGGTCGTCGAGCGCCTTGCCCACGCGGCGCATGTTGTGCGCCTCGATATGCTGCATGCGGTTGCGCAGCACGACCCAGTCGACCGTCGCTCCGGTCTTGGCCTTCTGCGTCCGGCTCCTCCACACCAGCTCGGCATAGAAGCTCGGCCGCGTCACCTTGTAGGTCTCGCCCTCGACCTGGCCGATCAGGTCGAGGTCGACGAAACTGTCGTTGATCGGCGTGACCAATGTATCGGCAAGCTGCATCGCCCGCCGCGCATAGGGATCGTCGCGCCCGGGCGTGTCGATCACGATGATGTCCGCCTGTTCGCCGAGCCGGGCGAGGACTCCGTCGAGATCGTCGTTCTTCGCCGGATCGAAGGTCTCGAACAGCGGCATCGGCAGGTCGGTGCCGAGCCGCTCCCGCGTTGCCCCGCGATTCTCGAGGTAGCGGGCCAGCGTACGCTGCCTCGTGTCGAGGTCCAGTGCCGCGACCTTCCTGCCGGCGGCCTGCAGGCCCACTGCGCTGTGCACTGCCGTCGTCGACTTGCCGGTTCCGCCTTTCTCATTGGCGAAAACGATGAAATGCGGCCTTTCGCCTGCCATCCTATACTGTCCTGCCCCTCTTGATCTTACCCCCGCGCTCCGCAAAGAGCGCGCGCAATCAACGCGTTCAGCTCTATCGGAGGCCCCGGGGCCGTGCAAATACTCCGTGATGTCGACGGTCTCAGGCGGGCGGTGGCCGATCTGCGCGCCGGCGGCGGCACCATCGCCATGGTGCCGACCATGGGCGCGCTCCATGCCGGGCACATGGCCCTGGTGGCGGAGGCGCAGCGCCGCGCCGCCCATGTCGTCGCCTCGGTCTTCGTCAATCCGGCCCAGTTCGGTCCCAATGAGGATTTCGCCGCCTATCCCCGCCGCGAGGGGGAGGATGCGCGCATGCTGGAGGCGCAGGGCTGCGCCATCCTGTGGGCGCCCGACGCGGCGACCATGTATCCGGACGGGCACAGCACGCGCATCCATGTCGGCGGCATCACCGAGCCGCTGGAGGGCGCGGCGCGTCCCGGCCATTTCGACGGTGTCGCCACCGTCGTCGCCAAATTGTTCGCGCAGGTCCGGCCCGACTTCGCCCTGTTCGGGGAGAAGGATTATCAGCAGCTCGCGGTGATCCGGCGCATGGTCCGCGATCTCGACCTGCCGGTCGCGATCCTCGGCGTCCCCACCGTCCGCGACGCCGACGGGCTCGCCCTCTCCTCGCGCAACGCCTATCTCTCGGCTGATGAACGGCTGCGGGCGCGCACCCTGCCGCGCGCGCTGGGGGAGGCGGCCGCCGCCATCCGCGGCGGCGCGCCGGTCGAGACCGCGCTTGCCGAGGCGCGGCGCAGGCTGGCGGAGGCCGGTTTCGATCCGGTCGACTATGTCGCCTTCTGCGACGCCCGCTCACTGGAGCCGCTCGCGGCGCCCGATCGGCCGGCCCGGCTGCTGGCTGCCGGCCGGCTGGGGAAGACACGGCTCATCGACAATATCCCCGTCGATCCGGCCTGAACGGCCGCACCATTTCGGCCCCGCAACTGGTCACTGCCGCGTTAACCATTTGTTTGCTCTCCCGGCCCCACACAGGAGGCGAAGGGCAAGAGGGGGTACGTCCATGGCCAGCAGCTACAAGTCCGCACTGTTTCTGATGCAAAGCCTGATCGCCGATGCGGAGCGCGGCGATCCGAAGGCGCTCTATGAACTCGGGGTCGCTTATTCGACCGGCCGCAACGGGGTCGACGTCGATCTCATCGAAGCGCACAAATGGTTCAATCTCGCCGCGCTCAACGGCAGCCTGGAGGGGCAGGCCTGCCGCGCCGAGATCGCGGGGGAAATGACCGCGCGCGAGATTGCCGAGGCGCAGCGCCAGGCTCGCGCCTGGCTCGCCCGCACTGGTCAGGGCCTCCGCCGGGCGGCCTGAGGCCTTCCTGCGCCGGCACCCCCGCGCGGGGGGCCGGATCTCCATTCTCGGTCTCAGCGGCCGCCTGTTCTAGTCCCGCCTGAACGGCGTCATTTCATCCAGCATCGCCATTTCCTGCGCCACGGCCTGCCGCTCGCGCTCCAGGAAATCGGCCACCGCCGCGCGGAAGCGCGCGTCGGCCAGGAAATGCGCCGAATAGGTCGGCACCGGGCGATAGCCGCGCGCCAGCTTGTGGCTGCCCTGGGCGCCGGCCTCCACCCGCGCAAGCCCGCGGGCGATAGCCGCTTCGATGGCCTGATAATAGCAGACCTCGAAATGGAGGTTGGGCACGTCGGCGGTGGTGCCCCAGTAGCGGCCGTAGAGGCAATCGCTGCCGATGAGGTTCAGTGCGCCGGCGATCGGCTCGCCGCCGCGCATGGCGAAGATCAGCAGGATCCGGTCGGCCATCCGCTCCCCGATCATCGAGAAGAAGCTCCGGGTCAGATAGGGCCGGCCCCATTTGCGCGATCCGGTGTCCTGGTAGAATCGCCAGAAGGCGTCCCAGTGCGCCTCGGTGATCGCCGGGCCGGTGACATGCTCGATCGCCAGCCCCTCCAGCGCGGAGGCGCGCTCCTTGCGGATGGTCTTGCGCTTGCGGGAGGAGAGGCCGGCGAGGAAATCCTCGAAATCGCCATAGCCCTCATTGTGCCAGTGGAACTGGCTGTCGGTGCGGATCAGCCAGCCCGCCTGTTCGAACAGCGGCACTTCCTCTTCCGCGATGAAGGTCGCATGGGCCGATGACAGGTCGTGGTTGCGGACCATGGTCTCCGCGGCGGCGATCAGCGCGGGGGCGAGCGAGCGATCGCGCGCGAGCAGGCGCCGGCCCGGCACCGGCGTGAACGGCACCGCGATCTGCAGCTTGGGATAATAATCGCCGCCCGCGCGCTCCCACGCCTGCGCCCAGCCATGGTCGAACACATATTCGCCCTGGCTGTGGCTCTTCACATAGGCAGGGGCGACCGCCTCGATGCAGCGTCCGCCGGCCGCGATCGTCAGCGGCACCGGCTGCCATCCGGCGCGGGCGGTCGCGCTTCCCGATTCCTCCAGCGCCGACAGGAAGGCATGGCTCAGGAACGGGTCGCCCCCGCCCGCGCAGCGATCCCAGTCCGCGGCCGGGATGGCGGCCACTCCGTCGGCGATCCGGGCGACGATCTCACTGCTCATGCGGCGGCGGGCAGCTCATGGATGATCTGGTCGGCATGACGGGCGGCGGCTTCGGCCTCGGCCTTCGTGCGGACGGTCCACGCAAGGACGGCCAGGCCGCGCTCGCGAGCACGCGCCGCGAAGGGCGAAGGCAGGCTGAGGACGTCATAGGCAAGGAAATCGGGTCGCGCGAGCCGAACGGCAAGGTGGCGTTCGATCCTTCCGCGCACTTTTCCCCTGTCCCGCTCGCCGATCACCAGCCCGCGCAGGATCGCCGGACGCCGCCGGCGGAACCAGCGGACCAGCCTGGCATCGAACGACATGATCGCCGCCGGTCCCGCATAGGGCTCCAGCGACCGTGCGACCGACGCGCACAGCGCGGGTCCCGCTTTGGCCTGCGCCTTGATCTCGATCAGCACCGGCACCCGCCCGCCGACCAGTGCCAGCACGGCGTCGAGGCGCGGCAGCGTCTCGACGCAGCCCCGGAGCCGCACGGCATCCGCCGCCTCCGGGGACAAGGCGGCGATCGGTCCCTCGGCCTCGCACAGCCGGCCCATCTCGGCGTCGTGCAGGACGAAGGCGGTTCCGTCCGCGCAGGCCTGCACGTCCAACTCGATGCCCTCGCCTGCGGCGATCGCGGCCTGGAAGGCGGCGCGGCTGTTCTCGACGGTCCGGGGGCCATACAGCCCCCGATGGGCGAACGGGCGGGCGGTCAGCCACGCCGGGCGCCGCGGCGCGTCAGCGGACGGCGACGACCGCATCGATCTCCACGGCGGCGCCGAGGGGAAGCGCGGAAACGCCGACGGCGCTGCGTGCATGCTTCCCCGCCTCGCCGAAGACCTGCTCCATCAGTTCGGACGCGCCGTTAGCCACCTTGGGTTGGCCGGTGAAGCCGGGCGCGCTGTTCACGAACACGCCGAGCTTCACGATCCGTTCGACCCGGTCGAGCCCGCCCAGCGCCCGGTCGATCTGGGCCAGCAGCATGATCGCGCAGGCGCGCGCTGCGCGCTGGCCGAAATCCTCGTCGCGGTCCTCGCCGAGTCGCCCGGTCATCAGCGCGCCCTGGTCGAACGGCAATTGTCCCGAAATGTGGAGCAGCCCGCCGGCGAGCACGGCCGGCACATAGGCGGCGACGGGGGCTGCGGGCTCGGGAAGGCTGATTCCGAGGGCGGAAAGGCGGTCGGCGATGGTTTCGGTCATGATCGTCCCTCAAGCATCGCTGCCGGTCCCGGGTCAAGGCGCAGTCGGCCGGGCCGCGCGGGCGGGCGGGCGGCCTGCGCCGCCGCGCTCACCCGTGCGCCTGCATGAAGGGCGGGTCCGGGATCGCCCGCGTCGCATGGTGCAGCAGCTCGGACCAGCGGTTCGACAGCGCGTCGAAATAGGGGTCGTCCTTCTCGATCCGCAGCGACAGCACCGGCGCCGCGGGATCGCGCGGCATCACCATCACGTCGATCGGCCGCGCGACGCCGAGGTTGGATCGCATGCAGGAATCGAACGACAGGAATCCGATCTTCACCGCTTCGGCCAGCGGGGTCGACGGGCGGATCACCCGGTCGAGGATCGGCCGGCCGTATTTGGTCTCGCCGATCTGGAAGAAGGGCACTTCGGACTGGCATTCGATGAAATTGCCGGCCTCGTAGATCAGGTAGAGCGAGGGCGGGTCGTCGCCGATCCGGCCGCCCATCAGTAGGGTCGCCCCCGCCCCGGCCGAGGATTCCAGCGCGTCGCCGATGCTGCGGTTGGCGCTGTGCAGCGCCTCGCCGATCAGCTGGGCGGCCCGGAACATCGACGGGGCGCCGTCCAGCGTCCGGTCGTAGTCCACCGCGCCCGGCAACCCCTCGCGGATCAGGCCGATCGCGGTCTGGCTGGCGGAAAGATTGCCGGCCGAGGCGACATGGATCGCCCGGTCGGGCCCGTCGCACAGGCTCACCAGCTTGCGATAGGTGGAAAAATTGTCGACGCCCGCATTGGTCCGGGTGTCGGCCATCATGATCAGCCCCTCGTCGAGGAGCATCCCCAGGCAGTAGGTCATCGTCAGCTCTGTCTTTGCGTCTGCGCCTGGACGCGCGCATCGTGCACCTGCACCTCTACGGCAAGCGCTTCCGTCCCGCCACCGGATCGGGCGCCGGCGACCGGTGCGGCATCCTGATAGTCCAGCCCGCAGGCGACCCGGACATAGCTGTCGTCGACGCAGATGCCGTTGGCGGGATCGAAGCCGACCCAGCCGAGATGCTCGATCGCCGCTTCCGCCCAGGCGTGCGACGCTTCCTGCAGATGGGCGCCGTCGCGGCGGAACAGATGGCCGGACACGTAGCGCGCCGGAATGCCGAGCCGCCGGGCGACGGCGATGAAGATATGGGCGAAATCCTGGCATACGCCGTGGCCGGCCGCATGGGCTTCCTCGGCCCGGGTTCCCACTGCCGTGGCCTCGACGTCGAAGCGCAGCCGCCCGTGCAGCAGGGTCATCAGCCGGTGCATCCGGTCGAGCGCCGCCGGCCCCGCCCGCTCGACCTCGGCCGCCAGCGCCCCCAGCGTCTCGCCGGGCTGCGTCAGCGGCGTCGCGCGCAGGAACAGTTCGTCCGGCAGCGTCTCCGGCAGGCCGTGCATGATCCCGGCCCCGTTCTCGGTCAGCACCTCGCCCGACACCGATACCGACAGGGTGGTGAGCGGCCGGTCGATATAGAGCATGTGGACGATGTTGCCGTAGGAATCCTGGCGCTCGCGCAGCCGCGCGTCCGCGTCCACGTCGATCCTCCAGTCGAGCACGTTCTGGCCCGAAAAGCTCTGCGGCGTGACCCGGAGCAGCTGCACGACCCGCCGGGTCGGCTCCGAATAGCTGTAGGTGGTGGTATGGTGGACGATGAGGCGCATCAGGGAAACAGGAACTGGCTGGCGATGGTGCGGTCGAGCGCCGCATTTTCCTGGATGAGCGCCTGCAGGCTCTCGTGCAAGCCCCGGTCGATCATTGCGGCGACATTGCCCTTCTCCAGCCGCTGCAGCCGCCGCCGCGCCATCCGGTCCGCCTCGCCCTGGCGGCCCGATCGCCGCCCGAACTCGGTGAGCAGTTGCACGGTTTCCTCCGCCGATGCCGCGAGCGACCGCGGCAGTTCGGGGCGGAAGATCAGCAGTTCGGCGATCAGCGCCGGCTTCAGCTCCTGCCGGTAGATGGTGCGATAGGCGTCCTGGCCCGACACCACCTGGAGGATGGTCATCCACTGGTCGCGGTCGAGCGCGCCGCCGACTTCGGCGCCGGGCGGCAGCAGCAGGTAATATTTGACGTCGAGCAGGCGCGCCGTCGTGTCGCTGCGCTCGATCATCGATCCGAGCCGGAGGAACCAATAGGCTTCGCTGCGCAGCATGCGCGCCAGCGCGCCCTCGAACCCGCGCGTCTCGGCCTTCAGCGCGTCGACCAGGTTGAGCGTCGGCTGGGCGCCGCCCGGGCTCGATCGTCCGGCGATCGTCATCCACGCATGGTTGACCGCCTCCCAGATCTCGCGGTTGAGCGCGTGGCGGGCGGCGCGGGCATTGTCGCGCGCGCGCTCGATGCAGGACCGGATCGAGCTCGGATTGTCGGCGCTGAGCGCCAGGTAGCGGCGCACGTTGAAGGCGCCCGGCTTCTCGCCGGTCTCGGCGAAGGCCCCGGTGGCGCCGACCACCGCCAGCGCGCTGGTCCAGGCCTGTTCGTCGTCGGCATCGCCGGTCAGCGCGCTCAGGCGGATCGTCGCCTCGATCAGATGGGTGATGAACTCCGCCCGCTCCATGTAGCGGCCCATCCAGTAGAGGTCGGCGGCGGTGCGCGACAGCATCGTCATGGCACCTCACCGTCGCCCAGCACGAAACTGTCCTTGGTGCCGCCGCCCTGGCTGGAATTGACCACCAGCGATCCCGCGCGCAGCGCGACGCGGGTCAGGCCGCCGGGCACCGTCCGTATGCCCTTGCCCCCGGTGAGCACGAACGGGCGGAAGTCGACGTGGCGCTCGGCGATCCCGGCCTCGGTCATCGTCGGCATCGTCGACAGGGCGAGCGTCGGCTGGGCGATGTAGCGATGCGGCTCGGCCTTCAGCGCGGCGCGGAAATGCTCGATCTCGGCGCGCGTGGCGGTCGGGCCGATCAGCATCCCGTAGCCGCCGGATCCGTCGACCAGCTTGATCACCAGCTCCTCGAGATGGTCGAGCACATGGGCCAGCGCCTGCGGCTCGCGGCAGCGCCAGGTCTCGACATTGGGCAGCTTCGGATCCTCGCCGGTATAGTAGCGGACGATCTCCGGCATGTAGCTGTAGATCGCCTTGTCATCGGCGATCCCGGCCCCCGGCGCATTGGCTAGGGTGACGTTGCCGGCGAGATAGGCGGCCATCAGGCCGGGAACGCCGAGCAGCGAGTCCGGCCGGAAGGCGAGCGGATCGAGGAAGGCGTCGTCGAGTCGCCGGTAGATCACGTCCACCCGCACCGGTCCGTCGATGGTGCGCATGTAGACGATGTCGTCGTCCACCTCGAGGTCGCGTCCCTCGACCAGCTCGATCCCCATCTGGCTGGCCAGGAAGCTGTGCTCGTAATAGGCCGAATTGAGGTGCCCGGGCGTCAGCAGCACGCAGCGCGGGTCGGTCGCCCCTTCCGGCGCCACCGAATAGAGCGTGTCGCGCAGCAGCTCGGGATAGGTGTCGACCGGCAGCACCGGAAAAGCCTCGAACAGCTCGGGGCACAGCCGCAGCATCGCTTCCCGATTCTCGATCATGTAGGACACGCCGGAGGGGGTGCGGGCATTGTCCTCCAGCACCCAGAATTCGTCCGGCCCGGTGCGGACGAGGTCGATCCCGCAGACATGGGCGAACACCCCCTGGGGCGCCCGCGCGCCGACGCAGGGGACGCAGAACTGCTCGTTGCGGAGCACGAGGTCGGCGGGAACCGTGCCGTCGTTCAGGATGTGCCGCGGCCCGTAGACGTCAGCGATGAAGGCATTGATCGCCTGCACCCTCTGTTCCAGCCCGGCTGACAGGTTGCGCCATTCGCGCGCGGAAAAGATGCGCGGGATGATGTCGAACGGGATGATTCGCTCGTCGCCTTCCTGGTCGCCATAGACGTTGAAGGTGATCCCCAGGCTGCGGAAGGCCGCTTCCGCCGCCTGCTGCCGGCGTTCCAGTTCGCTCTGCGGCGTTTCGCCAAGCCATCCGGCAAGCGGTTCGAACCCGGGCCGGGACTGCGATCCCGGCTCCATGCCCCACAGCTCGTTGAACGCCTTGCCTGTCGCCATGGCTCCCCGTCATGTCCAGCCGCGCCGGGCGGCCGATACGGGAAGAATGCATCAAATGCTGCGTCGCACAACAGTTTTTTGCAGTGCAGCAGTTCCGGGCGCCGACCCGGAGGGCGCTCGGGTCGCGTCAGCGCGCGGCTTCGCCGCCCGTCTCGGCGGCGAATCGGTCGAGGATCCAGCGGGCGGCGGTCGGCCAGTCGTCGATCCGGCTGTGGGCGTGGGGCGACGGCGGCACATGGGCGGCGAGCCGCGGCTCGGCGATCATGTGCAGGCGCCACACGTCCGGCGCCTCCTGCGCGACCGATTCGTGATGGCCGGGATGGTCGTCGACGAAGACGGCCGCGCTCGGGCGCAGCCGGTCGATCAGCGCCTTCACCTGCGGCCCCTTGTTGCCCTGGTTGCACAGCACCTGGTGCCGGATGTCGAACGTCTCGAGCTGACGGACGCGGATGGCGTGATGATGGTCGGGCAGGTTGGTGAGCACGACGATGTCGGCCACCTTGCCGATCTCGATCAGCGCCTCGGCCGCGCCCGTCACGATGTCCTGCCGGTGCCAGGCGTCGGTGAAGAAGGAATCGAGCAGCGGCCAGACCAGGTCGGCCTCCACCGCATGGCCGGTCTTGCGGTCGCGCACGGCGTTCATGAAGCCGGGCTCCTCGAGCACGAAGTCGTAGCCGTGCGTCTCGTCGATCCAGTCGGCGAAATGGCCGACCATGTAGAGCAGCACTTCGTCGCAGTCGCTGATGAGGAGCGGCCGGTTCATGCTTCAAGGTTCCTTCGCGCTTCGACCAGCTCGGCCGGCGCGATGCCGAGGTCGGCGGCGCAGGCGATCAGGTCGGGTTCATGGCCTTCCAGGAAGGCGAGGACGGCGGCCAGCACCTCGGCCTCCGCCACCCTCGCCCGCAGGTCTTCGACGGACAGGCCGGTCAGCGCCAGCAGCCGTCCGGCGCGTGCCTCCTCCTGCAGCGTCCAGGACAGGGCCGCCAGCGCAAGTGTCGCCGCCGCCTCGCTATTTGTTGCTGACCTGTTCATCGCCTGACGCTAGCATCGCTTGTCGTCAGGGGTCGATCAAGGCTGCCGCGTGGGACAGAAAATCCTCGTTGTCGAGGACAACGAACTCAATCTGAAGCTCTTCTGCGATCTGCTGCGCGCCCATGGCTATGAAGCCGAGCCCGTGCGCGACGGACGCGAGGCGGTCGATCGCGCCCGTGCCTTCCGGCCCGACCTCGTCATCATGGACATCCAGATGCCGCACATCAGCGGTCTCGAGCTGATCGAACAGCTCAAGGCCGATGCGGAGCTGCGGGTCATCCCGATCATGGCGGTGACCGCTTATGCCGCCCGCGGCGACGAGGAGCGCATCCGCGACGCCGGCGCGGAAGGCTATGTCTCCAAGCCCATTTCGGTGATGAAGTTCGTCGGCGCCGTCGCCGACCTCCTCGCCGCCCGCCCCGCCGCCCGCCCCGCTGAAGCGCCCGATCGCGTCGTTCCGCCGCAGGCGCCTGCCGTCCCGCCGCAGGATTCCCCCACGGAGAGGCAGGACGACCTCCCTCTCGGTCACCCCGGCGAAGGCCGGGATCCGGACGATTCCGGCGCCTGACCCCGACGCCGCTCGTCGGCCGTCGCCAACCCCATCCGGTCCCTGAACGGCGGCTGACGAGCGCATTCAGCGGCAGCTCAACCGAATCGCGCCATAAGTGCAGTCGTCGAGCAAGGCCTGCGCCGCTGCGCCGAGCCGAGTGAAGGAGTTTCGAGATGTTCAGGAAGATGCTGATTGCGACGACCGCAGCCGCAGCCGCGATGACCGCGCTGCCCGCAGCCGCCGAAGCGGCGCCGCGCCACCGTGGTTATTACAACGGCTATCATGGCGACCATTATCGCGGCGACCGTTATTACCGTGGCAATCGCCACGTCCGCTACCAGCGTGGCGACTATTACGGCCGCGGCCGCGCTTATTATGGCCGCAACAGATATTATTATGGCGGCCGCCGCTGCCGCGACAGCGGCTCCACCGGCACCATCCTGGGTGCGATCGCCGGCGGCCTGATCGGCCATGAAGTGGCCGAGGGCCGGTACAATCGCGGCGACGGCACCGCGGGTGCCATCATCGGCGCCGGTGTCGGCGCGCTCGCCGGCCGCGCGATCGACCGCGACTGCTAGATCGAGGTTGAGCGTGGGGGCTGCCATCGGGGCAGCCCCGCCTCGGGCGTAACCCCCGTGTCGCGTATCGGGGGCGGGGGTCGGCACTCCACCGTGCCGGCCCCCGAGTTTTTGATCTTCCCACATTCGCTCCCGATTTGATAGGCACCGGCCTCAGCCCCGCGAGGAACCCGTGAAGCTCCCGACCGCTCATCTTCGCTTCGTCCTTCTGGGATCGGCCCTTCTCGCCGGGTGCGCCGCCGCGTCCGGCGGTGGCCCGCAGGCCGCACAGTCCGCGCCGACCGAAGAGCGGCGCGTCGTCTTCGACTGCGATCGCGGGGATCCGGTCGCCATCACCTTCGCCGGTGACGTCGCCCGCATCGAGGCCGACGGCCCGCCGATAATCCTCCGGCAGCAGCCGGCGGCATCCGGTTTCCTCTATGAATCGGCGACCCACGCGATCCGCGGCAAGGGTGACGATCTCACCTACACCATCGGCCGCATGGCGCCGCTGAACTGCCGCGCCCGGTGAGCCAGGCCGCCGCCCTGATCGAGACCCTCGGTCTCCAGCCGCATCCCGAGGGCGGCTGGTACCGGGAGACGTGGCGGGCGCCGGCGCCCGACGGCGTCCGCGCCACGGCGACCGCGATCCTGTTCCTGCTCGAACGGGGGCAGCGCTCCCACTGGCACAAGGTCGATGCCGCCGAAATCTGGCTGTTCCATGCCGGAAGCGCGCTTCGGCTCGAAACCGCCGCGTCGGAGGCCGGCCCGATCGAAACCGCCCGGGTCGGCGGCGACGTGCTCGCCGGCGAACGGCCGCAGTTCCGGATCGATGCCGGCGTCTGGCAGGCGGCCGAGGCCGATCGCGGCTGGGCGCTGGTGAGCTGCATCGTCTCCCCGGCCTTCGAGTTCGACGGATTCACTTTGGCCCCGCCCGACTGGCAGCCGGGCGACTGAGGCGCCGCGTCCCGGGCCGACCCTAGCCGAAGCTCTGCTTCAGCCGCACATAGGTGGTGATGTGGGCGCTGCGTTCGCGCACCTCCGACAGGAACGGATCCGGGTTGGAACGGTCCGGCGCGAAGAAGGTCCGGAACCGCCTGGCCCTGGACTGGAGCAGATTGTCGACGCCGAAGGTGATCGTCGTGCGCGCGCTCGGCCGATATTCGGCGAAGGCGGTGACATAGGGATCCTCATTGTTGGGCACGTCGGTCTCGGTCCGCCGGAAATAGGGCTCGGCCGGATCGCCGGCGACGGTGAAGCCCCAGCCGAACCTGCCCAGGTCCTGGCGGAAGCTGGCCTCGAACTCCCAGTCGTGGAACCCGGAAAAGGACCGGTGCCGGTGGGTGTAGGGATCGCGCACCCGCGTGTCCTGCAGGGTCGCCGACACGTCGAGCCGCCCGCCCCTGATCCCGAATCGCGACAGCGGCGCCGCCAGCGTGGTCCGGACGAAGGCCTGGCGTCCGGTTCCCAGATTGCCCGGGGCGTCGAAACCTTCCGGCGTCGGCACCCGGTCCTGCACCAGCGAGATATGGTTGTAGCTGAGCTCCACCTTGGCCAGCCCGTCGCCCAGGATGGGCCGCTCGATCGTGAACAACGCTTCCCACGCCCGCTGCGGAACCAGCTCGGCATTGCCGGCATCGACCCGGTCGTTGGCCAGTTCGGCGGCGCTGACGAAATCCTCGAAATCGAGCTGGGCGACCGTGCGCGCCAGCGCGAGCTGGGCGTGCCACGGCGCCCTGCGCCAGTCGAGCACCGCCTTGGGCTTGAGGAAGCGCAGGCTGCGGTCCGCCCTGGTGTCGCCCCGCACCTTGAGGCGCGAGGATTCGAAGATGAGGCCGAGGTCGATCCTGAGCTCGGACGACAGGTTGCGCCCGGCATTGGCGAACAGCTCGCCGCGCCACTCGGTCACCTTCGCCTGGTCGACCGGCAGGTCGATCCGGGTCTGGCCGCCGTCGGCGTCGATCAGGAACAGGTTCACGTCGCTGTCGAGGCTGTTGAGCGCCGCTTCTCCGCCGATCTCGACATTCCATCCGTCGAGCCCGTTCCTCGACCACAGCAGCCGCAGCACCGTTTCGTTGCGCTGGCTTTCGACGTCCTGCGCGAAGCCGCCGGTCAGGCTGCCCTCGATCCGGTTGTGGGAGAATTCCGAATCGTCGCGGTGCCGCCGGGTGGCCAGCCCGATCAGCTTGATACCGCCGCCCCACAGCGGCCGGGTGACATCGCCGCCGATCTCATACTCGCGGCGCCGAAAATGCTGCCGCAGCCGGTCGTCGCGGATCGGCCCGGCGGCGGGGAAGACGTCATTGTCCTGGTTGAGCAGGAATCGCCCCCTTTCGACCCGGAAGTTGAGGTGCGCGGTCCGATAGACGCCGTCGTCATGCTCCCAGGATCCCGAGGCATAGACTTCGCGGTCGTTCATCGCGTTGAACTTGCGCCGGAATTCCACCAGCTCCCCGCTCGGCAGCGCGGTCAGCACGTCACTGCCTTCCTCCGGCGTCGGATTGTTGAGGACCCCGGCCGCGAGGTTGAAGCTCGATCGTCCGCTGCGCAGCAGGCCGGAGAGGCTTCCTTCCGGCGACACCTTCCCGGTGAAGTCGCGCCGCACGGTGGCGTCCAGCGTCGCCGACAGCCCGCCGTCGCCGGTCAGCACCAGATTGAGGACCTGCGGCTTGCCCGAGAATTCCGATCCGAACAGGTCGCCCGGGCCCACTTCCACCCGCGCGACGCGCGCGGCCGGGATTCGCGCCAGGATGGTCTCGATCGTGTCGCTCTTGGAACTCGGCCGGTTGCCGTTGATGACGACATTGCCGGCCGCCTGGCCGAATCCGCGCACGTCCTCCGACACCAGCTCGATGGAGAAGCCGGGCACGCGTTGGACGACCTCGAGCGCCGAGGACGGGGAATAAGCGGCGAAGAAGGCGGCTTCATAGACGGTGCGGCCGCCCAGCCCTTCCTGCGGGGCGGCGGAGGCCGGTGCACTGGCCGCAAGGGCGGCCGCGAGAATGGCGATGCGCAAGGGACCTCCGCTGGCGAGGATGGGATGCCCCGGTTCAGCAATAAGCGTGCCACGCCCGGTTTCCGCCGCGCGGGCGATGACGGGCGCTGTTCGGAAATGATCCAGTGCGCCGGACTGTCCGCGGCGACTGTCCGCCGGCGGACACTGGCGTCCGAATCCGGACAGTCGGCAGGCTGGCGGGTGGGGCGGCCCTACAGAACCGGTGCGTCGAACAGGCTCGCAAGCTGCTCGATCATCGTCCCGCCGAGCTGCTCGGCGTCCATGATGGTGACGGCGCGGGCATAATAACGGGTGACGTCGTGGCCGATGCCGATCGCCACCAGCTCGACCGGCGACCGGTTCTCGATCCAGGCGATCACCTGCCGCAGGTGCCGTTCCAGATAGGTGCCGCTGTTCACCGACAGGGTCGAATCGTCCACCGGCGCGCCGTCGGAGATCACCATCAGGATCCGCCGTTCCTCGGGCCGGGCGATCAGCCGGTTGTGCGCCCACAGCAGCGCCTCGCCGTCGATATTCTCCTTGAGCAGGCCCTCGCGCATCATCAGGCCCAGGTTCTTGCGCGCCCGCCGCCACGGTTCGTCGGCCTGCTTGTAGACGATATGCCGGAGGTCGTTGAGCCGGCCCGGCTGCGGCGGCCGGCCTTCGGCCAGCCATTTCTCGCGCGACTGGCCGCCCTTCCACTGGCGTGTGGTGAAGCCCAGTATCTCCACCTTGACTCCGCAGCGCTCCAGCGTTCGCGCCAATATGTCGGCGGAAATGGCGGCGATCGAGATCGGCCGGCCGCGCATCGATCCGCTGTTGTCGATCAGCAGGGTCACCACCGTGTCCCGGAACTCGGTGTCGCGCTCCACCTTGTAGGACAGCGAATGGGCCGGATTGACGACCACCCGCGCCAGCCGCGCGGCGTCGAGCAGGCCTTCCTCCTGGTCGAAGTCCCAGCTCCGGCTCTGCTGCGCCATCAGCCGGCGCTGCAGCCGGTTGGCGAGCTTGGTGACGGCGCCCTGGAGATGGACGAGCTGCTGGTCGAGATAGGCGCGCAGCCGCCCCAGCTCCTCTTCCTCGCACAGTTCGCCGGCGTCGATCTCCTCGTCGAACTGGGTGGAGAAGATGCGATAGGCGAAGCTCGGCGGAATGTCGGAAAAGGGGCGGTTGGGCCGGACCGCGACCATGCCTTCGTCGCCGTCTTCGCCCATGCCCTCGGCTTCCTCGTCCAGCTCCTGCTGCTCGAAGCTGCCCTCGCTGTCGTCGTCGGCGCTGACGCTTTCCTGCGCCCGAAGCTGGGCGTCGCCCTGGGCCCCGCCTTCCTCGTCCTGCTGCTCCTGGTCCTGGTCGCCGCCTTCTTCCTGGTCGCCGCCGTCCTGCTCCTCGCCGCCTTCCGGCTCCTGCTCGGCCGCCGGCTCGCCTTCGACCAGCTCCAGGTCCTGCAGCAGCTTGGTGGCGAGCGCGGCGAAGGCCGCCTGGTCGTCGAGCGCCAGCGGCAGCGCATCGAGGTCGCTTCCCGCTTTCTCCTCGATCCAGTCGGAGATCAGCTCGAGCCCCGGCCGGGCCGCTTCGGGCGGAGTCTGGCCGGTCAGCCGTTCGCGCACCATCAGCGATACCGCGGTGGAGAGCGGCACTTCGGACTGGTTGCGGGCGCGGGTGATCGGGTCGGCGCGCATCCGCATCTCGGTCACCCGGGCCAGGTTGGCGCGCACGCCGTCCATCGCGCGCGATCCCAGCGCCTCGACCCGGGCCTGCTCGACGGCGTCGAATACCGCGCGGGCGATCTCGTCGCGCGGCATGTTGCGCGCATGGATCGCCTCGTCATGGTAGCGCAGGCGCAGCGCCGCCGCGTCGGCATAGCCGCGCGCTTCGGCGACCTCGCGTTCCGGCAGGTTCCGCGCCGGCATCGGCACCTTCACCGATTTGCCCGACACGCTCGGCACGTCGGCGGTGAAGCCGAGCTCCAGCTCCGGCTCGCGCGCGATCGCCCGTGTCGCGCCGGTCAGGACCTGGCGGAAGAGTTCGAGCGGGTTGTCGTTCTGCGCCACCGTGCCGGACTTACGCCTTCGCTTTCCCGGCAACGCTTTCCGGCAGGTCCTTGCCGAACACGCGCTGGTAATATTCGGCGACCAGCGGCCGTTCCGCCTCGTCGCACTTGTTGAGGAAGGTGAGGCGGAAGGCGAAGCCGACGTCGCCGAAGATCAGCGCATTCTGGGCCCAGCTTATCACCGATCGCGGGCTCATCACCGTGGAAATGTCGCCGTTCATGAATCCCTGGCGGGTGAGGTCGGCGACCTTGATCATCTTCTCGACCTCCTGGCGGCCGCCCTCGTGATCATATTCGCCCGACTTGGCGAGCACGATCCGCGCCTCCGTCTCCGCCGGCAGGTAATTGAGCGTCACGACGATGTTCCAGCGGTCCATCTGGCCCTGGTTGATCTGCTGGGTGCCGTGATAGAGGCCGGTGGTGTCGCCGAGGCCCACTGTATTGGTGGTGGCGAACAGCCGGAAGAACGGATGCGGCCGGATCACCCGGTTCTGGTCGAGCAGGGTCAGCTTGCCTTCCGCCTCCAGCACGCGCTGGATCACGAACATCACGTCCGGGCGCCCCGCATCATATTCGTCGAACACGAGCGCGGTCGGCGTCTGCAGCGCCCAGGGAAGCAGGCCCTCGCGGAACTCGGTCACCTGCTGGCCGTCCTTCAGCACGATCGCGTCGCGGCCGATCAGGTCGATCCGGCTGATGTGCGCGTCGAGGTTGATCCGGATCAGCGGCCAGTTGAGCCGCGCCGCCACCTGCTCGATATGGGTCGACTTGCCGGTGCCGTGATAGCCTTGGACCATGACGCGGCGGTTGCGCGCGAAGCCGGCGCAGATCGCGAGCGTGGTGTCCGGGTCGAAGACATAGGCGGGATCGAGGTCCGGCACCCGCTCGTCGGCCTCGCTGAAGGCCGGCACTTCCATGTCGCTGTCGATCCCGAACAGGTCGCGAACCTTCACGATCTTGTCCGGCGCATCCATCACGGTCGCGCTGCGGCTGTCCGGGTTGACGTTGGGAATATCGGCCATGGTCGTTCTTTCCAGTATCAGGCGAAGGCGGGTCGGGACTTGAGCTGCGTATAAGCCTCGATCACCGCCTGCAATGCTTTCTCGTGGCTGCGGTCGCCGCCGTTCTTGTCGGGATGATAGCGGCGCACGAGGTCGAGGTAGCGCTTGCGCAACGCACGCCGGTCGGCGTCGGGCCCGAGGTCCAGGACTTTCAGATATTTACGGTCGGCGGCACTGAGCTCGCGCCCGTCGCGCCGAGGCGCGTCCATCCGGTCGCGCCGGAAGCGCGCGCCGATCGCGTCCAGCGGATCGACGAAATCGGCCCATCGCGGAGTCGCTCCCGCGCCGGGCGAGAAGGCGCGGGTCTCGCGCTCCCAGCCGCCATAGGGGCCCTGCGCCGCCTCGATCTCCTCGGTGCTCATGCCGGCGAAATAATTGTAGCTGTCGTTGAAGGCGCGGACATGGTCGAGGCACAGCCACTGCCAGTCGCCGGGCCCGTCGAAGCCCGGCCGCCGCCCGCCCCGGGCGGGGGCGCGGAACTCGCCGGGCTCGGTGCAGCCGGGGTGGGAGCAGGGGCGACCGTCGCCCGCTACCCGTCCATGGAACCGATCGTGCCTCCTGCCCGAACTCGCCACCCAACTCCCTTTCCGGTCCTTCTTCGCTATATAAGGCCCCATGCAGACCGATTTAACCGGCCCGGTGGCTGCCGAAATCACCCGTCGCCTCACCCAGGCGCTCGAACCGACCCACCTCCTCGTCCGCGACGACAGCGAGAATCATCGCGGTCATGCCGGCTACAATCCCGACGGGGGCGAAAGCCATTTCACCGTCGAGATCGTGTCGCCGCGATTCGCGGGCCTCAATCGCGTCCAGCGGCAGCGTGCCGTCAATAATGCGCTCGGCGACCTGCTCAAGGAACGCGTCCACGCGCTGGCCATCCGCGCGAAGGCGCCGGGCGAATGAGCGCCCGGGCGGCCCTCCGCGATCGGCCGGCCGCCCGGATCCTGCTGCTGTCGCCCGACGGGCGCGTGCTGCTGTTTCGCTTCGATCCGCCCGACCGCCCGCCCTTCTGGGTCACGCCGGGTGGGGAGGTCGATCCCGGCGAAAGCTACGAAGCCGCCGCGCGCCGCGAACTGCGGGAGGAAACCGGGATCGACCGCGAGATCGGGCCCCAGGTCGCCCGCCGGGTGGTGGAATTCGTCGCGCTCGACGGCACGCCGGTGCTGGCCGACGAACGCTATTTCCTCGTCCGCGCCGAGACGGAGGACATCGTCACCGACGGCCACACCGACCTCGAACGCCAGGTGATGCGCGACTGGCGCTGGTTCAACCCCGCCGAGATCGCCGCCCACGACGAACCCATCTTTCCCCTCGACCTCGCCGACATCCTCGCCGGCCTGACGGGAGACCCTTGAGCCGCCCAATCGAAAGGACCGACCATGGACGACCTTTTTATCCAGACCCTGCACCCGGTGACCCACGATCTCGGCGGCTTCAAGGTCCACCGCACGCTCCCGCACCGCGAACGCACCACGATCGGCCCCTTCATCTTCTTCGATCAGATGGGCCCGGCCCATCTGCCGGCCGGGGAGGGCATGGACGTCCGCCCGCACCCGCATATCAACCTGGCGACCGTCACCTATCTGTTCGCCGGCGCCATCGATCATCGCGATTCGCTCGGCACCTTCGCCCGGATCGAGCCCGGCGCCGTCAATCTGATGACGGCCGGCCGCGGCATCGTCCATTCCGAACGCTCGCCCGCCGACGCGCGGGCGGCCGGGCCGCAGCTTTCGGGCATCCAGACCTGGCTCGCCCTTCCCGCCGCCAAGGAGGAGGTCGATCCCGCCTTCCAGCACGTGCCGCGGGACGATTTGCCGCTGGTCGAAGGCGGCGGCGCCCGCTGCCGGGTGGTGATGGGCCGGCTCTGGGGCGCCGGATCCCCGGTCACCTGCCACAGCCCCACAATCTATGCCGACATGGCGCTCGATCCCGGCGGCAGCATGCCGGTCGATCCGGAGGCGGAGGAACGCGCCCTCTACGTCGCCGAGGGCGACGCCACCCTCGACGGCCTGCCGCTCGATCCTCAGGTCCTCTACGTCCTGCGTCCCGGCACGCGCGCAACCCTCCGATCGGAGCGGGGCGCCCACGTCATGCTCTGCGGCGGCGCCCCGCTCGACGGCCCCCGACACGTCTGGTGGAACTTCGTCTCCTCCCGCCCCGATCGCATCCACCAGGCCCGCGAAGACTGGAACGCGCTGCGCTTCCCACTCGTCCCCGGCGACGACAAGGAACGAATCCCCCTCCCCGAAGTCCCGATGACCGTCAGCTATCCCTAGCGCCCAGGAAAGATCCTCCCCGGCAGTTGCCGGGGATGGATGAACGGGAAGCCTCTCGCCATGTCGTGAGAGGCGTCCCGGGTGATAAGCACAGTTCGCGGTGCCCGCCGGTCCCGGACGCTTGCCACCCAGTCTTCAATGTCGGGCCAGTGATCGCGGTGATGCTTGTCGATTGGAGTGGCAGCGATCCCTGGCCGGCCCTACCCCCTTGAAATGCCCTCCGGGAGTGGTGGACCCCCGACGACCCCTCGGCTATGCCGCGGCCATGTCCCAGGCTTCCGCCCGTTCCCGTTCGCGGTCCGCCGCGCGGCTTGCTGCCGTGCAGGCGCTCTATCAGCAGGAGATGGAGAAGACTCCGCTCGCGCTGCTGCTCCACGAATTTCATCACCACCGGCTCGGCGCGACCATCGAGGATGTCGAATATGCCGATGCCGAGGTCGATTTCTTCGACGACATCGTCAGCGGCGTCGACGCGCGGAGGGAGGAGATCGATAGCATCGTCGCCTCCAAGCTCGCCGAAGGGTGGACGCTGGAGCGGCTCGACCGCCCGATGCGCCAGCTCCTTCGCGCCGGCGCCTACGAGCTGATGGCGCGCATCGACGTGCCTACCGGAAGCGTCATTTCGGAATATGTGGACGTCGCCCACGCCTTCTACGACAAGCGCGAGGCGTCCTTCGTCAACGGCCTGCTCGATGCGGTGGCGAAAGAGGTGCGCCGCTAGGGGAGAGGCATTTCCGGGCATCGTCCGGCGCCGGGCGTGACGGTCCGGCCCGGCAGGGATGGGGAGAGACAGGGGTATGAGCCAGGAAGCCAGGTTCCTGAAGATGCTGCAGCCGCTGGCCCGCAATCCGGCGGCGCGCGGGTTCCTCGACGACACGGCGGTGCTGGAGCTGGACGGCACCACCCTGGTCATCACCCACGACATGATCGCCGAGAACGTCCATTTCGTCCCGACCGACCCGCCCCAGGACGTCGCCTGGAAGCTGGTGACGGTCAATCTTTCCGATCTCGCCGCCAAGGGCACCCGCCCGATCGGGGCGATGATGGGCTACAGCCTGCAGAATGAGGGCGACTGGGACCAGCAGTTCGTCGAAGGGCTGCGCAAGGCGCTCGATGCCTTCGGTCTGGCGCTGCTCGGCGGCGATACGGTCTCGCTGCCGTTCAACGCGCCGCGCTGCCTCGGCCTCACCGTCTTCGGGGTCGCGACCGGGCCGGTGCCGTCGCGCACCGGGGCGCGGGTCGGCGACCATCTATGGGTGACCGGCTCGATCGGCGATGCACATGCCGGCCTGCGCATCGCGCGCGGCGAGCGCGAAGGGCCGACCCAGCTCCTCGAACGCTATCGCAATCCGCGCCCGCGGATGGAGGCGGGCCAGCGGCTGGTCCACATCGTCACCGCGATGATGGACGTCTCCGACGGGCTGCTGCTGGACGGCAGCCGGATGGCGGACGCCAGCGGCGTGCGGGCGGTGATCGAGCTCGAGACCGTCCCGCTGTCGGACGCCTATCTCCAGTTCGCCGGCGACGATCGCGGCGCCCGCCTCAGCGCCATGCGCGCCGGCGACGATTACGAGCTGCTGTTCACCGCCTCTCCCGACGCCGCGACCGGCATCCTCGCGCTCGGCGAGGAACTCGGCATTCCGGTGAGCCGGATCGGCCGGATGGAGGAAGGATCCGGCCTCCATCTGCTCGACCGCGGCACCGACGTGCCGCTGCCGCCGAACCTCGGCTACGAGCACTGAGGGCAACCGCCAGGGGTGAGCCCACCGACGGACTGGTCCGTCATCTTCCTTGACTTCGGGGCCCGCGCGTGGCAGGGACGCAACCTGCGGCTCTCCGCCGCCCGGAGTTCTCCCATGCCGACGACGCCTCGCGCCCTGCTTCGCCGCACCCGCCGCGCCGGCGGCACGCCGGATTTCCGCAAAACCGCGAGGGAAGTGTCAACTTTGTCAACTTCGACTCGGGCCGCCTGGGCGGGCCGGCTCTCCGGCTCCCGGGCTAAGTTCCGGAGTTGAAACCTTCTTGCGCCCCGTCTAGGAGCCCGGAAGCCGGGGTACGTGCGTTACGAGCGATTGAGGCGCCGACCCGGTGTCAATAGGGGAAGGAAAGTCGATGACCGTTGTGCTTATCGCCATAGCCTGCGGCCTGGTCGCAGTGCTTTACGGCATCATCACCAGCCGTCAGGTACTTGCGGCGCCCGCCGGAAACGAGCGGATGCAGACCGTGGCCGGCGCGATCCAGGAGGGGGCCAAGGCCTATCTCGGCCGCCAATATACGACCATCGCCGTCGTCGGCGTCGTGGTCGCGATCCTGGTGTTCATATTCCTGGGTCCGATCGCCGCGATCGGCTTCGCGCTGGGGGCGGTCCTTTCCGGCGTCGCCGGCTACATCGGCATGAACATTTCGGTCCGGGCCAACGTCCGCACCGCCGAAGCCGCCCGCACCAGCCTGCAGAGCGGCCTGACGGTGGCGTTCCGCGCCGGCGCCATCACCGGCATGCTGGTCGCGGGCCTCGCCTTGCTCGCCATCGCCGTCTTCTTCTACGTCCTGGTCGGCGTCCAGGGCCGGGCGCCCAATGACCGCTCCGTCATCGATGCGCTGGTCGCGCTCGCCTTCGGCGCCTCGCTCATCTCCATCTTCGCCCGTCTCGGCGGCGGCATCTTCACCAAGGCGGCCGACGTCGGCGCCGACCTCGTCGGCAAGGTCGAGGCCGGCATTCCCGAGGACGATCCCCGCAACCCCGCGGTGATCGCCGACAATGTCGGCGACAATGTCGGCGACTGCGCCGGCATGGCCGCCGACCTGTTCGAGACCTATGTCGTCACCGTCGGCGCCACCATGGTGCTTATCGCCCTGCTCGTCGCCGCCAGCGGCGCCGACATGCTGGCGCTGATGGGCCTGCCGCTGATCATCGGCGGCGTCTGCATCCTGACGTCGATCATCGGCACCTATTTCGTCCGTCTCGGCAGCTCGCAGTCGATCATGGGCGCCCTCTACAAGGGCTTCTGGATCACTGCCGCGCTGTCCGTGCCCGCCCTCTGGTACGTCACCTGGCGGACGCTGGGCGACATGAACGCCGTGATCGGCGGCGCGCCCGAGGCCACCGGCTTCGATCTCGTCGCCACCCCGACGGCGGCCGAAGCCGGCTTCACCGGCTGGGATCTCTACTGGTCGATGCTGGTCGGCCTCGCGGTCACCGGCCTCATCGTCTGGATCACCGAATATTATACCGGCACCAATTATCGCCCGGTGAAATCGATCGCCCGCTCCTCGCAGACCGGCCACGGCACCAACGTGATCCAGGGCCTGGCGATCAGCCTCGAATCCACTGCCTTGCCGACGCTGGTGATCTGCATCGGCATCGTCGTCTCCTACCAGCTCGCCGGCCTGATCGGCATCGCCTTCGCGGCGACCGCCATGCTGGCGCTGGCGGGCATGGTCGTCGCCCTCGACGCTTATGGCCCGGTCACCGACAATGCCGGCGGCATCGCCGAAATGTCGGGCCTGGAGGATGAGGTGCGCAACCGCACCGACGCGCTCGATGCGGTCGGCAACACCACCAAGGCGGTGACCAAGGGCTATGCCATCGGCTCGGCCGGCCTTGCCGCACTGGTGCTGTTCAGCGCCTATACGACCGACCTGCGGCGGTTCGCTGGGGATCTCGGCGTCGCTTATGCCGACATCGATTTCACCCTCGCCAACCCCTATGTGATCGTCGGCCTGCTGATCGGCGCATTGCTGCCCTATCTGTTCGGCGCGCTCGGCATGACCGCGGTCGGCCGGGCCGGCGGGGCGGTGGTCGAGGAAGTGCGCAGCCAGTTCCGCGACAATCCCGGCATCATGGAAGGCACCAGCCGTCCCGATTACGCCCGCACCGTCGATCTCGTGACCCGGGCGGCGATCAAGGAGATGATCGTCCCGTCGCTGCTTCCGGTGTTCGCGCCGATCGTCGTCTATTACGTGATCCGGGCCGTCGCCGGCCCCGCCCACGGCTTCGCGGCCCTCGGCGCCCTGCTGATCGGCGTGATCGTCTCCGGCCTGTTCGTCGCCATTTCGATGACCAGCGGCGGCGGCGCCTGGGACAATGCGAAGAAATATATCGAGGACGGCAATTACGGCGGCAAGGGCTCGGAAGCCCACAAGGCGGCCGTGACCGGCGACACCGTCGGCGATCCCTACAAGGACACCGCCGGCCCGGCGGTTAATCCGATGATCAAGATCACCAACATCGTCGCCCTGCTGCTGCTCGCGGCGCTCGCCGGCCACGCGGCCGGCTGATCGCCCTTGTCTGCAGGAAAAGCGCCCCGCCGGGTCCGTCCCGGCGGGGCTTTTTCATGCCTCCTCGCGCGTCTTGCATCCGGGGCCCGTGCGGTCGCGGGGGACGGGCCGTGGCGGGGAACGACGTCGCCTGGTACCGACGGGCCGGCAATGCGCCGCGTGCTGGTCAGCGCCATCACCACCTCGCCTTCCTGCGCAGGCACGATCCGCCGGACTGAGCCTCGCCGTGCGCGCGTAACGGGCTTGGAAATAAAGCGGATATTTACCCTTGCCGCATAGGGGAAGCTTCCGGTTCTTCGGGAGTTCCGCATGGACACAGCCGCCACCACCGCGGCGCCGACAGCGTTGCAGTCGACGGGCGGCGACCTGCGCCTGGCGGTGGCCGTTGCGGAAGCGATTCCCGCTCTCGAAGCGATCGAGCTTCTGGGTCCCGAATGGACGGCGCTCGCGGGCGAGGCGAGCGAGCCCAATGCCTATGCCGAGTCCTGGTTCGTCGATCCCGGGCTGCGGCGTCTCGCGCCGCCCGGCGAGGTCCGGATGCTCGCGGTCCGGCAGGGCGGGAGGCTCGACGGCCTGCTGCCGTTGTGGATCGCCCCCCGCTACGGCCGCATGCCCGTGCGTCATGTCGAGAACTGGCTGCATCCGCACTGCCTGCTGGGCACCCCGCTGGTGCGGGCGGGGCAGGAACAGGCCTTCTGGGCCGCGGCGCTCGCCGCGCTGGATGGTGCCGGCTGGGCGCCCGCCTTCCTCCACGTGAGTGGCCTGGTCGACCAGGGGCCGGTGCACCGCGGCCTGATCGCCGCCGCCCGGGCGTTGGGGCGGCCGTGCGACACCGTCCACCGCACCCGCCGCGCCCTGCTCGCCAGCGGCCTGTCGCCGCAGGCTTATTATGAGACCAATGTCCGCAAGAAGAAGCGCAAGGAGCTGAAGCGGCTGCGCGCGCGGCTCGCCGAACAGGGGGAGTTGCGCTTTCGGGCGCTGGCCGCGGGCGACGATCTCGGCGCCTGGTCCGACTCATTCCTGGCGATCGAGCGCTCCGGCTGGAAGGGGCGGTCGGGCTCGGCTCTCGCCTCCACGCCGGAAGGCGAGGCCTTCTTCCGCGAGGTGCTGGCGGGGGCCCATGCCGCCGGCCGCCTGCAGTTCCTGCGCCTCGACCTCGACGGCAGGCCGCTGGCGATGCTGGTCAACTTCCTGACCCCGCCCGGCAGCTTCTCCTTCAAGATCGCCTTCGACGAGGCGTTCGCCCGCTTTTCGCCGGGCGTGCTGATCGAGCTCGAGAACCTGCGCGTGCTGGAACACCCCGACATCGCCTGGATGGACAGCTGCGCCGTCGAGGATCATCCGATGATCGACAGCCTCTGGTCCGGCCGGCGCTCGCTCGTCCGGGTGACGGTGCCGCTCGCAGGCCTGCGCCGCCGCGCGCTTTTCCAAATCTGCAGGACGGCGGAGAACGGCTCCGCCGCGCTGCGCCGCCTGCTCGCTTCTCCGCCCGCGCCCGGGCCCGAGGACTCACGGGACGATGACTGACAGGACTTTCGACGCCGCCGCGGCCGCCAGTCTGCGCGCTGCTTATCCCACCGCTCCGGCCAGGCTCACCCATCGCTTGCTCGGGCACCCCTTGCTGCAGCTCGATTCGATCGCGGCGCTGGCGCGGCGGATGCGCCCGCAGGACGTCGAATATAATGCGGCCGACCTGCCGATCGGCCTGTCGCAGCGGGATCTGCCGGCCAACGGGCTCGGCATCGAGGAGACGATCCGCTCGATCGAGGAGAACGGGTCCTGGATGGTGCTGAAGATGATCCAGCAGGATCCGGCCTATCGCGATCTCCTGCACGACAGCCTGGCCGGGCTTCGCCCGGTGCTGGAGCCGGTCACCGGTCCTATGCTGCAGCTCGAGGGCTTCCTCTTCGTCTCGTCGCCGAATGCGGTGACGCCGCTGCATTACGATCCGGAGCACAACATCCTCTGCCAGCTGCGCGGCAGCAAGACGATGACGCTGTTTCCGGCCGACGACGAGGAGATATCGCCCGCGACTTTCCAGGAGGACTATCACAGCGGCGGCGAGCGCAACCTGCCGTGGAAGGACGAATTCGCTTCCCGCGGCACGCCTTGGCATCTGGCGCCGGGCGAGGCGATCTACGTGCCGGTCGCGGCGCCGCACTGGGTGAAGAACGGCCCCGAGGTCTCGATCAGCTTCTCACTCACCTGGCGGTCGCACTGGAGCCTGCATGAGGCCGATGCGCGGGCGTTCAACCGGCGGTTGCGGCGGCTCGGGCTCGATCCCGCCCCGCCGCACCGCTTCCCGCGGGACAATCTCCTGAAGTCGGTCGCCCATCGCGCGCTGCGCAAGGCGGAAAGGATGCTCGGTCGCTGAACTGCGGTCGGCATCGCCGACTCTTTCCATTTTGCAGCGAAGCCGCTAAGGCGGCGCGACTTTTGCGCGCACCAAGGATGTGAATGGCCAAGGAAGAACTCCTCGAAATGCGGGGTACCGTCGTTGAGCTGCTGCCCAACGCGATGTTCCGCGTCCGCCTTGAGAACGACCATGAGATTCTCGGGCATACCGCCGGCAAGATGCGCAAGAACCGCATCCGCGTGCTGGTCGGCGACGAAGTGCTGGTCGAGCTTACGCCTTATGATCTGACCAAGGGTCGGATTACCTATCGCTTCAAATAAGCGGGCGATGCCGTGACGCGGCTCGTCCTCGCCTCCGCCAGCCCGCGTCGGCTCCAGCTGCTCGAACGGATCGGGATCGTTCCCGATGCCGTCGTTCCCGCCGGGATCGACGAGACGCCGCTGCCGGGCGAACGTCCGGTCGATCACGCGCGGCGCATCGCGGCCGAAAAGGCCGCCGAAGTCGCCGAAGCCGGATCCCTGACCCTCGCCGCCGACACGGTAGTCGCCGTCGGCCGGCGGATCCTTCCCAAGGCGGAGGACCAGGCGACCGCCCGCGCCTGCCTTTCCCTGCTGTCGGGGCGGCGGCACCGGGTCCTTTCGGCGGTCACGCTCGTCGATGCCGAAGGCCGCGCCCGCCATCGGCTTTCGACCACCATGGTCGCCTTCAAGCGCCTGGAAGCACCCGAGCTCGAAGCCTATCTCGCGAGCGGCGAATGGCAGGGCAAGGCCGGCGGCTACGCCATCCAGGGCCGTGCCGAGGCTCTGATCCGCATGATTTCGGGCAGCTATTCCGGAGTCGTCGGCCTCCCCCTCTACGAGACACGCGCCCTTCTCCGCGCGGCCGGATATCCCTGTGGCTGAATGGCTGTTCGAGCCCGGGATCGGCGAGGACCGCGCGATCCTGGTCGAGGACGGCGCGATCGTCGAAGCCGCCGTCGAACTGCCCTCGGCCCTTCGTGCCGGCGCGGTGATCGAGGGGCGGCTGACCCGGATCCTCGTCCGCGGCCGGCGCGGCATCGTCGCCGGTCCCGGCGGAGAGGAACTGCTGCTGGAGCCGCTCCCGCCGCAGCTCACCGAAGGCCAGGCGCTGCGCGTCGAGGTCGCGCGTGAGGCGGTGCCGGAGCCCGGCCGGCCCAAATTGGCCCGCTGCCGGGTGACCGAAGCGGAGCCCCGACCCGGTCCCGGCCTTCGGGCCCGCATCGCCGCAAGCGGCCTTTCCGTGCGCGATCACGGCCTGCATGGGCCCGATCGCTTCGAGGAAGCCGGCTGGACCGAGCTGCTCGAGGAAGCGGCGAGCGGCGAGATCGCCTTTGCGGGCGGCGCGCTGCGAATGAGCCTGACGCCCGCCATGACCCTGTTCGACGTCGACGGGGACCTGCCGCCGGCCGAGCTTGCGGTCGCCGGGGCCGCCGCGGCGGCGCGGGCGATCCGCCGTTTCGGGATCGGCGGCTCGATCGGCATCGATCTTCCGACCCTGCCTGCGCGCGGCGATCGCCAGGCAGCGGCGGCGGCGCTGGACGCCCTCCTGCCCCAGCCGTTCGAGCGCACCGCGGTCAATGGCTTCGGCTTCCTCCAGATCGTGCGGCGGCGCGAGCGGGCGTCGATCCCGGAGATGCTCCGGGCCGATCCCGCGGGCGCCGCGGCGCGCGCCCTGCTGCGCCGGGCGGAGCGCGGCGGCGGCAGCGGCGAGCGCCGGATCCGCGCCGCGCCCGCGGTGATCGCGCGGATCGAGCAGGCGCCGGACTGGCTCGATCGGCTGGCGCGCAATATCGGTGCGCCCGTCGCCTTGCAGGCCGACCCGGCGCTCGCCATATCGGCTGGACATGTCCAGAGCGCCCAAGTCTAGAAGCCAGTCCTGTTCCCTGTGCGGCAAGCCGGTGGTTGCCGAGCACGCCCCTTTCTGCAGCCAGGGCTGCCGGGACCGCGACCTGCTCAACTGGCTCGGTGATGGCTATCGCGTCCCCGGGCCTCCGGTCGAGGATCCGGACGTCCTGGCGCTTGCGGCGCGTTCCGACGACGAGGGGTGACGGCGGGGCCGCTTACAGCGGCCCGCAATGGACCAGCCCCGCATCGGCGATCGCCTCCGATTCGAACATCATCGCGCGCGCGGATTCGGCGAAGCGCAGCCGGATCGTGTCGCTGGCCGGCGGCCCTTCGGCGGTGCAGGTGGCGGCGATGTCATAGCCGCCGGGAACCGATTCGATCTCGATGAAGCTGCAGGACGACCCTGCCGGTGTGCGCAGCGAATCCGATCCGAACACCCAGGCCCGATCCGCGCACAGCTGGCTCTCGGCTGCCCAGCGCCCGACGTAGCGGAGCTGGGCGTCGGCGGGCGGCAGCGGGCGCAGCCCCTCGCCGGATTCCGCGCTGTCGGCGGTTTCGTTGGCCGGCGGCGGCACCTGCGGCTCCGGCGCGGCCTTCGTGCGGTTGGCCGTCGAATCGCGGTCGCTCGGCCCGCAGGCGGTGACGAGGGACGCGAGGATCAGCGCGGCGAGCGCGCAACGGCATCGGATCGCGGGCATGGCGGATCAACCGTCACGGCGCCGGTTCGATCCGGGTGCGACGCCGGACCGTGCAGAAATGCATGCGACGGGCTGGACAGCCGCCGCAGCCGCCCTCTATAGGCGCTGCTTCCGCACGCCGCGGATGCGCCCAGGTAGCTCAGTTGGTAGAGCACGTGACTGAAAATCACGGTGTCGGTGGTTCGATTCCGCCCCTGGGCACCACCTCTCTCACTCGACATCTTTCCAGGCCTGCCCAGAAGAGCGGATGCTTGCCGCTTCCGTGGGGCTAGTCGGCCGATCGCGTTTCAGGAGATTCAACGCGACGGCTCCTGACCATGCAGACCATCGTGATCCCGCACAATGGACATTCTATGTGGCGCCGACGTCAGCCCTGCCCGAAGCGAGGCAGATTTCGCTCGGTTCAGTCGGGTCGATCGCTTTGCAAACGTCGGTGGACGATCTGAGGGAGACGGTGCGGACCGTTGCTGATGGAATTGCCGCTGGAGGCTAGCCGGTCGCTCATCGGCAAAATGTTCTCGATTTGTTCTATCGGATATGTTATGGTGCCTGGCTTGTTCGCGTGGGCTCCTTGACATCGTGGATCGGAAAACAGCCGCCCCTTCCTGAAGGGAGAGGGGCTCTGGAGTCGCGGATCGGTCTAGCCCCGTCCCTTCAGGGGAGGGGTTGGGGTGGGGCCGAAAGCCGGGCCGAACACAGGCGCAGGCAAGCTTTCACCCGTCCCTCGAAATCGCATGGCCGCGTGGATTGGCCGACGCTATCGGTCCGTCATGGCTCCGATGAATGAGGATGCGCGATGGACTGGCATGTGCGGGAAGCTACGGTGGAGGATGTCGAGCGGCTGGCGCTCGTCGGCGCCGCGACCTTCCTCGAGAGCTTCGCCGGCGTGATCGACGGCGGGGCGATCGTCCGCCACTGCCAGCGCCAGCATGCCGTCGAAACCTACCGCGATTATTTCGCGGCCGGCGCCTTCGCCTGGCTGGCCGAGGCCGCGCCGGGCGCCGCGCCGGTCGGCTTCGCCCTGCTGACCCGGCCAGACCTGCCGGGGATCGATCCCGACGGCGGCGATCTCGAGCTCAAGCGCATCTATGCGCTCTCCCGCCTCCACGGCACCGGCGCCGGGTCGGCGCTGATGCAGGCGGCGGTCGAGCGGGCGGAGCGGGAAGGCGCGCCGCGCCTGCTGCTCGGCGTCTACAAGGGCAATGATCGCGCGCTCGCTTTCTATGCCCGCAAGGGCTTCACGCCGATCGGCGAGCGGCGCTTCCGCGTCGGCGACCGCGAATATGAAGACCTCGTCCTCGCCAGGCCGCTCGGGGGCGGCTGAGAGGGCTCAGGCCTCCGCCGGCGCAGCCGCGGCGGCGGCTTCGAGCGCGGCGATGTCGATCTTCCTCATCGTCATCATCGCCTCGAACACGCGCCGGGCGCGCTCCCGGTCCGGCTCGCTCAGATTGTCGGCGAGGAACCGGGGGGTGATCTGCCAGGAGACGCCCCATCTGTCCTTGCACCAGCCGCACATGGATTCCTGCCCGCCATTGCCGACGATCGCGTTCCAGTAGCGGTCGGTCTCCTCCTGGTCCTCGGTGATGACCTGGAAGGAGAAGGCCTCGCTCTGCTGGAAATGCGGGCCGCCGTTGAGGCCGAGGCAGGGGATGCCGAGCACGGTGAAGTCGACCGTCAATGGATCGCCGGCCTTGGCCGAGGGATTGTCCGCCGGCGCATAGTGCACCTCGCCGACCGCGCTGTCGGGGAAGGTCTCGGCGTAGAAGCGGGCGGCTTCTTCCGCGTCCCTTTCGTACCACAGGCAGACGACCGCCTTGCTGCTGGTCATGGTCACTCTCCTTTCGGGCCAACGAATCCCACGGCTGCGCCGGCGGGATCGGTCGCAGTGAAGATGAAGTCTCCTCCCGGGACCTGGTGGATGTCGTGCCGGACCGTCCCGCCCGAGGTCTGCGCCGCATCCCGCGCCGCTTCGATGTCGGCGACGCCGAAATAGGGCAGCCAGCCGACGACCATATAGTCCGACATCCAGGGATTGATCGCGCCGATCGCTTCCCCGTCCTGCTCTATGAAGCGATAGACGCCCTTGTCGCTCATCGGCATGCTGTTTTCCGCCCGCCATCCGAACAGCGTCGTGTAGAAGGCGGTCGAGCCGGGTTCGTCGGGGGTCTCTAGCTCGTTCCACCAGCAATGGCCGGGCCTGCGCGGCGCGAACACGTCGCTCTGGGCGTCGGGGTCGTCCGCCGGCGGGATCGGATCCATCAGATAGAAACTGGCGCCCTGCGGGTCTCCGAGCATCGCCATGCGGCCGATGCCGTCCATCGTCCAGGGCGGCATGAACGGCCGGGCGCCGAGCTCCTGCGCCTGGGCGGCCGCGCGGTCGACGTCGCCGACATGGAAATAGGGGAACCAGGCCGGCTCGACGCCATGGTCGGCCATTTGCGGGGTTAGCCGCAGCACGCCGCCGGCGAAGCCGCCGTCCGTCCGCGCGATGGCGCGATATTCGGCGCCATTGGGCATCGGGTGGCCCTCGGCCGGAATGTCCCAGCCGAGTATGGCGCGGTAGAAGGGGGCGACGGCGGCCGGATCCGGCGTCATCAGCTCGTACCAGATCGGGCGGCCGAGGGTGCTGGTCATCGTCCTTCTCCCTCTCAGGCGTCGACGATCGGCAGGAAGCCGCCGTACATCATGCGCTTGCCGTCGAACACCTGGCCTGCGCCGGCCAGCCGCTCGTCCTGCATCAGCTTCTCCCAGCCCGCGTCCCGGGTGGCCTTGTCGGGCCATTCGATCCAGCTGAACACCACCGTCTCGCCATCCTTGCGCTGGGTGGCGCGGTGATAGTCGGTGAGCTTGCCTTCCATCAGGTCGTCGCCCCAGCCTTCGACAACGCGGAGCGCGCCATTCTCGACCATGGCGGTGTCGGCCGCATCGGCGAAGGCGAGATAGGCATCCCTGCCGTCGACGGGCACCGGCAGGATGATGCCGTCGACATAGCCCGGCTTTCCGCCCGGCCCCTTTTCCAGGACGGTCCGGAATCCCGACCAGATCATGCGCTTGGCGTCGAACGGCATCGGGGCGGCGCCCTGGAAGCGCTCGTCCTCCGCCATCGCCTTGTTGGCGGCATCGCGCGCGGCCTTGTCGGGATATTCGATCCAGCTGAACAGGACGGTTTCATCCTCCTTCGCCTGGACCGCGCCGTAGAAGTCGTTAACCTTGCCGTGCGGCACGTCGTCGCCCCAGGCTTCGACCATGCGGCGGGCGCCGAGATCCTTGAACAGGGGCAGCGCGCCCTCGGCATGCTCGCGATAGGCGTCTCGGCTGGCGGTCGGGAGGGCGGTCAGGAAACCTTCGATATAGCTCATCACGTTTCTCCCTGGTTGGGCGTTCGACCGCTTCAGCGGCCCTTCGCGACGATCGGCTCGAACCCGCCGAACACCATCCTCTTGCCGTCGAACGGCATCTCGCCCGTGAATTCCTGCATCCGCGGATCGCTCATCATCCGTTCGCGGCTGGCATCGGCGGTCGCCTTGTCGGGCCAGATGACCCAGGAAAAGACCACCTTCTCGCCGTCCTCCAGCGCGACGGCGCGGCGGAAGTCGGTATGCTCCCCGTCGGGCACGTCCACCTCCCAGGCCTCGACATGTTCGGTCGCGCCGCAATCCCTTGCGATCGGCCAGAATCTCTCCGCCACGTCGCGATAGGCATCCTGCTTGTCGGCGGGGACGGGAACGAGGAATCCCTGAATGTACATTTCCGTTCTCCTCGGGTCGGTCGTTGCTTTCGCGTGGCGCCCTCAGGCCACGGGCTGTTCGGCGACGGTTTCGCCGGCGGGCACCGCGGCCATGTTCATCCAGACATTCTCCCAGATGTGGCCGTCCGGATCCTCGAAACTGCGGCCGTACATGAAGCCCATGTCCTGGGTCGGAGTCGGCTCCGGGCGGCCGCCGGCGGCCTCGGCCCGCTCGACGATCGCCTTCACCGATTCCTGACTGTCGTGGCTGAGGCACAGCATCACCTGGGCTGTGTCATGCGCGTCGGGGATCGTCCGGTCGGTGAAGGTCTTCCAGAAATCGTGCGTCAGCAGCATGACGACGATCTCGTCGGACCACATCATCGCCGCCGCCTTGTCGTTGGTGAACATCGGATTGTTGGTGAAGCCGACCGCTTCATAGAATTTCATCGAACGGTCGAGGTCGGTCACCGGCAGGTTCACGAAGATCATCTTGGCCATGGGGTCGCTCCTTCCAGGCGCTGGGTCAGTAGGCGAGCTTGGGGTACCAGTCTGCCGGCCGCCCCTCGGGCGTCAGGTCCAGGAGGTTCCACAAGGGGGTGGGATCGGGTGCGAGGTGCGGATCGAAGCCGGGGTCGGCAGTCTCGAAACCGCCCTCGGCGGCCCAGAACAGCCGCGCCTTGTCGCCGTCGCGCCGCCACACGATCACGGCGGCGCCTTCGTCGATGCCCTCTTCGGTCTCTGTCAGCGCGCCATGGTCGCGGGCGAAGTCGTCTCCCACCGTCTGGTAGAAGCTGAGATGGGTCCAGCCGCGTTCGCGCGCCACCTCGAGTTGCCGGGCGACCGGCGAGCGGCCGACGATGGCCAGCGCAAGCCGTTGCTCGATGTCCGGTGCGGGCACGTCGAACGAGCCGACGAATGAGGTGCACATCGGGCACGGCCGCTCGCGCTCCGGGCCGAACATCCAGAAATAGGTGAACAATGTGTCGTGGCGCCCGAACAGGTCGATGAGCCCCAGTTCCCGGCCCTCGGCGTCCAGGAAGCGATAGTCGCCCGCGACCGGGCCGGGCGGCAGCGCTCGGCGGCGCTCGGCGACGCGCTGGATCTGCCGGCGCAGCGCGATCTCCTCGGCGAGCAAAGCGGTACGGGCCTGGCGATACTCCGCGCTTTCCCCGGCAAAGCGCCGCGCGTTGGCCACGGCCAGCTCGTGCGGCGACCGGAGTTCGCCCTCGGGCGGCAGTGTGGCGGGCGGCAATGTGGCTGTCCTGGTCATTCATCCAGCTCCTTCCGGCGCCGACCATCCCAACAACGTTCGGGCTTTCCGGCCGTGACTCGAATCGGCGCTTGTGAGTCGTGACCGATTAAGTTACTAAAAGCAACCATGAAGTTACAAAAAGAAACCGACGCGGCCGAAGCCCCCGCGAAACATGGCCGCTGGTACCAGGACGCTTGCGGCACCGCCTTCGCGATGGAGCTGGTCGGCGAGCGTTGGTCGATGCTGCTCATCCGCGAGCTGATGCTCGGCGGGCGGCGCTTCTCGGACCTGCGGGCGAGCCTGCCCGGCATTTCGGCCAAGGTGCTGACCGAGCGGCTCACCGGGCTCGAGCAGGCGGGCGTGCTGGTGAAGCGCAAGCTGCCGTCGCCGGCGGCGACGCAGATCTACGAGCTGACCGAATGGGGCTATCTTGCCGAGCCGGCGATCCAGGAACTCGGCCGCTGGGCCGCGCGCTCGCCCGAGCACAATCCGCAGCTCCCGCTCTCGCCGGTCAGCTTCATGCTAAGCCTGCGCACGATGATCGATCGCGAGGCGGCGCGGCAGTTCGATGCGACCGTCGGCGTCACGGTGAGCGGGGACAGTTTCCTTGCCGAACTCCGCGGCGGCGAGATGCCCGTGCGCCGGGCGGAGCCGGGGACGCCGGCCGATGCCTGGCTGTCGGCCGACGTGCCGCTGCCGCTGCTGCGGGTGATCTACGGCAAGCAGCCGCTGGCGGAAGCGCTTGCTGCCGGCGCGGTCAGGCTGGAGGGCGACCAGGCGCTGGCCGAGCGGTTCGTCGCCTTGTTCTCGCTGCCGGAAAAAGTCGCCGCACGCTAACGCCCGGAGGAATGCGGAATGATCACCGTCTATGGCGAAGGCAGGGGCTTCCGCGTCGCCTGGCTGCTCGAGGAAATGGGACTCCCCTATCGGCTGCGGCCGGTCGACCTGCTGGCCGGTGTCGAGCAGGATGCGGAGTTCCTCGCCGTCAATCCCGCCGGCTTCATTCCCGTCCTCGTCGACGGGGAGGTCACGATGGTGGAATCGGTGGCCATCATGGAATTGCTGATGGCGCGCTACGGCCCGACCCCGCTGGCGTTGGATGTGCACGATCCGGCCTTTCCCCTCTACCAGCAGTTCCTGCATCTCGGCGAAGCCGGGCTTGCCGTTCCGTTCAATGCCGTCGTCGCCACGCGCATGCTCGCGCCGGAGGCGGATCGCGATAACTGGACCGTGGGCTGGGCCCGGGACACGTTCGAAAGCCGGCGGGGCATTGTGGCGCGGCAGCTCGAAAAGACGCCCTATGTCGCCGGAGACAGGTTCACCGCGGCCGACATTTCGGTCGCCTTCGCCCTGCTGCAGGCGCGGCGCTGCGACCTCATTGCCTTCGACCCGGTCGAAGCCTCCTATGTCGCCCGCCTCACCGGCCGCGATGGCTACAAGCGAGCCATGGACGTCTGCCACGACACGAGAGCCTGGGCAGCCGAAAAGGGCATCTGACGTCCTACCCGAAGCAGCCTCGAGGCATCACCGCATTCTTCGAGCGGTCTTCCCTCCACGAAGATTGATCCACCGCAAAGGTTATTGCGTCTCATTCGCAATAAACCTAGGCGTTCGTATCGGCAGGGAATCGGGGGACCATCGTGGCGCGTTCGTTCAACTCATCGTTCAGGCTCGGCCTCCTTGCCGCGGCCGCCCTGGCTGGTCCGGCCTTCGCGCAGGACAACAGCAGCGGCCGGCAGGAGGCGAAGGAGACGAAGGCCGAGGCCGATGATGCGGCCATCGTCGTTTATGGCAGCGGCATCGACCGGAACAGCGCGGCCACCGGCCTCGACCTCACGCCGCGCGAGACGCCGCAGTCGATCACCATCATCACTCGCGAACAGATCGACGACCAGGCGGCGACGACGGTCGCCGACGTGCTCGAATATACCACCGGCCTGTCGGTGAAGCGGGTGGACCGCGGTCGCAACCTCCTGTCGGCGCGCGGATTCGACATCACCAATTTCCAGCTCGACGGCCTGCCCTTCACCACCGGTAATGTCGGGCTGGAGGAAACAAGCACCGCCATCTACGAGCGGATCGAAGTGATCCGCGGCGCGACCGGCCTGCTCCAGGGCGCCGGCGAGCCTTCGGCGTCGATCAACATGGTCCGCAAGCAGGCCGACGCGCGCCGCTTCACCGGCGAGATCAGCATCGAAGCCGGATCATGGGACCGTTTCGCAGCGATGGTCGACCTCGGCGCCCCGCTCACCGCCGACGGCGCTGTGCGGGCCCGCTTCGTGGCCGAGGCCCATACCCAGGACGCCTTCATCGATCTCGAAAGCAGCAAGGGGATCACCCTCTACGGCGTGATCGGCGCCGACCTCGGCCCGGGCACGCGCCTGCGGGCCGGCGCGAGCTATCAGCGCGACGAGCGCGACGGGGTGATGTGGGCCCAGCTTCCTTATTGGTACAGCGACGGCAGCATCGCCGAATGGCCGCGCTCCAGGACCACCGGCGCCGACTGGAACGAGTGGGACACGGTCGAGAAATCCGCCTTCCTGTCGATCGAGCAGGAGCTGGGCGCCGGCTGGCTGCTCCGCGGCGACGTCTCCTATTTCCGGCAGACCGAGGATTCGAAGCTGATCTGGCTGTGGGGCAATCCTGACAGCGACACCGGCGTGGGCATGGACGTCTGGCCCTATTGGTATCTCGCCAAGCCGAAGCAGTGGAGCGCGAACCTCCAGGTGAAGGGCGACTATCATCTGTTCGGCCGTCGCCACGAACTGGTCGTCGGCGCGATGTACAATCATCTGAAGAGCGGCTGGACCAATCGCGATCCCGACCCCGCGACCGTCGCCCCGGTCGGCGACTTCGGCGCATGGGACGGAAGCTATCCCGAGCCCGGGTGGGGCCCGCGCTACCGCATGAGCGGGTTCGGGACGACCGAGCAGACCGCCGCTTATGGCGTCACGCGTGTGCACCTCCTAGATCCGCTGAAGCTGATCGTCGGTGCGCGCCTCAGTTCCTGGACGCGGGACGAAGAGGAGGCGCTCTACACGTCTGCCCGCTACCGGATCGAGCACGAGAATGTGTTCACGCACTATGCGGGCGTCATCCTCGACCTCACCGGCTTCCTGTCCGCCTACGCGAGCTATACCAGCATCTTCAATCCGCAGACGGCGCGGGACCGCAATGGCCGCTATCTCGATCCGCTCGAGGGCGCCAATTACGAAGCCGGCCTGAAGGTCGACCTGCTGGATGGCCGGCTGCGCGCTTCGGGCGCCGTCTTCCGAATCGAACAGGACAATTTCCCGGTCCCGGACGACGGCCATTTCATTCCCGGCACCACCGATGTCGCGTCCCGCCCCGTGAAGGGCGTGGTCGCCAAGGGCTATGAGCTGGAAATGCAGGGCCAGCCGCTTCCCGGATGGGACATCAGCGCGGGATGGAGCCACTTCAAGGCCCGGGACCCGTTCGGGACCGACGTCCAGGCACACCAGCCGCGGCGCGTATTCCGCCTCGCCACCAAATATGAATTCGGGGGCGTCCTCGACGGCTTCAGCTTGGGCGGATCCCTGCGCTGGGAAAGCCGGCCGCCGCAGACCGCCGAAAACCCCGCCACCGGCGAAACCGAACCGGTGGGCCAGAAAGCCTATGCGCTGGTCAATCTCATGGCCGCCTATGATCTCACCGAACGGCTGACGCTTCAGCTCAATGTCAACAACGTCTTCGACAAGACCTATTACAACACCAATTCCTGGTTCGGCGGCTATATCTACGGCGAGCCGAGGCACGCCCGCCTGGCCCTGCGCTACGGCTTCTGATCGTCACGAGCCGCTCTTCTCGGCGGCCGGGATGATCCCCTGCGCCAGCAGCCGGTGCAGTGCGAGGATATGGCCGCGGTCGCGCGCGACGCCGGAGTCGGAGGTCATCACGACGGTGAGTTCCAGGTCGGGCACGACATAGACCATTTGTCCGCCATAGCCCCAGCCAAAGCGGACCGGGTGGCCGCCAATCCCGGTCAGGAACCAGCCATAGCCATAGGCATTGCCGCTCCACGGCGAGACGGTGCGCGGCGTCCAGCTTTGCTCGATCCAGTCTTCGGGGATCACCTGCCGCGCGCCCACCCGGCCCTGGTTGCGATAGAGTTCGCCGAACCGGGCCAGCGCCCGCGGCGAAAGCTGCATTTCGTTGCCGCCGAGATAGATGCCTTGCGGATCGCGGGTCCATTCCGGAATCCGGATCCCGAGCGGTTCGCCAAGCCATTCCACCGCCAGCGCATGGGTGCTTCGCCCCGAAGCGCGGGTCAGCATCGCCGAAAGCAGATGCGAGCTTCCGGTCGAGTAGAGCATCGGTCCGCCGGGTTCGGCGACGAAGGGGCGGGAAAGCGCATGGCGCACCCAGTTCGGGCTGGAGACCCATTGGCCGTAATAGGGCCCCGAGGTCCGCTCCAGCCCGGCGCGCATGGACAGGAGATGATCGACCGTGACCTGCCTCAGCCGCGGATCCGGATTGGGCGGGGCGTCATCCCGAAGTACCGACAACAGGGGTTGGTCGACGCCTTCGAGGACCCCCTTGTCGATCGCGATCCCGATCAGCGCCGACAGGATCGATTTCGAGGCGGACTTGACGTTGACCGGCTGGTCCAGCGGGGGCCCGTCGTTGAACCGGTGCTCGGCCAGCGTTTCGCCGTGGCGGAGCACGATCAGCGCGCGAAGGCGCGGAAGCTGGCGGGCCGCCTCCACCGTCCGGTCCATCGTCGCCGCATCGAGCCCGCGGGTGGCGGCCGCCGGTTCCCGCCTTTCGCCTTCGCCCCGCTCCGGTCCTCCGCAGGCGGCGAGGCCGAGGAGGGCCATGAGGGCGAGGAAGCGGGCCAGCATCAGGTTCAGCGGATCGAATCCAGCTCGACGCCCTTGGTCTCCCGCGCCATCAGGGCGGTTACGCCGCTGATCAGGCAGGCGAGGCCGACATAGATCGCCACCGGAATCCAGGACCCGCTTTCCTGGTAGAGGGCGATGGCGATGATCGGCGCGAGCGAACCGGCGACGATCGAGGTGAGCTGATAGGCGATCGAGGCCCCCGAATAGCGGATGCGGGTCGGGAACAGCTCGGCGATCATCGCCGCCTGCGGGCCGTACATCGTCCCGTGGAGGACGAGGGCGATGACGATCGCCAGCACGACGAGGGCGGCATGGCCGCTGCTCAGCATCGGGAAGAAGAGGAAGCTGAAGGCGGCGAGCCCGAGGCCGCCGACCGCGTAGACCGGGCGGCGCCCGATCCGGTCCGACAGCCGCGCCAGCAGCGGGATGGCGACGAAATGCACGGCGGCGCCGATCAGGATCGCGTTCAGCGCCTGGCTGCGGTCCAGCCCGGCCACTTCGGTCATCCAGGTGATCGAGAAAGTGGTGATGATGTAATAGCTGATATTCTCGCCGACCCGGAGCCCGGCGCCGGTCAGCAGCCCGCGCGGCCGTTCGCGCAGCACGTCCATCGCCGGCACCTTCGGCGGCGCCTCGGCATCCTCCATCTCCTTGCGGAAGGTGTGGCTCTCCGCGACCGAGATCCGGATCCACCAGCCGATGACCACCAGCACCGAGGACAGGAGGAAGGGAATGCGCCAGCCCCAGGCGAGGAAGTCCTCGTCGCTCTGGGTCCCGGCCAGCAGCGCCAGCACGCCCGCCGCCAGCAGGCTGCCCGCCGGCACGCCGGCCTGCGGCCAGCTCGCCCAGAAGCCGCGGCGGCCGGCATCGCCATGCTCCGCCGCCAGCAGCACCGCGCCGCCCCATTCGCCGCCGACCGCGAAGCCCTGCACCAGCCGCAGCACGACCAGCGCGATCGGCGCGGCGATGCCGATCGTCGCATAGGTGGGAAGCAGGCCGATCAGGGTGGTCGCGACGCCCATCAGGATCAGCGACAGCATCAGCAGGCGCTTGCGGCCGATCCGGTCGCCGAAATGGCCGAATACGATGCCGCCGACCGGGCGCGCGACGAAGCCGAGCGCATAGGTGGTGAAGGCCAGCAACGTGCCGGTCAGCGGATCATATTCGGGGAAGAACAATCGATTGAAGATCAGTGCCGCGGCGGAGCCGAACAGGAAGAAGTCGTACCATTCGATCGTCGTTCCGATCAGGCTGGCGAGGACGACACGGCGAAGCTGCGTCGGCTGCCATTCCTCGGTCCCGTGCGGCGTCGCCATGCTCCCTCCTCACCGTCGCGCGAGCTTAGCGGCACCGCATGCCGATGCGCCAGTCCGCCGGATCAGGGCAGCACTGCCAGGATCCGGACCGGGCCGCCGGTTCCGCCGGCGATCTTCATCGGCAGCGCGATCACCGTCGCCCCGGTGGCCGGCAGCGCCTCGAGACTGGCAACATTCTCGAGCCCGTAGATATTGGCTTCGTTGAGAATGCGGTGGGCGATGAAATCCTGCGACGGACCATGGTCGAGGCTGGCGGTGTCGATCCCGACCGCATCGACCTTCCGTTCGACCAGCAGCTCGGCCGCTTCCCGCGAGAGGCCGGGGAAATGGAGGTTGGCGGTATCGCCTTTGCGGTCGGTGCCCAGATAGGCCTTGGCGTCGCCCCAATATTTGCCCCAGCCGGTGCGGACGAGGAGGATCGCGCCCTCCGGAAGCCGCCCGTGCGTCGCTTCCCAGGCGGTGATGTCGCTCGCGCTCAGCCGATAGTCGCGATCCCTGGCGCTCGCTTCCGAAATGTCGATGACGACGGCCGGACCGACCAGCTTCGACAGGGGGATGGCATCCGCCGTCTGCTTGCCTTCGGCGAAATGGATCGGCGCGTCGAGATGGGTTCCGCCATGCTCGCTCCCCGCATATCGCCCGGCCGAATACCAGTAGCCGGCCTCGGTCCGGCCCCAGGCCTCCTTCTCCCAGCGGAAGGGCTCGGCGGTCGGCCAGTAGATGGTCCTGTCGTCGTAACTGTAGGTGAGGTCGACGAGCCTGGACTCGTCGATCGCGGCTGCCCCGCCCGCGCCTGCGGCGCCGATGGCGGCGAAGAGCGCGGCGACGATGATGGGGCGACGGGGTCTCATTCCACCTCTCCTGCTGTCCGGCCCCAGACTAGCCCGGCGGGATTTCACCCGTCCAGCCGCCGGCCGAGGGTCACGATCTCCTGCAGCTCCAGCCCGAGCGCGCGGTAGAAGCCGATCGCCTCGCTGTTGTCGTCGCGCACCATCAGCTGCACCTTCGGGGCGCCGCGCGCCTTCAGCCAGCCTTCGGCCGCGTCGTAGAGCCGGCGGCCCAGCCCACGGCCACGCCGGTCCGGAGCGACTCCGAAATAATAGAGCCAGCCGCGATGCCCGTCGAAGCCGACCATCGTGCTGGCGACGATGCGGCCGTCCGCTTCCCCGACCAGGATGGTCGCATCCGGTGCGTCATGGGCAAGGCTGATGTCGCGGTCCGGGTCGTTCCACGGGCGCGTGAGCCCGCATTCCTGCCACAGCCGGATCAGCTCGGTCCGGTCCTCGTCGCGCATCGCGCGGATCGTCATCGACGTTTCCACGACGGCCTAATGCACGTTCCGCTCGGCTCCCGTCCAGAATTCCGCGCGCATCGCCTTCTTGTCGAACTTGCCGGCGGCCGTGCGCGGCACTTCGGCGCGGAAATGGACCGCCTTGGGGGCCTTCACGCCTCCCAGCCGCGCCTTGCAATGGGCGATGATCTCGGCTTCCGAGACGGCGGCGCCTTCGTTCAGCGCGACGATCGCGGTCACCGCCTCTCCCCATTTCTCGTGCGGGACACCGATGACGGCGCATTCGCGCACCGCGGCAAGCTCCATCACCGCCGCTTCGACCTCGGCCGAATAGACGTTGAAGCCGCCGGTGACGATCATGTCCTTCTTGCGGTCGACGATGTAGAAATAGCCGTGTTCGTCCCGGCGTCCGACGTCGCCGGTATGATGCCAGCCATGGGCCCAGGTCTCGGCATTGGCCTCGGGCAGCTCGAAATAGCCGCCGCCGACCAGGCCACCGCGCGCGACGATCTCGCCCACCGCGCCGTCGGGCAGGATATTGCCGTCATCGTCCATGATCTCGACCCGCACCGAATAGGTCGGCCGGCCGCAGCTGCCGAGCCGCTCGGGATGATCGCCGGCGGCGGCCGCGGCGACGATTTCGGGCGGAAGCCAGGTCGCGATCATGTGGCATTCGGTCTGGCCGTAGCTCTGGCACATGCACGGCCCGAACAGCTCGACCGCCTGCTTCAGCTTGTCCGGGGAGACCGGCGATCCGGCGAGCAGGAAATAGCGCAGGCTGGAATAATCGAAGTCGCGCGCCCGCGGATGCGCGAGCATCGCATAGAGGGCGGTGGGCGGCAGGAACATGTGGGTGACGCGATGATGCTGGATCGCCTCCATCACCATTTCCGCATCGAAGCGGGGCAGCACCACGACGGTGGCGCCCATCGCCACCGCCGCCATCGCGACCGGGCCCGCGGCGTGGGTGAGCGGCGCGCTGGCGAGGCACACCGGATCGTCCGCCGGCATCAGATTGCCGATCGTCTCGATCAGGGTGCCCCAGCTCCGGTTCGGGATCCGCACGCCCTTGGCGGCGCCGGTGGTGCCGCCGGTGGCGATGATCGCGACCAGCTCCTCGGGATTGCCGACGGGATCGCCGCGGTCCGGAAACGGCCCATCGGGCGCGCTCGCCAGGAAACCCTCCAGCGAGCTATTGCCGCCCTCGGCGCGATCGAGGCAGATGATGTGGCGCAGCGTCGGCACCGCCGCCTTCACCTTCGCCGCCTCCTCCGCCAGGCTCGAATGATAGAAGAGCCAGGCTGCCCGCACATAGGTGAGATAGGCGATATTGGCGTCGAGCGCATTGCGGGTGTTGACGGGGATCCAGACCGCGCCCGCGCGCCACATGCCGAGCTGGCTGACCAGCACCGACCCGTGATTGGGCGACATGATCGCGACCGGCGCCTGCGGCTCGAGTCCGGCGGCGGCCATCGCGTTCGCGAACCGGTGGGTCAGCGCCTCCATCTCGCCATAGGTGATGCGCTGGTTTCCATCGACCAGCACGGCGCGGTCCGGGTACCGCTTCGCCATCCTGTCGAAGAAGTCGATGCTGCGCATTCGCTCAGGCCGGCTCCATCTCGAGCGACAGGACGTCGCCGATGCCGCTCAGCACCCGATGCGGCCGCCGGCTCCGTGGCTGGGCCGCCCATTCCTCCGCCGTCGTCGTGCCGCTGGTGACGCCGAAGCCCATCGCGTCGGCGCGGCGGGCCATGATCATCTCCACCAGCGGATCGTCGCCGACGACCCCGATCCGGCGCATCGGCACGCCGAGCTTGCGCGACACGAAGCGCAGCGCGTCGAGCGACGGCTTCCCGGTGAGAATCATCGGCGCGCGGGTCAGCTTCTGGACGGCGGCGGTGATCGCATAGGAATAGCCGGGAGCCTTGCCGGCCGAGCTGGCGAAGAAGGGGACGTTGGAGGCGACATAGAGCTTCGCGCCGTTCCAGATCGCGTTGCAGGCGACCTCGATGTCCTTCATCCCGCAGTCCGGGTGCCACCCGATATAGACCGCATCCACCTTGTCGGCGCCCTCGTCGCCGGTGAAATAGAGCTCGATCCCGGCCTCGCCGAGCGAATGGCCGACGCCCGGGGTGCCGAGGATCAGGGCCGATCGGACGCCATGGCGCGGCATGATGTCGGCCGCCACGCTCGACGGCGTCAGCAGTTCGTCATCCTCGATCGGCAGTCCGAGCGCGCGCAGCTTGGGCGCCTGTTCGGCCGGCGGGTAGGCGCTGCCGTTGGTCAGCACGACGAACGGCACCCCGCGCTCCTTGAGGGTGGTGAGCGTCTCCACCGCCTGCGGCAGCAGGGTGTACCCGCCGAGCGAGCGGTTGCTGAGGATCAGGGTGCCGTCGACGTCGAACATGAAGCCGGCGATCGGCCGCAGCGGTTCGTCCCAGGAAGATCGTCTCGCATCCATCATCATGCCTCCGCCATCGCCGGCCGCCGCGCCCCGTGGCGCCTGAGATCGAGCCTGAAGCCCGGCTTTTCGACCGAAACCTGTGCGAGGTCGGAGCGGGCCAGCAGCTGGCGGATCAGCGCCATCGTCGGGCTTCCTTCCGGATCATAATGGCGCGGCGCGGGCCCGGCCGCCTGCATGGCGTCGACCAGCTCCGACGGCATGGTGGCCCGCAGCAGGAATTCCTCGTCGCTGAGATTGGCGCCGAGGCGGCGGCGCAACTCGGACACCGGCGGCATCGGCCTTTCCTCGGCCAGCTCCTTCGTCCGCGGCAGCGACATGATCCGGTCCATGACGTTGGGCGCGATCGGCTGGTTGGGCCGGCCGAAGCGCCCCAGCGCATAGCGGATCACCTCGTCGGGAATGACTTCGTAGCGCTCCTTGCCGGTGACGTTCATCACCGCCTGGGTCAGCACCATCTGGGCGAAGGGCGTCATCACGATCGGCCAGCCCAGCTCCTCGCGCACCCGGCCGAGTTCCTCGATGACCTTCTCCTCCATGTGCGACAGCCGGTGCTCGGAAAGGTGGCGGCGCATGGTGCCGACCATTCCGCCCGGAAGCTGATGGTGGAGATAGGCGGCGTCGAACGCCTGCGGCCGGCCGACAGGCAGGTCCTCGGCTTCGGCCAGTCGGGTGAAATAGCGGCTGACCTCGGCCAGCGCCGCATCGTCGACGTGCACGGTGTGGCCGAGCGCGCGCAGGTTCGCGACGATCCGCTCGGACGGCGGGTTCGAGGTGCCGTCGGCCGCGCCGCCCGACGCGCATTGCAGCGCCGACACGCCGTGATTGGGCGCGTCCATATAGGCATGTTCGGCAAGGCCGATGGTGCAGTGGGAATGGAGCTCGAGCGGCTTGTCGCCGATCACGCCCATGATCGCGGGAATGAGGGTACGGGCCCGTTCGGGGGTCAGCAGGCCGCCCGGATCCTTGATGTAGAGGGCATCGACATCGGGGCTGGCGGCGAGGGCCTTGGCGCAGGCTACATAATGGGCGTCGTCGTGGATCGGGCTCAGCGTATAGACCAGCGCGGCCACGACATAAGCGGCCCCGCCTTCCTTCGCCATGCGGGCGCCGGCCAGATTGCCTTCGATGTCGTTCATCGGGTCCGCGAGCGCGAAGCGGCCGATGCCGTTGCGCACCAGGGTGCGAAAGGCGAGCGCCATGAATTCGGGGCTGGCGGTTTCCCAGGAAATGAAGCGGAAGCCGGTCGACAGGAACTGGAGCGGCGTGTTCGGCATCGCCCTGGCCATCAGCCGGATCCGTTCCCACGGATCCTCCTGCTTGTAGCGGACGGCGACGCCCATATGGGTGGAGGTGGTGAAATCGATCGCCTTGAACCCCACCCGGTCCATGACCGGCGCGATGGTGAGGGTGCGGGCGGTGTCGACGCCGAGCGCGGCCCACAGGCACTGGTTGCCGTCGCGAAGCGAGGTTTCGACGAGCTGGATCTCAGCCATGTTTCCGTTCTCCGGAGTGTGAGTCCGCGGCCATCAGGCGCGCGAGATAGCCGGTGTCGACGCCGCCGGCCTGGAATTCGGGATCGCCGAGCAGGCGAAGGTGGAAGGCGATGTTGGTCGCCACGCCTTCGATATGGGTGTTCGCCAGCGCGGTGCGAAGCCGTTCGAGCGCGGTCGCGCGGTCGGGCCCGTGCGCGATCAGCTTGGCCATCAGCGAATCGTAATAAGGGGGGACCCGGGCGCCGTCGCAGATATGGGTGTCGATGCGGATGCCCTCGCCGGCGGGCCAGATCGCCTTCGTCACCGTACCCGGGCTTGGCGCGAAATCGCGCGCGGGGTCTTCGGCGTTGATCCGGCATTCGATCGCGCAGCCGTCGAGCCGCACCTCCTGCTGGGCCAGGCGCAGGCCCTGGCCGTCGGCGATCGCAATCTGCTCGGCCACCAGATCGACGCCGGTGACCATTTCGGTCACGGGATGCTCGACCTGGATGCGGGCGTTCATTTCGAGAAAGTAGAATTGCTCGCGGTCGACATCGACCAGGAACTCCACCGTGCCGGCGCCGCGGTAGGACAGATGCCCGCCGAAGCGGACGGCGGCGGTGCGGATCCGCTCCTGCATCTCCGGGGACAGGTTCGGGCCCGGCGTTTCCTCGATCAGCTTCTGGTAGCGGCGCTGGACCGAACAGTCGCGCTCGCCGAGGTGGATCACGCCGCCCGTGCCGTCGCCGAGCAGCTGGACCTCGACATGGCGCCCGCGCGCAACGAACCGTTCGAGATAGACGCGCTCGTCGCCGAAGGCCGCGCCGGCCTCGGCCGAGGCCATCGCCATCGCGTCGGGGAGCCTGTCCAGATTTTCGACCAGCTTCATGCCGCGGCCGCCGCCGCCGCCCACCGCCTTCACCAGCAGCGGCGCGCCGATCTTTTGCCCGAGCGCCACCCCTTCCTCGACCGAGGCGACCGAACCGCCCGGTGCGACGGGGACATTGGCCGCCTCGGCCTCGGCTCGCGCGCGCAGCTTGTCGCCGACCGCCTCGATCTGGGCGGCGGTCGGGCCGATGAAGATCACGCCCTCATCCTCGCACAGCTGCGCCAGCGCCGCCCGTTCGGACAGGAATCCGTAGCCGGGATGGATGGCATCGCATCCGGAGGAGAGCGCCGCCTGCACGATCGTCTCGATGCGCAGATAGCTTTCGCTGGATGCGGCCGGGCCGATGCACAAGGTGCGGTCGGCGAGTTTCGCACCCATCGACTCGCGGTCGGCGACCGAGGCGGCGAGCACCGTCTCGATTCCGAGCTCGCGGCAGGTACGGATTACCCGGACGGCGATCTCGCCGCGATTGGCGATGAGGATGCGGCGAATGGTCATGGATCAGGACGCCGGGCGCACCCGGATCAGGGTGTCGCCATATTCGACCAGCGCCGCATTCTGCGCCGGAATCTCCACCACCTCGCCGCGCACGCCGGCCCGGACGGAATTCATCAGCTTCATCACCTCGATGATGCCGATCACCGTATCTTCCTCGACGGTCTGCCCGACCTCGATGAACGGCGGCTCGCCCGGCTTGGGCGCGCGATAATAGACGCCGAGCAGGGGCGCCGGCACGTCGACCAGGCCATTCTCCACTGCCGTCGTCGCGGCCGGCGCCTTCGCCGGCACCGGCGCGGAGGCTTCGGTCGGTGCGGGCGGCGCCGGCGGCGCGGCAGGGGCCGCCGGTTCGTCGGTGAAGCCGGCGCCGCCGCGACGGAGGCGGAGCTTGAGATCGCCGATCTCGAGCGCGAGCTCGTCGAAGCTCGACTGCTCGAGCAATTTCATGATCTCGCTGACGTCCTTGGCGGTCAGGCTCACCGGCGGCCTCCGAAAATCGACATGACATGCGCCAGCGGGTCGTCCGCGGGGGCGGCGACCGGCTTGGCCTCTTTGGATGACCAGACGGTTTCCGGCCGGCTCTGCAGCAGCAGGATCCTGCCCGAATGGCGATCGACCGCCCATTCGATGTCCTGCGGCCTCTTGTAGTGGCGCTCGGCCTTGAGCGCGACGTCCTTGAGCTGCAGCAGTTCCTCGTCGCTGAGGCAGGGCTGCTGCCGCCGGTCGTCCGGCACCGGGAGTTCCTCGATCCCGCCCTCGGCCTTCGGTACCTGTTCGATATGCTTGTCCGAAATGTCGCGGACCGGAATTTCGCCGGTGATCTTGGCCACCACCCAGCGGTCCGGCGTGACTTCGCCGGACACCACGGCCGAGCCCAGGCCCCAGGCGCCCTCTATGGTGACGACCGACTTGTCGCCGGTGGTCGGGCTGCGGGTGAACATCACCCCGGCGCAGCGGGCATCGACCATCTTCTGGACGACGACGCCCATTGCGACGCCTTCCTCCGGAAGCTTGTGCTTCAGGCGGTAGGACACGGATTCGACCGAATAGAGGCTGGCCCAGCAGCTGCGCACCAGCCGCAGCACCTCGTCGGCACCCATGACCCAGAGATAGGTGTCCTGGAGCCCGGCGAAGGACGCGTCCTCCGCATCTTCGGTGGTCGCCGAGGAGCGCACCGCGACCGGAGCGCGCCCGTCCTCGCCGCACAGCGCCGCATAGGCGCCGACGATCTCGTCGCGGACGTCGTCGGGAAGGGAGCTGGCCTCGACCCGCTCGCGGACCGCCCGGGTCGCCTTCGTCATGGCGTCGAGATCGGCCGGATCGAGCCCCTCGATGACCGGTCGCAGCGGCGCCTCGGCCTCGAGCGCCTGGATGAAGCGCTCGAAGGCGCCGGTGCGGACCACGAAGCCCGGCGGGACCTCGATCCCCGCGCGGGTGAGTTCGCCCAGGCTGCCGCCCTTGCCGCCGACGGTGGGACGGTCGCCAAGGCCTATGTCGCCGAACCAGGCGATGATGTCGTTCGATTGCATGGCGTTCCTATTGCAAGATGGTGACGACGCCGCGCCCGCCGTCGACGCGGATGCGCTGGCCGTCCTTGATCCGCGACGTCGCATTGCCGGTGCCGACCACGGCCGGCAGCGCATATTCGCGCGCGACGATCGCCGCATGGCTCATCGATCCGCCGATGTCGGACACCGCGCCCGAAATCTTCTGGAAGATCGGCGCCCAGGCGGGATTGGTCACCTGGCAGACCAGGATGTCGCCCTGGTTCAATCGGTCGATCTCCTGCACCGACTTCACCACGCGCGCCGTTCCCTCGACAACGCCCTGGGACGCGGCGAATCCGCGGATCTCGTTGGGATCCAGTTCGCCCTGCGACAGCCAGGTCTCCAGGCTCTCGCGGGTGATGCCCCACAGCATCACGATCGCCGGATCGTCGATGACGTCGGGCACGTCGCCAAGCGCGGGTGGGGTTTCGATCTTCGCCCACGTCTCGATCGCCGCCTTGCGCTCGGCAACCAGCTTCGGGAAGCGCGCGGGGCCGCGCGGTGCCGACCCGTTCGACCAGCTGGTCATCAGGTCGATGATCGCGGCCTCCAGCTCGTAATGGGAGAGGTGGAAGACGTCGTCCTCCTTCTCGAAGAAGCCGTGCTGGGCGAGCAGGGCGCCGAACTCCCGGATCTTGTTGAAGAAGAGCGCGGTATACCAGTGCTCGCAGTAGAATTTATGGCCTTCGACATAAGGGAAGACGCGGCACGCCAGGGTGATCATCTGGTCGTAGGCGGCGCGCTCCTCCTCGGTTTCGAGCAGTTCGCGATAGCCGTCGATCAGCTGCTGCCGCTCGGCCATCAGCTTCTCGATCGGGCGGTCCAGATTCTCGCCGGCGCGGACCTTCTCGATATAGCCGGGCAGGGCCGAGAAGGGCAGCGACAGATCGTCGTTCCACGACCGGTGATAGTGATAGAAGCCGTCACCGACGGTGACGTTGAACCATGGATCGCGCGACTTCTCGAGATCGTCGAGCCACTGGCGGCCCGGCTCGCCCATCTGCTCCAGCGACTTCAATATGTCGTCGGCCGACGCGCCCTCCAGGAACTTGCCTTCGACACCGAGCTCCACCGCCCGCCGTGCAAGATGCTTCAATTCGTCGTCCGGACGGAAGATTTCCGCCTCGAAGCCGGCGACCATGCGGGCGATCGTCTGGTCGGTGATCTCCGGGAAGGCCTTCTTGCAGAAATCGAAGAAGGTCATGTAGGCGCCGTATCCGAGCAGCAGAAACTCGAAGTGGTGGTGCCACATCCGGAAATAGCCCTCGATCGTCTTCTGGTAGATGTCGAGGAGATAGTGGTTGGACGCCACGCCGCGGCCGGCGTGCACATGCTCCAGCGGCTCGAATTCCGGCAGCTCCGGCCGGGGCAGGTCCCGCGCTTCCTCGATGAGGACGCGCATCTTCTCCTTCCACTGGGCGTAGAGCCGCTCCCAATTTGCGTAATAATAGAAGGCGCGCTGCTTGAACTCCTCGGTGCGGCGGGCGATCTCGGCCGGGTCGGTGACGGCATTGCCGCCGATATAGACCCGTCCGTTGATGATCCGGTGGTCGATGCCCAGCGTGGTCGGAAGGCAGTGCACCCGGGTGTTGGCCGATCCCAGGGCGCAATAGGCCGCCTCCGCGGTGATCATGTCGAACACCGTCATCGGCTCGGGGAAGTGCATCGAATTGTAGAACCAGAAGCGCTGGTCGTCCTCTTCCGAGAATTGGGTGTAATAGGGGTAGGCGGCCTGGGCGGCCTCGGTTCCGGGCGCTACCTTGATCGAACTCGGCAGCGGAAAGCCTTTCCTGGTCTTGTCCAGCATGTCTCACATCCTCCGGCGGCTCCGTGGGGAGCGCGCTTCTGTCCATTCCTATGTGGTCCCGATCCGGCAGGGTTCCATGCCCCGGCCGGCTCCGGCCTCCGAACTTTCCGTCTCTGTCCTGCCGGCGCGCCGGTTCCCGGCGACGCACGAGGCAGCGTACGGCTATTTTCACCCTCCTATAGCCCAAGTGCGGTGCGGGCGCGCGGACGAGAGTGCACAAAGATTTGAACGAGAGTGTGGGGCCGGCACGCGACTCGCACGGGGCCGGAGGATTTGCTAGGCAGGGGGCGACAGGGGCGAACCGGACCCGAGACATGGGCCAGGCGAGGAGCTCGGCATAGAGGATGAGTCTGCAAGGCGCTTATTGCTCGACGGCGGGATTTCCGCAGGAGCGGGCCTTCGATCTCTGGGTGGACGCGGTCCGCACCCATCTCACTCCGATCGACGTCACCACCCCGCACCCGGATGCATTCCGCGGCGAGTTCCGGCAGCGGGGCATCGGCCCGCTCGCCTTTTCGAGGATCACTGCCAACCGTCAGGATGCGGCGCGGGACGCCCGGCTGTCGCCGCGATCGGGAGAACGGTTCGACCTCGTCTACATGCGCAGCGGCTCGCTCACCCTCGAACAGGACGGCGGCGCCGTCGAAGTGGGCCCGGGCCAGTGCCTGATCTTCAGCCACAAGCGCGATTTCGCCTTCACGACCTCGCAGGAATCCGAATGTTTCCTGCTCGCCTGCCCGGGGGACTGGCTCGGCAGCTGGCTGCCCGATCCGGGCGCCTGCGTGATGCAGCCGGCCGGGCCGGAATCGCACTGGGCCGCCCCGATCGGAAGCCTGCTGGTCAGCATCGGCCGGGCGGTGGAGGACGACCTGCCGCTGCTCGACACCCTGGTCGCCGACCAGATCGGCGGCTTTCTCGCTTTGCTCTATGAAGGCGTGGCGCTGGATGCGACCACCTATCGCCGCCGCTTCCGGCGCGAGCTTCTCCGCGCCATCCGGTCCCAGTGCGCCAACCCGGAGCTGACGCCCGCCATGCTGGCGCAGCAGCACGGAATTTCGGTCCGCTACCTGCATGCCCTGCTGGCCGAAGGCGACACCACCTTCGGGCGCGAACTGCAGGCGACACGGCTGCAGCGGGCGCGGGCGCTGCTGCGCGATCCGCGCTATGCCAGCCACAGCATCGGTGAGCTCGCGCTGCAGTGCGGCTTCAAGGATCCCGCCCATTTTGCCCGTCGTTTCCAGGAAGCGTTCGCCGCCAGCCCGTCCGCCTATCGCAAGGGCGCGTGACGGCAGCTCCGAGGGCGGGTCAGCCGCGTTCGCCGAGTACCGGCTGCCAGGCGTCCACCTTGCCAGCGCCGCGCGGAACCTGCCGGCAGCGGTCGGGCCGCGATGCGGAGCAGGGCGGATAATATTCGGAACTGGTCGGCGCCTCCCACGCGCTCGCCCGGTCGGGCCGTCCCTCTCCGAGCTCGGCGGCGCCGCTTCTGTCCGCCGCAAGCGTATCGGAATCCTCGAGCGATTCGAATGGACCGCCCATGGCCGCATAGACGCGTCCGGGCGGCAGCCGCTCGTTGAGCGCGAGGTTGGCCGCGGTGGCGACGCCCCGCTCGTAGAGCTGGATGCATTTGTCGCGGACCATCTTCGAACAGGGAGGATAGCCGTTGACGATCCGGGGCCTCCCGGCGCTGCCCGAATGGTGCGGAGCAGCCCCGGCAAGGGCGAGCGCGGCGACGGAAGCAAGCGGCACGATCTTCATATGCCCTCCCATGCTGACCGCCCTGTTTACCTTGATAAGGACCCGATTGTCGATGCGGCCCGAAGGCCCGTCGCGGATCAGGCCGGTACTTCTCCCTGCACCATCGTCCGGTACATCTCCCGCCGGAAGCCGTCATAGTCGTTGCTGGCGTGGTGGAGGCAGATGCGATTGTCCCAGATCGCGAGCGTCCTGGGCTCCCACCGCAGCCGGCAGGTGAAGGCGTGCTGGCTGATGTGCGCCGCGAGGAAGGACAGCAACGGCGCGCTTTCCGCGCTGGTCATCCCCTCGATTCCCACCGCATAGGATTCGTCGACGAACAGCGCCTTCTCGCCGGACACCGGATGGGTGCGGACGAGAGGATGATAGCAGCCGGCAAAGGCCTGGCGCTGCGCCTCTTCGTCGGCGAAGGGGATCGCCTCGCCCAGAAGGCGCGCCTGGGTGACGTAGTTCAGCCGCGCCGACATATGGACCCGAAGCGGGGCCAGCATCTTCTGCATGGTCGGGCTCAGCATATTATAGGCCAGCACCGTATTGGCCCAGGCGGTGTCGCCGCCATAGGGCGGGACTTCGACGCCGTAGAGCATGCTGACCGACGGCGGCCGTTCGAGGAAGGCGGAATCGGTGTGCCAGGACCCGCCGAACACGGCCTTGCTGCGGGCATTGGCCTCCTTGATCAGCGGCTGGACATTGGGGTGTCCCTCGACGCCCCTGGTATAGGCATCGGTGCTGAACTCGCCGAAACGGCTGGTGAAGGCTTCCTGGTCGCCGCGGCTCAGCTCCTGGTCCCTGAAATAGATCATCTTGTGGCGGTAGAGGGCGTCGCACAGCTCCTGGAACCCCTCCTCGCCGAGGTCGCGCACGTCGGCGCCGACGATCTCCGCGCCCATGGCGGCGGCGAGCGGCCGGGCCTGGAAATGGCGATAGGACCGGGCATGATTGTCGAACCCGCCTGACGGTGTGATGCGAACTTCCTGCATCGTCTCTGCTCTCCGATCGGTCTTCCCCTGCGCATCCGACAGGTTTCAAAGCCCCGGACGCGTCAGGACGTCTTCCTAGAATGCCCGCCGAGAGCGGGTCATTACGTAAAACTACTCATGTTAAGTTTCAGGACGAGGTCGCGGTCTTCGAAACCGGGTGCGCAGCACGGCGGCTCTCGACCGCGCGGCCTTGCTGGGGCATCGTGCCGCGGCCCCTGGGCCAGTGCCTGTGCGTATGCGGATCGGGGAGCAGCGTCGATGCGCTGCAGGGGGGGACGCGGCATGATCGCATTCGGGTTGCCGGACGTGGCGGGCTATCGCGTGCGCAGGCTCGGCCGGCAGGACGCGCCGCTGATCGACGCGCTCTACGGCCGCTGCGCCGATTTCGTCCGGCTGGCGGAAGGACGCGACCCGGCCGAGGGGGACGGGCTGGCGCTGCTGCGCAGCCGGCCTCCGCGCGTGCCGATCGCCCACAAGCAGCTGTTCGGCCTGTTCGAGGAGGAGGATGGGGACGAGGATTGCGACGGGGCGCTGACCGGCCTCGTCGACCTCGTCGGCCGCTATCCCACACCGCTCACCTGGTATGTCGGGCTGCTGCTGATCGATCCGGAGCGGCGCGGCCGCGGGATCGGCACTGCGCTCTGCGTCGCCATCCGCGACCTGGTGGAGCGCGAGGAAGGGCGCTTCATCCGGCTCGCGGTCCAGTCGCAAAACGGCGCTGCGCTGCGCTTCTGGCGGCGGCAGGGGTTCGCGGTGATCGGAACGGCGGAGCAGCGCCTCGGGGAGGTGCCGATCCTCGTCTATCGCCTGGAACTGGCGCTGGCGGAGGCGCCGTCCGCATAGCGCCGGGTCATCCCGTCGACGGCCGCGGTCACCGGACAAAAAGGGGGCGGCCCCGACGGAGCCGCCCCAAGTTCGCCTGGTGCGTGCGATCAGAAGTCCTTCTTCACCGTTATCGCCCAGGTGCGCGGCATGCCCGGCGATCCCGAGATCGTCGACGAGCTGCCCGGCGCATGCTGGTCGAACAGGCTGGTGAAATAATATTTCTCGAACAGGTTCTGGACTTCGAGTGCGACCGACCAGCCGTCCTCGTCGGACTTCCAGGTCAGGCGCGCATTGGCGAGGAAGTAGCTGTCGATCCGGTTGAACGCGATCTGGCTGATGCCGGTGTCCGGATTCAGCTGGGGCGTCGGATCGAGATTCTGCGGCTCGGTGTAGATCTTCGACTGGTAGGAGCCGTCGAACCGCGCCGACAGGGTCCCGCTCAACACATTCTCGAAGTCGTACTGGATGCCGAAGCTCCACTTGGTCTTCGGCGTGTAGGGCGTGACGAAGTTCTTGCAGATCAGGGTGAGCGGGTCGCAGCCGCCCGGCAGATCGTCGACGTCCGTACCGCTGAGCTCGGTATAGTCGAAGTCGAGATAGCTGAACGCGCCGTCGAGGCTGAGGCCGCGGAACGGCCGGATGATCGTCTCCAGCTCGAAGCCCTTCACGTCCGCCTCGCCGACATTGTTCGGCTGGAGGCAGGGCGAGATCGGGCAGGCCGTCAGCGTCAGGATGATGTCCTTGTACTTGTTGAAGAAGGCGGCGCCGTTCAACCGCCAGTGGCGGTCCAGCAGGTCGGCCTTGAAGCCGATCTCATAGCTGGTCAGCACCTCCGGCTCGAAGGACTTGAGCTGGTTGTTCGGCGAGCTCGGCCCGAAGAACGGCCGCGGGTTGACGCCGCCGCCCTTGTAGCCGGTCGACACCTGCGCATAGGTCATCAGCGCGTCGGACCAGCGATAGTCCACCGCCACGCGCCAGTCCCAGCGGGAGCCCTTGAACGAGTCGCTGACGTCGTAGAGGCCGAACAGGAGGCAGTTGGGCGAGTTGCCGATGCCGACCGGCCCGGCCGTCGGCGCGCCGAGGAAGAATTCGCAGGGACCGGCGGGCACGGTGCCGTCCGGATTGCTGCGGAAATAGGTGTAGGTCTTCTTGTCCTTCGAATAGCGCAAGCCACCCGAGACGTTCAGGGCGTCGGTCGCGTGGAAGGTCGCGTGGCCGAACAGCGCCTTCGACGTCGACGGCGTGGTGTCCGGCCCGTGGATGAAGTCGATACCGGCATAATTGAGATCGACGCGTGCGTTGAGCGTGCCGCCCATCTCGAACCAGAAGCCGCCGAGGGTGAAATCCAGCATGTCGTTGGCGACGCTGCCGTTGAGCCGGAACTCCTGGCTCCACTGCCATTGCTTCAGGGTCTGCAGCAGCTGCTGGCTGGCGATCGGCGAATTGTCGATGTCCTGCGCCCATTGCGACTTGTAGCCGCGATAGGCGGTGATCGACTTGACCTGGAACTGGTCGCTGAGCTCCCAGTCGATCGTGCCCTGCATGCCCCATTGCTTCAGATGCTGAATCGGCGGCGTCGAATAGGGCTTGAACGGCGCCTGCGAGGTCGGGGCCCGGGCATCGAGGAAGGTGGCGTAGGAACGGTATTTCCGGTTGCCGCCGGTGAAGGTGTCGCAGGCGTTCGGGCCGACCGAGATGAACCGGCAGTCGAACGGCACCGGCAGGGAGGGGTCGTCGGTCCTCGGCAGCCAGGGGATCGGCGGGTCGCCGATTGCCGGCACCGCCACCGCCGGCGAGTTGGCGTAGAGCAGCACGGACGCGCCGGCTTCCGACTTGTCCTGGGTATAGTCGCCCGAGACGTTGACCTCGACGGTGTCGGTCGGCAGCCAGCGCAGCGATCCGCGCACCGCCGTATAGGATATGCCGCCGAGCGTGCCCTGCTTGCCGCGATCGCCCTGGGCGAAGGTCGGCACCGGCTCGTCCGGGTGGGTGAGCTTGTAGTCGTAGCGCTTCACGTAGCCGTCGCGGCTCTTGGCCACGCCGGCGATGCGGGCGAACAGCCTGTCCTGGACGATCGGAATGTCGGCGAAGCCGTGCACGTCGATCCGGTCGAACGATCCGTAGGTGGCAGAAATCGAGCCGCGGGTCCGTCCGCTCGGCTTGGACGAGAACAGCTTGATCGCGCCGCCGATCGAATTCTTGCCGGCCAGGGTGCCCTGCGGGCCGCGCAGGATCTCGACCCGGTCGAGGTCCATGAGGTCGAGCAGCGCGCCGGTGAGCGTCGGATAATATACGTCGTCGACGTAGATGCCGACGCCGGGTTCGAGCGCGAAGTTGAAGTCGGTCTGTCCGACGCCGCGAATGAAGGCGATGATGCCCGAACCGTTCCACTGGCCCTGCGCCTGCAGGGTCACGTTCGGAGCCTGGGCTGCGACGTCGGCGACCGTCTGCTGGCCGCGCGCCTCGAGCAGTTCCGAATTGATCGCGGTGATCGCCAGCGGCGTGTCCTGCACATTGGCTTCGCGAAATTCCGCGGTCACCACGATTTCCTCGATGGCGCTGTCCCGGCCGGTAGCGGCCGCTTCGCCCGCTTGGGCGGCACTATCCTGTGCCCAGGCCGCGCCGGGCAGCGCCAGTGCGGCAACCATGGCGCCGAAGCTGACGCCGGCAGTGACACGTCGAGTCACGTTTTTCGATGAATGGATCACGGTTTCCTCCCCCGAAGGTTGTCGTTCGAAATCCGCACCTGTTTTGTTGTGTGCTTTGTCCCGGCAGGTCATGCCGGTGCGATTTCGACCCCTCGTTTGTGTCCGGGATGAAATATGCCGTCAACTGCCTCCGAGAAGAGGGGAAATATTTCCTGCCCACTGCGGCGAAATTGTTACAGTGGGGTAATAGCGTGAAAGAAACGGGTGAGTCCGGCCGGCGATCGCGACCGTTGCGGATCATCGGACCGGACCCTAGCATCTTGTTTCCGACGGCCGGCACATGCCTGTTCGGGAGGATTCGCAATGACGGCACGCAGCACCGATCGCTTCCTCACCACCCACACCGGCAGCCTGCCGCGGCCGGAGCGGCTGATGCGGATGATGTTCGCCCAGGAAGAAGGCGTACCGGTGGACCGACCCGCGCTGGACGATGCGGTGGAGGAGGCCGTCCAGCTGGTGGTCGACCGGCAGGTGGCGGCCGGCGTCGACATCGTCAATGACGGCGAGATGCCGAAGCCGAGCTACGCGACCTACATCAAGGATAGGCTGCACGGCTTCGGCGGCGCCAGCGCCAGCTACAGCTTCCAGGATCTGGAGGAGTTTCCCGGCACCAAGGACAGGGTGTTCGGAGACACCGGGCGCGCCCGCCGCCGGGCGCCCGCCTGCACCGGCCCGATCAGCGTCAGGGACATGGAGGCGCCGCGCCGCGATGCCGAACGGCTGCGCGCCGCCGCCGGCGACCGTCCCACCTTCATGAGCGCCGCCTCGCCCGGCGTCACCACGCTCTTCTTCGGCAACGACTATTATTCCAGCCACGAAGACTATCTGTTCGCGATCGCGGACGCGCTGCGGCACGAATATGAGACGATCGCCGCGGCCGGGATCACGCTGCAGATCGATTGTCCAGATCTGGCCATGGGGCGGCACGTCCAATATGCCGGCCTCGACCTGCGGGAATTCCGCAATCGGATCGCGCTGCATGTGGAGGCGCTGAACCATGCGGTCGCCGCCATCCCGGCCGAGCAGCTTCGGATGCATCTGTGCTGGGGCAATTATCCCGGCCCCCACCATTGCGACGTGCCGCTCGCGGACATCATCGACATCGTCTGGACGGCGAAGCCTGCGACCATCCTGTTCGAGGCCGCCAACCCGCGCCACGCCCATGAATATGCGTTGTTCGAGGAGGTCCGGCCGCCCGAGGGCAAGATCCTCGCTCCCGGCCTGATCGAGCCGCAGTCGTCCTATATCGAGCATCCCGAGCTGATCGCCCAGCGGATTGCGCGCTACGCCGATCGGGTGGGGCGCGAGAATGTGATCGCCGGAGTCGATTGCGGCTTCAGCATCCATGTCGGCAGCGGCGGGCTGGACCCCGAAGTGGTGTGGGCGAAGCTTGCGGCCCTTGCCGAGGGGGCGGCAATCGCCAGCCGCCGATTCTGGAGCTGATCCGGGGCGCTATCCCGCCATTGCCAGCGTGGCGGCGAAGTCCGCCAGCAGACGATTGTAATCCGCAGCATGGGTGAAATTGCACAAATGCGGCCCGCCTGGGATAGTCGCGCGGCGGGCACCCGGAATGCCATAGGCCAGGGCATCGCCGACCAGCCGGCGCCAGGGCGTGTCATGCGTGCCGGTGATCACCAGGGTCGGCACGGCGATCGCGCCGAGCGCACCCGCCATCGGCGCCAGGCCGTGCGGCGCGCCGGCGAGCAGGTCGCGCGCGTCATAGTCGTCGATGAATTCGGCCAGGGCGGCGTCCAGCTCCGGCGCGCCGCCGCGCATCAGCGGATGCCGGCGCAGCATTGCGCGCATTTCGACGATCCGCCCTTCGCGGGCGAGCTGCGTCAGGTGGTCCAGCGGAATGGCATCGGCCCCGTGCGGTTGCGGCTCGAAGCCGTCCAGCGGCGCCCCCTGCAGCACCAGTCCGGCAAGCAATTCGGGATGGGTGCGGGCGAAGTGGAGGGCGACACGGCCGCCCTGCGACATCCCGACCAGCAGCATGCGCGACAGGCCGAGCGCCTCGCACAGCCGCCGCAGGTCGTCGATCTCCTGCTCGAGGCTCGGCGGGGCGGTCGACTCGCCGAAGCCGCGCCGGTCCTGTGCGATCAGCCTGAAGCGATGCGACAGCCCGTCGAGCTGCGGCCGCCAGATGCGCCGGTCGAGCGACCAGCCGTGGAGCAGCAGAATGGGCGGACCCTGTCCGCGCGTCTCAAGCAGGATTTCACCGCCATCGACGGAGAGCCGCCGGACGCCCTCGTCGGCCTCCGTCCCCGCCACCGCAGGGCAGGCGGTCAGGCGTGCTCCTCATGGCGATAGGGGTTGTTGATACTGTGGTCGCCGGCAAGCCAGCGTTTCAGCTCGCTATGGGCGTCGGCGCGGCGCACCGCATTGAGCTTGTCCGCCTCCGGCGCATCGAGCGTGAATTCGAGGATCATGCCGTTGGGATCCTTCACATAGACCGAACGGCAATAGCCGTGGTCGAGGACATAGCTGTCCTCGATCCCCGCCTGCCGGATCCGATCCTCGATCTCCTGTTGGGTTTCGGCGTCGACGTTGAGGGCGATATGGATGAAGGGGCTCTCGGGGATGTCGGGTCCGAACAGTTTCTGGTCGTCGGGATTGGCGAACTGGAAAAAGGCGAGCGCGCCGCCGTCGCCGAGCCCGAAGAAGCAGTGGCAATAGGTGCGCTCCGCGCCGAACAGCTCGTCCTTCTCGCACCAGGTCGCGACCAGCGGCAGCCCGATCACCTCCTCGTAGAAGCGGCGGGTCGCTTCCAGGTCCCTGGTCACATAAGCGGTGTGGTGAAGGCGCGAGGGTAGCTTGCTCATCGTGATTCCTCCATTCCGTCCGCAGGCAGCTGCGGAGTCCCCGTCCCAATCCTCAGGACGCTACCATAGGCCGATCGTCGTAATCAATTCGTGTGTCGAAGTGTTTTTCGGATATCGAAGTTCAGGCGGTCTTCGGCCCGTCATAGTCGATCGCCTCGGCAGCCTTGCCGGACAGGATGAAGCCGATCGACCGTTCCGTTTCCTCCTGCAGGTGGCCGATCAGGCTTGCCGTCCGAGCAAGGAGGGAGATGCCCTTGAGCGCCCGCAGGGGATAGCCGACGTCGAGCATGACCGCCGGGATCGCGCCGTTGACGTTGATCGGCAGCGACCGTCCGATCACCTCGGGAATTGCGTCCCTGACTGCGTGGAGCATGCGGATATGGTCGCCGACGGTGCCGCGCTCCTCCGCCAGCCGGAGCAGGAGATTGGCGCGCGGGTCGCCGCCGGCATGGAGCGGATGGCCGAAGCCGGGCACCGGCTTCTTCTCCCCACGCAGGGCGCGGACGCCCTCAAGGGCCGTCTCCTCGAAGCCGAGGCCCTGGTCCTTCCGGCGTTCCACCAGGTCGCCGAGGAATTGCCCAGCCGCCTCCGCGCTTCCGAGCACGACCGACCCGCAGCCGAGCAGTCCGGCGGCGACGGCGCCCTGGAACGCTTCGGGCGCGGCCGCATAGGTCATGCGCGCCGCCACCACGCTCGGGACCAGGCCATGTTCGGCGATGGCGGTGAGGACGGCGTCGGCGAAGAAACGCTGGTTCTCGTCGGGATCCCGGCCGGTCACCAGCAGCCAGAAGTAGCTGGTGAAGTCCGTCTTGCCGATCACGTCGCGGCACAGGTCCCGGCCGCGGACATTGATCGTCTCGGGAGTCGAGGTGGAGATTGCGCTGAACGGCTGATCCTGCTTTCCAATTCGCATCCGACGCCTCTCGATGTGCAGCCTGGCCCGGCCGCAACGACGGCCCTGGCGACCCCGCACTCCTAGAGCCTTGCGGAGGGAAGTCAAATTCCGTCCGGATTTCGAAGTTGTTTTCGCTATCCGAACTTTTTAAGCAGAGCCGACGCGGGTGGCGGAGGATGGGGCTCGGCTGCGCCGACGAGGAGGATCGATGGCCAAGGTATTGCGCGACGTTCGGGTTCTGGAGATGGGCACCTTCATCACCGGGCCCTGTGCGGGCATGGCGCTCGCCGATCTCGGGGCGGACGTGATCAAGATCGAGCATCCCGAGGGCGATCCGTTCCGCTCGTTCAAGGGCGGGCTCTACAGCCCCCACTTCCAGACCTACAATCGCAACAAGAAGAGCATCACGCTCAACACCAAGAAACCGGAGGATCTCGAGGCGCTCGACCGGCTGGTCGCCGATGCGGACGTCTTCATCCAGAATTTCCGCCCCGGCGTCGCCCAGCGCCTGGGGGTCGATCCGGAGCGGCTGCGGGCGCTGAACCCGCGCCTCGTCTATTGCTCGATCTCGGGCTTCGGCCCGTCGGGCCCGGGCCGGGGCCGGCCGGCCTTCGACACCGTTGCCCAGGCAGCGAGCGGCTTCCTGCGCCTGCTCGTCAATCCCGAGCACCCGCGGGTGGTGGGCCCGGCGATCGCCGATGCCGTCACGGGCTTCTTCGCTGCCTATGGCGTGCTCGGCGCGCTCCACGAGCGCGAGCGCACCGGCCGCGGGCGGCTGGTGGAAGTCTCGATGCTCGAGGCGATGTGCTATTTCAACCTCGACGATTTCACCCATTATTTCTCCCAGGGCGAGATCATGGGGCCCTACAGCCGGCCGCACGTGTCGCAATCCTATGTGTTCGAGTGCAGCGACGGCGGCTGGATCGCGCTCCATATGTCCTCGCCGCCGAAATTCTGGGAAGGGCTGGCCGACGCCGTCGGCCATCCGGAAATGCTGCAGCAGCCGGAATTTGCCGACCGGCTGGCGCGTATCGACAATTACGGCAAGGTGCTCGCCTTCCTCGCCCCGATCTTCAGACAGCGGCCGCTCGCCGAATGGTGCGCGCGGCTGTCCGAGCGCGAGGTGCCGCATTCGCCGGTCTACAATTCGGAGGAGGTGCTCGCGACCGACCAGGTCCGCCACCTCCAGCTCGAAGTGGCCGCCGAACATGAACAGATGGGCCGCTTCCGCTCCATCCGCTTTCCCGTTAGCTATGACGGCGAGCGCGATCTGGACGTGACGGCGCCGCCGGTGCTCGGCGAACATAATGCCGAGCTGCTGGGTCGTCGGAGCAGTCGGGAAGCGGCCGAATGAGGCTGGTGCCCTCCTCGTCCCGGGGAGGCGGCGGGGGAGGAGACGGCATGGAAAGGGGATCCAGGAAGGAACAGGATCCCGAATATCTTTCGACGCTGGAACGCGGCCTGTCCGTGCTCCGGTCGTTCAACCAGAGCCGGCCCGAAATGCAGCTGAGCGAGGTGGCCGCCGCCACCGGCCTCAACCCGGCGGTGGCCCGGCGCTGCCTCAACACCCTGGTGAAGCTCGGCTATGTCGCCCGCCACGGCCGGCGCTTCCTGCTGCGCCCCGAAGTGCTGGAATTCGGCTCCGCCTATCTCGCCTCGATGAACATCGAGGAAGTCGCCGCACCCCACCTCCAGGCGGTGCGCGATGCGACCGGCGACAGTTCCTCGATGGCCGTGCTGTCGGGCCATGACATCCTCTATCTCGCCCATGTCTCGACCAACCGGCCGATCCGGCTGCGCGCCAGCGTCGGCACCCGCTTCCCGGCTTATGCGACCTCATTGGGCCGCGTGCTGCTCGCCTGGCAATCGGACGCGGTGATCGCCGACTATCTCGACACGGCCGACCTCATCCCCTTCACCGATCACACCATGGTCGCGAAGGACGAGCTGCGGGCGCGCCTGCGCGAAGTGCGCACGCAGGGGTTCGAGTCCGTCCAGGACGAGCTGGACTATGGCATCGTCTCGGTGGCCGTTCCGATATTCGATCGCGAAGGCACGATCGCCGCGGCGATCAACTGTTCCACGGCGACCGCGCGCATCTCGCAGGCGGAGCTGGTGGAATCGCGCCTGCCGCTCCTTCAGCGTTCCGCCCGGGCGATCGAGGCCGCGCTGCAGCGCTGGCCGGTGCTGATGCACTCGCTCACCAGCCGCTGACCTCCCCACTCCCAAACCCCAGGCCAGGCCGCGGCCGCGCCGTGCCGTCTTCGGCATGCGAACTTGACTTCGATTATCGAAAACCATAGCCTTTGCCCAACTGGATCATCCGGTCGTCTGCGGGACGACGCGGCGAAGAAAACAGAACCAGGGACAGGAGAGGGGGACCGAATGAAGAGTCGGACGCGCCGCATCGCACGTCTTGCCGGAGCTTCCCTGATCGCGGGTCTCGGGTTCGCCGACATGGCCAGCGCGCAGGAGGGCCGGGTCCCGGCGGCCGAAGATGGCGCCGCTCCGGCGCAAACCGCTTCCTCCCGGACCGCCGACGCGCCGGATGCCGCCACCACGGAAATCGTGGTGACGGCGCTTCGCCGGTCGGAGCTGCTGCAGGACGTTCCGGCGTCGATCACCGCCTTCACGTCGGACGCGATCGAAACCGCCGGGATCGAGCGTCCCGCCGACTTCATCAATCTCACGTCCAACGTGAACCTGGTGCAGACCCAGAATGCCGGCACCTCCTTCATCGTCATCCGCGGCATCACCCAGGCGCGCAACAGCGAGCCGTCGGTGGCGGTGATCGTCGACGGAGTGCAGCAGGTGAACCCGTCCCAGTTCAACCAGGAGCTGTTCGACATCGAGCAGATCGAGGTGCTCAAGGGACCGCAGGGCGGCGTCTACGGCCGCAATGCGATCGGCGGCGCGATCGTCATCCGCACCCGCCAGCCCACCGACGAGCTCGAGGCGCAGGTGAAGGCCGGCGTCGACAACGGCCCCGGCTACTGGCTGCGCGGCAGTCTCAGCGGACCGCTGGCGGACACGCTGAAATTCCGGGTCTCCGCCTCCTATTACGATACGGACGGCTGGATAAAGAACGTCTATCTCGACGACGAAGCCGATCCGTACGAGGATTTCTCCCTGCGCGGTACCCTGCTGTGGGAACCGTCGAGCGATTTCTCGGCCGATATCCGCGCCTATATGTCGCAGCTGCGGACCCAGGCGCTGTACTTCAACATCGTCAATGACGTGAACGACACCAGCCTGCCGGTCCGCGTCAACAACCACGGGCAGAACGATCGCGATCTCTACGGCGCCTCGCTCAAGCTCAACTGGAACCTCGGACCAGGCACGCTGAGCTCGGTCACCGCCTATGACACGCTCGAGGAGATACTGACCGGCGACCAGTTCGACTTCCTGCCGATTCCCGAATCCTTCTTCTTCGGCGTGCTCGGCTTCGACCTCAACCAGAGCCAGTTCCTCGACGTCGAGGCCTGGAGCCAGGAGCTGCGCTTCACCTCCGACGATACCGGCCCGTTCCGCTACATCTTCGGCGGCTATCTGGTCTGGACCGACCGGTTCATCTCGACCGGCAACATGGTCGATACCGGCAATGGGGTGTTCCCGGTCCATCGCCAGCCCAGCACCAATCCGCTCAATCCGCAGGCGACCTTCCTTGCCGACGGGCAGGACAATTTCGCCTGGGCGGTGTTCGGCAACCTTTCCTATGATTTCACCGATACCCTCACGGTCGACGCCTCGCTGCGCTACGACCATGACCGGCGCCGGCAGACGACGCTGACCCCGACCCCCTTCCTTCCCAACGTGCCGGGCTTCCCGCAGGGTGCGACCGGGGACGTGCGCACGGTGAAATTCGACGACTGGCAGCCGAAGGTGACGATCACCTACAAGCCGACGCCCGACCTCACCTTCTACGGCGGCTACAGCCGCGGCTTCCGCAGCGGCGGCTTCAACCAGACCGGGGTCGGTGCGGTGGCGGCGTCGCAGGGCTTCCTGGGCGTCGAGGACATTTACGAGGCGGAGACCGCCGACACGTTCGAGATCGGCGCCAAGGCCCAGCTGTTCGATCGCAAGCTGTCGCTCAATGCGGCCGCCTATACGACCAAGTCGAAGAACAGCTATTTCTTCGTCTTCCTCGCCACCAACTCGACCCAGAATCTCGGCAATGTCGACGAAGTGCGGCTGGAAGGCTTCGAGATCGACGCCACCGCCCATCTGCTGCCCGGCTTCGACGTCAATGCGTCGGTCGGCTACACCTGGAGCGAGATCAAGGAATTCCCGGACCCGGCCGCAATCGGCAACGAGGCGCCCCTGATCTCACGCTACACCTGGAACCTCGGCGCCCAGTATCGCCGGAACATCGGCAACAGCGGCATCGGCCTTCTCGCCCGCGCCGACTATCGGCGGATCGGCCGCACCTGGTGGGAACCGTTCAACACCACCTCGCGCGATCCCGTCGACCTCGTCGACGCGCGCCTCGGCGTGGAGGGGGAGCGCTGGTCGCTGGTCGCCTTCTCCGAAAATCTGTTCAACGAAAAATATAATGCGGAATTCTCGCCCGGCGGCTTCGTCTTCAAGGCGCGGCCACGCCGTTACGGGCTGGAACTAAGCTACCGCTTCTGACTTGATCCATGGCCGGTGCGGACGCCGCCGCGCCGGTCGTCTCACCACATGCGGGAGGTACCGGTGCCGAAGCTGCTCGTTCTCTATCATTCCAGCTATGGCCATGTCGAACGCATGGCGCAGGCCGTCGCCGAAGGGGCGCGGTCGGTCGCCGGCATGGAGGTGGCGCTGAAGCGCGTTCCGGAGCTGGTGCCGGAGGAAGTCGCGCGCAACGCGGGCATGAAGATCGATCAGGACGCGCCGTTCGCCGATCCCAACGAGCTCGGCGACTATGACGCGATCATTGTCGGTTCGCCGACGCGCTTCGGCAACATGGCGGCCCAGATGCGCAACTTCTGGGACCAGACGGGGCCGCTATGGGGTCAGGGGGCGCTCAACGGCAAGGTCGGCAGCGCCTTCACCTCGACCGCAAGCCAGCATGGCGGCCAGGAAACCACGCTGACGTCGATTCACACCACCCTGCTCCATCACGGCATGATCATCGTCGGCCTGCCCTATTCCTTCGCAGGCAATACGATCATGAGCGAGATCAGCGGCGGCACGCCCTATGGCGCGAGCACCATCGCCGGTAGCGACGGCTCGCGCCAGCCAAGCGAGAACGAACTCGCCGGAGCGCGCTACCAGGGGGGCCATGTGGCGGAAATCACGGCCGCGCTGGTGCGCGGCCGTGCTGGCGGTCAGTAGCCGACGGTGAACCGCTCGCGGTGGTGCTGCGGGCTTTCCAGCTCGTCGATCGCCGCAATCGAATAATCTTCGTAGCTGATGCTGCTCTTGCCGTCCTCGGCGGTCAGCAGCTGATCCTTGCCGAGGCGGAACTTGGCGGTCCGCTCGCCCGGGACGAACATCATCGAGGGCGACAGGAAGGTCCAGTCCACCTCCTTCTCGTCCCGCAGACGGTTGAGCGCCTGGCGGGCCGGTTCGGCCTCCGGCTTGATGAAGTCGGGGAAATCGGGCTGGTCGAGCAGCACCTTGCCCGGCGCGACCTCGAGCGACGCGGCGCCGCCGACGACCAGCAGGCGCGGCACGCCGGACTTTTTCACCGTCCGCAGCACCTGCTCGAAATCGGTGCCCTGGAAGCGCACGGACAGGATCGCGGCGTCGTGGCCGGCGATCGCGGCCGCGCCGCCTTCCTCGTCGCAGATGTCCGCCTGGACGACGGTGACGCCCGGCTTGGCTTCGATCGACGACGTGTTGCGGGCGATGGCGGTGACTTCATGCCCGCGGCTCAAGGCCTCTGCCACGAGCCGCTGGCCGACATTGCCGCTGGCACCGATGATTGCGATCTTCATGTTTCTCTCCCGTTGCGAGTGTCCCGACAGGGATTAGGGGCGAAGCCGTTCTACCGCAATGGCACGGCGGGCGATCGCACCGTCAGTAATTGGACATGATCGCAAGGCTGCGCGCATCCAGCGGCTGTCCCCTGCGCTGCAGTTCGAGCTCGCGCGCCCGGGCCTTGACCTGTTCGTCGATCAGATAGGCGTGGATCGCATCGACATCCGCGGGGGTCAGCAGATCGTCCCAACGGGGCATGCCGTTGGCGAGCAGCAGACCGTCGAGCAGGATCTGGCGGAAATATTCGTGCCGTTCGGGCGACATCCGCCGCAGATCCGGGCTGATCGATCGCGGCTGGTTGGAATGGCAGATGGTGCAATTTTCGAAGAACAGTGCCTGGCCGCGGGCGATCGTCGCCGGGGTCACGCCCGGAAGCTGGGCCGGGGGCTCCGGCGCCACTTCAAGCGGCGGCAGCGGATCGGGCAGCGGCACGGGCCCGCCGTCGAGCTTGAACACCAGGATCCGGTTCGCATTCCCATATTTGTAAGCGGCGCTGTAGGGCGGCACGAACGGCCAGCCGCCGCCGCCCCAGCCGGTCTGGACCGCGACATATTGGACGCCGTCCACCTTGTAGGTCATCGGCGCGGCCAGCATCGACGATCCGGTCTCGATCGATTTCAGCAGCTTGCCGCTGTCGGCCGCATAGACGTTGAGCTTGCCGGCGAGATTGCCGTGGAACACCAGCCCGCCTTCGGTGGCGAGCACGCCGGCCCGGTCCTGCCAGCCGTCGAGCGGCACTGCCCAGCGGGCCTTGCCCGTCAGCGGATCGATCGCGCGCAGTTCGGACGTGAAGGGATTCTTGCGGACGTCCTCCAGCGCGGGGAGCTTCTCCACCTCCGCGCGCACGGGCGGCGGCAGGGTCGGCAGCGCCGCCACCAGATCCGGCGTGAAGATCAGCGCCGCCCCGGCATTGAGCGCGCGTTCCCGCCGCGGCGCCCCCGGAGGCCCGCTGAGGAACATCAGATTGCCCATGTCGACTACCGACGCATAATAGATGTTGCGCTTGCGGTCGTAGGAGGGCGGGTGCCAGTTGCGCGCGCCGGGACTGCCGGGGAAGATGATGCGCGGGCCCTTGCCATAGTCCGCCGCCTCCGGGTCGAGGATCATCCTGCCCGTCTCCGGATCCAGCCCCCTGGCCCAGTTCACCCGCACGATCGCATTGGCGCGGAGCGGCTTTCCGGTCTCCCGGTCGATGACGAACAGGAAGCCGTTCTTCGGCGCATGGATGATGACCGGCCGGGTCTGGCCGTCCACCTCGAGGTCGTCGAACACCATCGGCTGGACGGCGGTGAAGTCCCAGCTGTCCTGCGGCGTTTCCTGATAATGCCATTTCACCCGGCCGGTCTTGCGATCCAGCGCGACGATCGAGGACAGGAAATCATTGTCGCCGCCGGCGGGGGAGCGCGCGCCATGGGCATAGGGCCCGCCATTGCCGACGCCGATATAGACGGTGTCGAAGCGGGCATCGTAATTGATCGCGTCCCAGACGGTGCCGCCGCCGCCGATGTCCCAGCGGCTCTTCGGATCCCAGCTCTTCAGGGCCGCTTCCAGCTCCGGATTCTCCTGCGGGCCGAGCGCCGGATCGCGCGGGACGGTGAAGAAGCGCCAGGCCTGGCTGCCGTCGGCGATTCGATAGGCGGTGACATAGCCGCGGACGTCATATTCGGCACCGGCATTGCCGATCAGCACGAGGTCCCCGGCAATCGCCGGCGCGCCGGTGCTGGTATAGCCGCGGCGGCGGTCGGCGATCGTGTCCGCCTTCCACACCACCGATCCCGTCTTCGCGTCGAGTGCGTAGAGGATGCCGTCCAGCGCCGCCACGAACAGCTTGCCGTCGGCGACGGCCACGCCGCGATTGGCCTGGTCGCAGCAGGCGGTGCGGTTGACCTGCATGTCGACCTCGGGTTCGAAGGTCCACAGCTCGCGCCCGGTCGCCGCGTCGAGCGCATAGGCGCGCCCGAGATTGCCGCTGGTGTACATCACCCCGTCGATCACTACGGGCGTCGCCTCCTGCACGCGCCCGGTCCCGAGGTCGTAGGACCATGCGAGGCCCAGCCGGTCGACATTGCCGGGATTGATGTCCGTAAGGTCCGAGAAATGGCTGTTGTCGGCATCGCCGCCGACGAAGGGCCAGTCGACATCGTCGGGGGAGGATGCGCCGCCCGAACAGGAAGCGAGCGCGAGCAGGCCGGCGAGGCCGGCCAGCATCGAACGCAGTGCGCAGGAGATCGCCATCGCAGGCCCTGCCGCTATTTCGGCCAGCTCGGCTGGAATGCGATCATCACATCCCGCAGGGTCCTGGGCTTGCGGCCGGTGATCGTTTCCACATGATCGGTGAGCACGTCGAAGAAGCCCTCCCGGATCGATTGGCCGAAGGTGACCATGTCCTCGCTGCACCAGGGAATGGGCCCGTCGGGGACGTCGTCCGAGGCGTGGCGGGGGATGCCGAGGGAGTCGAAGTGGCGGAACATGCCTTCGTCGTCGACCCGCTCGACCGCGATCGGCTTGCCGGCGATCTCGCTCGCCATCTTCAGCGCCTGCTCGATCGTGAACAGCTCCGGCCCGGTGATGTCATAGGCCTTGTTCTCGTGGCCCGTGCCGAGAAGCACGTCGACCGCGCAGGCGACGCAATCGTCGCGCGAGACGAAGGCGACGCGCCCGTCATGGCCATTGTCCGGGATCCTGCCGTTGATCAGCGCCCCCGGCGCCATCGCGCCGGCAATCGCCTCCGCATATTGGCTGTCGCGTAGGAAGGTCCAGGCCACGCCCGATCCCTCCAGTATCTCTTCGGTGGCGCGATGGTCGAGCTTCACCAGTGCCGGATTGTCCGGCTCGGCGGCGCCGAGCACCGACGTATAGGCGATATGCTTCACGCCCTGGGCCACGGCGGCCTCGATCGCGTTGCGGTGCTGCCCGACCCGGGTTCCCACCCGGGCGGTGCTGATCAGCAGCATCTTCGTTCCGCCAGCAAAGGCCGGGCCGAGGCTGTTCGGGTCGTCGAAATTGGCGAAGCGGACATTGGCGCCCCGCTCCGCGAATTCGGCAAGCCTGGCGGGCGATCGTGTCGTCAGGATCAGGCCGGCCGGGTCGACCCGCTCCAGCAGCCTCTCGGCCGCCGCACGCCCGAATGCTCCCGACGCACCTGTGACGATGATCATCTGACGCCTCCCCACCCTGTCTGGAATCCAGCCTCGATCCGGGCTGTGCCTGTTGCGTGCGACGATAACGAACGTTACGATCGATGCAACGACAAAGTAGGAGGATGAGGGTGGCGAAGCTCAGCATCGAAGACCGGCTTGCGATCGAGGACCTGATCGCCGCCTACAGCTGGGCGCTCGACACCGGCGACGTGGAGGCGCTGGTCGCCTGCTTCATGCCGGATGCGCGGATGGTCGAGGAGGTGTTCGAGGAACCGGACATCTGGGAAGGCCATGACGGCATTCGCGGCATTGCCGAACATTATCGCAACGCGCCGGGCTTTCCGGGCCGCCAGCATCATGTGACCCAGATCCAGTATTTCCCGCAGGAGGACGGGTCGGTGAAGATGCGCAGCTCCGCCTTCGTCACCGAATGCGAGGGCGAGCCGCCCTATTTGCTGCGGTTCACCGGCTGGTACGACGATCATGTCGTGAAGGATGCCGACGGTGCCTGGCGGTTCATGAACCGTACCGTGCGGTTGTGGGACGGCGAGGTGCTGAAGAACTTCCCTGGCCGCGGCCAGTGGGTGCCGCGCAAGCGGCCGGAATCGCTGATCATCCGACGCTGAATCCCGCCCGTTCGGCGGGGCTTTCCGAGCGATTCATCGGTGCGGGAGGGGCTGCCTTCCCCCTCAAGGAAAAAAGCGGGCCGACCGGGGGGCGGCCGGCCCGAGGGAGGAGCTCAGAACTTCCGCCGCACCGTCAGCGCCCATTCGCGGGGACGGCCGACGACATTTCCGGACACGCCGAAGTTGGCCAGGTTTTCGCTGGTCGCGACATAATAGAATTTGTCGAACAGGTTGGTGACGGACGCGCTGATCGCCCAGTCCTCGTCCGCCGTCTCATAGGTCAGGCGGGCATTGAACAGGCTCCGCCCGTCGATCCTGGTGAGCGGATTGTTGATCGCCTGATAGTAATAATCGGACAGATAGGCCCAATCGAGGCGCGGCGTCAGCGTGCCGGAGCCGTCCAGGTCCACCGCATATTCGATGCCGGCCGACGCCTGCCACTTGCTGTGGAACGGCGCCTGCATGTCGATCGTCACCTGGGTCAGCGGATTGATCTCGTCATATTCGAAGTCGAGATAGGCGACCGAGGCGTCGATGGTGAGGCCGGCGACGGGCTTCGCCAGCAGCTCCAGCTCGGCACCCGCCGAATGGCCGTCGCCGGCGTTGATCGGCATGCCGCAGGCGGTGCTGGCGCTGTCCGGGCAGGTCCAGACCGTCCGCTGGATGTCCTTATACTCGTTGTAGAAGACGGCGCCGTTCGCGCGCAGCATGCGGTCGAACAGGTCGGCCTTGAAACCCGCCTCATAGGTCGTCAGCGTCTCGGGCCCGAAGGTCACCACCTGGTCGGCGACGAACGGGCGCGGATTGATGCCGCCGCCCTTGTAGCCGGTCGAAACCTGCGCATAGGCCATGAGGGCGTCGCTGAAACGATAGTTGACGCCCAGGCGATAATCGACGCGGTCGTCCTTGAACGTGTCGGCAAGTCCGTCGAGGCCCGCTACCAGGAAGTTCATGGTGAGCGGAATGCCCGATATCGCGGTCCCGTCGATGTTCCGGCGGCCGAAGGCATAGGTCTTCTTGTCGTCGGTGTAGCGGATGCCGGCGATGATGTTCAGATTGTCGGTCGGATGCAGCTCGAGATGGCCGAAGGCCGCGATGCTGCGATTATCGATATGATCGTCCTGGACGAAGTCATAGAGGAAGGTCGGGATCTGGACCCGATAGTCGGCATGGTCGTTGGCGTCGTAGTAGAAACCGCCGACCGTGAAGTCCGCTATTCGGCCGATCCGGCCGGTCAGGCGGATTTCCTGGGTGAACTGCTTGTGGCTGTTGGCCATCCGCTGCTTCAGCACGTTGACCGGTGAGCCGTCGACGTCGACGATCGTCGTGCCCCAGGCCTTGCGATAGGCGGTAATCGACTTGAGGCTCAGATTGTCGCTGATCTCATAGTCGATGGTGCCGGAGATGCCCCAGCTGTTGGCGCTGTTCTTCGGCCCGTCGGGGAAGGTGCCCGGCGACACCTGCGTCGGAGTGCCGAAGATGGTCGTGAAATTGCCGCCGTCGCCGTAACTGGCATAGCTCGAGTAGCTCTTCGGTCCGGTCAGGAAGCGGGAATCGAACGGAATGCCGGCGGCCGGGTCCCCGGGGACATGGGTGCGGGCGAGCGGGTAATCGGCATAGACGATCTTCGTCGGCGCCGGATCGGAATCGTTCTTCGCCACGTCGGCGATGACGTTGATCTCGATCGGCGAGCCGGCGGGCGCATAGCGGATCGCGCCGCGCAGGCCGAACAGCTCGTGGCCGCCGGCGCGGCCGATCACGCAATCCTTGTCGGTGGTGGTCGCCGGGATCCCGTCGCCCGGATTGACGCAGCCATAGTCCAGCTCCTTGAAGAAGCCGTCGCGCCGGCTGGCGACTCCGGAGAAGCGGGCATAGAGGCCATCGGCGACGGTGAAGCCGGCGCTGCCGCGCAGCTCAACCCGGTCATAGGCGCCGTAGGTGGCCTCGACATAGCCGTCGTCGCTTCCGTCGGGCTTCCGGGAAAAGAGCTTGATCGCGCCGCCCAGGGAGTTCTTGCCGGCCAGCGTGCCCTGCGGCCCGCGCAGCACTTCGACCCGGTCGAGATCGGTGAGGTCCATCACCGCGCCGAAGGTCGTGCCGTAATAGATGTCGTCGATATAGATGCCGACGCCGGGTTCGAGCGCGAAGCTGGCGTCTTCCTGACCGATACCGCGGATGAAGGCGGAGATCGCATTGCCCTGGATCGCCGCCGCCTGTGACAGGTTCACGTTTGGCGCGAAATTCCCGATGTCGACGATGCTGGTCTGGCTGCGCGCTTCGAGCAGGTCACCCGACACGGCGGTGATCGCGATCGGCGTATCCTGCAGCCGCTGGGTGCGGAACTGGGCGGTGACGATGATCTCGTCCGCACCGGCTTGCGCGGCCGCGGCCGCGCTCTCGGCCTCGGTGGAAACGGGATCGTCGCCGGCCTGGGCCTGCGCGGCAGTGCCGGCGGCGCAGAGGGCGATGGCAAGCGCGGAAGCCGTCGCTCCGCAGCGAAGGCCCGTGGCAAAGCGCAATTTCAGCATGTTTTCCTCCCCGTCCTCAGTGTCCTGCAACGCTTCCTGCATTGCTTATCACTGCTAAAGGAGGGGCGCTTATCACTGGTAAATATCGAGATCAAGCGTCGCGGGATGGGGGTGCCCCTCCGGCTCGGATCTGCAGGGCGTACCGGGCGCCTGCATGCGGGCGTGGCGCTCCGCGCCCGCCGATCAGTCCCCGCGTTTCGCTTCCAGCCGTTCGCGCAGGCCCCGCACATAGGCGTCGAGCGCGAATTCGAACGCGACGTCCGGATCGTGATAGGCGAGGAGGAAGTTCCGGGTCTCGGGATGCTGCTCGTAGATCACGGCGCCGAGCACGAAGCTCGCCAGGCCGCCGAAGGCGCTGGCCGCCTCGCTCCGCGTGAATCCGGCATCCATCAGCGGCTTGATCGCCTCCGGAAAGATTTCGTCGCGCAGGCGGTCGGTCGGCGGCGCCAGCGAGGCGATGATCCCGCTGTCGCGATGCGCCAGGAAGGTTCGTCGCTGTTCGCGGCCGATGGTCCGCATCCATTCCCACCAGGGCACGTCGGGCGAAGTCGGCACGATCGTCTTGCCGAGGGCGCGCTCCACCATCAGGCTGAGCAGCTGCTGCTTGTTGCGCACGTGCCAGTAGAGCGCGGGCCCCTTCACGTTGAGATCGCTCGCGAGCGAGCGGGTGGAAAGGGCGTCGACGCCTTCCCGGTCGACCAGCGCCCAGGCCGCATCGACGATGCGATCGAGGTCCAGACCGTGATCCCCCTTTTTCGGCCTCCCCGCCATCATTCTCCCCTGTTGACCCCGTCGTGCGCCGCACTTATCAGTGATAAATTAATAAGGCGCAATAAGCTTTGGGGAGGATGACACGTGAAGATCAGCCGTGTCGAGACGGAGCACTGTCTTGTCGGGGAGGGCCCCGTCTGGGACGTCGCGGAACAGGCGCTCTATTTCGTCGATATCGTTCACAGGAAGGTCCACCGCTACGATCCTTCCGGCGGCGGGACGCGCAGCTGGGAGGTTCCCAGCGTCATAGGATCGATGGCCCTGCGCGAGCAGGGTGGCGCGATCGTCGCGCTGAAGGACGGACTCCACGCCCTCGATCTCGACAGCGGCGCAGTCACGCCGCTCGCGCTGCCCGACCAGCCGGCGCGGGTGCAGTTCAATGACGGCAAGGTGGATCGCCGCGGACGATTCGTGGTGGGATCGGGCGATTCCGACCTCAAGGACACCCGGCATGTCGGATCGCTCTACAGCTTCGCGGGCGGCGCGCTGACGGTCCTCGATACCGGAATCGCCATCGCCAACGGGCCCTGCTGGTCGCCAGACAACCGCACCCTCTATTTCTCGGACAGCCTCACCTATTCGATCTACGCCTATGATTATGACATCGACAGCGGCGCGGTCGCGAACAGGCGGTTGTTCGCGGATACCAGGGAGTTGGGCGGCATTCCCGACGGCGCGACGGTCGACACCGACGGGCTGATGTGGATGGCGATCTGCGAGGGGGCCAAGCTGGTCGCCTTCCGGCCCGACGGGAAGGTCGAGCGGATCGTCGACATGCCGGTCAAGCTCCCCGCCAGCGTGATGTTCGGCGGCCCGGATCTCGACCTGCTCTATGTCACCACCATCGACCCGGCCCTGCTCGGCCGTCCGGCCGAAGAGGGGGCGGGCGACCTGTTCGTTATCGAGGGGCTGGGCGCGCGCGGCATCCCGGAGCCCCGCTATGCCGGCTGAACCCGGGCTCCGGCGCGGACCGTTGCTGCTGGTCCTCGTCATCGTCTTCATCAATTTCGCCGGCTTCAGCCTGATCATTCCCCTGCTTCCCTTCTACGGGGAGCAGCTCGGCGCGTCGCCGGTCCAGGTCACCCTGCTGTTCGCGGCCTATTCCTTCGGCGGCATCTTCGGCGAGATCTGGTGGGGCCGCTCCTCGGACCGGCACGGGCGCAAGCGCATCCTGATGTTCACCACGGCTCTCGCCGCGCTCACCTATGTCGCTTTCGCCTTCGTGTCGGACTATTGGCTGGCGCTCGCCATCCGCGTGCTCACCGGCTTCTTCAGCGGCACCGTCGGCGTCTGCCAGAGCTATATCGCCGACGTCACCAGGCCCGAGGAGCGGGCCCGCAGCATCGGGCTGCTCGGCGCCGCGCTGAACCTCGGCTTCGCGGTCGGGCCGGCGATGGGCGGATTGCTGGCCGATCCGGCGGCGGGCATGGCCGGATTCCGCCTGCCGATCCTCGTTTCCGCCGCGATCGCGGGTCTCGCCGCTATCTGGAGCGCCTTCGTCCTCGTCGAAACCCACGCCCCGGGATCGGCGCGTCCGCTTCCCGACTGGGGGCAGGCGCTGCGCTTCGTCGGCACCCATGCGCTGCTGGTCCGCCTGTTCGCCATAGCGGCGATCGGAATCGGCGCCTTTGCGTCGATGGAGGCGGTGTTCGGCCTGTGGACGGCGCACAATTTCGGCTGGTCGACGCATGAGGTCGGCCTCACCTTCATCGCTGTCGGCGCCACCGGCTTCCTCGTCCAGATCCTGCTGATCGGCGCCGCCAACCGGCGGTTCGGCGAGGCGCGGGTCATCGTCGGCGGCCTGACGGTGCTGGCGGCAAGCATGCTGCTGCAGCCGATCATCCGCGATCCGGTCGCCGCGGTCGTGCTGATGGCGACCCTGATGGGCGGGCACAGCATCGCCTTTCCGACCGCCGGCGCGCTCATCTCCCGGTCGATCGGCGGGGAGATCCAGGGCAGCATCAACGGGCTGCTGATGGCCTCGAACGCGCTCGCGCGCATCGTCACCCCGCCCGTCTTCGGCTTCGTCTATGCGGCGGGCGGGCCGGATGCGCCTTATTATCTCGGGGCGATCCTGATCGGGGTCGCGGTGCTGATCGGCATGCAGGTCGTTCGCATCAGGGACGGCGCACCAAGGGAGGCGACGGCGTGACAGGCGCGACGCGGAATCGAAATCCGGGCGCCGGCGGTCTACCACAGCAATCATGGAGGGGAGCCTGCACATGAAGAGGGCAGAAGGACGATGACCGCAACCGCACCCGGGGGGGCGCAGCTGGCGAGCGCGCTCAAGGCGTTCGGACGCGCGATCGGCGCGCAGAACGTCTTCGCCACCGAGGCCGACCAGCTCGCTTATTCGGACCATTATTCGCCCGACGAGAGCCGCCACATGCCCGCGGCGGCGGTCGCCCCGGCGAGCGTCGAGGAAGTGCAGGCGATCGTGCGGATCGCCAACGAGCACAAGATCCCGCTCTGGCCGATCGGGCGCGGCAAGAATTTCGGCTATGGCGGTGCGGCGCCGGTGCTCAGGGGCTCGGTCGTCCTCGACATGTCGAGGATGAAGAAGATCGAATTCGATGCCGACAACGGTGTCGTGCTGCTCGAACCGGGGGTCGGCTTCTTCGATCTCTACGACTATCTCCAGAAGAACAAGCTGCCCTACTGGCTGTCCGTCCCCGGCAACAGCTGGGGCTCGGTGGTCGGCAATGCGCTGGAGCGCGGCGTCGGCTACACCCCCTATGGCGATCACAGCGCCCGCATCTGCGGGATCGAGGCGGTGCTGCCCGATGGGGAGATCGTGCGCACCGGCATGGGCGCGATGGAAGGATCGCCGAACTGGCTGCTCTACCGCCACGGCTACGGGCCGTCCTGGGACCAGATGTTCGTCCAGTCGAACTTCGGGATCGTCACCCGGATGGGCCTGTGGCTGATGCCCGAGCCGGAAGCGGTGGTCGGCGCCGACTATGAGTTCGACAAGCCCGAGGACATCGCCTGGGCGATCGATACCGTCATGCCACTCCGGCGCGAGGGGATCATCCAGCAATCGCCATCCTTCGGCAACTGGCTGCGCGCCGCGGCGGTGATGACGACGCGCGACCAGTGGACCAAGGACAAGGGGCCGCTCGGCGAGGATGTGATCACCGCGATCCGCAAGCGCTTCAACATCGGCTGGTGGAGCGTGCAGATTCGCTTCTACGGCCCGATCGAGGTTGCCGAGGCTTCGCTGCGGGTGCTCGACAAGGCATTCAACGGCAAGCCGGTGCTCGCCCGCAAGCCGGCGCGCTGGGTGCGGGGCGACGCGCCCGAAGGCTCGCCGTTCAGCGGCGTTCCGGTAAGCTTCCCGCTCGCCAACGCCAACTGGCATGGCGGCCGCGGCGGCCATCTCGGCTATTCGCCGGTGCTTCCGCCCCGGGGCGATCTCGCGCTCGACCAGTTCCGGCGCACCCACGCCCTCTACCAGAAACATGGCATGGACTATCACGCCAGCTTCGCGCTCGGCGAACGGTCGCTCACCAACGTCAACCAGGTGCTGTTCGACCGCGACGATCCGGAGATGATGCAGCGGGTCGACAGGTTCTTCCATGCGCTCGTCGCCGACGCCAAGGCCAAGGGCTACGGCGAATATCGCACCCACATCGAATATATGGACCTGGTCGCCGGCACCTATGACTTCAACGGGGGATCGCTGCGCCGCCTGAACGAGCGGGTGAAGGATGCGCTCGATCCCAACGGCATCCTGGCGCCCGGCAAGAATGGCATCTGGCCGGCCGCAGCGAGGGGGAACCGCGCATGAAGCGTCATCCAAACATCCATGGCCTGCTGCTCGCCGTGGGCGCGGCGGCGGCCGCCCTCACCGCCTGCAGCGCGCGCGGCGAAAGCAAGAGCGCCGAGGCGCCGGCGGGCAACGGGACCCAGGTCAGGAACGCGACCGGCGGCGCCCTCCAGGACCGCTCCTCCAGTTCCCCGGCCGAGGCCCTCTATGTCGAGAAATGCGGCATGTGCCATCGCCAGATGGGCATGGGCACCGTGATCCTCGCGCGGCGCATGGACCCGAAGATCGCGATGCTGGAGGATCGCGGCGGCCTGCCGCGCGAATTCGTCATCCAGGTAGCGCGCAACGGGATCGGGAACATGCCGCGGATCCAGCGCGGCGAAGTCAGCGACGCCGAGCTGGACACGATCGCTGACTATCTTGCGAAGGGACGGCCATGACGGAAATCAGCAGACGCGCGCTGCTCGGTGCGGCCGGGGTCGCGGGCATCGTCGCTGGGGCGGTCGCGGTCGGAGTGCAGGCCGGGCTTGGCAGCCGCAGGCCGATGGCCCTGCTCGACTCGGATTTCGACACGGACTCGCTCGCCGCCGCCCGTGCGCTGGTGCCGGGCATGCGGACCCGCATGCTCGAACCCGATCTGGTCTGGCAGTGGCGCCGCGATCTCGGCGATCGGGTCGCGAAGGCCGGGGCCGCCGTCGCCATCGTGCGGTGGGACAAGGCCTTCGTGCTCGCCGGCCTCGCCCGCGAAGCCGGCCTGCCGGTGCGGCAGGAACAGGTCGCCCGGTCGATGTTCCGCATCCATATCGGGTGACCCGGATGGAGCGTCTGGCCGGCAAGGTCGCGATCATCACCGGCGCGGCCAGCGGAATGGGGGCATGCGAGGCGCGGCTGTTCGCGGCCGAAGGCGCGCGCGTGATCGCGACCGACATCCGGAGCGATGCGGTCGCGGCCCTGGCGCGGGAGATCGGCGAGGACCGGGCGCTCGGCCTTGGCCACGACGTCGGCCGGGAAGCGGACTGGGCGGCGGTCGTCGAGGCCGCGCGCGATCGCTTCGGCCGGATCGACGTGCTCGTCAACAATGCGGCGGTCCATCATGAAACCGCCTTTGCCGACATCAGCCTGGAGGAATGGGAGGCGGTGCTGCGGGTCGACCTCAACGGTACCTTCCTCGGATGCCAGGCGGTGATTCCGCACATGATCGCGGGCGGCGGCGGATCGATCGTCAACATTTCGTCGGTCGCGGCTATGATCGGCGGCAGCTTCGCCCATTACAGCGCCGCCAAGGGAGCGATCCGCGCGCTCACCCGCACCATCGCGGTCGAATATGCACCCTACAATGTCCGCGCCAATTCGGTCTATCCGGGCCTCATCGAAACGCCATTGACCCGGAGCGCGCTGGAAAATCCCGAAATCCGTGCGAAGCTCGAAGCGGCGACGGCGCTGCCGCGCTTCGGCAGGCCGGAGGATATCGCCTATTGCGTCCTCTACCTGGCATCGGACGAGGCGAGCTTCGCCACCGGCGCCGAATTCGTGATCGACGGGGGAGTAACGGCCAAATGAAGAGGCGTTTCGAGGACAGGGTGGTGCTGGTCACCGGCGGCGCGAGCGGGATCGGGCTGGCGACCGCCCGCGCCTTTGCACGGGAAGGCGCCCGCGTGGTGATTGCCGACCGCAACGGCGACGGCGCGGCGGAAGCGGCCCGCAGCATCGAAGAGGCGGGCGGGACGGCGTCGGGCATCGCCACCGACGTCAGCGACTTCGCCGCCTGCCAGGCGATGGTCGCTCATGCCGTCGATCGCTTCGGCGGGCTTCATGTCGCCTTCAACAATGCCGGCGTCCCGACCCCGATCGGCGGCGAGTTCGAGGATATCGCGCTCGATCAGTGGCGGCGGGTGATGGCGACCAACCTCGACGGCATCTTCTTCGCGATGAAGGCGGAGGTCCCGGCCCTTCGCGCCTCGGGCGGCACCGCCATCATCAACACCGCCTCGATCGCGGGCCTCGTCGCGAATAGCGGCATGGCCGCCTATGTCACCAGCAAGCATGGCGTCGCCGGCCTCACCAAGGCGGCGGCGCTCGACCTGATCCGCCACGGCATAAGGGTGAATGCGGTCTGTCCCGGCTTCATCAGCACCGGGATGACCGCGGGCGTCGTTTCCGATCCGCAGGCGCTGGCGGCGGTCGAAACGCGGATTCCGATCGCCCGGGTCGCCCAGGCCGAGGAGGTGGCGGAGACGGTGCTGTTCCTGGCGTCGGAGGCATCGAGCTACATGGTGGGGGCGCTGCTCACCATCGATGGCGGGCTCACCCTTGCCTGAGCCCCGGATCGTCTTTGACAGTCCACGGGGCCCGGCTAGGTTCGCAGGCGAACCAGAAAAGAAGGGGATGCCATGATGATGAGGATGCTCGGTCCGGCCGTCGCGCTCGGGCTGATGGTCGCTGCCACGCCGGCCTTCGCCCAGGGCCAGTGCAGCCGGGAGGAACTGCAGGCGGCGGTGGACGCCTATGTCGAGGCGCAGAGCAGCGGCGATCCGCTCAAGATCCCGCTCTCCCAATGGACCGACTATCGCGAGCAGATGGAGCTGGCGAGCATGTCGACCGGCATCCTCTCGAAGCCGCAGAAGATCGACTTCCACCGCTCCTTCCTCGACACCGCCAACTGCACGACCTTCACCGAGGCGGTGATCACCGATCCCGAGCATCCCTATGTGCTGGGCACCCTGCTCGAGGTCCGCGGCGGCCGCGTGCGCGGAATCGAGACCCTGGTCACCGATCGCGACGACTGGCTGTTCCATGCGGCGAACACGCTCAAATATGCGAGCGCCGAGAAATGGGACGAGATCCCTCCGGAGGAGCGCGACAGCCGGGAGACGATCATCGCCGCGGCCAATGCCTATCTCGACCTGTTCGACGACCCGTCGGTCGACGTGCCCTGGGGCAGCCCCTGTGCCCGGCTGGAAGGCGGGCTGTACACCGGCAAGGGTGCGGCGGAACAGGCGACTCCGGAGAACACGTGCAACGTCGGCGTGCCGAGCGGGATCAAGCTGGTCGACCGCCGCTATATCGTCGACGAACCGAAGGGCGCGGTGACGGTGCTGCTGCGATTCGGGGAGAACGGGCTTCCCGACGCCCACAGTTTCCGGGTGGAAAAGGGCAGGATCCGCTATGTGCACACCATCACCGTGTGCAGCGAATTCAACTGCGGCTTCCCGCTTCCCGAACAGCTGAAGTCCCAGTGAGCCTGCCGGACCGGATCCTGCCGATGCGCTTTGCAAGCCGGACGCGCACCGATATGGAGTCGGCCCGGTCCATGTCCGGAAACTAGGGAGAGGTATCGTGGAGCAGCTCAACCGCACCATCAGCGGAATCACGGCGCGCGGCAACAAGACATTGTTCATCGACGGCGAATGGGTGGCCGGCAGCGGCAGCAACACGCTCGAGGTGGTGGCGCCGCACAACGAGGAAGTGCTGCTTCGCTATACCGAGGCGACGCCCGAGGACATGGACAAGGCGGTCGCGGCAGCCCGGCGCGCCTTCGACGAAGGCCCCTGGCCGCGGATGACGCCGCAGGAGCGGGGGGCGGCCCTGCTCAAGGTGGCGGCGCTGCTTCGGGAGCGCATGCCGGAGCTGGCCGAAGCGTGGAGCGGCCAGGTCGGCGCCGTGATGGGCTTCACCAAGTATGCCTCGGGGCAGGTGCCGGGCCTGTTCGAATATTATGGCAAGCTCTGCGACACCTATCCCTTCGTCGACGAGCGGATGCGGTCGAGCGGCGGCAAGGTCCGTGTGGTGCAGGAGCCGGCGGGCGTGGTCGCCGCGATCACGCCATGGAACGCGCCGCTGGTCCTGCTCTGCTACAAGGTGGCCGCGGGTCTGGCCGCCGGCTGCACCATCGTCTCCAAGCCGTCGCCGGAAACGCCGATCGACGCCCATATCCTCGCCGAATGCATCCAGCAGGCCGGCCTGCCCGCCGGCGTGTTCAACATGCTGCCGGGCGGCCGTGAGGTCGGCGACCATCTCGTCCGCCATCCCGGCATCGACAAGGTGAGCTTCACCGGATCGACCCTTGCCGGGAAGGCCATCGCGCGCGCCTGCGCCGACCGTCTCGCGCGGGTGAGCCTGGAGCTTGGCGGCAAGTCGGCGGCGATGATCCTCGACGATGCCGACATCGACCATGTGCTGAAGAGCCTGGTTCCCTATTCGATGCCGATCACCGGCCAGGTCTGTTTCTCGCTGACCCGCGTGCTGGTCCCGCGCGCGCGCCGGAACGAGATCGCCGAGGCCTATGCGTCGGCGGTCAGCAAGGTGCAGGTGGGTGATCCCTTCGCCGAGGGTACCGGCATGGGCCCGCTGTCGCTGGCGCGTCAGCTGGAGCGCGTTCAGGGCTATATCCAGAAGGGCCGGGACGAGGGCGCCAAATTGATGCTCGGCGGCGGCCGCCCGGCGGATCTCAACCGCGGCTATTTCGTCGAACCGACCGTGTTCGTCGACGTCGAGCCGACCATGACCATCGCGCGGGAGGAGATCTTCGGCCCGGTCGTCTCGTTCATCGACTATGACGACGAGCGCGACATGCTGCGCAAGGCCAATGCCACCGATTACGGCCTGCACGGCGCCGTCTACACCGAGGATGCCGAGCGCGGCTATCAGATCGCCCGCGAGGTGCGCAGCGGCAGCGTCACCGTCAACGGCATGGTGGTCGACATCGAGATGCCGTTCGGCGGCTTCAAGCAGTCGGGCATCGGCCGCGAGGGCGGCATCGAGGGCCTCGAAACCTATTGCGAGACCAAGACCATCTACTTCGCCTGACCGCGAATCGGCGCGGTCATGCTATTCTGGCGCCCGTCCGAGGCGGGGGGCGCAAACTGGAGAGTGACATGACGACCCTACCCGAAGGCGTGAACATCAAGCATCCGGAGAAGCTGTTCATCGGCGGCCAGTGGGTCGAGCCGAAGGCGGGCGGGAAGATCGAGGTGGTCTCTCCCCATACCGAGCAGGTCTGTGCCGTGGTCGCCGAGGCCGGGGAGGCGGACATGGACGCGGCGGTCGCGGCCGCCCGCGAGGCGTTCGACCGCGGCCCCTGGCCGAAGATGGCGCCGTCGGAGCGGGGGCAGATGATGCGGCGCCTGGCCGATATCCTCGAAACCCGCCACCCCGAGCTGATTGCCGGCTTCGTTGCCGAAATCGGCGCGCTGGTCGGCATGGCCCACGGCATGACGCCGACCGGCACGCGCCACTACCGGACCTTCGCCGACATGGGCGACACGTTCGAATGGGACAAGGTCGGCCCGGCGCCGACCGTTCCGGGCCACATCGCCCATGTCGTGCGCGAGCCGGTCGGCGTGGTGGCCGCGATCGCGCCGTGGAACGCGCCTTATGCGACGCTCAGCCAGAAGGTCGCGCCGGCGCTGATCGCGGGCTGCACGGTGATCATGAAGCCGTCGCCCGAAACCCCGCTCGAGGCCTATATCATCGCCGAGGCGGCCGAGGAGGCCGGCTTCCCGGCCGGCGTCATCAACCTCGTGCCGTCGCACCGCGAGGCGGCCGACTATCTCGTCCGCAACCCGGGCGTCGACAAGATCAGCTTCACCGGCTCGACCGCCGCGGGCCGGCGCATCGCCAGCGTGGCCGGCGAGCGGATCGCGCGCGTCACCCTGGAGCTCGGCGGCAAGTCGCCGGCGATCCTGATGGACGATTTCCCGACCGAGGCGGCCGGCAAGCTGCTGGCCCGCACCATCGCCATGCACAGCGGCCAGATCTGCGCGACGCTCAGCCGCGCGATCGTCCCGGAAAACCGCTATGAGGAGGTGGCCGACGCCATCGTCCAGGAAATGAAGAGTATCAAGGTCGGTCCGCCCACCGACCCCGAGACGGAGATGGGACCGATCGCCATGAAGCGGCAGCTCGAGCGGGTCGAATCCTATGTCCAGGCGGGCATCGACGAAGGCGCGAAGCTGGTCACCGGCGGCCGTCGCCCGTCCCACCTCAACCGCGGCTATTATTACGAGCCGACGCTCTTCACCGACGTGCGCAACGACATGAAGATCGCGCGCGAGGAAATCTTCGGTCCGGTCCTCGCCTTGATCCCGTGCCGCGACCTCGAGGATGCGATCGAGATCGCCAACGAGACCAGCTACGGGCTCAACTCGGCGGTGCTCGGCAACGATCGCCAGGCCGTCTATGCGGTCGGCCGCAGGCTGCGCGCCGGCAATGTCGGGCACAATGGCCTGAAGGCGGATTTCAACCTGCCGTTCGGCGGCTTCAAGCAGTCCGGCCTCGGCCGCGAGGGCGCCAATCCCGAAGGGCTGATGCCGTTCGTCGAGACCAAGACCATGCTGATCGAGGTCGAACCGGAGCGCGAACTGGCCGCGGCGAAATAGCGGCCGGTTGGAGAGATCGTCTGGATTCCGGCCGCCGCCGGAATGACGGTTGGGGGAGTTCCGGGAACTCCCCTTCCTCTCGGCGTCGTTCCGGCGCAGGCCGGGACCCAGCGGGACTTCCTACCCGGCGCCATGTGCCGGAAACCGCACCGGGCCGCCTGTCCGGGTGATATTCGCGTGGGCCTGATCCGACCCGATCATCGGGGCAATTCGGAGCCCCGCCGACCCCCTCAGCCTAGAACTCCCACTCCAGCGCCCCGACATCCTCCTTCCGGAACGGCCGGATCGCGCCATAGTCGCGCGCCTGGACCTTGCGCACCCAGTCGGGGTCGCTGATCAGGCTCCGGCCCACCGACACCAGGTCGAATTCGCCCGCGTCCATGCGGCGGGCGAGCTCGGCGAGGGATTCCGGGACGGTCGTCGCCATCGCCCCTTCGGTGGTAAAGCTTTCCATCACGTCCTTGTTGAGCCCGACGCTGCCGACGGTGATGGTCGGAAGGCCGCTGAGGTATCGGGTCCAGCCGGCGAGGCTCCAGTCCCTTCCCGGCCATTCCGGGATCCAGAAGCGGCGGGTGGAGGCATGGAGCAGGTCCGCCCCCGCCTCGCGGAAGGCCGTGGTCATCACCGCCAGTTCCCCCGGGGTCTCCGCGATCCGCGCGCGATAGTCATGTTCCTTCCACTGGGAGAAGCGAACGCCGATCAGGAAGCCCGGTCCACAGGCGGCGCGGATCGCGGCGACGATTTCGGCCGGAAAGCGCACGCGGTTGCCGATGTCCGGCCCTCCATAGCCGTCGTCGCGGCGATTGGTCTCGGGCCACAGAAACAGGTCGAGGAAATAGCCGTGGGCGCAGTGCAGCTCGATTCCGTCCGCGCCCGCCCTTTGCGCGCACAGGGCGCTTCGCACATAGCCGTCGCGCACGGCTTCGAGGTCTTCCGCGGTCATCGCCCGGCCCTGGGCGAAGCCGCCATAAGCGAGGCCGGAGGGGCTGAGCGTCTCCCCGTCGCGGTCCTTGCGCAGCCCGCCTTCGTGCCAGAGCTGCAGGATCATCGCGCCGCCGGCCTCGTGCACCGCCTCCACGCAGCGCGCCCAGGCGTCGGCCGTCCCCGCATCGAGCCTCGCCGCGCTCGGCTGGGCGGTGGCGGACGGGTGGTCGATGGCGCAGGATTCGCTGATCACCAGCGCGACGCCGCCCTGTGCCCGCCGGCCGTAATAATCCGCGAGCTCCGGGAGCGGTGCGCCGTCCCGGCAATATCCCCGCTGCATGCCCGGCATGACGAAGCGGTTGCGCAGCCGGACCCCGTTCACCCCGAACGGGGTGAACAGGCTGTCGATATTGGCGGGCTCGGAGGCGCGAACCTGCAGTTCGGCCTCCGGGGGTGGAACGGTGATCGCCATCCAGTCCTCTCCCGATCCGTTCGGCGCACCGACCCTAGGCCGGGGAGGTGGAAGGCTCCAAGATCAAAATGGCGATGCGGGCCTTTCCCGTCCGTTCACACCAAAGCGTAATAGCGCAGCCGGTTGCCGTCCGGCCGTCGCTCGCCGACGCCGACGAACACATGCTTGGTCAGCCAGTCATGCTTGCCGACGCTGGTTTCGAACGACGGGTTGCCGCGCAGATAATATTCCTCGTGCGGCACCGGCTCGCCATCGTTGAACGCCCAGTCCCGCAGCCGCTCCATGGTGTCGGGCTTGCGTCCCCACAGGAAGCCGCGGTTGTTGAGCAGGATCAGCGTTCCGTCCTCTTCCTCCAGCATGTAGCGGGCGTCGAACACGGCGACGTCGTCGGGCCGGAAATAGGCATAGTCGCCGCCCGATCCGGGAACCGCCTTGCCGCGCAGCGTCGGACCCTCGAAGGTGCCTTCGGTCACATAGACCGCGGATCGGTTGCCGCCATTGGGGGTGTTTGCGATCATCTGCACCCGCGGAAAGGCGAGGCGGATCTCCAGCGCGAATTCGAGCCGGGGATTGTCCATTGTCGAAAAGGGGCCGTTGGCGAAGGGTCCGTCCATGTTCAAAGCTCCACGCTGCCGCCGTCGACGAACAGGTCGACGCCGGTAATGAAACTGGCCTCGTCGGAGGCGAGGAAGAGCACCGCCCGGGCGATTTCGTCGGCCTCGCCCATCCGGTGCATTGGAACGTTCGCGATCATCACCTTGCGCAGTTCGTCGATGGCGGCGCCCTGCATGTCGGGATCGCGGTTGATGATCGGCGTCTCGGTCGGCCCCGGGCTCACCATGTTCACCCTGATGCCTTCGCCGACCAGCTCGGCGGCAAGGATGCGCACCACCGCCCGCAGCCCCGCCTTGGAGGCGGCATAGGCGACATTGCCGGGAATCCCGAGCACCGATCCGATCGATCCGGTGACGACGATCGATCCGCCCTTGCCCATCAGCGGCAGCGCCTTCTGCACCGCGAAGAAGCATCCGCGCAGGTTGACCGAATGGATCTCGTCCCAGGCCTTCGGGGTCACCTCGCGCACAGGCATGAACCCGCCGACCCCGGCATTGACGAACAGCACGTCGATGCGGCCATGGCTGTTGCGGATCGTCTCGACGACGGGAACGAGGCCGTCGGGATCGGCGATGTCGGAACGGAACGGGGCGGCGCCGGTCGCCGCGGCGGCCTCCTCCAGCGTCTTCGGGTCGCGTCCGGTGATCGCCAGTTTCGCGCCTTCCGCGGCGAAGGCCTCGGCAGCGGCGAGGCCGATGCCGCTGTTGCCGCCCACCACCAGGACGACCTTGTCCTCGAATCGGTTCATCGCCCCGCTTCTCCTAGAATATGCCGGCGGCATTGGGGCCGTCGGGCTGAATGTCCTGGAGCACGTCCCAATGCTCGACGATCATCCCATCCTCGACCCGGAAGATGTCGATCACCGCGAAGCCCGGATCCCCCGGCCAGCGCTGGACATGATAGTGGACGATCACATGGTCGCCGTCGACGAAGCTCCGCTTGATGCTGTGGGTCGCATCGGGACTCTGCGGCTTGATCGTGCGCAGGAAGTCCTTGAGCGCTTCGCGCCCCGGCGGGGCGAGCTGGCTGTGCTGGATATAGTCGGGGCTGATGAACTCATCGACCCGGTCCGCGTCGAGCGGGATCAGCACCGCTTCGAACATGGCCATCACCAGATCGTGGTTGCGCTGCTCCTCGGCGGTCCAGGCCATTTCTCTCTCCCGATGACTATTTGTCACGTTCGTTACAATCGCCGCGGCGGGAGCGCCAGCCCCGCCGTGCCTATTCGTCGGTCGAGCCGGGCGGGCGGGTCCTCTCGAGGAACAGCGACCGGCCCTGCTGGTCGCGGGCCTCGAGGCTGTCGATCAGCGTGGTCACGTAGCGGTCGAAGGCGAGGATCTCGTCGAGGCGCAGGGATTCGAACAGGTAGCTGGCGACCGCGTCGGTGGTCGGCAGCATCTGCTCGTAGAGCCGCCGCCCCTCGGGCGTGAGCCGCAGCGTCTTGCGGCGGCGGTTGTTGGGATCCGTGCGCACCTCGATCCGGCCGTTGGCCTGCAGCGACGCGACGGCGCGGCTGACCCGCATGGTGTTGAGCCCGGTCTCCTCGGCCAGTTCGTGGGAGGCGGTCACTCCGATCCGGCCGATGATCATCAGCAGCCGGAACTCGCTGAGGCTGATCCGGTGGCGCTTTTCCAGCCAGGTCGAAAAGGGTGCGTGCAGCCGGTTGGTGAGCTTCAGCAGGTGATGGAGGATCTGCGCCCGCTGGTCGGCCGAAAAGGCTGCACTGTCCCCGGGCGCCTTCGCTTCGCCCGCATCTGCACGCTTGGTCATGCTGTCACCCGCCTGTCCGCGCGGCAGTGGGCGAGCCGGGATTCGGCGTCAAGCGGGCGGTCACGCATGGGGCGGCTCGTAGACGGCGCAGAGGGCCCGGACGATCCTGCCCTCCCCGTCGAGATGATAGTGGATGAACTGCGGGATGGTGACGACCTGCCCGCGCCCGATCGGGACGATGCGCTCCAGCCCCCGTTCGGCGAGCAGCTCCGGCGTCAGATCCGCCAGGCCCTCCAGCCGGACGTCGGCGTCCAGCGCGACCATCCTGCCGTCCGAGACGAAGCTGTGGACGGTGACGCTTTCGGCGACATAGGCGTGGAGGAATTCGTAGAAGCGGCGAACCTCCTCCTTCGTGCGGAAGACATAGCCGGCGAACACCAGCTCGAACGGTTCGGCGAAATGCGCGAGGACCGCGTCGTAATCGCGTGCATTGAAGGCACGCAGATAGGCGTCATAATCGCTGCGGTTCATCGTCACTCAAGCGGCAGCATGGTTTCGGCGGCCCAGGTGCCGTGGACCTGGGGGGCATTGCGGAACGGCAGCACGACCCGGCCGATCTCGCCCATGTCGGCCGCGTCGACGATCGCCAGCTCCGCCCGCCGCTCGGCCAGATTGTGCACGGTCGCGAGCAGATAGCCGTCACCCTCCTGCGTCGATCCCGCGCGCGGAACGAAGGTCGGCTCCTGGACGACATGGCTTTCGCCGGCCCACCAGCTCGTGCGGCTTCGGTCCTCGAGGTCGAAGCGGGCGATGCTGTTGTTCGGCTGCGCGCGCGGATCGTTCGGCAGGGTAGCGGAAAAGGGGCGGCTGCCGTCCGCATATTGAACGAAGATGTAGCGGTTCCGATGGCCCAGGAAGCGCTCGTCGATCCGGGTGAAGCTCGTCACCGGCAGGTCGAACAGCAGGTCTTCCTCGACCCGGTCGCTGTTCGCCCTCAGGTCGAAGGTCAGCCGGCGGATCGTGTTGTCGTGCATCTGGAAGGCGCCGCCGTGGATGTCCTCGAAGAAGGGCCAGGTGTTTCCCGACGCCATCGGCATGTCGAGGACGATGGTTTCCTCATCCTCGTTCCAGGCATTGGCGGTGTGCACCAGCGACCGTTCGGGGCCGAAGAACCAGCGCAGGTCCGATCCGTCGCCATCGCGCCGGACGATCCCGTACCATGCCGGAACCGTGCGGTCCCAGCCCCAGTGCTTCCTGCCCTCCTTCAGGCGCTCCATGCTCGTGACCATGCTCGATCCCGGAAAGATCACGTGCGTCGGCGTGATCGCGATGTCGTGGATCATGCTGGTATAGGGCACCTCGAAGCGGATTTCGTTCCGGATCTTCCCGTCGCGGTCGAAGATGCAGAGGAAGACGTCCTTCGAGCAGAGGCCGGTCGCCTCGTAGCCGAAGGCGATGGTCTCGCCGGTCACCGGGTCGACCTTGGGGTGGGCGGTGAAGGTCTCGCTCTTCCACTCGCCGTCGAAATCCTCGATCCCCAGCGTCTCTAGCGTGTTGGGATCGATGCGATAGGGCGGCCCGTCCTCCTTGGTCGCATAGAGCCTGCCGCCGATGATCACCGGCGTGGTGTTGGCGGTGGTCCGCCGCCAGGGCCGGTCGGGGTCGCGGACCGCTTCCTCGTCGGTGAAGGGATTGCGGTAATAGCCGTAGAGCTGGCGGCGCGCCTTGCGCTGGAGCTCGAACCGCTCGGTCCGCACGAAGCGGCCGCGATAGTCGACCGCGCCGTCCCCGAAACGGAACATGCTGATATAGCCGTCGGCCGAAAGGCTCGCTTCGTCCGGGAATGCGGGCGGATAGAACCAGTCGAGGTGCATACGGTAGAAGGCGCCGCGCAGATCCTCGGGAATCCGACCGACGACCTCGCAGTCGAACAGCTCCGTCTCGAAGCGGTTGGGCGCATAATAGCCGCGCATCAGCTTCATGCTCGAAAAGTCGACCAACGATCCTCTCCTGTCGCGACCTTCGCGGCCGGCACGACTCGCCTTGCAAGCCCGGGAACCCAGCTTATGGTGCCTTTGATAAAAGTAACAAATGGGAGAATGAAGTGAGCCTGGAAGAGGAGGTGGCCGCATTGCGCCGGGAAGTGGCCGACCTTCGTGCCCAGGCCCAGGCCGCGACCGACTATATCGCGATCAGCAATCTCCAGCGCTCCTACGGCTATTATGTCGACAAGGGGCTGTGGGACGAAGCGGCCGACCTGTTCGCCGAGGACGGCACGCTCGAGATCGCGGGGCGCGGCGTCTATCACGGGCGCGAGCGGGTGCGGGACTATCTCCACCATCTGCCCACCTACGAACGGGGCATATTGTTCAACCACATGCAGTTGCAGCCGGTGCTGCACGTCGACGGCGCGGCGGGCACCGCGCAGGGGCGGTGGCGGGCGTTCATGCAGGTCGGCTTCCTCGGCCGTCTCGCCCGCTGGGGCGAGGCGACCTACGAGAATAGCTATGTGAAGCGGGACGGCGTCTGGCAGATCGCGAGCCTCCACGGCTTCATCACCTTCTATTCCGAATATGACGTCGGCTGGGACAAGGGCGGCGTGAAGCTGCTGCGGTCGGTCGAGGGCCTGCAGCCGGACGCGCCGCCTACGGTCGACTATGAAGCCTATCCGGAAGTGTTCATCCCGCCCTTCCACTATCCCAATCCGGTGACGGGGAAGCGGCGGTGAACCCGCTGGACAATGCCCGCCCGGAACCGGCGGGCCGGGAGCAGCTCTACGCCCTGCTCGACCGGTTCATGGAGGCTCTGCTGGCGCACGATCCGTCGCGCCTTCCCTGGGCTCCGCGCGTCCGCAACAGCGAGAATAATGTCGCCCTGATGATCGGCGACGGCCTGTGGAACACCATCACCGGCCGCGGCGGATACGACCTGCGATTCGCCGATCCGCTGACCGGGCAGGTCGGCCTGTTCACCACCGTGATCGAGACCCGCGACGAATCCGCCTGCACCATCCGCCTCGGAACCCGGGACGGGGCGATCGCGCAAGTCGAGATCCTCGTCGTGCGCCAGGCCGATTCGGGCCTCAAGTTCGAGAATCAAAGGTTCGAGCGCAAGCCGGTGCTGGAAGAGATCGTCCCGCCCGCAGCTCGCGTCACGCGCGAACGGATGATCGCGCTCGCCGACGGCTATTTCAGCACCCTCGAGATGAACGACGGCCGGCTGTTCACCCATTTCCATCCGGACTGCAACCGGGTCGAGAACGGCGTCCAGACCACCAGCAATCCGGACTTCTTCGTCGAGGTCGCCCGGCTCGGCTGCGAGGAGCAGTTCCGGCTCGGCTACTATCGCTACGACGATCGGCTGCGCGGCCGCCGCTTCCCGCTGGTGGACGAGGAACGCGGGCTGGTGCTCGCCGGCGGCTTCATCGACCATTGCGGCACGCTGGGCGACTATGTGCTGACCGACGGCACGAGGGTGAGCTCGCCGATCCGGCGCCCGCACAGCTTCTACCTGCTGGAACTGTTCAAGCTTCGGGACGGCGCCATCCGGCAGATCGAGGCCAATTTCATCACCGTGCCCTATCGCATGCCCTCGCCCTGGGACTCATGGGCGGACTGACAGCAACCGAGAGGAGAGACCATGTACAAGCTGACCGCCCTCTACCGCATGCCGCAGGACCCCGACCATTTCCGCAACCATTATGAAAATGTGCACATGCCGCTGGTCCGCAAGATGCCGGGCGTGCTGCGGATGAACTATACGTTCGACGTCAAGGATCTCGCCGGCAACCAGCCCTATTTCTGCATCTTCGAAGCCTATTTCCGCACGGCGCAGGACATGGTCGACGCCGCGAACAGCCCGGAAGGTCAGGCCGTCACGGCGGACATCCCCAATTACCGTCCGGGTGAGTTCGAGATCGTCCATTACGAAGTGCCGGACGAGGGATGATCCGCACGTCCTCGCCGTTCGCGCCGGGCGCGTCGCCGCATGGCTGACGCCCCGGTCGCCATCGTCACCGGCGGCGGGCGCGGCCTCGGCCGCGGCATCGCCGAACGGCTGGCCGCGGACGGCATGCGGGTGGTGCTTGCCGCGCGGACGCGCGGTCAGCTTGACGAGACCGCCGCGGCGATCGCGCGTGCGGGCGGCACGGCCCACGCCGTGCAATGCGATGTGACTCGCGCCGAGGACGTCGCCCGCACGGCGCAGGAAGCGCGCAGCCGGTTCGGCCCTGTCACCCTGCTGGTCAACAATGCCGGCGTCGCCGGCCCGATCGGGCCGATCGGCGCGGTCGATCCCGGCGCATGGTGGGAGACCCAGCGGGTCCACGTGATGGGCGCCCTCCTGTTCATGACCCATGTCATCCCGCAGATGGAGGAGGCCGGCGGCGGCCGCATCGTCAACATCTGTTCCCAGGCGGGCACCTTCGTCGCCGCCAACTATTCCTCCTATGCGGTGGCCAAATGCGCGCTGATCCGGCTCAGCGAGCATGTTGATGCGGAGCGGCGCGCGCAGCATATCCGCGTGTTCCCGATCCAGCCCGGCACCATCCTCACCGACATCGCGACCGACACGATCGCGTCGGAAGAGGCGAAGGGCTACGCCGCGCCGCTGATCGCGCTGCTCGAGACGATCACGCCCGAAGACAGCGCGCGCAGTCTCGCCAGGCTGCAGGATCTCGTGTCGGATATCGCTCGCGGGCGATGGGATCCGCTTTCGGGGCGTTATCTGGACGTCGACTGGGATCTCGACCGGATGGCGGAGGTCTCCGATGGCCAGTGAAGCGCTCGCTCCGCAACGGATGAGCGCGCGGCTTGCCGGTTCCTTCATCCTCTGCGCGCTGGTCATGATCATCGACGGCTATGACCTCACCGCCATGTCGCTCGCCGTGCCGCATCTGGTGCGCGAATGGGGCGTTCCGCCCAGCCATTTCGGAATCGCGCTGTCGGCGGCGGTTCCCGGGCTCGGGGCCGGAGCGCTGCTGCTCGCGCCGCTGGGCGACCGCTGGGGCCGTCGGCCGGTCGTCATCGTCTCCACCATCGCCATCGCGCTCGCCACGCTCGGCACCGCCACCGCCGGATCGGTGACCGAGCTCGCGCTCTGGCGCCTGCTGACAGGCACCGCGCTCGGCGCCTGCCTCCCGAACGTCACTGCGCTCGTCGCCGAACTTGCCCCGCAGCACCGGCGCGCCGGACTGCTCACCATCGTGTCCTGCGGCGTGTCCGTCGGCGCCATCCTGGCCGGCGTGCTCGCCCCGCCTCTGGTCGACGCCGGGGGGTGGGAACTGATCTTCACCGGCTCCGGCGCCTTCACCGTCCTCCTTGCCCTGCCGCTCTTCCTCTGGATCCCCGAATCGCCGAAGTTCCTCGCCGCGCGTGGCCCGGGGGCGGCACAGGCCGAACGCCCGGCGGCTCCGCGCTTTTCGCTGCTGGCGCCCTTCTCGCGCGCCCATCGCTTCGCGATGCTGGTTTTCGCGGGGCTGTTCCTGCTCAATTCCACCGCGCTCTACATGATCACCAGCTGGCTGCCGACGATCCTGCCCAAGGCCGGCTTCAGCCTCGCCGATGCGGCGCGGATGGCGGCGATCGTCCAGGGCGGCGGCCTGGCCGGCGGGCTGATCCTGTCCTGGTTCCTGGATCGCGGAAAGACGGTCGTCGCGCTGATGACCGGATACGGCCTGGTCGCGGCCGCGCTGATTGCCTTCAGCTTCCTGCCCCCGGCGCTGGCGAGCTGGAGCGCCCTGCTGCTGGTCGTCGGCGGCGGCGTGGCCGGCGCGCATCTGGCGCTGATGGCCGTCGGCACCACCTTCTTTCCGCCGACCATATTGTCGAGCGCGATCGGCATTGCGGTTGCGGTCGCCCGCGTGGGCGCCTTTGCCGGGCCGATGCTCGGCGCCTGGGCGATTGCCGACGGAGCCGGCCCGCGCAGTTTCTTCCTGATGGTGCTCGTGCCGGTGCTCGCCCTGGCCGTCGCCGTCATCCTGATCCCGGCCGCCCAGCGGCCCCGCGGCGAGACGCGGGGATGAGCGCGCTGCCGCAGAGAGTTCGAGGAGTTGTGACGTGAGTGAAGATTTCGACCTGATCGTCGTCGGCGGCGGGTCCGCCGGCTGCGCCATGGCCGGCAGGCTGGCGGAAAGCGGCCGCTGCAGGGTGCTGTTGCTGGAAGCGGGGGCGTCGGACCGCCACTATCGCTCGCTCATTCCGGCGCTCACCAGCGCCGTCGTCCAGCATCCGGACTTCGATTGGCGCTATGTGACCGAGCCCGACCCCTCGATAGGCGGCCGCGCCGATGTCTGGCCGGGCGGCAAGAGGCTCGGCGGCGGCAGCGCCATCAACGGCATGATGTTCATCCGCGGGCACCGCTGGGACTACGACAATTGGGCGGCGCTCGGCGCGGACGGCTGGGACTATGCGTCGGTGCTCCCTTATTTTCGCCGGATGGAGGACAATGAACGCGGCGCCGACGAATGGCGCGGCGTCGGCGGGCCGGTTTCGGTGTCGGAGAACCGGGCGCGCTTCCCGATCACCGACAGCTGGGTGAAGGCGGCGGTCGAGGCCGGACATGAACGCTCGCCGGACCTCAACGGCGCCCGCGCCGAGGGGGTCGACCATGTCCAGGTCTCCCAGCGCAAGGGAATCCGCTGTTCCTCAGCGGCAGCCTATATCCACCGCGGCGCCCACCGCGACCGGCTGAAGGTCCAGACCGAGGCGCAGGTGACCCGCATCCTTGTCGAGCAGGGCCGGGCGGTCGGAGTCGAATATGTCCTTGGCGGCGCCACCCGCACCGTCCGCGCCCGCCACGGCGTTGTGCTTTCGGCCGGTACCATGAACAGCCCGCGCATGCTGATGCTGTCCGGCATCGGTCCGGCGGAGCATCTGAAAGCGGTCGGGGTCGATGTCGTCCACGCTCTTCCCGGCGTCGGGCGCAACCTGCAGGACCATGTCGGGACCCATCTGGTCAATGAAGTGAACGTCCCGACCCTCAACAGCGAGGCGCACGGCCTTGCTGCCGTCCGCCACGTGATCGGTTTCACGCTGCGAAGGCGCGGCATCCTCACCACCGGCATCGCGCACGCCCAGGCGATGGTGAAGAGCCGTCCCGGGCTGGCCGCCCCCAATCTCCAGATCGCCTTCACCGCCTTCTCCTTCGACTTCGACGAAACCGGCAAGCTGGTGCTGCGTCGGACCCCTTCGGTGTCGACCTTGGTCGGGCTGATGCGGCCGAGCCACCGCGGCCGGATCATGCTGCGCTCGGCCGATCCGTTCGCGCCTCCGGTGATCGATCACCGCCAGCTCGGCTCGGACGACGATGTCGAACAGATCGTCGAGGGGCTGGAGATCGCCCGCAACATCATGGCCCAGCCGGCGATCGCACCTTTGGTGACCGCCGAGACTCGCCCGGGCCGCGAGCTTGCGACGCGCGAGCAGCTTCGCGGCTATGTGCGGATGGCGGCGATCCCGCTCTATCATCCGGTCGGCACCTGCCGGATCGGCAAGGACGAGCTGGCGGTGGTCGATCCGGACCTGCGCGTGCGCGGCCTGACCGGCCTCTGGGTTGCGGACGCCTCGGTCATGCCGTCGCTGCCGGCCGCCAATACCAATGCGACCGCGATCATGATCGGCGACAAGGGGGCCGATCATGTGCTCAAATGCATCAGCAACGAGGCGGTTCGCGCAGCCGCCTGACCGGTACCGGAGGCCCTTCGCGGATCAGGAGGAATTCCGGCGCCTCGTTGCGGAACCGGAGGAGTGAGGGGGGCAGGTTCAGGAAAGCGACGGGGAGAGACGGCCATGAGATCCGAACAGCGCATCCTCACCACCCATGTCGGCAGCCTCGTCCGTCCGCCCCAGCTGGTGGAGCTGCTGCTGAAGCGGCAGGACGGCGACGCGCTCGATCCTGCCCTGTTCGAGGCGATGCTCGACAGGGCCGTCGCCGATGTCGTGCGGCAGCAGGCGGACCATGGCGTCGACATCGTCAGCGACGGCGAATTCGGAAAGTCGTTCACCTGGTCGATGTATGTCGTCGAACGCCTCGCCGGGGTCGAGCGCAGGGACGACGTGTCGCCCGACGCGCGTCCGTCGCAAGCGAGCAACGACCAGAAGCGCTTCGCCGATTTCTACCGCGAATATGTGGCGCAGCAGGGCGTCGCCGGGCTCGGCCGCGAGGCGCGGCTGGACCCGCGCCCGCTCGTCGTTACCGGGCCGGTCGGCTATGTCGGCCAGGATCGGCTGCGCGCCGACATCGAAAGGCTGAAGCGGGCGATGGTGGCCGCCGGCGTCGAAACCGGCTTCCTGCCGGTCGTGGCCCCGGTCAGCGCCACCCGCATGATCGTCGACCGTCATTATGGCAGCGAGGAAGCCTTCCTCTTCGCCATGGCCGACGTGCTGCGCACCGAATATCAGGCGATCCTCGATGCCGGGCTGATGCTCCAGATCGACGATGCCTATCTTGCCTACATGTACGACGTGATGGTCCCGCCGGCGTCGATGGAGGAGTATCGCCGCTGGGCCGCGATGGGCGTGGAGGCCATGAACCATGCGCTGCGCGGCCTGCCGCAGGAACGGATCCGCTATCATGTCTGCTGGGGAAGCTGGAACGGGCCGCACACCAACGACGTCCCCGCCCGCGAGATCGTCGACCTGATCCTGAAGGTGAATGCGGGCGGCTATGCGCTCGAAATGGCTAATCCGCGCCACGAGCATGAATGGCGGCTGTGGGGGGAGGTGCGTCTCCCCGACGGCAAGGTGCTGCTGCCCGGGGTCATCAGCCATGCCACCAATATCGTCGAGCATCCGGAGCTGGTGGCCGAGCGGATCACCCGCCTCGCCCGGCTGGTGGGGCGCGAGAATGTGATCGCCGGAACCGACTGCGGCTTCGCGCAGGGGCCCTTTACCCGGCGGGTGCACCCGTCGGTGATGTGGGCCAAGCTCGATGCGCTGGCGCAAGGGGCCAGGCTCGCCAGCGCCGAACTGTGGGGGCGCCCGGCGGCCTGAGCGCCGAACGCCCCCAATCGTCGGATCAGGCGGCCGCCGGCAGCTTGCTCTCGTCCGCCCAGTTGCCGTGCAGGCCCGATCGCAGCCGGATCGGCAGCTTGGCCCGCGCGATCGGCCCTTCCTCGACCCGCTGCGCGTCGAAGATCGCCAGATCCGAATAATTGGTGATCAGATTGTCGACCAGCGCGACGACATAGCCGTCTCCTTCCGGCGCGTCGGCGTGCCGCGGGATGAAGCAGGGTTCCTGGATGATCGAATCCGGCCCCGCCCACCAGCTTTCCTGCTTGCCGGTGGCGGTGTCGATATGGCCGAGCCGGTTCATCCGGAAACCCGACGCACGCGCGGACTTGGCATTGAACGGCATGTCGGGGTCCATCACCAGCATCCAGCCGTGACGATAGGGCTGGCCGGCGTAACGGTCGTCGATGCGCGGGAATTCGTCGATCAGGTCGCTGAGCTGCTCGACCTTGGTGAATTCGTCGCTGTTGGAGGCAAGGTCCACCGTCCAGCGGGTGAGATAGGGCCGCGCCGCCAGCGGATCGAACGGCCTGCCGTGGACGTCGGGGAAGAAGGGGAAGCAATTGCCCTTCGCCACCGGGATGTCGAAATGGATCTTCGAACCGTCGGCAAAGGCGTTCATCACATGGCTGGCGAACAGATTGTTGGTTTTGAACCAGCGGATGTCGCTGCCGTCGCCGTCGCGGCGCAGCACGCCGAGATAGGCGGGAAGGGTGGTGTCGAAGCCGAAATGGGGCTGACCCGCTTTCAGCCGGTCCCAGGAGCCGACGCTCGGCATCGCGTTGAAGACCGCATAATCCCCAGCGATCGCGAAGTCGTGCATCATGCAATAATAGACGTTCTGGAACGGGATCTCGCGCAGCAGCTCGCCCTGAGGGCTGATTTCGATATAGGCCATGTCGAGCGTGAACAGGCCCTTGGTCGCATAAGCGAAGGCGCACATGTTGCCGGTTTCGGGATCGATCTTGGGATGGGCGCAGAAGGTCTGGCTTTTGAGCTTGCCGCCGAAATCGGTGTAGCCGAACGTCTCCAGGGTGAGCGGGTCCATCAGG
>Ga0182748_1000056_pt1 | contig 149393 bp, 145 predicted proteins | sample eDN3rd37CKraftOP_FD_128877 | JGI IMG/M metagenome (GOLD analysis project Ga0182748, IMG submission 128877) | Enriched Organic Plus compost microbial communities from Emeryville, California, USA - eDNA 3rd pass 37_C Kraft OP (version 2) (version 2) ... | reverse complement strand
GCGTCGACGGCCCGTTCCGCTTCCGCCCCAGCGGCATCGCCGAGCGCGGCCTGCAGGTGCAGGAAGTTGGGGCGAGCGGGCTCACCGTGGTGTCGCCGGCGCCGCGAGGGTTCTGAACCGGAGCCCCGCGGAGGGCGCAGGCTCGTAACGAGGGTCAACGGCACTGGCTGGGGTGATCCTCGTCATGATTCCCGTTGTCCGTCAATGGCTTGTGGCCGTGTTCCGAGTCCGGATGGAAGCATTCGGCGGCATCCGAAGTTGACAAAGTTGACACTTCCCTCGCGACTGTCGGGGCTCCCGCTGCGGCGTCCGCGCCGGCTCCGGCGGTCCCGATCTCCCCGGCCCGGACGAGATTGCGGGCAATGATGCCGGGATCGTTGAAGCTGCCGTAGTCCAGCTCGCCGAGGGCGCGGAGGAAGCGCGCGGGGGCATCCCCGCCTTCGCAGACGGAGTCCACATAAGCGTCGAAATCCTCGGCGGCGCGGCGGGGCGAACCGTCGGTCCGGTGGACGCTGGTGGCGGTGAGCTCGTCGAGCCGGGTGAGCACCGCCAGGGTGAGGCGGTTGTCGAAGCGATGGCGTTCGCCCCACACCTCCCCGTCACGCACGATCACCTCGACGCAGCCGTTGAGGGCGCGGGACATGAGCTCGTCCGCGATCCGGCGGCGGGCGAGCAGCAGGGCCGCCCGCCAGGCGACGTCGAAGGCCCGGCCGCGGGCGCTGTTGCGGAAGGCATAGGCGCTCTGCCGGCTCATCCCCGCCGCCCGCGCCGCATCCTCGACCACGCCGCACTGGGCGAGGGCATGGAGAAAGGCGCGGATGCGCTCGGGAGTCCAGCCGTCGGCGCGGGGCGGGTGGGGGGTGGCGGCGCCTTCGACGGCGAAGGCGGAGAGGAGGGTGGAGGGGCGGGCGAGGGCGGGCGCGTTGAGAGTGAGGGGCATTGGCGGATTGTTCCCTGTTTGTTCTAGCGGAGGTGCTTAATAGGAAGTATCCTATTTTGCAATAGGGATGTGGAGTTTGCTGTGCGCGCGCAGAAAGCGCACCTGCATCAGCCTGGAGGGGCAAGTATGAACGCGTTACAGCATGGAACTGCTCCCCCGGGACTCCGGGGGAGGAATTTCGGGGATCACGCGCTCAGTTTGACCAAATCCCGCAGGATGGCGTCGAGGAGGAGGGCGCCGGCCGGGGTGACCTTCACGCGTGTCTCGTCCCGGGTGAGCAGGCCCTGCCGCGCGAGGCGGGCGAGTTCCGTTTCGTCGATGAAGGCGGGGATGGGGAGGGTGCTTTCCTTCGCGATGCGGGCGAGGTCGATGCCTTCGGTGAGGCGGAGGCCCATGAGGAGGGATTCGAGGGCGACATCCTCGGGGGTGAGGGCGGTTTCTTCGGCGATGCCGTGGCCTTGCCGGTCGACGGCGGCGAGCCAGTTCTCCGGCTTTTTGTGGCGCTGGGTGGCGTGGGCGGCGCGGCGGCCGTGGGCGCCGGGGCCGATGCCGGCATAGGGCCGGTAGCGCCAGTAAGCGAGATTGTGGCGGCTCTCGGCGCCGGGGCGGGCGTGGTTGGAGGTTTCGTAGGCGGGGAGGCCGGCGGCGGCGGTGATGTCGCGGGTGCGCTCGTAGAAAGCGGCGGCCCGGTCCGGGTCCATCGGGCGAAGTTCGCCTTTCGCCGCGAGGGTGGCGAAGCGGGTGCCGGGTTCGATGGTGAGCTGGTAGAGCGAGAGATGCTCGGTGCCGAAGCCGATCGCGCGGGTCAGCTCGGCCTGCCAGGCGGCCTCGGCCTGGCCGGGAAGCGCATAGATGAGGTCGAAGCTCACCCGCGGGAAGACGGCGCGGGCGACGTCGAGGGCGGCGAGGCCTTCGGCGGCGTCGTGGGCGCGGCCGAGGAAGGCAAGCGCGCGATCGTCGAGCGACTGGAGGCCGAGCGAGACGCGGTTGACGCCGGCGGCGGCGAGATCGGCGAAGCGCGCGGCCTCGACCGAAGAGGGATTGGCCTCCAGCGTGATTTCGATGTCGGGGTCGAGCGGCCAGTGGCGGGCGGCGGCCTCGATCACCGCGGCCACGGTCGCCGGCGGCATCAGCGAGGGGGTGCCGCCGCCGAAGAAGATGGAGACGAGCCGGGCGCCGGGGGTGCGGGCGGCTTCATGAGCGAGATCGGCGAGGAGGGCGTCCCGCCAGCGCGGCTGGTCGACGGACTCGCGCACATGGCTGTTGAAGTCGCAATAAGGGCATTTGGAAATGCAGAAGGGCCAGTGGACGTAGAGGGCGAGGGCGGAGTCCGCCTCGCTCGCCGGCGCTTCCGCGTGCGGCCGTGCGGCCGTCAGGGCGGCTTGAGCGGTCACTCGACCAGGGCGGCCACCAGCTTGCGGAAGGCGTCGGCGCGATGGCTCATCGCATGCTTGGCCCCGGGCTCCATCTCGCCGAAAGTAATATCGTGGCCGATCGGCTGGAAGATCGGATCGTAGCCGAAACCCTTGTCCCCGCGCGGCGGCCAGACGATCAGGCCGTCGACCCGGCCTTCGAAGCTTTCGGCCTGGCCGTCCTCGGGCCAGCAGACGGCGAGCGCGCAGACGAAATGGGCGTTGCGGCCGGCCTCGGGCCCCTGCGCCTTGAGTTCGTCCTGCACGCGCTTCATCGCGATCCCGAAATTGCGGCCGTCGCCGGCCCAGCGGGCGGAGAAGAGGCCGGGGCGGCCGCCGAGCGCGTCGACGCACAGGCCGCTGTCGTCGGCGAGCGCGGGCAGGCCCGAAAGATCGGCGGCGAGGCGCGCCTTCAGGATCGCATTGTCGACGAAGGTGGCGCCGGTCTCCTCCGGCTCGGGCAGGTCGAGATCGGCGGCGGAGACCGGATCGATCCCGAATGGGCCGAGCAGGTCGGCGATCTCGCGCACCTTGCCGCGATTGTGGCTGGCGATCACCAGCCGGCCGGGCGCGAGGCGGCGCATCACCGCGCGGTCGCCCGCGCCTGCGCCTCGAAGATCTCCGCGCAGCCGATCCGGGCCAGGCGCAGCAGGCGGAGCAGGCCTTCCTCGTCGTAGCATTCGCCCTCCGCGGTGACCTGGGCCTCGACGATATTGCCGTCGTCGGTCAGCACGAAATTGCCGTCGGCGCCGGCGGTGGAATCTTCCTCATAATCCAGATCGAGCAGCGGCGTTCCGCCATGGATGCCACAGCTCACCGCGGCGACCTTGCGCTGGATGGGATCGGATTCGAGGAGGTTGTCGCGCAGCAGGCGGTCGACGGCGATGCGCAGCGCGACCCAGGCGCCGGAAATGGCGGCGGTGCGGGTGCCGCCGTCGGCCTGGATGACGTCGCAGTCGATCAGCACCTGGCGCTCGCCCAGCGCCTCGAGGTCGACGACGGCGCGCAGCGAGCGGCCGATCAGGCGCTGGATCTCCTGGGTGCGGCCGGACTGCTTGCCGCGCGCGGCCTCGCGCTGGCCGCGGGTGTGGGTGGCGCGCGGCAGCATGCCATATTCGGCGGTGACCCAGCCCCTGCCCTTGCCGCGAAGCCAGGAGGGGAGCGAGGTTTCCACCGAGGCGGTGCAGAGCACGCGGGTGTCGCCGAAGCTGACGAGGCAGCTGCCCTCGGCATGGCGGGTGAACCCCGGCTCCATGGCGATCGGGCGCATCTGATCGGGGGCGCGGCCGGAGGGGCGCATCTGGTATCTCCACTTCTGGTGTGGGAGCCGCACTTAGGGGGTGCGGGGGGTAAGGGCAATGGTGGGGTCCGGGGGCGGGGTGAGGGGCGGGGTGGGGCGATCCGGTTCCTCCCCACGGGCTCGCGGGGAGGGCGATCGCCGAAGGCGGTGTGGGAATCCCCGGATCCGGGAGGGAGGAACTTCGCCATCCCTTCCCGTTGAGAGGCCGGCGTGCTGTGATTACATAGCCGGCATGACCATTCCGCCTGTCACAGAACTCACCGAACGCGCGCGGGACGTGTTTCGGCTCGTGGTCGAGAGCTATCTCGATACGGGCGCGCCGGTGGGGTCGCGTACCGTGTCGAAGCTGCCGGGCGTCAACCTGTCGCCGGCATCGATTCGCAATGTGATGCAGGACCTTGAGGAACTGGGCCTGCTCAGCCACCCGCACACCTCCGCCGGACGGATGCCGACCGAGACCGGGCTGCGCCTGTTCGTCGACGGGATGATGCAGGCGGCAGAGCCGAGCGCGGAGGAGCGGGCGGCGATCGAGGCGCGGATCGATCGCGGCGGGCCGATCGAGGAGGCGCTGGCGGCGACGACGACGGTGCTGTCCGGCCTTTCGGCCTGCGCCGGGATCGTGCTGGTGCCCAAGCGCGAGCCGGTGCTGCGGCAGTTCGGATTCGTCCGTCTTTCCGAAAGCCAGGCGCTGGCCGTGATGGTGGGCAATGACGGCACCGTCGAGAACCGCGTGCTCGACATTCCGCCGGGGACGGCGCCCTCCTCGCTGTCCGAAGTGAGCCAATATGTCAGTTCGCGCTTCGCCGGCCTCACCCTGTCCGAGGCGCACAGGCAGCTCGGCGAGGAGATACGCGCCGGCCAGGCGGCGCTCGACCGGGCGACGCAGGAGCTGGTGCGGCGCGGGCTCGCCGTCTGGTCCGAGGACGGATCGCGGCCGGTGCTGATCGTGCGCGGCCAGGCCAATCTCATCGATCCCCATGCGGCCGAGGACCTGGAGCGGGTGCGCCGCCTGCTCGACGAGCTGGAGGGCAAGGAAGAGATCGCCCGCCTGCTCGACAGCGCGCGCGCCGGCCAGGGGATGAAGATATTCATCGGATCGGAGAACAAGCTCTTCGCGCTTTCCGGTTCCTCGGTTATCGCGGCGCCCTATCGCGACGGCGACGGCAAGGTCGTCGGCGTGGTGGGCGTAATCGGCCCGACGCGGTTGAACTATGCGCGGGTCGTTCCCATGGTTGATTTCACCGCACAGACATTATCGAGACTGATGGCATGAACAACGAAGAAAAACTGCACGACGAAGCCGAAGACATCCGCTCCGAAACGGCGGCGGAGGCTCCGGAACTGGCGGAGCACGACCGGGTCGCGCAGCTGGAGAAGGAGCTGGAGGAGGTGCGCCAGCAGCTGCTCTACGCCAAGGCGGAAACGGTGAACGTCACCCGCCGGCTGGAGCAGGACAAGGCGAGCGCCGTCGCCTATGCGGTGACCGGCTTCGCCCGCGACATGCTGTCGGTGAAGGACAATCTCGACCGCGCCCTGGCGACGGTGCCCCCCGAGCTGCGCGAGGACGAGAAGTGGAAGGGGCTGGTGACCGGGATCGAGGCGACCGGGCGCGAGCTCGACGCGGTGTTCCAGCGCAACGGGATCAGCCGGATCGAGGCGCTCGGCCAGCCGCTCGACCCCAACCGCCACCAGGCGATGGTGGAGATCCCGAGCGAGGAGGCCGAGACCGGCACGATCGTCGAGGAAATGCAGGCCGGCTACATGATCAAGGACCGACTGCTGCGCCCCTCGCTGGTGGGCGTCGCGCGCAAGGCCTGAGGGACTGGTCCCGTGAAGGAAGGGATGGGCTTCGGCTTCGCCTGGCCCGAACGGGCGGGAGAGAAAGGCTGACGGCGCCATGACCGCCTTCGTCGCCCTGCTGCGCGGCATCAATGTCGGCGGGGCGACCACTCTGGCGATGGCGGACCTGCGCCGGATCGCGGCCGAGGCGGGGCTCGCCAATGTCCGCACCCATATCGCCAGCGGCAATCTCCTGTTCGAAAGCGATCTTGGCGAGCCCGCGCTCAAGCGGATGATCGAGGAGCGGCTGGAGGCGCTGACCGGCCGGCGGATTCCCGTCTGCCTGCGCAGCGCGGCGGAAATGGCCGCGGTGGCGGCGGCCAATCCCTTCGCCGACCGGCCGGGGAACCGGACGGTGGCGATCTTCCTCGACGCGCCGCCGCCCGCCGATGCCGCGGAAACGGCGAAGGGCGCGGCAGGGGAGCGGATCGCGCCGGGCGTGCGCGAGATCTACGTCTTCTATCCCGACGGTCAGGGGCGGTCGAAGCTGCAGATCCCGGCGGCGCGGGAGGGGACGGCGCGGAACATGAATACGGTGGCGAAGCTGACGGCGATGCTGCGAGGGTGAGGCAGCAGCCGATCCGCCCCGGCACCTGCCGGGGAGGGAACCCCCCGAAGGGCGGCGGAGGGCTTCCAGCCGAATCGAAGACCCCACCGCTTCGCGGTCCCCCTCCCCACGAACGCGTGGGGAGGAGATTTGCGGCCCTTCGATTGATCTGGCTGCTGCCGCCTCCGTGCCGGCTCTGCTATCCTTTCTTCGCCCGACCGGAGACTCGGCGGGGAGGAGAGGGTCGATGGCGGACAAGGTTTTCATCACCTGCGCGCTGACGGGGTCGTCGCCGCTGCCCAATCACGACAATTTCCCGATCACGCCGCAGCAGATCGCCGAGCAGGGGCTGGCCGCCGCGGCGGCGGGCGCGGCGATCCTGCATGTCCATGTCCGCGATCCCGAGACCGGCGGAATGTCGACCGAGCTGGAGCTCTACCGGCTCGCGGTCGGCCTCATCCGCCAGCGCAACAATGAGGTGATCCTCAACGTCACCACCGGGCCCGGCTGCGGCTGGCGGCAGAGCGCGGAGGATCCGGCGAAGGCATCGCCCGACACGATGATGTTCACCGCCGAGCGGCGGGTGGAGCATATCGTCGACCTCCGGCCCGACATGTGCACGCTCGACGTCTGCACCATGCAGCTCGGCCCCGGGGTGGCGATGAACCTCGACCCGATGATCACCAGGATGGGCCATATCATCCAGGATGCCGGAGTGCTCCCGGAGATCGAATGCTTCACCGCCGGCGACTTCGTCTTCACCGAGGATCTGATGGCCAAGGGCGCGGTGCCGCGCAATGCGCCCTTCACCTTCGTGCTCGGCACGAAATATGGCCTGCCGGCGACGAGCGAGGCGATGGTCTATTCGCGCAACCAGCTGCCGAAGGGCGCGCAGTTCACCGGCTTCGGCATCAGCCGCCACAGCTTCCCGATGGCGGCGCAGTCGGTGCTGCTCGGCGGCCATGTCCGGGTCGGGTTCGAGGATACGATCTACCTGCGCCGCGGCCGGAAGGCCGAGGACAATGCGGCCATGGTGCGCTGGGCGGCGGAGATGATCGACCGGCTCGGCAAGGACGTCGCCAGCGTCGGCGAGACGCGGGCGATGCTGGGGCTGCCGAACTAGGGGGCGGGCGGGCATGGACCGCCGGCGTCGGGGCGGCTAGAGTCGGGACATGGGGAGCGACGGCATGGTGGCGGCGGCGGCGGCCGCGTTCGTTGGGACGCATTTCCTGCTGTCGCATCCGCTGCGGCGGCCGCTGGTCGGCGCGGTGGGGGAGCGGCGGTTCCTCGGCATCTATTCGCTGGTGGCGCTGGCGACCTTCGCCTGGCTGGTGCTGGCCTATGCGGCAGCGCCGGAAAGCCTGCCGCTGTGGCCGGTCGGCGACGGGCTTTGGGCGCTGGCGACCGTCGTGATGCTGGTCGCGAGCATCCTGCTGGTCGGTTCCTTCTTCGGCAATCCCGCCTTTCCCGATCCCGGCGCGGAGGCAGCGCCGGCGGCGCCGGAGCCGCGCGGCGTGTTCGCCATCACCCGTCACCCGATGATGTGGAGCTTCGCCCTGTGGGCCGCCTGCCACATCGCCGTCTATCCGGTCCCCGCCAATCTGATCCTGTCGGCCGGGATCCTGCTGCTGGCGCTGGTCGGCGCGGCGATGCAGGACCGCAAGAAACGGGCGCTGCAGCCGAAATCATGGGCGGACTGGGAGCGGCGGACCAGCTTCGTCCCGTTCGCGGCGCTGCTGGCCGGACGCACCGGCGGCTCGGCCCGGCCGGGCGCGGGGGTGACCGCGGGCGGCGTGCTGCTGTGGATCGTCGCGACCTGGGCGCACATGCCGCTGTGGGGCTGGCCGGCGGGGTTCTGGCGCTGGATCGTGTGACGTTCGTCATTCCGGCGGAGGCCGGGACCCGGGAATTTCCTTCTGATTGAGTGGTGTCGCGGCGATCTTCCGGACTCCGCCTTCGCCGGAGTGACGGCTGGGGGTTGGGGGAGTCACGGTGGGGGGTGTCACGTGGCGAAGGGGAGGAGGGCTTCCAGTTCGTCGAGGGCAGGGGCGCCGGGGACGGGGAGGCCGCGGCGGAGGAGGAAGGCGTGGCGGACGATTTCCGCCTGCTGTTCAAGGCCGTAGCGTTCGAACGGGCGGCCTTCGTGCAGGGTGTAGCGGTAGCGGCAGAAGGGGTGGCGCATCAGGACGAGGTAGAAGCGGCCGCGCTGCTGGGCCTGCCAGACGTGGCACAGTTCGTGGAGGAGCAGGCCCTGGAGGCCGAGCCGCTCGCGGCTGTAATCCTCGCTCCACAAGGGGCTGGCGGGATGGACGTGGACGTGGCCGCACGGCGCCATCAACAGGTGGCGCGGCTGGAACGGGAACCATTTGCGGCGGCAGATGGTCACTTCGTCCAGCCGCAGGGCATCGCCGTAGATCGAGCGGGCGAGGTCCCGCTCGCCGGGAGTGAGGGGGCGTGCGGCCATGGCGGCGTCAGTGCATCGCATGATCCCCGGCCGGATGATCCTCCGCCGGCATCCCGCCGGGGGCGCGGACCTCGGCCTCGGCGGTCACCTCATGCTCCGGATCGAAGCGGAAGGTGAGGCGGATGCTGCCGCCCGGCTCGACCGCCGGATCGATCCCGAACAGCATCGCATGCCTGCCGCCGGGCTCGAAGGCGGTGGCGGAGCCGGCGGGAAGATCCCGATCGGACAGCGGCCCCATCCGCATCACGCCGCCCTCGTGGCTGGTCTCGTGCAGCTCGATCCGCTCCACCTGCGGGCTGGTGACGGCGACGATGCGCATCGGCGCGTCGCCGGCGCGCAGGGTGAAATAAGCCGAGCCGGGGCGTCCGACCACCGCCGGCAGGCGGACCCAGGCATCCTCGACCGCGACGGGCGCGCGCGCCTCCTGCGGAGCGCCGCATGCGGCGAGCAGGGACAGTGCCATCAGGGCCACGGGCAGAAAAGGTTTCACATCATCCTCCTCATCAGGGCGCCGCTTTCGCCGCGCGCGCTTCTTGCAGCGTGGAAAAGGACCCCTATATCGCTGCCGAAATCACTCGCGTGCCTCGGTTGCAGGGCGCGGGCAAGTGACGTTTGAGGGGCATAGAGGAACTTATGGCTAAAGTAATCGGGATCGATCTCGGCACGACCAACAGCTGCGTTGCCATCATGGAAGGCGGCAAGCCGAAGGTGATCGAGAATACCGAGGGCGCGCGCACCACGCCTTCCATCGTCGCCTTCGCCAAGGACGGCGAGCGGCTCATCGGCCAGCCGGCCAAGCGCCAGGCAGTCACCAATCCGGACAATACGATCTTCGCGGTGAAGCGCCTGATCGGACGCCGGTTCGACGATCCGGTGACCAAACGCGACACCGAACTCGTGCCGTACAAGATCACCCGCGGACCCAATGGCGACGCCTGGGTCAATGCCGGCGGCAAGGATTATTCCCCCTCCCAGATTTCCGCCTTCATCCTGCAGAAGATGAAGGAAACGGCCGAAGCCTATCTCGGCGAGACGGTCAGCCAGGCGGTGATCACCGTCCCGGCCTATTTCAACGACGCCCAGCGCCAGGCGACCAAGGACGCCGGCCAGATCGCCGGGCTCGAAGTGCTGCGAATCATCAACGAGCCGACGGCGGCCGCGCTGGCCTATGGCCTCGAGAAGAACGACGGCAAGACGATCGCCGTCTACGACCTCGGCGGCGGCACCTTCGACATCTCCATCCTGGAGATCGGCGACGGCGTGTTCGAGGTGAAGGCGACCAACGGCGACACCTTCCTCGGCGGCGAGGACTTCGACTCCAAGGTGGTCGAATATCTGGCCGACGACTTCAAGAAGGCCGAAGGCATCGACCTGCGCAACGACCGGCTGGCGCTGCAGCGCCTGAAGGAAGCGGCGGAGAAGGCCAAGATCGAGCTGTCCTCGGCCCAGACCACCGAGGTCAACCTGCCGTTCATCACCGCCGACCAGAACGGGCCGAAGCATCTGGTGAAGACGATCACCCGTGCCGACCTCGAGCGGCTGGTGGGCGAGCTGATCCAGCGCACGCTCGAACCCTGCCGCAAGGCGCTCGCCGACGCCGGCGTCAAGGCCGACCAGATCGACGAAGTCGTGCTCGTCGGCGGCATGACCCGCATGCCGCGCGTGCGCGACGTGGTGAAGGAATTCTTCGGCAAGGAGCCGCATGTCGGCGTCAATCCGGACGAAGTGGTCGCCATGGGCGCCGCGATCCAGGCCGGCGTGCTGCAGGGCGAGGTCAAGGACGTGCTGCTGCTCGACGTGACCCCGCTGTCGCTGGGCATCGAGACGCTGGGCGGCGTGTTCACCCGGATGATCGACCGCAACACGACCATCCCGACCAAGAAGTCGCAGACCTTCTCGACCGCCGAGGACAATCAGAATGCGGTGACCATCCGCGTCTTCCAGGGCGAGCGCGAGATGGCGGCCGACAACAAGCTGCTCGGCCAGTTCGACCTGATCGGCATCCCGCCGGCGCCGCGCGGCGTGCCGCAGATCGAGGTGACGTTCGACATCGACGCCAACGGCATCGTCAACGTCTCCGCGCGCGACAAGGGCACCGGCAAGGAGCAGCAGATCCGCATCCAGGCTTCGGGCGGCCTCAGCGATGCCGACATCGAGCAGATGGTGAAGGACGCCGAGCGCTTCGCCGAGGAAGACAAGAAGCGGCGGGCCGCGGCCGAGGCGAAGAACAACGCCGAGAGCCTGGTCCACACCACCGAGCGCCAGCTGCAGGAGCATGGTGACAAGGTGGATGCGTCGCTCAAGTCCGAGATCGAGGCCGCGATCGCCGAAGCGAAGACGGCCATCGAGGGCGGCGATGCCGACGCGATGAACCAGAAGTCGCAGGCGCTGGCCCAGGTGGCGATGAAGCTCGGCCAGGCGATCTACGAGAAGGAACAGGCCCAGGCCGCATCTGCGGGAGGCGATGCCGATGCGACCCAGGGCTCCGAGGCCGGCGGCGAGGAAGTCGTCGACGCCGAATTCTCCGAGGTCGACGACGACAACAAGGCGTAAGGCATGCACCCTTGCGTTCGACCCGCGCTCGCCCGAGGATTTTCCTTCCCTTTCGGGGATGAGGAACGGGCTTCGGGAAGCGCGGGCCGGACGGGGGTAGTCCGCCGGGGGGACCATGCTGGACACTGATTATTACGAACTGCTCCAGGTCGATCGGTCTGCCGACGAGAAGACGATCAAGACCGCCTACCGACGGCTGGCGATGGAATGCCATCCGGATCGCAATCCCGGCTGCAAGGAAAGCGAGGCGCGGTTCAAGGCGATCAACGAGGCCTATGACTGCCTCAAGGATCCGCAGAAGCGCGCGGCCTACGACCGGTTCGGCCATGCCGCCTTCCGCAACGGCGGGATGGGCAACGGCGGCTTCGGCGGCGGAGCGCAGGACTTCGGCAGCTTCTCCGACATCTTCGAGAACATCTTCGGCGAGTTCATGGGCGCCCAGGGCGGCCGCCGCACCAACGTGCTGCGCGGTTCGGACGTGCGCTACGACCTCGAGATCAGCCTCGAGGACGCCTATACCGGCCGCACCGTCGAGCTTCAGGTCGACACCAGCGTCGCCTGCGAACCGTGCGGCGCGACCGGCGCCAAGCCCGGCACCGGAGCGACCACCTGCACCATGTGCGACGGCCGCGGCCAGGTGCGCGCGCGCCAGGGCTTCTTCGTGCTCGAACAGGTCTGCCCGCGCTGCCGCGGCGCCGGCCAGACCATCGCCGATCCCTGCCAGAGCTGCGGCGGCGAGGGGCGGGTGGAGAAGCATCGCGCGCTCGAGGTGCGGGTGCCGCCCGGGGTCGACGAGGGCACGCGGATCCGGCTCACCGGCGAGGGCGAGGCCGGGGTGCGCGGCGGCCCGCCGGGCGACCTCTACATCTTCGTCCACGTCGCCCGCCATCCGATCTTCCAGCGCGAGGGAACGACCCTGTTCGCCCGCTGCCCGATCAGCTTCACCACCGCGGCGCTGGGCGGCACGATCGAGGTGCCGGGGCTCGACCGCCGCAAGCACGAGATCAAGATCCCGGCCGGGACCCAGAGCGGCAAGCAGCTGCGCCAGCGCGGCGCCGGCATGCCGGTGCTCAACGGCCGCGGCCATGGCGACATGGTGATCCAGATCGAGGTCGAAACCCCGACCAGGCTGAGCGCGCGGCAGAAGGAATTGCTGGAGGAATTCCGCAAGACCGAGACCGGCGAGGAATGCCCGGCCTCATCCGGCTTCTTCTCGAAGCTCAAGGCGATGTGGGGCGACCTCACCGACTGAGCCGGCGCCGCTGCGCGCGGGCGCGGCCTGATTGCCGCTCGCCTCCGCACCGGATCCGTGAACGCCCAATGGGTCATTCCGGCGAAGGCCGGGATCCGGACTGACTCTCCACCCGCAGGACGGCTGGAGGGATCGGCTGAATTCCGGCCCTCGCCGGAATGACGGATTTCCCGCCGGACAGGCGCCGTCAGGCCTCCGGTCCGAACACCCGGGCGAAGATCGTGTCGACGTGCTTGAGGTGATAGTCGAGGTCGAACTTCTCCTCGAGCTCGGCGTCCGACAGCAGGGCGGTGACTTCGGGATCGGCCTTCAGCAGGTCGAGCAGCGAAAGCCGGCCGTCGGAATCCCACACCTTCATCGCGTTGCGCTGGACGAGGCGGTAGGCGTCCTCGCGGCTGGCGCCGGCCTGGGTGAGGGCGAGCAGCACCCGCTGGGAATGGACGAGGCCGCCCATCCGGTCGAGGTTCCGGCGCATCCGATCGGGATAGACGACCAGCTTGTCGACCACGCCAGTGAGGCGGGCGAGCGCGAAATCGAGGGTCACGGTGGCGTCGGGCCCGATATAGCGTTCGACCGAGGAATGGCTGATGTCCCGCTCGTGCCAGAGGGCGACATTCTCCAGCGCCGGAGTCACATAGCCGCGCACCATGCGGGCGAGGCCGGTGAGATTCTCGGTCAGCACCGGGTTGCGCTTGTGCGGCATCGCCGAGGAGCCCTTCTGGCCGGGCGAGAAATATTCCTCCGCCTCCAGCACCTCGGTCCGCTGCAGATGGCGCACTTCGGTCGCCAGCCGCTCGATCGAGGAAGCGACGACGCCGAGGGTGGCGAAGAACATCGCGTGCCGGTCGCGCGGGATGACCTGGGTCGAGATCGGTTCCACCGCGAGGCCGAGCCGCTGGGCGACATGCGCCTCGACGCGGGGATCGATGTTGGCGAAGGTGCCGACCGCGCCGGAGATGGCGCAGGTGGCGATCTCGTCACGGGCGGCGGCGAGGCGGGCGCGGCAGCGCGCGAATTCGGCATGGGCCTGGGCGAGCTTGAGGCCGAAGGTCACCGGCTCGGCATGGATGCCGTGGCTGCGGCCGATGGTCGGCGTCAGCCTGTGCTCATGGGCGCGGCGCTTCAGCACCGCGAGCAGGCCGTCGAGATCCTCGAGCAGCAGCTCGGCCGCTCGCTTCAGCTGCACGGCGAGGCAGGTGTCGAGCACGTCCGAGCTGGTCATGCCCTGGTGGAGGAAGCGCGCCTCCGGGCCGATCTTCTCGGCGACCCAGGTGAGGAAGGCGATCACGTCATGCTTGGTGACGGCCTCGATCTCGTCGATGCGGGCGACGTCGATCTCATGGAGGAGGCCGGAGTCGAGCGCGGCCATGATGGTGTCGGCCGCTTGCTGCGGGATCATGCCGACCTTCGCCATCGCCTCGGCGGCATAGGCCTCGATCTCGAACCAGATGCGATATTTGGTCTCCGGCGCCCAGATGTCCGCCATCTGGGGCCGCGAATAGCGAGGGATCATTCGTTTCGTCCTTGATTGCCGGCCGCGGCTAGCAAAGATGCATCCCCGCATCAACGCGAGCGACCCCGAGAGGATCACCCATGGCCGAACCGCCGCCCCTGCTCGAATGCGCCGGCCCGGCCGAATGGGAGGCCTGGCTCGCCGCCCACGACGAAAGCGCTTCCGGCGTGCGGCTGAAGATCGCCAAGGCCGGCGCGCCGAAGCCGACGGTCGCCAAGAAGGAGGCGATCGACGCGGCCCTGTGCCACGGCTGGATCGACGGCAGGTCCGACCGGTTCGACGACCATCATTTCCTGATCCGCTTCACGCCGCGTGCGCGGCGCAGCCCCTGGTCGGCGATCAACCGCGAGCGGGCGGAGCAGCTGATCGCCGAGGGGCGGATGCGGCCGGCGGGCCTGCGCGAGATCGAGCGGGCGAAGGCCGACGGGCGCTGGGACGCGGCCTATGCGCCGCCGAGCCGGGCGGAGCCGCCGGACGACCTGCTGGCGGCGCTGGAGGCCAATCCCGCCGCCAGGGCGCAGTTCGCGGCGCTCGACTCCGCCAATCGCTATGCGATCCTCTATCGCCTCCAGGACGCGAAGAAGCCCGAGACGCGCGCCGCGCGACTGGAAAAGTTCGTCGCCATGCTGGAGCGCGGCGAGACATTGCACCCGCCGCGCAAGGCCCGCGGCAGGAACAGCTAGCCGCGGGGCGGGAGCCGGCCGTCCTTGAGCAGCATGTCGGCGGCCGAGTCGAAGGCGGCCCAGGCGGCGGCGGCGAGCGAGCCGCCGGTGCTGACCCGCCGAACCCCGGCCGCGGCAAGCTCGGACAGGCTGGCGGGGGTGAAGCTGATCAGCACGTTGACCGGCTTTGGCGCCACCGCCTCGACGATCCGGCGGATGTCGGCGAGATCCGCCACGCCGGGCGCGTAGAGTATGTCGGCGCCGGCGTCGGCATAAGCGCGCAGCCGCGCGATCGAATCGGCAAGATCGCGGTCGCCGGTGAGGAAGCCCTCGGTGCGGCCGACCAGCATCGCGCCGGGCGCATGGCGCTCGATCGCCGCCTTCGCTGCGCGGATCCGATCGGCCGCCGCTTCGAGCGGATAGAGGCCGGCACCGAGACGGTCTTCGATCGACAGGCCGGCGACCCCGGTGTCCAGCGCGCGCACGACATTGGCAGCGACTCCGTCGGGCGAATCGGCGAACCCGTCCTCGAAATCGGCATTCACCGGAAGGCCGGTAGCGGCGCACAGGACTTCGAGGTGCGCGAGGCATTCCTCGAGCGTGATCTGGTAATCGTCGCGGCCGAGCGACCAGGCGATGCCGGCGCTGGTCGAGGCGATCGCCTGGAATCCCTTCGCCTCAAGCCTTTTGGCGCCGCCGGCGTCCCAGGGATTGGGAAGCAGGAAGCAGCCGGATTCGTGAAGGCGGCGGAAATCCTGGTAGCGGTCGGTCATGGTCGCGGGTTCCTCGTGGATGCGAATGGGAAGGACCGCCTAGTCGGCGACCGGAAGCGGCGGCTTCCCGATTCTTGCGTTCAACAGGGGCAGGCGGGGACTGTCGTCCGGCGCGGCGCCGGAGTCCATCGCGGGTGCGGCGGCGACCCGCGCCGGCTCACTTCCCGCCGGCGGCGAGCAGATTGTCGCGCAACCGGGTGAGGTCGCCCTGCAGGCGGGCATAGGTGTCGGGATCGAGCCCCGAGGCCCCGAGGATCGAGTGGCAGCCGCAGAAGACCTTCTCGAACACCGATCGCCCCTGCGGGGTGATGCCGATCCGTACTTGCCGTTCGTCCTCCGGATCGCGCCGGCGGGTGACGAGACCCATCGCCTCCATCCGCTTGAGTAGCGGCGTCAGCGTGCTCGATTCGAGGAACAGCTTCTCGCCGAGCTGGCTCACATTCTGGTCGTCCTCCTCGTTGAGGGCGACCAGCACGACATATTGCGGGTAGGTGATGCCGAGCCCCTCGAACAGCGGCTTGTAGGCCCGGTGGAAGGCGAGGTTGGTCGAATAGACCGCGAAACAGAGGAAGGCGGGCAGCGAGGCCGGCAGGTCCGCCAGCGCCATCGTCCTGTTTTCGTCCGTGGCTCCCATGGCTCCTTTTTTCCTTCCGCTGCGTTCGATTCCTGCCGCCTAGGTAAATCGTGCACGATATAATCGCAAGCGATTGACACGGGGTCGGCAAATCGGCATGTCAGTCGTACGCGATCAAATCGCGCGCGATTAAACAGGAGGCAGAGATGATTGCTACCGCTCGCAAACTGGCCATCACCGCCGCAGCAGCAGGGGCTCTGGCCACCGCCCAGGGACAGGCCGCAACGCCCGTTCCGGCAGACCAGTCCGTCCGCAACGTCGTGCTGGTGCACGGCGCCTTCGTCGACGGATCGGGATGGCGGGGCGTCCATGACGATCTCACGGCGCGCGGCTATCGCGTCAGCATCGTCCAGAATCCGCTCACCTCGCTGGAGGACGATGTCGCCGCCACCCGGCGCATGCTGGACCGGCAGGAGGGCCCGATCATCCTCGTCGGCCATAGCTGGGGCGGGACGGTGATCACAGAGGCAGGCGAGCACCCGAAGGTGGCCGGCCTCGTCTATGTGTCGGCGCTGGCGCCGGATGCGGGCGAGACGACCGCCCGCCAGTATGAGGGCTATCCGGCCGCGACCGAGTTCGTGATCGACGCCGGCCCCGACGGCTTCGGCTTCGTACGTCCCGACCGCTTCCACTCGGGCTTCGCCGCCGACCTCGACGAGGCGGATGCCGCGTTCCTGCGGGATTCGCAGGTGCCGATCCGGATGGCGGACTTCGAGACCAAGCTCACCCAGGCCGCATGGCGGTCCCGGCCGAGCTGGGCGGTGATCGCGACGGAGGATCGCGCCTTCGGCGAAGGCATGCTCCACGGCATGGCGCAGCGGATCGGCGCGAAGATCGTCGAGATCCCCGGCAGCCACGCCGCCTTCATCACCCAGCCGCGCGCAATCGCCGACGTCATCGACGGCGCCGCCCGCGAGGTCTCGCAGCCGGCCCGCAAGGCCGACTGACCCCCGAGGGCCCCGGCGGACACGGAGGCCGGCAGGCTTCCGCGCCCGGAATGTCCTGGGGAAGGAAAGGTGCGTCGCGCGCTATCCCTTCCGGTGATGGGCAATCACCGCCCCATGCCGAGATGCGCGCGCGCCCGTTCGCTCATGCGGTCGGGGGTCCAGCGCGGGTCCCAGGTGAGGGTGACTTCAGCGCCGGCGATCCCCTCGGCGCCGAGGGCGGCCTGGCGGGCGCCTTCGCTGAGATAGGAGGTCGCGGGGCAGCCGGGGGTGGTGGTCGTCATGGTCACTTGGACCGCACCGGCCGCGTCGACGGCGACGGCGTAGATCAGGCCGAGATCGACGATGTTGAAGCCGAGTTCGGGGTCGATGACCTTGTGCAGTGCGTCCCAGACGCCCCGCACGCGGGGGTCGGAATGCTCCGCCGGACTTGCGGCGGCGGGAGATGCGGCCGCCTCGGCGAGGACGGGCTCGCCCGAGAGGAAATGGTCGACGAGGGTGCCGAGCACCGCCGGCTTGAGCCGGGTCCAGTCGCTCCCCGCCTGGGTGATGGTGATGTCGTCCGGCCCGAAGGCGATCGCCGCCACGCCCGGAAGATCGAGCAGCCGGGCCGCCAGCGGCGAGCGGCCGGCCGCTTCCCGGTCGCGAAACTCCATCGTGCCGCGCCCGAGCACCCTGCGGCCGGGAAGGAAGCGCAGGACCGCGGGATCGGCCGTCGCCTGGGTTTCGATGAGCATCGCTGGCTCCTCCGTCGACGTCAGGCGGCGGCGTCCGTGCCGCCGCCGACGCGGATGTGGATCCGGTAGGTGGTGCCGTCCGGATCGAACCCGCCGCGCCATTCGTGGCCGCGCTTCGCCAGCTCGGGCAGCAGGAACATGGGTTCGCGGCAGAGCAGAGCGGCAAGGGTCTCGCCCGGCTGCATCTCCTCCAGCGCGGCGAGGATGCGCACCATTGGTTCGGGCGGCTCGAGATCGCGATTGTCCATGTGGACCAAGGGTTCGCGCCAGCCGGCATCGCCCGCGGCCGGCTCCGGAGCGGGGGGCGGGGCGGGGGCGGCTTCGGTCCCGCTTTCGCCTTCGGCCCGGGAGAACAGCACCTCCCAGTCGCCGCCGCCCAGCTCGCGCGCCTGATGGTCGAAGCCGCGCTGGCCGAGCACCTGGAACAGGGGGACCGGCTTGAACGGCGCGAGCAGGCGTAGGCCCTGGCCGGGGCCGAGCGCGCCGACGGTTTCCATGATCTTCCCGAAGGGCTCGCCGCCCGCGTTGAGGATCGGGCGGACATCCAGGTCTATATAGCTGTGGGGCATGGATCGGCTCCCTGTCATGGGCTGGTTGGGACGGAGAAGAGCAGGTGCGGGGCGCGGGCGCCTTCCGGCAGGCGGGTCGGCGCCGCGACATCGGCAAGGGTGCGGATGCGCAGGATCTGGGCGGCGATCCCGAGCGCGGCGACGAACAGCGCCGCCGCCGCCAGCCGGAAGCAGAGCGGGTGGGACAGGAGGAGGGCGACGGTCCCGAGCGCGGCGGCGGCGAAATGGAGGACGAACCATTTGCGCGCGCGCGGCTCGATCACCAGGTCCTGCACCCGCGGCGTCGCGGCGCGGCCGAGCACCGGGCCATAGCATTCGAGCCAGGTGAGGAAGGCGACGATCTTGTAGAGCTTGGCGAGTCCGAGCCCGGTCAGCCAGCCCATGATGAGGAGAAACAGCAGGGCGCCGAGATTCTGGTCGAGGCGGCCGAGCAGGATCAGGGCGAGAAGCAGCAGGACCGAGGCGCCGAGCGACAGCAGGGCCAGCGCCGCCATCCGGCTGTTGAGCTCTATGCTGCGGCGCTTGCGGGCGCGGTAGAGATGAAGGATGTCGGCGCCGTAGAGGGCGAGCGAGGCGAGGGCGAGCGCACCGCCGAGGGCGAGGGCGGGCCGCAGCGCTCCTTGCGCGAGCAGCAGCGCGAGACCGCCGAGGATGACGGCGGCGAGCCCGGCGGTGCCCGACCACAGCACCGCGCGCGGCCGGCGCCCTTCCAGCTCCGGCGCCAGCATGAACATGGCGAGCAGCCGATAGCTGACGCCCATGGCGGCGAAGGTCAGCCAGCCGCCGACCCCGGCGACCACGTGCAGCGGCAGGCCGGCGGCGGCGATGGCGAGCAGGGCATCGGAGCGCAGCAGCCCGGCGAAGCCGAAGGCGAACAGGCCGCCCAGCGCCACCGTGGCCACCAGCGACAGCAGCCCGACCGCGACGAAGCGGGCCGGGAGCGGAAGCGGCCGGCCGGTCCACAGGGTGCGGCCGAGGTTCCAGAGAGCGAGCGCGAATCCCCCCGCCAGCAGCAGCGCAGCGACGGGAAGCATGGAAAAGCCGGCGCGGACCGTCCCCGCGAGCTGGAGAAAGCCGAGCAGCAGCGCGGCGAGGCCGACGATCAGCAGGACGAGGGTGGGAAGCGGAAGATCATTGTCGTGCAGCGGTCGGGCGATCAGCACCGGCACGAACTGGAAGAGGGCCCCGCACATCAGCAGGCTCAGCCAGCCGAGGGCGAGCAGATGGACGACCACGAGGGTCTCGGGCGCCCGGATGTCGGCGGTGGGAAAGCCGTAGCCGGCGGCCATCAGCGCCTCGCCCAGCAGCAGCGCGACGAGCGCCGCCGCGAAATAGCTCATGGTCCAACGGGAGAGGGTGACGCCGGGCATCGGAGGCCTTTCCAGCGGCGCCGGCCGCGCCGGCGCCATCGGGAATTCAGGGGTTCGGTTCCGGTCGCGCGATCTCCACCCGCCAGGTCTCGGGGCCGGCCTCGAGATAGGACCAGCTGAACTGGCCCGGATAGCGGGCGTCGAGCTGATAGTGCAGCGGGACCGGATCATGGTCGTTGACCAGGACGAAGGCTCCGCCGGGTTCCAGCGCATCCACCCGCTCGAAGATCCGGCCGTGCCGCTCCCGCGGAGGGATGGTGCGGACGTCGATCACATCATGGGCATCAGAGGGGGAATTCATGCGACTCTCCTCGGGTTCGATGACGCAACCGAGCTAGTCCTCTAAAAGATGCATTGTCAATACATCTTTTATGCTGTAGGCGTCCCACATGACGATCGCGGCCCGCCGACGGTCCGCACGCAACGGAGCCAGGACATGCGCGATACGGAGGACAGGCCCGGCCGGGAGAGCGCCCCCGCCTTTTCACGCAGCCGGCGGCTCGACCATGTCGAGCGGATCTATTTCCTCGCGACGATGAGTCCCTGGGGCAATCTCCAGCCGATCGGGACCCTGGCCGAAGACCTTGGCGCCGAAGACCGTCGCCGGACCGGGCCGGCGCCCGGTGCGTGAGTGTTCCGCGGGCCTCGCGCGGCGGATCGATTTGATGGCGTGGCCATATTCGCTAGACAGAAGCCGACGTTGCGCGCCGCCCCTTCCGGCTTCCGGCCGAAGCGTCGGTAGCCAGGCCGGGATCCCGATATGCGCCTAACCCTGTTTTCCGATTATGCCCTGCGGGTGCTGCTCTACACTGCCGCGGCGGGCGACCGGCTGGTCACGATCGAGGAGACCGCAAGGGCCTATGGCATCTCCAAGGCCCATCTGATGAAGGTGGTGAACATCCTCACCCGCACCGGCTATGTGAAGGGCAAGCGCGGCCGCTCCGGAGGCTTCATGCTCGCCCGGCCCCCGGAAGAGATACGGCTGGGCGAGGTGGTGCGGGCCACCGAGCCGGATTTCGCGCTGGTCGAATGCTTCGGTGCCGGCAACCGCTGCTTCATCACCGGCAGCTGCCGGATGGCGAACGTGCTCAACGAGGCGCTGTCCGCCTTCGCGGCGACGCTGGACCGCTACACGCTGAAGGACATCCTGCTGGAGCGGCGCGATTTCGAGGCGCCGCGGCTGCCGCCCGGAGTCCGGCGCGGCCCGCTTTTCGACGCCTCGCCGCCGCCCGAGCCGGTGGTGGCGGGACCGGTGGATCCCGCCGATGGCGTGAGCGACGGGAACGATAACGACTGATCGCCCGGCGGGCCGGGATCACCGCAACTGATCTTCGATGGCCTGCTTGTCGACGATCGACCAGACCTCCCGAATCCGGTCGTCGGCGAAGGCGTAGAAGACGTTCTCGCAGAAGCTGATCCGGCGGCCGTCGACGGGCAGGCCGAGGAAATCCGCCCTGGGCGCGACGTCGAAACGCAGGCGCGCCGCGATGCGGGGCGGATCGGCGACCAGCAGGTCGATCGCATAGTGCAGGTCGGGGATCCGATCATGGTCGTCCTCGAGCATCGCCCGATAGCCGGCGAGGCCGAGCGGCCGGCCATTGTGACGGACATATTCATCGACGAAGCGGCCGAGGTCGGCCCAGTCCCGCCGGTTGAGGCAGGCGATATAGGCGCGATAGCGCGCGTCGAGCTCGGCCTTGTCCATGCAGATGCACAATGCGGCGGCGAAAATATGGTTCGATCACGGCGAATCGCACGGGCCGGATCCCGCTAGATCAGCCCCATCGCCCGCATGCTGCTATGGCCCTGGCTGCCGACGATGACGTGATCGTGGACCGCGATCCGCAAATGCTTCACCGCTTCGACGATGTCGCGGGTGAGGCGGATGTCCTGCTGGCTGGGCTGCGGATCGCCGCTCGGATGGTTGTGGACCAGGATGAGGGCGGTGGCCTGGCATTCGAGCGCGCGGCGGACGACCTCGCGGACGTGGACCGCGGCTTCGTCGACCGCGCCTTCGGACAGCAGTTCGTCGTGGATCAGCCGGTTCTTGCTGTTGAGATAGAGCACGCGCACCCGCTCCACCCCGCGATGGGCCATGTCGGCGTGGAGATAGTCGATCAGCGCCTGCCAGCTCCCGAGCACCGGCTGCTCGCGCACGCGGGAGGCAAGCAGGCGCACCGCCGAGGCCTCGGCGATCTTCAGCGCGGCGACGCTGGCTTCGGACAGGCCGCCGACCCGGGCGATCGCCCTGGGCTCGGCGGTGACGAGCGCGCCATAGCTGCCGAATTCCTTCAGCAGCCGCTTGGCGATCGGCTTGGTGTCCCGCCGCGGTATCGCGAGGGCGAGGAGATATTCGACCAGCTCGTGATCCTGGAGCGCGTCCGGCCCGCCGTCGAGCAGCCGCTTGCGCAGCCGCTCCCGATGGCCGATGCCGTCATGCTCCTCCCCCGCCATAAGGTTGGATTAAGCTTCGACATGGCCTTAGGCAAACGCAAGTCCGCATCATGGTGACGGAGCCGGAACGGAAGCGCGGGACAGGAGGTTAAGAGGTCATGGTGTTCGTTCGTTCGTCCGCCGCGCCGGCGTTTCGCGGCTAGGCGGCCCTCTTGGATCCAGACGACCAGCTGGTGATGCGGCGCCCGCGCCGGCGGACGCTTGCTTTGCTCGCGCTGCTGGTCCTGTTCCTCGCGGTGGCCCTGATCGCCTGGATCCAGCGGCGGGCGATCGCGACCGATATCATCGACAGCGAGCTGGAGCGACGCGGCGTGCGCGGCAGCTACGAGATCGCGGCGATCGGCCCGATGACCGAGCGGCTGGAGAATGTCGTGATCGGCGATCCGGAGCGGCCGGACCTGGTGGCGCGCTGGGTGGAGATCGAGCTGTCCTACGGCCTGCGCGCGCCCAGGGTGGGCAGGATCACCGCACGCGGCGTGCGCCTGCGCGGCCGGCTCGTCGACGGCAAGCTCTCGCTCGGCGAGGTCGACAAATTGCTGCCGCCGCCGACCGGCGCGCCGTTCCGGCTACCCGACCTCGACGTGGACCTCGCAGACGCGTCGATGGCGCTTGCAACGCCGGCCGGCAACCTCGGCCTCGCAGTCGAGGGGCGCGGCAATCTGGCCGACGGCTTCGAAGGACGGCTCGCCGCCGCCGGGCGCGGGCTGGCCCTCGGCGACTGCAGCCTCGCCGCGCCGCGCGCCCTGGTCGGCATTTCGATCGCCAATACGCGGCCCCGGATCGACGGGCCGGCGCAGGGAGGCGAACTCGCCTGCGGACAGGAGCTGGCGCTCCGGCGGCCGGTGCTGGACCTCGAACTGCTGCTTACCGAGGGCCTCGACGGCTGGCTGGGCCGCTCGCGAGTCGAGGCGGCGCAGGTACGGGCGGCAGGCGGCGGCACCGGGCCGGTGCGCGGACGGATTTCGTTCTCCGGGGATGCCGAGCGGACCCGCGGCCGGATCGCGCTGGCGGGCGCGGATGCGCGGTCGGGCGACGTCGCCGCGGCGCGCCTGATCCTGGATGCCGCCTATGACGTGCAGCCGCGCGCGGGCGGCTACCGGATCGCCGGCACCGCCGCCGCACAGGGCCTCACGTCGGGCCGCGGGGCGCTGCGGCCGGCGACTGATGCGCTCCGTTCGCTCGGCGGGACGCCGATCGCGCCGATCGGAGCGGCGCTGGCCGATGCCGTCGAGCGGGCGGGACGGGCGCTCGACCTGCGCGGACAGTTCGCACTGGCGAGCGCGGCAGGCGGCGGCGGCCTGCAGATCGAGCGGCTGACGGCGACCAGCGGCAGCGGGGCGCGTCTTTCCCTCTCCGACGGCCGGGGCGTTGCGATCGACCTGGGCAGCGGCGCGGCCACGGTCGACGGGCGGATCAGCCTGGCGGGCGGCGGTTTCCCCGAGATGCGGGGGGCGCTGCGGCAGGCGGGATTCGGAGCCCCGGTCGAAGGGACGGTGGAGATCGCGCCGATCCAGGCCGGGGGAGCGCGGCTGGCGCTGCGCGAGATCCGCTTCGCCGCCGCGGGCGACGGGACCACCCGGGTCGATACCGTCGCGGCGGTCGACGGGCCGCTGGACGGCGGCCATGTCGCCGGCCTGCTGGTGCCGATCGAGGGCCGGTTCGGTCGCGGCGGCCTGAGGTTCGGCGAGCGATGCACGCCGGCATCCTTCCGGTCGCTGCGCTACGGCACGCTGGAGCTCGGCGCGACGCGGCTGTCGCTCTGCCCGTTCGAGCGGGCGCTGCTGTGGCGGCAGGCCGGCGGCAGCCTGCGCGGCGGCGCCGACGTCGCCGGGCTGCGGCTGGCGGGTCGGCTGGGCTCCTCGCCGATCCGGCTCGAGTCGGCGGGCTTCCGCTTCACCGTGGCGGAGCCGGGATTCTCCGGCCGCGGCGTCGCGATCCGGCTCGGTTCCCCCGGCTATGTCAACCGGCTCGACCTCGCGAGCCTGAGCGGGCGGTTCACCCGGCGCGGAATCGAGGGGCGGTTCGCCGGCGGCGCCGGGCAGATCGCCAACGTGCCGCTGCTGCTGTCGGAGGCGCAGGGGCGCTGGCAGGTGATCGGCGGCGAGGCGGCGGTCGACGGCGCCATGCGGGTGGCGGACGATGCGGAGCTTCCGCGCTTCCACCCGCTCGAGACCCGCGATTTCCGGCTGACTCTGGCCGACAACCGGATCGACGCGGACGGCTGGCTGACCGATCCCGAGACCGGCACCCAGGTCCTCCACGCCGACATCGGCCATGCGCTCGACAGCGGGCGCGGCCGGGCGGTGCTCGACGTGCCCGGCATCCGCTTCGACCCGAGCTATCAGCCCGAGGAGCTGACCCGGCTGACCACCGGCGTCGTCGCGCTGGTCGACGGCGAGCTGAAGGGAAGGGGCGAGATCGCCTGGAGCCCCGAAGGCACGACCAGCAGCGGCACCTTCTCGACCGAGAAGATGAACCTGGCCGCCGCCTTCGGCCCGGTACAGGGGCTCAGCACGACGGTCCATTTCTCCGACCTGCTCGGCCTCGAGACTCCGCCGGGCCAGCGTGCCGAGGTGGACCTGATCCAGGCCGGCATCGATGCCTATGACGGCACGATCCGCTACCAGCTGCTGCCGGACCTCAGGGTGCGGGTCGAATCCGGATACTGGCCGTTCGCCGGCGGCGAGCTGTTCCTCGACGAGACGGTGCTCGACTTCAGCCAGCCGAGCGCAAAGCAGCTGACCTTCCGGGTGGTGGGGATGGATGCCGCGGCGTTCGTCCAGGAAATGGAGTTCAGCAACATCGCCGCCACCGGGACCTTCGACGGAACGGTGCCGATGGTCTTCGACCAGAGGGGCGGCCGGATCGTCAGGGGCCACCTGCTGGCGCGCGAGGGCGGTGGCGTCGTCTCCTATGTCGGTGAGCTGACCGACAGGCAGCTCGGCGCCTACGGCAAGCTCGCCTTCGATGCGCTCAAGTCCCTGCGCTACAGCAAGCTCAGCATCGTGCTCGACGGATCGCTGGAGGGCGAGTTCATCGCCGAGGTGGAGCTGGACGGCATCGCCCGCAACGCCCCGGCGCCCAGCGGGCTCGCCGGCTATGCGATCAACCAGCTTGCCAAGATCCCGTTCGAGTTCAACATCACCGCCCGCGGACCCTTCCGCTCGATCATCAGCATGATGCGGTCGTTCGAAGATCCCACCGCGCTCATCCAGTCGGCGCTGCCGGCGGAGCTGAGGGACCGGCCGACCACCTCTACCACCGTTCAGCCCCAGGAAAGCGAGATAGTGCGATGAAAGCCGCGATATTGACGAACATGGGTCCTGATGCGAGGCTTCGGCCGATGATCAGCCGGCCTCTTGCCGCGGCGATAGTGCCGGCGCTGCTGGCCGGCTGCGTCCAGGTGAGTGCGCCGGAGAAGCCGATCGAGATCAACCTGAACATCAATATCAGACAGGAGGTGATCGTGCGCCTGCAGGAAGACGTGCGCGATCTCATCCAGGAAAATCCAGGAGTATTCTGATATGAGCCGCAAGATGAAGCTGATGATCGCCGCCGGGATCGCGGTCGCCACCGTCGTCGGCGGGAACGGAGCCGCGTTCGCGATGCTCCAGGCGCCGACCGCGGAGTCGCTGCGCGCCACCGGCGAGGTCGGCGAGGACGCCAGCGGCTATATGGCCCTGGTCGGTTCCGGTTCGGCGGAGCTGCGGCGACAGGTGGACGCCGTCAACATCCAGCGGCGCGCAAAATATACCGAGCTCGCCTCCGCCCGCGGCGTGAAGATCGAGGAAGTGGCCGCGGCCGCCGCCTGCCAGATCATCCGCGGACTGAGGCAGGGGCAATATTATCGCCTGCCGGGCGGGGCCTGGCAGCAGCGCGGCGCCCAGCCGCCGCAGCTTCCGAGTTATTGCGGGTGATGACCCGGTAATCTCCTCCCCCGGTTTTCCGGGGGAGGAGGAACCGCCGAAGGCGGTGGAGGGGCTCCTCCACCATGCTTCGCCTCGTCCTCCTCCCCTGCAAATGCAGGGGAGGATATTGCCGTATCGAACCATGCCCTCCTGCTGTTGACTTGGGGGCGGCCCCTTCCTAAAGGAACCGCGCCTTGGCGGGTTCGTTCGCCGGCATGTCCCACCCCATGGTTTGCGCTGCTTCCCGCGGGGCTGGCCTTTGGGAGAATGACATGACGGAGGAGGAAACCCGGCGAGACCAGAAGCTTCCAGAAGATGCACGGCTAGGATCGCTCGAGGAGCGGTTGCGGCGCGCGCAGGCGGAGGAGGCGGAACGGACGGGACAGGCGCGCAGGGCCGCTGATCGCAACGAGCAGCTCGGGAATCGCGTGCTTTCCTATCTGATCGGAGGTCTCGCGGGCGGAGCGCTGATCGGCTGGGTCCTCGACCGTTTGCTCGGCACCTCCCCATGGCTCCTGATCACGCTTCTGGTCCTCGGGACCATCGGCGGGTTCTGGAATATCATCAAGATTTCCACACGGCGCCCGGACTGACTGCTCGGGCGCTTGAATTATGTGCCCGGGCGTGACCCCGGATCGATGAGGGACGAAAGTGGCGGCCGAAGAGGGCAAGATCGACCCGATGCACCAGTTCGAGGTGCAGACCATTTTCGAAGGGTTCAACCTCGGCGGTCACCAGATCGCCTTCACGAACTCGGCGCTGTGGATGCTGGTGACGCTGGCGGCCCTGTGGCTGTTCATGCTGGGCGGGATGAAGCGCCAGCTGGTGCCCGGACGCTGGCAGGCGATGGTCGAGGGCGTGACCGGTTTCGTATCCTCGATGATGCACACCAACATCGGGCCGGAAGGGCGCAAGTTCACGCCCTATGTTTTCTCCCTCTTCATGTTCATCCTGTTCGCCAACATCCTGGGCATGCTGCCGCTGGGAATCGTCGGCCTGCATCCCTTCACGGTGACCAGCCACATCACCATCACCGGCGTGCTCGCGATCGTCTCCTTCTCGATCGTGCTGCTGGTCGGCTTCTGGAAGCACGGCTTCCACTTCTTCTCGCTGTTCGTGCCGCACGGCGCCCCCTGGTGGATGCTGCCGATCCTGGTTCCGGTCGAGTTCGTCTCGTTCATGGTGCGCCCGTTCAGCCTCGGCCTGCGACTGTTCGTCGCGATGACCGCCGGCCACATCCTGCTCAAGGTGCTCGGCGGCTTCGTGATCAACGGCCTCAATGCCGACGCCGCCTGGGTGGCGCCGGTCGTCAGCCTGCCGTCCTTCCTGCTGATGGTCGGCATCAGCGCGCTGGAGCTGCTGGTCGCGGTGATCCAGGCCTATGTGTTCGCGCTGCTGACCTCGCTCTATCTCAACGACGCGGTCAATCTTCACTGAGTTCGTCAAAGCAGTTCCAACGTTTCAAGAAAGGAAGTTTCAAAATGGACGCAGAAGCAGCAAAGCTGTTGGGTGCCGGTCTCGCGGCGATCGGCGTCGGCATGGCCGCGCTCGGCGTGGGCAATGTCTTCGGCTCGTTCCTGGAGAGCGCGCTGCGCAATCCGGCTGCGGCCGACGGCCAGCAGGGCCGCCTGTTCATCGGCTTCGCGGCCGCCGAGCTTCTCGGCCTGCTCGCGTTCGTCGTCGCGATGATCCTGCTGTTCGTCGCCTGAACCCCGGCTTTCCACCGGCCGGGTTCGCCCGGCCGGCGGAGATGATGGACGCACCATGCCCCAGATAGCCCAGATTTCGGAAATCTTCGCGTCGCAGCTGTTCTGGCTGGTCGTGAGCTTCGGCCTCATCTACCTGGTGATCGGCCTCGGCATGCTGCCGAAGATCGAAGCCACGGTCGAGCAGCGGGACCGGAAGATTGCCGACGACCTCGCTGCGGCCGAGCGCGCCCGCCGCGATGCCGACGAGATGGAACAGGGCCATCGTAGCCGCATGGAAGCGAGCCGCGCCGAGGCCCTGAAGGTCGTGCAGGGCGCCAAGGAAGCCTCGGCACGCGAGAATGAAGCGAAGATCAAGGCGGCCGACGCCGAGATCAATGCGAAGGTCGAGGCCGCCGAGGCGCGGATCCGCGCGAGTGCCGAAGCGGCGCTTGCGGAAGTCGAGGCGGTCGCGGCCGAGGCCGCCCGGGACATGGTGGCAAAGCTCTCCGGAGCCAGCGTGAGCCCCGACCAGGCGGCACAGGCTGTGAAGCAGGCGATGATCCATGGCTGATCAAGTGAGCACGGCCGTCGAGGCCAATCTGGAGACCCAGTCCACGGCAGGCGAGCATGGCGCCGTCCCCCACGGGGGCGAACATGCGGTGGCATCCACTGCCGCCGACGGCGGGCATGGCGCGGTGCCGCATGCCGATCCGCAGGCGCTCGGTCTGGACGCGACCGCCTGGGTCGCGCTGGCAATGCTGGTCGTCATCGCCATCATGCTGTGGAAGAAGGTTCCGGCGGCGGTCGGCAAGGCGCTGGACCGCAAGATCGAGACCATCCGCAACCAGCTCGACGAGGCGAGCCGGCTGCGCGCCGAGGCCGAGGCGCTCAAGGCCGAATATGGCGCGCGGCTGTCGGCAGCCGGAGCCGAGGCCGAGGCGCTGCTGAAGCAGGCCCGGCACGAGGCCGACCTGGTGGTCGAGCAGGCCAAGGCGGACGCCGAGGCGCTGGTCGAACGGCGCCAGCGCATGGCCGAGGACAAGATCGCCGCCGCCGAGCGCGCCGCGGTCGCCGAAGTCCGCGCCCGCGCGGCCAATGCGGCCGCCGCCGCCGCCGCCGCGCTGATTGCCGAGAAGCATGACGCCAAGGCCGACAAGGGCCTGGTCGACCAGACCATCGCGGCGCTCGGCAGGCCGCACTGATCCGGGCCGCCGCCCGGCGTCCCCGCCTTCGTTCCCGTTTCCGCGAGGCCGGCCGATGCCGGCCGTTCGCGCTCGGGAACAGCCGGCCAGCGGGCTGGCCGCGCGCGGCACGAAGCACTAAATCAGCCTCGTGACCGACACGCCGCCCGACCGCTTCAGCGAAGAGAAATCCGTCTACACCGTCCGCGGCGCCGACCAGCCTGACCTGGAGGCCGGGGTGAAGGCGATCCGCAACGTCGTGAAGACGCTGCCGCCGCGCCCGGGCGTCTACCGGATGCTCGATGCGCGCGGCGACGTGCTCTATGTCGGCAAGGCGCGGGCGCTGAAGAACCGGGTCACCAGCTACACCCAGGTCTCGCGGCTCACCAAGCGGCTGCAGCGGATGGTCGCCCAGACCCGCAGCATGGCGATTGTCACCACCAATACGGAGGCGGAGGCGCTGCTGCTCGAGGCGCAGCTGATCAAGCGGTTCCGCCCGCCCTACAACGTGCTGCTGCGCGACGACAAAAGCTTCCCCTTCATCCTGCTGCGCGAGGATCACGCCTTCCCCCGTGTCCAGCTTCATCGCGGCGCACGGCGGGCCAAGGGCCAATATTACGGGCCGTTCGCCAGCGCGGGATCGGTGCGCACGACGCTCACCGCGCTGCAGAAACTGTTCCTGCTGCGCAGCTGCACCGACAGCTATTTCGCCAACCGGTCCCGCCCGTGCCTGCTCTACCAGATCCGCCGCTGTTCGGCGCCCTGCGTGGGGCGCATCGACGAGGATGCCTATGGCGAGCTGGTCGGCGACGCCAAGGACTTCCTTGCCGGCCGCTCGACCAAGGTGCAGGCCAAGCTCGGCGCGCAGATGAACGAGGCGGCCGAAGCGATGGATTACGAGCTGGCCGCGGTCTATCGCGACCGGCTGCGGGCGCTGACCTTCATCCAGGGGAGCCAGGCGATCCACGCCGAGGGCCTGGGCGATGCCGACATCTTCGCCCTTGCTGCCAAGGGCGGCACCCTGTGCATCCAGGCCTTCTTCATCCGCGGCGGCCAGAACTGGGGCCATCGCAGCTTCTTCCCCGCCCATACCCAGGACGTGCCGGAGGAAGAGGTGCTGGCGAGCTTCCTGACCCAGTTCTACGAGGAGGTGCCGCCGGCGCGGCTAATCCTGGCCGACCGCCAGCCGGCGGAGGCCGAGCTGCTCGCCGAAGCCTTTTCGGAGCGCGCCGAACGGCGGGTGACGATCAAGGTGCCGCAGCGCGGCGACCAGGCGCGGCTGATCCGCCAGGCCAAGCGCAATGCGGAGGAGGAGCTGGACCGCCGGCTGGCCGAGACCAGCACCCAGAACCAGAATCTGCGGGCGCTCGCCGACCTGTTCCAGCTCGAAGGCCCGCCGCAGCGGATCGAGGTCTATGACAACAGCCATGTGATGGGCACCAATGCGGTCGGCGCGATGATCGTCGCCGGGCCCGAAGGCTTCCGCAAGAACGCCTATCGCAAGTTCAACATCAAGCGGCCGGAGACGGTGCCCGGCGACGATTTCGCGATGATGCGCGAGGTGCTGTCGCGCCGCTTCGCCCGGCTGGAGAAGGAGGATCCCGACCGTAGCCGCGGCGAATGGCCCGACCTGCTGCTGATCGACGGCGGCAAGGGGCAGGTAGGCGCGGTCTGCGAGGTGCTGGAGGATGCCGGCGTGCACGACGTGCCGGTGGTCGGCATCTCCAAGGGGCCCGACCGCAACGCCGGCCGGGAGGTGTTCCACCTGCCGGGCGGGCGCGAAGTGACGCTGCCGCCGAACAGCCCGCTGCTCTTCTACCTGCAGCGGCTGCGCGACGAGGCGCACCGCTTCGCGATCGGCGCCCACCGGCAGAAGCGGGCGAAGAGCATGGCGGCGAGTCCGCTCGACGAGGTCCCCGGGATCGGCCCCAGCCGCAAGCGCGCGCTGCTGATGCATTTCGGCACCGCCCGCGCCGTCAAGGGCGCCGCGCTCGAGGATCTGGAGAAGGCGCCGGGAATCTCGAAGGCGATGGCGCGCAGCATCTACGATTATTTCCATCCGCGGGGATGACGGGGCCGGCACCACGAGCGGCGGAGGGCCGGGGGACGCCGGAGAGGCGGCGGCGATGAGGCTGGAGACCGAGGCGATCGTCACCGCGGTGCGGGCCCATGGCGAGCATGGCGCCATCGTCCGGGCGCTGACCCCGGGGCACGGGATCCGGGCCGGCTATGTCCGCGGCGGGCGTTCCCGCCGCCTGCGGCCGGTGCTGGTGCCGGGCAATGTCGTCCAGGCCGAATATCGCGCCCGCACCGAGGAGCAGCTGCCCCAGCTCGCCGTCGAGCTGGTGCACAGCCGGGCGCCGCTGCTGGGCGAGCCGATCCCGGCGACGGCGATCGACTGGTGCTGCGCGCTCACCGCGGCCGCCCTGCCGGAGGGGCAGGCCCATCCGCGGCTCTACGAGGCGCTTTCCGGCCTGCTCGCGGCGATCGAGGCCGCGCCGGGCGCCTGGGGATGGGGCCCCGCGATGGTGCGCTACGAGCTGCTGGTGCTGAGCGAGCTCGGCTTCGGGCTGGACCTCGGCGCCTGCGCCGCCACCGGATCCCGCGAGGAGCTGGCCTTCGTCAGCCCGAAAAGCGGCCGGGCAGTGAGCGCCGGGGCCGCGGGCGCCTATCGCGACAGGCTGCTGCCGCTGCCCGCCTTCCTGATCGCAGGCGGCGAGGCCGGCTGGGATGACATTCTTAACGGCTTTCGCATTACGGGACACTTCCTGGCCCGTGATGTGTTGATCCAGCGTCAGGCGGACATATTGCCTGCCCGCGAGCGCCTGCTGGACCGGCTGGCGCGGATGAGACGTTGACGGCGCGGGCGCGAAAGTGGAGGATCGCAGAGTGAGAACCCTATCTTCCAACGTCAAAGCTCTGTTCCCCCACAGCGCCACGACCAACGGTGTCACCGTCCGGGTGGCGGTCAGCTTCCTTCCCGAGCAGTCGGAGCCCGGAAAGGGCCGCTGGTTCTGGGCCTATCATGTTCGCGTCGAGAATGAGGGCGAGCAGGCCGTGCAGCTCATCAGTCGCGAATGGTCGATCGTCGACGGCCGCGGCGCGCATCACGAAGTGCATGGCGAGGGCGTGGTCGGCGAGCAGCCGGTGATCGAGCCCGGCGCCGCCTTCGACTATGTTTCCGGCTGTCCGCTCAACACGCCGACCGGCCATATGGAAGGCAAATATCTCATGATCGCCGAGGACGGGACCAGCTTCGCGGCGGTGATCCCGCGCTTCCCGCTGATCGCGCCGGCAGTGGCGGGGTAGGCGAGCCCGTCGGCTGCCCGCCGGCCACCGCCGAACCTGCGCATCGGCCATTCCGTTCCCGAAGCAGGACATGCCGGAGGGGCAGGGGAGCTAGCCTCCGTAGCGTTCGGTCTTGATCGAGGCGCCCGCCAATCCTGCTGCGAGCGCGCCATCGGTCGCGACATTGGCGAAGCCGTTCGACCCGCAGACGAAGACATGCGCCGGCCTGCCGGAAAGCCTGGCAACCACCGCCGCGACCATCGCGCCGTCGATGCGCCGCGCAAAGTCCGAGGCGCGCTCCGGCGCCTCGCGGGTGATCGCCAGGGCCAGATGGAAGTGCGGGTCGGCCGCCTCGGTCGACAAGAGCTCGTCGGCGAACAGCACTTCGTCGCGTGTCCGGGAGGACAGGAGGAGCGCCGTCGGAACGGTCTGCGCGCGGGCGCGCCTCTGCCGGATCATCGCCATCAGCGGCGCCACGCCGGAGCCCGCGCCGATCAAGAGGATCGGGGCAATGGCGGGGTCCGGCCAGAGGAAATGGCCGCCCAGCGGGCCGCGCAGTTCGATCTCGTCGCCTTCGACGGCAATGTCGTGGAAGAAGGGGGAGACTTCGCCGTCCGCCAGGCGCTCGATCGCCAGCTCGATGATGCCGGACGGGTCCGGGGCCGAGGCGATCGAATAGCTGCGCATCGCCACATAGCCGTCCGGAGCGGTCAGCCGCACGTCGACGTGCTGGCCGGCGACATGGACGAAGGGCTCGGCGAGGCGCAGGAAATAGCTCTTGATGGTCGGCGTCTGCCGGACGATCCCGGCGATGGTGCATGTCTGCCAGGTCCTCGGCGGCGCGCCACCTTCAGTCATTGGTGTATCGCTGCTCGCGCCAAGGGTCGCCGCGGATATGATAGCCGCGCAACTCCCAGAAGCCCGCTTCATCGCGTTCCGTGAACTGAAGCCCGTTCACCCATTTGGCGGATTTCCAAAAATAGAGGTGCGGGACGAGAAGGCGTGCCGGCCCGCCGTGGTCGCGCGGCAGCGGCCGTCCCTCATATTTCAGCGCGACCATGGCCTTTCCCGAGGCGAGGTCCGCCAGGGGGACATTGGTCGAATAGCCGTCATAGCAATGGGCGAGCATGAATTCGGTCGGGCGATCGAGGCCGGCGTCGGCAAGCAGGTCGTCCACGGTCACGCCTTCCCATCTTGTGTCGAGCTTCGACCAGGCCGTGACGCAGTGGATGTCCTTCGTCATGCTGGTCATGGGGAGGGCGTTGAATTCGGCCCAGTTCCACACCTTCACCGGCCTCGGCCCGACCTTGAGGGTGAACTTCCAGTCCTCCGGCTCGACTCGGGGAGTGGGCCCGGCCGTCAGCACGGGGAAATGATCGACCAGATGCTGACCGGGCGGGATGCGTCCCGACTGGTCCCCTCCCGATCCCCGGCCGGTGAACCCTCTGGTGACCATGGCGCGCTCCCTGCCGGGCCGCGGGGGCCGGCCGATCCTGCTCAGTCGATTCCGCCTGGACCCTGATCGTTTCACGCCGACCAGGAACGCAGAGCAGAGTCCGGTATTCCGGGTTCCCGGTCAATCCCCCGGGACTCACCCTAGGACAGCAGGTCGGGCACCAGCAGCAGGCCCGGGAGGCTCATCGCCAGGCCGAGGATGACGTCGAGGGTGCGCACCGTCCGCAACCGGCCGCCGCGGCGATGGTTGCGCAGGTCCCAGACGGTGATCGCCAGGATCGACAGGCCGCAGAAGGCGGTGACCGCCAGCGCCGCCGCATAGGGCAGGCGCAGCGGCTCCTGGAAGGCGGCGAACAGCGGCCACAGGACGAGGCTGACGAGCCCGGCGGCGATGCCGACGCCGGTTGCCCTGGCGATGGTCCAGGCGCCGAGGAGCGGCAGCCGGCGCCGCTCAGGCGTCGATTTCTTCCTCGTCGATATCCGCCGCATGATTCTGGATGAAAGCGAAGCGATGCTCCGGGTTGCGGCCCATCAGCTGGTCGACGAGATCGCGCACCGCCGCCCGCTCCTCATATTCCTGCGGAAGCGTGATCCGGATCAGCGAACGGGTCCTGGGGTCCATGGTGGTTTCGCGGAGCTGCTGCGGGTTCATCTCGCCGAGGCCCTTGAACCGCGCCAGCTCCACCTTCCTGCCCTTGAACTGGGTCGCCTCCAGCTCGGCACGATGGGCATCGTCGCGGGCATAAGCGACGGTCCCGCCGGACGAGAGGCGGTAGAGCGGAGGCTGGGCGAGGTAGAGCGCGCCCTTGCGGACGAGGTCCGGCATCTCCTGGAAGAAGAAGGTCATCAGCAGGGTCGCGATATGGGCGCCGTCGACGTCGGCGTCGGTCATGATCACGACCCGTTCGTAGCGGAGCTGATCCGGCCGGCACTGCTCGCGGGTGCCGCAGCCGAGCGCCTGGATGAGATCGGCGATCTCCTGGTTGGCGCGGATCTTGTCCGCGGTGGCCGAGGCGACGTTCAGGATCTTGCCGCGGATCGGCAGGATCGCCTGGGTCTTGCGGTCGCGCGCCTGCTTGGCGGAGCCGCCGGCGGAATCGCCTTCCACGATGAACAGTTCGGTTCCGGCGGGATCGTCATTGGCGCAGTCGGTCAGCTTGCCCGGCAGGCGCAGCTTGCGGGCGCTGGTGGCGTTCTTGCGCTTGACCTCGCGCTCGGCGCGGCGCTTCAGCCGCTCGTCCATCCGGTCGAGCACGAAGCCGAGCAGGGCGCGGCCGCGGTCCATATGGTCGGCGAGATAATGGTCGAAATGGTCGCGAATGGCGGCCTCGACCAGCCGGGCGGCGTCGGGGCTGGTGAGCCGGTCCTTGGTCTGGCTCTGGAACTGGGGATCGCGGATGAACACCGACAGCATGATCTCGGCGCCCGAGACGATGTCGTCGGCCTGGATGTCCTTGGCGCGCTTCTGGCCGACCAGCTCGCCGAAGGCGCGGATGCCGCGGGTCAGGGCGGCGCGAATGCCCTGTTCGTGAGTGCCGCCGTCCGGAGTGGGAATGGTGTTGCAGTAATAAGAGGACCCGCCCTCGCTCCACAGAGGCCAGGCGACCGCCCATTCGACCAGCCCCTGGTCGTTGGGGAATTCCTGGCGGCCCTTGAAGAATTCGGCGGTGGCGCATTCGCGCTCGCCGATCTGCTCGCGCAGATGGTCGGCGAGGCCGCCGGGAAACTGGAAGACGGCTTCGGCCGGCGTCTGGTCGTCGATCAGCGACGGATCGCAGCGCCAGCGTATCTCCACCCCGGCGAACAGATAGGCCTTGGAGCGGGCGAGCCGGTAGAGACGCGCCGGGCTGAAATGGGCCTTTTCGCCGAAGATCTCCGGATCCGGCGTGAAGGTGATGCTGGTGCCGCGGCGGTTGGGGGCGGCGCCGAGCTTGACGAGATCCGAGGTCGGGACGCCGCGCGAGAAGGTCTGGCGATAGAGTTCGCGATTGCGCGCGACCTCCACCACCGTCTCGGTCGACAGAGCGTTGACGACGCTGACGCCGACGCCGTGCAGGCCGCCGGAGGTCGCATAGGCCTTGTCGGAGAACTTGCCGCCCGAATGCAGCATGGTGAGGATGATCTCGAGCGCCGAGCGGCCCGGATATTTGGGATGCTCGTCGATCGGGATGCCGCGGCCGTTGTCGGTGATCGTCAGCCGGTTGCCGGGTTCGAGCGTGACCTCGATGCGGCTGGCGAATCCGGCGACCGCCTCGTCCATGCTGTTGTCGAGCACTTCCGCGGCGAGATGGTGCAGCGCCCGCTCGTCGGTGCCGCCGATATACATGCCCGGGCGCCGGCGCACGGGCTCGAGACCCTCCAGCACCTCGATCGAATGGGCATCATAGTCCTGGGACGGAGCGGCGTTGGACCCGAACAAATCTGACATGGAACAGCTATAGCGCGATCGGGAGTCCTGCCAAGGGCCGCGCCCCGAGGGAAAGCGGCGATCCCCCGCCTTAACGCTTTTTTACGACATTCCCTGCAAAGACGACTCAGCGGGGGTCAGATATGCTTGGGGATCTCATTCGCAGGAAGATGGGCCGCAGGGAGCCTGTCGCCGACGAAATCGCGCTCGACGCCGCCGTCTTCTCGTTGACCACCGACGTTCCGAGGCCCACCGACAGCCGCGCGGACGAGCGCCTGCTCGCCCTGCTGCCGGTCGCAAGGCTGATCGCCGACGAGTGGCAGGACCTGTGCCGGATCCGGAACATTTCCGCCGGCGGGCTGATGGCCGAAACCACCGCGCCGCACGACGCCGGCGTTCCGGTGCTCGTCGAGCTCAATTCCAACCAGCGGATTCCCGGCTCCATCGTGTGGACCCGCGAGATGACGCTGGGGATCAAGTTCGACCAGAATGTCGACCTGCGAGAGGTGCTTGCGAACCGCCGCCCGCGCATCGGCTTCCGTCCGCGGCCGGCCCGCCTCGACATACGCTGCGGCGCCACCGTGCAGATCGCCGGCCTCTATCACAATACCGAGGTGCGCGACATTTCGCTGGGCGGGATCAAGGTGATCCTCGGCGACAAGGACTGCCTCGGCAAGGAAGCGGTGATCACCATCGAGAGCCTGCGCCCGATCAAGGGCACGGTCCAATGGTATCGCGACGGATTCGCCGGGATATTGTTCCACCGCCCGCTGTCCTTCGACGAGTTGGCCGAATGGCTGGGCAAGCGCATCGAGGTTGCCAGCCTCAAGGCCTCGACCGCGCCGGTCAAGCGGGTTCAGACGCTGCGCCGGACGCTCTGAAGTTCCTGACCTCGATCCTGTCGAAGCCTTCCCTCTCCTGCTCCTGCCATGAGGGAGCCCTCTCCACCGCCGTTCCGGCAGTCCCGGTTCAGCCGTCGCCCGCGGCGCGTTCGGCGTCCGGGGCGGGGTGCACCTTGTCGAGATAGGCGCAGGCGAGCTCGTAATGGGCCCGCACGACATTGCCGTGGGTCGCCTTCGCGGCGAGCTCGATCTCCATTTCCGCGCGGCGTTCGAAATATTCCCTGTCGTCCTGGGACATTGTTCCCGGTTGGTCCTCTGGTTGTGAAAATGCGCCGTCAGAACGTGCGGAGCCGTGGGGTGTTCCCGGGGATTTACGGGTTTTGATTCAAGGGGTTGTGGGGAGTCTTGAGGACCCCTCCACCACCCTTCGGGTGGGTCCGCTCCCCCGGAACCCCGGGGGAGGACATGATCGGACGAACGTTCGGGCCGAGCTTGTCGAAACCCCTCCCTTCCTTCCGTCAGCGGACGCGGGGGCCGCCGAAGGGGAGGGGGGGCGGGGGACGGCGGTCGCGGCGGGGCATCTGGGCCTGATAGGCGACGCCGCAATGCTCGACGCAATAAGGGAAACCCGGGTTGGAGGGCTTGCCGCAGAAGTGGAAGTCAGGCTCGCCGGGATGGCCGATCGGCCATTTGCAGATCTTCTCGTTAAGATCGAGCAGGCTGGTCTTGTCGGCGACCTCGGCGCTCGGCTTGGCCGGCACCAGGCGGCGCGGCGGCGCCGGCGGGATCGGGGACTGCTGGTCGCCCGGACCCTGACGCAGGAAGCCGCCCGGGCCGATGGACCGGATCTGCGGCTGCGGGGGCGGCGGGGGCGCCGCGGTAGCGGGCTGGGCCGGAGCGGCGGCCGGCTGCGGTTCCGGACGATGCGGCGCAGCGGCGGGACGCGCGGCGGCGGGGGGCGCCTGCTCGGCCGGGGACGGGGCGGGCTTGCTGCGCGCCTTCGGAGCAGGTTCGTTCGGCTTTACCGGGGAGGGACGGGCCTGGAGCCCGAGCCGGTGCGCCTTGCCGATCACGGCGTTGCGGCTCACGCCGCCGAGCTCGTCCGCGATCTGGCTCGCGGTCATGCCCTTGCTCCACAGTTCCTTCAGCCGGTCGATGCGCTCATCGGTCCACGACATCTGCATTCCTCTAGCGGTCTGGCGGCTTGCGGTGCCGTGCGTCTCGCTCTAGCGACGCAGCATGACCGATCAGCCTTCGTATCGGGTTCGGACCGACCCTGGTGTTCCCGTGTTCACGGGCGTCAACTGGGGCGGCCTCAAGACCCTCTATGTGAAGGAGGTGCGCCGTTTCTTCAAGGTCCAGTTGCAGACAATCTGGGCTCCGGCGCTCACGACCATGCTGTTCCTGATCATCTTCACGGTCGCGCTGGGCGGCCGGGGGCGGACGGTGCTCGGCGTCCCCTTCGCCGATTTCATCGCGCCCGGGCTGATCATGATGGGCATGCTCCAGAACGCCTTCGCCAACTCCAGTTTCTCGCTGCTGGCGGGCAAGCTGCAGGGCACGATCGTCGATTTCCTGATGCCGCCGCTGTCTGTCGGGGAACTGATCGCCGGCATCATCGGCGCGGCGGTGACGCGCGCGGTGCTGGTCGGCCTCGCCCTGTGGTTCTTCATGCTGCTGTGGCCGGGCGTCCATGTCACCCCCAGCCACCCGCTCGCGATGATCTGGTTCGGCCTGATGGGCAGCCTGATGCTGAGCTTCTTCGGGCTCATGACCTCGATCTGGGCCGAGAAGTTCGACCATGCCGCCGCAGTGACCAATTTCGTGGTGGCGCCGCTCTCCCTGCTATCGGGCACCTTCTATTCGATCGACAGCCTCGCCCCGGCCTTCCGGGCGGTGAGCCATTTCAACCCCTTCTTCTACGTGATCTCGGGGTTCCGCTACGGTTTCCTGCGCGAGGCGGACTCGCCGGTGGCGTTCGGCGCCGTGCTGCTGCTCGGCGTCAACATCCTCCTGTGGGCGATCTGCTACGTCTGGCTGCGGCGCGGCTGGAAGCTGAAGAGCTGACTGTCGGCGTCGGGCCGCTTGTCCGGAGGCATCACTTCGACCTGCGCGGCCGTCCTTGCCGGTACGCCTCTCCGGGCGATCACGACCGTTGCGGATAATGAGCACGGACCCTAATAGGCAGGCGAGGGCGACCCTGGGTCGCCCTCTTTTCTTGGACGAGCCTTCGGGGAATCACGATGACCATCACGCCGCTCATGCCTGTCTATCCGCGCTCGCCGGTGCGGCCGGTGCGAGGCGAGGGCGTGTATCTCTATGGCGAACAGGGCGAGAAATATCTGGACTTCGCGAGCGGCATCGCGGTCAACGCGCTCGGCCACGGCCATCCGCACCTGGTCAAGGCGATCCAGGAGCAGGCGGCGACGCTGATGCACGTGTCGAACCTGTACGGCAGCCCGCAGGGTGAAGCCTTCGCCCAGCGGCTGATCGACCACAGCTTCGCCGATACCGTCTTCTTCACCAATTCCGGCGCCGAGGCGGTGGAATGCGCGATCAAGACGGCGCGCCGCTACCATCATGCCAAGGGCAATCCGCAGCGGAACGTGCTGATCACCTTCAGCGGCGCCTTCCACGGCCGCACCCTGGGCACGATCAGCGCCACCGACCAGGCCAAGCTGCGGGACGGATTCGATCCGCTGCTGCAGGGCTTCCGGGTGGTGGAGTTCAGCAACCTGGATGCGGTCAAGGCGGCGATGGCCGACGACGTCGCCGGATTCCTGGTCGAACCGATCCAGGGCGAGGGCGGCATCAAGCCGGCGACCCACGAGTTCATGCAGGGACTGCGCGCGCTGGCCGACGAGCACGACCTGATGCTGGTGCTCGACGAGGTGCAGACCGGATACGGGCGCACCGGGCGGATGTTCGCCTATGAATATTACGGCATCGAGCCGGACATCATGGCGATCGCCAAGGGCATCGGCGGCGGCTTTCCGCTGGGCGCCTGCCTCGCCACCGAAAATGCGGCGCAGGGCATGGTGATCGGCACCCATGGTTCGACCTATGGCGGCAATCCGCTCGCCATGGCCGCCGGCGAGGCGGTGCTCGACATCGTCGGCGAGGAAGCGTTCCTCGAGCATGTCCGCCAGATGGGCGAGCGGCTGCGCAGCGCGCTCGAGCAGCTGATCCCCAATTACGACCATCTGTTCGATTCGGTGCGGGGCGTCGGGCTGCTGCTGGCGATCAAGATGAAGGTCGACAGCCGTCCCTTCGTCGTCCACTTGCGCGAGCACGGGCTGCTGACGGTGGCGGGCGGAGACAATGTGGTGCGAATCCTGCCTCCGCTGATCATCGACGAGGCGCATATCACCGAATGCATCGAGAAACTGTCGGAAGGCGCGCGGAGCTACGACGCGACCGCGGGAGCCTGATCCGAACGAGGGGCTATTGAAGCGCGGGTCCGCACCCTACATTCGGACCATGGCTTCCAATATTCTTCGCGATGATGCGGCCCTCGCCAACCTGGACGTCGCCGCCGGTTTCATACTTCCCGACCGCGGCGCGCGCGGCCGGGTGGTCCGCCTCGGGCCGCTTCTGGACGAAGTGCTCGCGGCCCACGCCTATCCGGCCCCGATCGCGCGCATTCTCTCCGAGGCGCTGACGCTGACCGCGCTACTCGGCGCGATGCTCAAGGACGCCGGCGGGCAGCTCACCCTGCAGGCGCAGACGGAGAGCGGGATCATCGACCTGCTGGTCTGCGACTATCGCGGCGGCGAATTGCGCGGCTATGTGCGATTCGACGGCGAACGCCTGTCGGAGGTGGCGCAGCTGCCGTCGCTGTTCGCCCTGTTCGGCAAGGGCTATCTGGCGATCACCTTCGACCAGGCGGTCACCGGCGAGCGCTACCAGGGGATCGTCCCGATCGAGGGCAGTTCGCTGGCGGATGCCGCCCAGAGCTTCTTCAGCCAGTCCGAGCAGATTCCCAGCCTGGTCCGGCTGGCGGTGAACGACACCGGCCATATCGCCGGCGGGATCCTGATCCAGCACCTCCCCGAGGGCGAGGAGGGGCGGGACCGGCTGCACACGCGCCTCGACCATCCGGAATGGGAGCATGTCCGCATCCTTGCCGAGACGGTCAAGGCAAACGAGCTGGTCGACCCCCAGCTGTCGATCGAGACCCTGCTGTGGCGCCTGTTCCACGAGGAGGAGGAAGTCCGCATCCTGCAGACGATTCCGCTCGGCAAGGGCTGCCGCTGCGACTTCACCCATGTGCGCGACGTCATCTCACAGTTCGGGCCGGCCGAGCGCCGGGACATGGTGGGCGAGGACGGGTTCATCACCGTGGATTGCGAATTCTGTTCCCGGTCCTTCCCGATCAAGCTGAGCGATCTGGACGGTTGAGCGGCGGTTGCCCGGCAGCTTCGTCGTCGCGTTTGCGACTTTCGTCTACCCGCAGTCGCCCGGTGCGGGCGCGAGGGATAGCGACAGGGCGAGGGGGGCCGTATACGGCCCGGGCCAGGGGGAAAGGGATGGGAAGGACTTGGAGCCTCGGGGCCGTCGTGCCCTTCGCGCTCGCAACCGCAATGATGCAGGGACCGGCCGCCGCAGCGCCTCGCGCCGAGGCGTCCTCGACGCTGGCACGGCTGCAGCCGGGCCTGTGGGAAGTGCGCGAGCTCGGCAAGGCCAATGTGCCGCCGCGATCGATCTGCGTCGCCGACCCGGCACTGCTGATGCAGATCGGGCACGGACAGACGCCCTGTTCGCGAGTCGTCCTCTCCGACACCGCCCGGGGCGTGACCGTCCATTATACCTGCCCCGCCAACGGCTACGGCCGTACTTCGCTGCGGCTCGAGACGCCGCGGCTGGCGACGATCGACACCCAGGGAATCATCGGGCGCAAGCCTTTCGCCTATCGCGCGGAAATCCGGCATATCGGCGCCTGTCCCGCCACGCGAACGGCTCGCCGTTAACTCCACGTTTACCAAAACCTTGCTAAAAGGGGCAGGTGCCGAGTTGGGCACGCTTTCCTCCCTAGCAGGCTTTTCAGCCTAAACTGGGCCGCCCGTCGGGCGGCCCGTTCTTTTGCGGCCCTCCGCTTCATCACGCGCGCTGCCGGCTTGCGCCCGTGCGAGAGAGGGACTAGCGGCCGGGCCGTGGCGCAAGACCGACCCCTGGCGATCGTCCTCCTGTCCGGCGGCCTCGATTCGATGGTCGCGGCCGGCCGCGCGCGTGCGGACGGGTTCCGCCTGCTGGCGCTGACGGTCGACTACAACCAGCGGCACCGGGTGGAGATCGAGGCGGCCCGGCGGATTGCCGCAGCGCTGGGCGCCGAGCGGCACATCATCCTCCCGATCGACCTGCGCGCCTTCGGCGGATCGGCGCTGACCGACGACATGGCGGTGCCCAAGACCGGCGTCGAGCCGGGGATTCCGGTGACCTACGTCCCGGCGCGCAACACCATCTTCCTGTCGCTCGCGCTCGGATGGGCAGAGGCCGCGGGCGCGCGGGACATGTTCATCGGGGTCAATGCGCTCGACTATTCCGGCTATCCCGACTGCCGGCCCGAATTCGTCGCGCAGTTCGAGACGCTTGCCAACGTCGCCACCAAGGCGGGCGTCGAAGGCGACCGCTTCACCGTCCACGCGCCGCTGCTCCATTCGAGCAAGGCCGACATCGCCGCCGAGGCGGCGCGGCTGGGGCTGGACGCGGGCATGAGCTGGTCCTGCTACGATCCGACGCCCGACGGGCGCCATTGCGGCCTGTGCGACAGCTGCCGGCTGCGCTCCAGGGGCTTCGTCGAAGCGGGGCTCGCCGATCCGACCGATTATGCGGAACGGCCATGAGCTATGCGGTCAAGGAGATGTTCCTGACCCTGCAGGGTGAGGGTGTCCGGTCCGGACGCCGCGCCGTCTTCATCCGCATGGCCGGCTGCAACCTGTGGTCGGGCCGCGAGCAGGATCGCGCCGGCGCGGACTGCACCTTCTGCGACACCGATTTCGTCGGCACCGACGGAGCCAATGGCGGCCGCTATCCCGCCGCGGAGCTTGCCGCCGGGGCGGCGGCCCTGTGGGGCGAGGGGGAAGGGCGGCTGACGGTGGTGACCGGAGGCGAGCCGCTGCTGCAGCTCGACACCGCGCTGATCGATGCCCTGCATGCCGAGGGGTTCGAGATTGCGGTCGAGACCAACGGTACCCGGCCGGCGCCGCCGGGCCTCGACTGGATCTGCGTCAGCCCCAAGGCTGGCACGAAGGTGGTCCAGCGCCGCGGCGACGAGCTGAAGCTGGTGTGGCCGCAGCCGGGGATCGACCCCGAGGAGCTGCTGGGCTGGGACTTCGATCATTTCCTGATCCAGCCGATGGACGGGCCGGACCGCGCGGCCGCGACCAGGGCCTGCATCGATCATGTGATGCGCAATCCGCGCTGGCGGCTGAGCCTCCAGACCCACAAGCTGCTAGGACTGCCCTGAAGGCAGGAAGGGTTCAGAGCCCGCCGGGGCGCGCCTGGCCCTGCTCCGCGAAGATCTGCGCCGCGCATTTCTTCTTGAGGCGGTTCTTCCGGTCCCAGCAATCGTCGTCGAGCGGCGGGACCGGCGGAAGCGCGATATTGTGCGGAGTGTAGGGCAGTCGGAACCGGTCGTGGACCGGCACCAGGCTGTTCCGCAGCTCGCGCACGCGCGCCTGGGCAGTGAGGTGGAACTGACCCTTTGGACGCGCCAGCGCCTCCTTGGCGATGTCGGCGGCCGTCTGGCAGAAACCGAGCTGGGCATGGAGCGTCGAGAAATTGTTGTAGGTGACGGTCGAATAATCGTCGAAACGGATCTGCCCCTGGCGCGCACCGTGGACCCGCTTGAAATAGTTTTCGACCGTCCGATAGGCGGCCATCAGCTCCTTCGAATGATGGGCGAGGATGCCGTTATAATTGCCGACCGTCCTCAAATAGGGCGAGAACTGGCATTGGAGCGCCGCCACATTGAGCCCGGCGCGAAGGTTCCAGACGAGATGGGCCGCATATTCCTGCGGTGTCGCGCCGGGGAGCGGGAGCCCCACCAGGGGATCGTTGCCGCTGATCGGGCCCGGCTTGAAATCCGGGTTGGCGAGGAAAAGCTGGGCCTGCGCCGGAGCGGCCATACCGAGGGCTGCGCCGGCGAGAACAAGCTGCAGACCGAATCCGAACCCACGCATCATCATCACCCTTCCATCGGTGCGTCGCGCCCCACCGCTGCGAAGCCGGCGTGCCATGGCCCCCATGCAGCCGCCGCCCCGATCGCGACCCGCACATGGTAACGCCGCTGCGGGCCGGAGGAAAGAGTTGAAAAGAAAGGGCCGCCCGGATCGCCGGACGGCCCTTCGCAATTCCATGACGTTCGGATCTATTACATTCCGTTGGTCAGGTTGGTGTCGGTCGTCGCATTGGCGGCCTCGTTTCCGGTCGCGTCCGCGGCAGCATTCGCATCGGCACCCGTGTCGATCGCCATGTTCATGTCAGCGCCCGTGCCGGCGTCGATCGCCGTCACGTCGTTGGTGCTGTCGAGAGCCTCGGTACCCAGATCGGTGGTCGCCGTATTGTCCACAGCTTCCTCACCGCCGCCGCCGCAAGCAGCGACGAGAAGGGCCGCGCCGGCAACCATCGAACCCGTCATGACTTTGGAAAGAAGTGCACGCATTGATTAACTCCCTAGTTTGACGATTTGGTCGGGTAGGCCCCTTTTCTGCCAAATCAGTTCTGCACATAAACGGTAGGAAACCGGCTCTCAAGCCTTGTCCTTCCCCCCCTCGAGAGAGGAAAGAAAGTCGTCGAGCTCCTGTCGCAGTGCCATGTCGAAACGTGTTTGTCCGCCGGACACTCCCATATCGTCGAGGCTGGTCACTGGAGCCTCGGCAATACCGCATGGCACTATCCCTGAAAAGTGAGAAAGTTCCGGGGCCACGTTGACCGCGAAGCCGTGGAGCGTGACCCATCGGCGGATCCGGATTCCGATCGCGCCGATCTTCGCCTCGACGCCACGCCGGTCCACCCAGATGCCGACGCGGCCCGGAACCTGGTAGCCGTGGATCCCCAGGCGCGCGAGCGCGGCGATCAGCCATCCCTCCAGCGCCCGGACATAGCGGCGGACGTCGCGGCCGCGGCGGTTGAGGTCCAGCATGACATAGCCGACCCGTTGGCCCGGCCCGTGATAGGTGTACCGGCCGCCGCGGCCGGTCTCGTAGACCGGGAAGCGGTCCGCATTGAGGAGCTCGGCCGGGTCGGCGCTGGTTCCGGCGGTGTAGAGCGGCGGGTGCTCGAGCAGCCAGACCAGCTCGTCCGCGGCGCCCTGCCGGATCGCCTCGACGCGGGCCTCCATCTCCGCCAGCGCCTCGGGATAGGGGACGAGGCCTTCGCTGACACGCCATTCGGGAAAGGGGTGCATGCGCCGTCTCCGCCACAAGCCGGAGCGCGGTTCAAGAGCCCTGGTCAGGGCCGCTTGCCTATTGCGGTTCCCGGTCGTTATGTCGGCGGTGAAAAAAGAGGTCCGGTGATGCCATTCTCGTACAGCGCCGTCTGGGATGATGCGGTCCAGACCCTTCGCAGCCATGCATCGCTGATCACCGCCATCGCCGGCGTCTTCATCTTCCTGCCCTCGCTGCTGACCTCCTACCTCCTGCCGCAGCCGCAGGGGGGCGAGCAGCAGCCGCTGGGAGAGTTGGTGGCCTATCTGAACGCCAATTTTCACTGGCTGGTGCTCGGCCAGCTGGTCCGCATGATCGGCATAATCGCCATCCTGCAGCTCGTCTTCAACCGCGGCGTGACGGTCGGCGGCGCGATCGCGGGCGGCGTGGCGCTGCTCCCCTTCTATTTCCTCGCCAGCCTGCTGTCCGGCTTCCTGATCGGCCTCGGATTCATCCTGCTGATCCTCCCCGGCCTCTATCTGTTCGGCCGGCTGGCCCCGCTCGGCGTGGTGGTGGTGGCGGAAAACCGCCGCAATCCGATCGACGCCCTGCGCCGGACCTTCGCGCTCACCAGCGGCAGGGGCTGGGCGATCCTCGGCCTGGTGCTGCTGGTCGCGATCGCGGGATTCGTGGCGGTCGCGGCGACGGTGGCCGTGCTCGGATCGGTGTTCCTGCTGGTGCTGCCGCGCAACCTCGGGGACCTGCTGGTGATGATCGTGAGCGCCTTTGCCGGAAGCGTGTTCGAGGTGGTGCTGCTGCTGCTCTACGCGGCGATCTACCGCGCGCTGGCCCCTGCCGCGTCAGTCGCCGCCCGGTTCAATTAGCGGGATCTGCGGCGCCGCCTCCCGCGGCAGCAGGCCCCCGAGGCGCGGGTCCGGAAAGCTTTCGAAGGCGCGGCGATAGGGCCTGAAGCCCGCGGCCATATAGGCGCGCAGGGCGGCGGGATGGTCGAGCGTGCAGGTGTGGACGTGCACCCGCCCGATTCCCGGCCGCCACGCCAGCGCCAGCGTCTGGGCCAGCAGCCACTTGCCGAGGCCACGTCCGGCGAGTTCCGGCACCAGGCCGAGGAATCGGATGAGGCATTCGCCGGGCGCGCGGAAATCGAGCTCCACCATGCCCACCTCGATCCCGGCGCGGTCGACGACCACATGCAGTTCGCCCACCGCGGCGACGATCGCCTCGTCGTCCATCGCCAGACGCGAGAACCAGAGCCAGGGCGCTCCGACGCGGTGGAACAGCAGCCGGTATCTGGCGGGATCGATGGTCTTCCAGCGCTGGAGGCGGAGCGGGGAGGGGGGCAGCGGCTTCGGCCTCGGCCGTTCGCGCATCTCGAGAAAGGTGACGACGGCGCCGATCTCGCCCGCCGGAAGCTCCCTCAGCCCCATGGCCTCAGTCCCTCATGCCAGATCCGCGGTCCTCAACCCCATGTCGCCACCGGAGGCAGGCTCATCAGGATCGCGTCGACATTGCCGCCGGTCTTCAGCCCGAACAACGTCCCCCGGTCGTAGATGAGGTTGAATTCGACGTAGCGCCCCCTCCATTCGAGCTGGCGCGCCCGCTCCGCCTCCCCGAACGGCATGCCCATGCGGCGGCGGACGAGCTGCGGAAAGATGGACAGGAAGGTCTCGCCGACGTCGCGGGTGAAGGCGAAGTTCCGGCGGAAATCGCCTTCGAGATGGTCGTAGAAGATGCCGCCGACGCCGCGGTGCACGTTGCGATGGGGAATGAAGAAATAGTCGTCCGCCCATTTGCGGAATCGCTCGTAATAGCTGCCGTCGTGCCGGTCGCAGGCGGTGCGGAAGGCGTTGTGGAAGTCGGCCGTGTCCGCTTCGTAGGGAACAGGCGGATTGAGGTCGGCGCCGCCGCCGAACCAGCGGGTGGTGGTGCACAGGAAGCGGGTGTTCATGTGGACGGCCGGGACATGCGGATTGGCCATGTGCGCGACCAGGCTGATGCCGGTGGCGAAGAAGCGCGGATCCTCCGCGGCGCCGTGGATGGTCCGGGCGAAATCGGGATTGAAGCGCCCGGCGACGGTGGAGACGTTGACCCCGACCTTCTCGAACACGGCGCCCTTCATCAGGCCGCGCACGCCGCCCCCGCCAGGCGAACCGTCTTCGTCGGTGCGGTCCCAGGGCGTATATTCAAAGGAGGCGTCGCTTCCCGCTTCGCGCTCGATCGCCTCGAATTCCGCGCAGATGCGGTCGCGCAGCGATTCGAACCATGCGCGCGCCTCGCCCTGCTCCTGGTCCATCCGGATCATTGCGGCCATCCTTCGGTCTGTCTCATAGCTTCGGCCAGCGCGATGCCCGCGGCCACTGCAATATTCAAGGAGCGCGTCCCCTCCCGCTGGGGAATCCGGACGCGCATGCCGGCCCGGTCATGGACCGCCTGCGGCACGCCCCCGCTTTCCGATCCCAGCAGCAGGATGTCGCCGGGCTCGAAGCGCGCCTGCGGCAGCGCGAGCGGAGCGGCGGTGGTGAGCAGGACGATCCTTCCCCGGGCCTGGCGCTCGAACGCCTCCCATCCGGCGTGGCGGCGGAAGTCGGCGAGGCTGCGATAGTCCATGGCGGCTCGCTTCAGCGCCCGGTCGGAGAAAGCGAAACCGCAGGGCTCGATGACGTCGACGGGGACCCCGAGGCAGGCGCCGAGGCGCAAAATGCTGCCGACATTGCCGGGTTGATCGGGCTGATAGAGAGCGAGGCGCATGCCGGCGCGATAGCGCGACGCGACGGCTCTGTCATAATTACGCAAATTGCATGTTGGCAAACCGCGCCCGGGGCGGCTATCAGGCGCCCGCAAGTCACCGGGCGTCCGCCCGGCTTTGCGCGGGCTTGCGGTTCCTGCCATGCTTTTTCGGGTGGGACGCCGGTCCCGCTGTTCCTCGAGGTTACCACTAATAGGGTGATGATGGCGACGGTTGGACATGCCGAAGGCGCGGTAGAAGGGGCACCCGAAGAGGGCGTGCGTCGCCGCGATTTCATCAATATCGCCGCAGTGAGCTTCGCCGGCGTTGGCGCCGCAGTGACGCTCTTTCCGCTGATAAACCAGATGAACCCGTCCGCAGACGTGCTCGCCCTGGCCTCGGCGGAAGTCGACATTTCCCGGATCCAGCCGGGACAGGCGATCAAGACGATCTGGCGCAAGCAGCCGGTCTTTATCCGCAATCTGACGCCCCAGGAGATCGAGGCCGCCAATGCGGTGCCGCTGAGCTCGCTGCGCGACCCGCAGACGCTGGCCGAGCGGACCAAGGAGGGCAAGACCAACTGGCTGATCACGCTCGGCGTGTGCACCCATCTCGGCTGCGTCCCGCTGGGCGCCGCCGAGGGCGAGAATCGCGGCGAATTCGGCGGCTATTTCTGCCCCTGCCACGGCTCGCACTACGATACGGCGGCGCGCATCCGCAAAGGCCCGGCACCAGCGAACCTCGAGGTTCCGGAATATGAATTCACTTCGGACACTGTCGTCCGGATCGGCTGAGGTACCAGAGCATGAGCTTTCCCTGGGCTGAAGAGTATCAACCCAAGTCGCCGTTCATGCGGTGGCTCGACCAGCGCCTTCCGCTTCCGCGCCTGGTCTTCGGCGCCGTCGGCGGCGGCTATCCGGTTCCGCGGAACCTCAACTATTTCTGGAACTTCGGTGTCCTGGCCGGAATCGCGCTGACGATCCAGCTCGTCACCGGCATCGTGCTGGCGATGCATTTCGCCCCGGCGGGCACGCTCGCCTTCGACTCGGTCGAGCACATCATGCGCAACGTCAACCAGGGTTGGCTGCTGCGCTACGTGCACGCCAACGGCGCGAGCTTCTTCTTCATCGTCACCTACATCCACATCTTCCGCGGCCTCTATTACGGATCCTACAAGGCGCCGCGCGAGGTGGTGTGGTTCCTCGGCCTCGTCATCTTCCTGCTGATGATGGCGACCGCCTTCATGGGTTATGTGCTTCCCTGGGGGCAGATGAGCTTCTGGGGCGCCAAGGTGATCACCGGACTGTTCGGCGCCATTCCGCTGGTCGGCGAGCCGATCCAGCAGTGGTTGCTCGGCGGCTTCGCGCCCGACAATGCCGCGCTGAACCGCTTCTTCTCGCTGCACTATCTGCTGCCGTTCGTGATCGTAGGCGTCGTCATCCTGCACATCTGGGCGCTTCACATCCCGGGTTCGGGCAATCCGACCGGCGTCGACGTCAAGACCGCGCAGGACACCGTGCCGTTCCATCCTTATTATACGGCCAAGGACGGCTTCGGACTGGGCGTGTTCCTGATCGCCTTCGCGCTGGTGGTGTTCTTCGCGCCCAACGCGCTCGGCCATGCGGACAATTACATCCCGGCCAACCCGCTCTCCACGCCGGCCCATATCGTGCCGGAGTGGTACTTCTGGCCCTTCTACGCGATCCTGCGCGCCTTCACCGTCGACTTCATCCTGCCGGCGAAGCTGTGGGGCGTGATCGCGATGTTCGGCTCGATCCTGCTGCTGTTCTTCCTGCCGTGGCTCGACACCTCGCCCGTCCGCTCGGGCAACTACCGGCCGACCTTCAAGTGGTTCTTCTGGGTCCTGGTGGCGGACGTGCTGATCCTCGGCTATTGCGGCGGCAAGCCGGCGGAGGAGCCGTACGTCATGATCAGCCAGATCGCGACGATCTATTATTTCGCGCATTTTCTCATCATCCTGCCCGTGCTGTCGACCTTCGAGCGCGCCCTGCCGCTGCCGAACTCGATTTCCGAAAGCGTGCTGCACGGCGAGGCTGCGGAAGCGGCGCCCATCGGCACCGGCGCCACGGTCCCGGCTGAGTAAGGGGGTAGACTGACTATGGTTCGGGTCATCGGCTTTCTGGTCGGCCTGCTCTTCGTCGCAGTAGCGGGATGGTCGCTGCTGTGGGGCGCCATCGCCTTCGTATCGGAGCCGCCGGAGCCCACGGTGGAATCGCGGTTCCACGAGCATCCCAGGCACGTTTCGTTCGCCAGCGACGGTCCGTTCGGCCGCTTCGACCGGGCGCAGCTGCAGCGCGGCTTCCAGGTTTACAAGGAAGTCTGCGCCGCCTGCCACGGCCTGCGCCACGTGGCGTTCCGCAATCTCGCCGACCTTGGCTACAACGAGGCGGAGGTGCGGGCGATCGCCGACCAGTGGGCGATCGAAGTGCCGGACATCGATCCGGACACGGGCGAGGCGACCACGCGCAAGCCGCTGCCGGCCGACCATTTCCCGGATCCCTATGCCAATGAAGTGGCGGCGCGCGCGGCCAACAACAATGCGCTTCCGCCCGACCTCTCGCTGATCACCAAGGCGCGCGAGGGCGGAGCCCCCTATGTCTATTCGCTGCTGACCGGCTATCAGAACCCGCCGTCGAGCCTGCCGGCCGAGAACCGGCCCGGCGAGGGGCTGTACTACAACCCCTATTTTGCCAATCTGAACATCGCCATGCCGCCCCCGCTGACCGCGGACGGCCAGGTGACCTTCGCCGATGGGACCAATGCGACCATCGACCAGATGGCAAGGGACGTGACGGCCTTCCTGATCTGGACCGCCGAACCCAAGCTGGAGAACCGGCACCGGACCGGCGTCGCGACGCTGATCTTCCTGCTGATCGCCACCCTGCTGGCCTACATGTCCTATCGGAACATCTGGGCCGACATGAAGGGCCGCAAGGTACGGGCGACCGGCCCGCTGGATCCGGAGAATGCCGCCAAGCGCGAGGCCGCCAGCGGCGAGGCCGGCATCCAGGGCTGACCCCGGATCGCCATCAATTCCAGAAGGGGCCGCGGCGGGCACGTTCCGCCGCGGTCCTTTTTTATTGGCATGTCAAGACGTTAACGGTTCAGACGCGGTTCACGCGGGCTGGCGGATCATCGCACGATTGTCTGTCGGGAGTGTGAATATGTTCGTCCCGCATGTGCGTTCGGTGGCGATCCTCGTCGCTGCGTCGCTGGGCCTCGGGGCCTGCACCTATGACGATGGCTACGGTTACGGCTATGGAGGCCTTTCCGTCGGCTATGGCGGCTATTACGGCGATTATTACGACCCGTGGTACGATCGCGGCTATCCGTCCTATTACGGCTGGTACGGCAATTATTATTATCCCGGCACCGGCTTCTACGTGTACGACCGGTGGGGCAAGCGCCACCGCTGGAGCGATCGCCATCGCCGCTACTGGGAATCGCGGCGGCACGGGCATCACGACCGCCGCGACCATTGGGACCGCTATCGCCGCCGCGGAGACGCGCGCCAGGAGGCGAGACCGGTGCCGACGCCGAGCCCGCAGGCGCGCCGCGACCGGCAGAGGCAGCGGGTGGAGCGGCAACGCACGGAGCGGCAGCGGGTCATCCAGGAGCGGCGCAGCGTGCGGGAAGACCGGCGGTCGGATCGCCGCCAGCACCGGGAGATGCGGCGCCGAAGCCGGGACTGAGCCTGGACACTGGGCCGGGACTGAGCCTACCCGCCCTGCAGCCCTATCCCCGAAGCAGCGGTCAGACGTTGAACCGGAACAGCATGATGTCGCCGTCCTGGACGACATAGTCCTTGCCTTCGGACCGGAGCCTGCCGGCCTCGCGGGCGCCCGCTTCGCCGCCGCTGGCGATGAAATCGTCGTAGGAGATGGTTTCGGCGCGGATGAACCCGCGTTCGAAGTCCGAATGGATCACGCCGGCCGCCTGCGGCGCCCGGGAGCCTTTCTCCACCGTCCAGGCCCGCGCTTCCTTCGGCCCGACCGTGAAGAAGGTGATGAGGTCCAGAAGCTCGTAGCCGGCGCGGATGATCCGCGCCAGGCCGGTTTCCTCGAGGCCGAGGTCGGAGAGGAAATCGGCCCTGTCCTCGGCCGGCATGGTGGCGATCTCGGCCTCGATCGCGGCGGAGATGATGACCGCCCGCGCGCCCTCGGCCGCCGCCCTGGCGAACACCCGTTCGCTATGCGCATTGCCGGTGGCCGCTTCGCCCTCGTCGACGTTGCAGACATAGAGGACGGGCTTGGCGGTGAGGAGCTGCGCCCGTTCGAGTGCCTTGGCCTCCTCCGCATCCGCCGGTTCGGCCAGCCGTGCCGGCTTGCTCTCGCGCAGGAGATCGAGCGCCTTGCCCAGGATCGAGGCCTGGATCTTCGCTTCCTTGTCGCCCTGCTGGGCCTTCTTGACGAGATTGGGGACGCGTTTTTCGAGGCTTTCGAGGTCGGCGAGCATGAGCTCGGTCTCGACAGTCTCAGCGTCCGCGATCGGATCGACGCGCCCCTCGACATGGGTGACGTCGCCTCCTTCGAAGCAGCGCAGCACGTGGACGATCGCGTCCACTTCCCGGATGTTGCCGAGGAACTGGTTGCCGAGGCCCTCGCCCCTGGAGGCGCCGCGCACGAGGCCGGCGATGTCGACGAATTCGAGCTGGGTCTCGATGACCTGGGCGGACTTGCCGATCTCCGCAATTGTCGCGAGGCGCGGATCGGGGACCGCCACCCGGCCGACATTCGGCTCGATCGTGCAGAAAGGATAATTGGCGGCCTGCGCCGCCGCCGTTTCGGTCAGCGCATTGAAAAGAGTGGATTTGCCGACGTTCGGCAGCCCGACGATTCCGCAACGAAAACCCATTATCCGTCCCTGTCCTGAAGGCGAAGCGCCACTTCGCTCATGAAGCGGGCGTCGTCTCCCTTGGCGAGCCAGCCCGCCTCGGCCGCGATCGCGCCGAGGAGATCGGCGAGCCGATCCATTTCCGACCTGGCGAAATTGCCGAGCACGTGCCCCGTTACCCGGTCCTTGTGGCCGGGATGGCCGATTCCGATCCGGACCCGCCGGAAGCCGTTGCCGATATGGGCATCGGTCGAACGCAGGCCATTATGCCCCGCAGTGCCGCCGCCGACCTTCACCTTCACCTTGAAGGGAGCGAGGTCCAGCTCGTCGTGGAAGACGGTGATGTCGCCCGGCTCGGCCTTGAAGTAGCGCATGGCCTCTCCGATCGAGCGGCCGCTCTCGTTCATCATCGTCGCCGGCTTCAGCAGCAGCAGCCGGATGCCGTCGATGCGGCCTTCCTGGACCCAGCCCTGGAAGGCCTTTCGGGGCGCCTCGAAGCCATGGAGCTCGGCGATCGTGTCGATCGCCATGAAGCCCACATTGTGCCGGTGAAGCGCGTAGCGCGCGCCCGGATTGCCGAGGCCCACCCAGATCTGCATCGCGTGCGGCTGACCGGCGCTGCCGGGGCAGCGCCGGATGCGTTATCAGCCTTCCTCGTCCTCGGACGCCTCGGGCTCGGCGGCAGGCGCTTCGGCCGCGGCCTCTTCCGCCGCGCCTTCCGCCTGCTTCAGCGCCGACGGGGCGACGACGGTGGCGATGGTGAAGTCGCGATCCTCGATCGCCGAAGTGGAGCCTTCGGGCAGCTTCACGGCCGAAATGTGGATGGCGTCGCCGACGTCATAGCCGGTGAGGTCGATGACGACCTCGGCCGGAATCTTCGCGGCATCGCAGACCAGCTCGAGCTCGTGGCGGACGACGTTCAGCACGCCGCCGCGCTTGATGCCCGGGGCGGCGTCTTCGTTCACGAACTGCACCGGCACCGCAACGGTCACCTTGCTGTGCGCGCTGATCCGCAGGAAGTCGACATGCAGCGGACGGTCGGTCACCGGGTGGAACTGGACGTCCTTCGGCAGCGTGCGGGTCTGCTTGCCGCCGACGTCGATCATCACGACACTGTTCATGAAGTGTCCGGTGGAAAGCGCCTTGATCAGGGCCTTTTCCTCGACGTGGATCGACTCCGGGTCCTGCTTGTTGCCGTATATGACGGCGGGTACGCGGCCTGCGCGGCGGATTGCGCGGGAGGCTCCCTTGCCAGCCCGTTCGCGCGCCTCGGCCGACAGCGTAAGCTGATCGCTCATGTGCATGTCTCCAGTTGATGAGGTGCAATTACCCCGACCACGCCTCCAGGGATGACCATGGCCGGGAAGGCGCGGCTATAGAGTGGCGCCCGGCAAACTGCAAGCTGAGCGCGGCCCTACTGGACCCGCTGTGCCTGCAGGCCGCGCCCGCCGAGCATGACCTGCACCGAATCCTCGCCCGCCAGGTGGCCGGCGCCGACGGCGACGAGGACCGTCCCCGGCTGGTCGAGCCGCTTCTCGATCCAGGATGCCCAGCGCGCATTGCGGTTGCGCAGCAATGTTTCGCGCAGTTCGGGCGTCAGCGTCATCTCGCTGTTGAACGTCTCGGCGATCGCGTCGACGTCGCCCGCAAGCCAGGCCCGGACCATCTGCTCGAACTCCTTCTTGTTCGAGGCCTCGTCGCTGATCACGCTGACCAGCAGCTCGCGCTGGGACTCTTCGGACAGGGCGTCGAAATAGCCGAGCTGCTGTTCCGCCGTCTCGAGGCCGACGACCTCCCTGGTGCCGTCGCCCAGCGCGCCGAGCAGCTGGCGGTCGGCGCCCAGTTCGGTGCTGAACCCCATTTTCACGAACGAGGCCGCGAGCAGGGTGAGCGCCGCCGCCCAGGTCTCGAACTGGTCGAGCGCCTCGGCGGGAAGGCCGAGCGAGGCGATCCTGGCCGCGAGGACCTCGCGCCGGTCGGCGGGTACCCGGTCGAGCAGGGGCGGGAGGCCGGGCGACCGGCCGAGCTTCGCCATCACCGTCGCCGTCTCCATGCTGTCGGCATTCGCGATCTCGAGGACCAGCGTGTCGGCGGCGTCTAGCGCCTCGCGCAGCCGCGGCGTCTGCCACTCCACACCTTCGGGCAGGGCATGGATGGTGCCGAACAGATAGATGGTGGTGTCGTCATCGGCGACCTTCCACAGAGCCGGGGCCGCCGCCGCAGGCGGTGCCTCGACGACCGGCGCTGTCGTCGCCGTGCATGCCGTCAGCAGGGCAGCAGCCGCAGCGACCAGCTTTCGCAAACGCAAATTCCTCATCATCATCGAACCGCCTTCATGGGAGTGCCTTCATTGCCCCGCTTGCCTTGATTCCTCATGAACCATCCGCCAAAGCAGCGCGACCAATTGTGCACTGCAAGAAGGCCGATCCTTGGGCGAGCGACCCCTCAGCTTTCAAGACCTGATTCTGACGCTCCATTCCTACTGGAGCGCGCAGGGTTGCGTGATTCTGCAGCCCTATGACGTGGAAATGGGGGCAGGGACGTTCCATCCCGCCACCACCCTCCGGGCGCTGGGGCCCGATCCGTGGAAGGCGGCCTATGTCCAGCCGTCCCGCCGGCCGACCGACGGCCGCTACGGCGAGAATCCGAACCGGCTCCAGCATTATTACCAGTATCAGGTGATCCTGAAGCCGACGCCGTCCAATCTGCAGGACCTGTATCTCGGCAGCCTGAAGGCGATCGGGATCGACTTCACCCGGCACGACATCCGCTTCGTCGAGGACGATTGGGAAAGCCCCACGCTCGGCGCCTGGGGACTCGGCTGGGAAGTGTGGTGCGACGGGATGGAAGTCACCCAGTTCACCTATTTCCAGCAGATCGGCGGCTATGACTGCAAGCCGGTGTCGGGGGAGCTGACCTACGGCCTCGAGCGGCTGGCGATGTACATACAGGGCAAGGACAGCGTGTACGACCTCGCCTTCAACCGGGGAACGGACGCCGAGGCACCGACCACATACGGCGACGTGTTCCTGGAAAACGAGCGGGAGTTCAGCGCCTATAATTTCGAGGCGGCGAACACCGACACCCTGTTCCGCTGGTTCCGGGATGCGGCGGAGGAGTGCCGCAACTGCATCGACCGCGGCCTTCCGCTCCCGGCCTACGACCAGGCGATCAAGGCGAGCCACATCTTCAACCTGCTGAACGCGCGCGGCGTGATCTCGGTCGCCGAGCGCCAGGCCTATATCGGCCGCGTCCGCGATCTCGCCAAGGGCGCCTGCCAGGCCTGGATCGAGAAGAACGGGTGGGACGCCTGATGGCCGACTTCCTGCTCGAGCTCCTCTCGGAGGAAATCCCGGCGCGGATGCAGACGAGGGCGCGCGAGGATCTCGCACGGCTGTTTTCCGAGCAGATCGGCGGCGCCGGCCTTCGCCCCGAAGCGATCGAGACCTTTGCGACGCCGCGCCGGCTGGCGCTGATCGCGCGCGGGCTGCCGCTCGAGACCGAGCCGGTCCGCGAGGAACGGCGCGGACCGCGCGTCGATGCGCCGGCCCAGGCGATCGAGGGCTTCCTCAAGTCGACCGGCCTCCGACGCGACCAGCTGGAGGAACGGGACGACAAGAAGGGCCGGGTCCTGTTCGCCGTGGTCGAGCGCCCCGGACGTCCGACGGCAGAGGTGCTGGCCGAGGCGATCCCGGCGGTGGTGCGCGCCTTCCCCTGGCCCAAGTCGATGCGGTGGGGCGCCGCCTCGGCATCGACCGAGAGCCTGCGCTGGGTGCGCCCGCTCCAGGGGATCGTCGCCCTGCTCGGCGAGGAGATCGTCGAATTCGAGATCGGCGGCGTGCGATCGGGGGCGGCGACCGTCGGCCACCGTTTCCACCACCCGGGGACGATCACCATCGGCAGCGTCAACGACTATGCCGAGAAGCTTCGCGCCTGCCACGTCATCGTCGACCAGGACGAGCGGGAGACGATCATTCGCGACGCGGCTGCGCAAGCCGTCGCGAAAGCCGGCCTGGCGCTGGTTCCCGATGAGGGGCTGGTCGCGGAAAATGCCGGGCTCACCGAATGGCCGGTGCCGATCCTGGGCGGCTTCGACTCGGCATTCCTCGACGTCCCGCGCGAGGTGATCCAGCTCACCATGCGCACCAACCAGAAATATTTCGCCTGCACCGACCGCGACGGCACGCTGGCGCCGAACTTCGTCTGCGTCGCCAATATCGAGGCGGTCGACGGCGGCGGCGCCATCGCCGCGGGCAACCAGAAGGTGCTGGCGGCCCGCCTGTCCGACGCCAAGTTCTTCTGGGAGCAGGATCTTGCCGTCCCGCTCGAACAGCAGGCGGCGAAGCTGGGGCAGATCGTCTTCCACGAAAAGCTGGGGACGGTGGCGCAACGGGTCGAGCGCATGGCCCTGCTGGTCGACGTGCTCGCGCCTGCGATCCCGGCCCTGGACGTGGCCGGCGCCCGCCGCGCGGCGCGGCTCGCCAAGGCCGACCTGGTGTCCGGAATGGTCGGCGAATTTCCCGAGCTGCAGGGCGTGATGGGAGGCTATTATGCCCTGCGGCAGGGCGAGGCGCCGGAGGTGGCCGAGGCTATCGAGGCCCATTACCGGCCGCTCGGCCCGCACGATTCCTGCCCGCACGAGGCGGTCTCCGTCGCCGTCGCGCTGGCGGAGAAGATCGATACGCTGGCGGGCTTCTTCGGAGTCGACGAGCGCCCGACGGGATCCAAGGATCCCTATGCGCTCCGGCGGGCCGCACTGGCAGCCATCCGCCTCATCCTCGAGAACAATCTCCGCATTTCCCTGTCGACCCTGTTTCCGGCCGCGGCACGCCTGTTCAGGGACCAGGGTTTCGACGTCGCCGACGCCGAGCAGGCACTGGCCGACTTCTTCGCCGACCGCCTGAAAGTGCAGCAGCGCGAAGCGGGTGTCCGGCATGACCTGATCGATGCCGTCTTCGCCCTGGGCGGCGAGGACGATCTCGTCCGTCTCATCGGCCGAGTCACCGCGCTGCAGAGCTTCGTGGAAACCAAGGAAGGCGGGGACCTGCTGACCGGGTACAAGCGCGCGGCGAACATCCTGAAGCGCGAGGACTGGGCGGGCGAGCCGCTGCGCGGGGCTCCGCCCTATGCGCCGGAGCCCGAGGAGGCGGCGCTGATCGCGGCGATCGACGCCGCGGAACCCAAGGCGGCGGCAGCAGTTGCTGCGGAGGATTTCGAGGGGGCGATGGCCGCGCTGGCAAGCCTGCGGGCGCCGGTCGACGCATTCTTCGACAAGGTTACGGTCAACGATCCCGACCCGATCAGGCGCGAGACGCGCCTGGCCCTGCTCGCACGCATGCGTGAGGCAGTGCACCGGGTCGCCGACTTCTCGAGGATCGAGGGCTGACGGACTTGGCTTCGAACGCAGAAAGACTTGCTGGATGACTCGTTACGTTTACCGTTTCGGAGGGGGGATTTCGGACGGCGGCAAGGGGGACAAGGAGCTCCTCGGCGGCAAGGGCGCCAATCTTGCCGAAATGGCCTCGATCGGCCTGCCGGTCCCTCCCGGCTTCACCATCTCCACCGCCATGTGCACCCGCTATTACGAGGAGGGGCAGGCGTTCCCGGACTCGCTGCGGGCCGAAGTGGCGGAAGGAATCGCCCATGTGGAGGGGATCACCGGCAAGCGCTTCGGCGACCCTGCGAACCCGCTGCTGGTGTCGGTCCGCTCGGGCGCGCGCGTGTCGATGCCGGGCATGATGGACACGGTGCTCAACCTCGGCCTCAACGACGAGACGGTCCAGGGCCTGTCGGAGTCGAGCGGCGATCCACGCTTCGCCTGGGACAGCTATCGCCGCTTCATCCAGATGTATTCGGACGTGGTGCTCGGGCTCGAGCATGGCGCGTTCGAGGAAGCGCTGGAAATGGCGAAGGAGGACAAGGGCGTCCATCTCGACACCGATCTCGGCGCCGAGGACTGGCGGGCGCTGACCGGCCGCTACAAGGCGCTGGTGGAGGAATTGTGGGGACGCCCGTTCCCGCAGGACGTCCATGAACAGCTCTGGGGGGCGATCGGCGCCGTGTTCGGATCCTGGCAGTCGGATCGCGCCAAGGTCTACCGGCGGCTCAACGGCATACCGAACGACTGGGGCACTGCGGTCAACGTCCAGGCGATGGTGTTCGGCAACATGGGCGAGGATTCGGCCACCGGCGTCGCCTTCACCCGCGACCCGTCGACCGGCGAGCAGGCCTATTATGGCGAATATCTGATCAATGCGCAGGGCGAGGACGTCGTCGCCGGAATCCGAACCCCGCAATATCTCACCCGCAGGGCGCGCGATGCAGCGGGCGCCAAGGCACCGTCGATGGAAGAGGCGCTGCCCGAAGTCTACGGGCAGCTCGCAGGCGTGTTCGACACGCTCGAGAAGCATTACCGCGACATGCAGGACATCGAGTTCACCGTCGAGCGCGGCAAGCTGTGGATGCTGCAGACCCGCAGCGGCAAGCGGACGGCGCGTGCGGCGCTGAAGATTGCCGTCGACATGGCGAACGAAGGCCTGATCAGCGAGGAGGAGGCGGTGCTGCGCGTCGATCCGGCCGCGCTCGACCAGCTCCTGCACCCGACGCTGGACCCGGCGGCGCCGAGGGAGGTCATCGCCAAGGGGCTTCCCGCCTCGCCCGGCGCGGCCTGCGGCCAGGCGGTGTTCGATGCCGACACCGCGGAGCGCTACGCCAGCCTCGGCGAGAAGGTGATCCTCGTGCGCGTCGAGACCTCGCCGGAGGACATCCACGGCATGCATGCCGCCCAGGGAATCCTGACGGCGCGCGGCGGCATGACCAGTCACGCCGCGGTGGTCGCGCGCGGAATGGGACGGCCCTGCGTCAGCGGCGCCGGCAGCCTGTCGATCGATTACCGCACCAAGGTGATGCGGGTCGGCGGCATCGAGATCCGCGAGGGCAACACCATCACCATCGACGGGTCGACCGGCGAAGTGATGCTCGGCGCGGTTCCGACCGTCCAGCCGGAGCTGGTAGGCGATTTCGCGGTGCTGATGGAATGGGCGGACCGCGTCCGCAAGCTGCGGGTGCGCACCAATGCGGAGACGCCGGCCGACTGCCGCACGGCGCGCGAGTTCGGGGCCGAGGGGATCGGCCTGTGCCGCACCGAGCATATGTTCTTCGATGCCCGGCGGATCGCCAGCGTCCGGCAGATGATCCTTGCCGACAGGGAAAGCGACCGGCGGGCTGCGCTGGAGAAGCTGCTGCCCGAACAGCGCAGCGACTTCACCGAGATCTTCCGGATCATGGCGGGGCTGCCGGTCACGATCCGCCTGCTCGATCCGCCGCTCCACGAGTTCCTTCCGCATAGCGAGGAGGAGTTCCAGGACGTGGCGCAGGCGGTCGGCGTATCGGTCGACGTGCTGAAGCGGCGCGTGACCGAGCTGCACGAGTTCAATCCGATGCTTGGCCATCGCGGCTGCCGCCTGGGCATCACCTTCCCCGAAATCTACGAGATGCAGGCGCGTGCGATCTTCGAGGCGGCGGTGGCCGTCGCCAGGGAAAGCGGGGCGGCGCCGACGCCCGAGGTGATGGTGCCGCTGGTGGCGACCGAGATGGAGCTGCGGATCATCCGCGATCTGGTCGACAGCGTCGCCGGGCAGGTGTTCGACGAGCAGGGGATGGCGATCGACTATCTGGTCGGCACGATGATCGAGCTGCCGCGCGCGGCGCTCCAGGCCGGCAAGATCGCCAATTGCGCCGAATTCTTCAGCTTCGGGACCAACGACCTGACCCAGACGACGCTTGGCGTCAGCCGCGACGACGCCGGCCGTTTCCTGACGACCTATGTCGAAAAGGGCATCTATGCCCACGACCCGTTCGTCAGCATCGACACCGACGGGGTAGGGGAGTTGATCGCGCTTGCGACCGAGCGGGGTCGCACGACGAAACCCGGGCTGAAACTGGGCATCTGCGGCGAGCATGGCGGCGATCCGGCCTCGGTCGCCTTCTGCAACCGCACCAACCTCGATTATGTCTCGGCCTCGCCCTATCGCGTGCCGATCGCGCGCCTGGCCGCCGCACAGGCGGCGCTCAGGGGCTGATCACAGCGGCCCGCGATCGTCGGGGTCGCGGGCCGGCGCCCTGGCCGCGGCGCGGCGAAGCGAATCCATCTCGCGCGCTTCGCTGCGAAGGCGGCCGTTCTCCGCTTCGAGTTCGTCGATACGCAGCGCCGCTTCGCGGTAGCGTCGCTTCCACCTGCTCCCGGCCAGCAGGAACATCCCGATGAAAAGCCCCAGCAGGAAGGCCAGGGCGAGCATCACCCACTGATCCGATGTGAAGGGCGTCATCCCGAAACTCCCGAAGCGCTTATGCGACAATGGGTTAGGGAGAAGATTGTTCCGTGACCGTACCAGCCTGCCGGCCCTCGGGCCGGCCGGGAGGCTGAACCGGCTCCTATTTGCCGCCCAGCGCGTCGGAGATCGAGCAGGCGGCGGGGCCGAGGATGACGACGAACAAGGTCGGAAGGATGAACAGGATCAGGGGCACCGTCATGATGGCCGGAAGCCGTGCGGCCTTTTCCTCGGCGCGCATCATGCGCTCGTTGCGGAACTCGGCCGAGAGGACGCGCAGCGCCGAGGCCAGCGGGGTACCGTATTTCTCGGTCTGGATCATCGTCGTGACGACGCCGCGGACGGCATCGAGGTCGATGCGGCGCGCGAGATTCTCGAAGGCCATGCGCCGGTCGGTCAGGAAGCCGAGCTCGATCGCGGTGAGCGCGAATTCGTCCCCCAGTTCGGGATAGGCCTTGCCCAGTTCCTTGGCCACGCGGTTGAATGCCGCGTCGACGGTGAGGCCGGCTTCGGCGCAGATCACCAGCAGGTCGAGCGCGTCGGGAAGACCCTTGCGGATGGCGTGGCTGCGCTTGGTGATCGTGTTGCTCAGCCAGATGTCGGGAGCCTTGTAGCTGCCGACCAGGCTGCCGGCGACGACCATGTAGCGCTTGAACGCGCCCCAGTCGGGGAAGAAATCGAGGAAATAGACCCCGACGATCACGCCGCCGCCGATCACGATCGGAAGCACGAGACGGGCGAAGATGACGACGAAGGCCAGGTCTTTCGAGCGGATGCCGGCCTGCATCAGCTTTTCCTGGGCCTTCTCCACCTGCTCGTCCTGCAGGACCTTGAGCGACGCGAGGAAGCTGCGGACCTTGTCGGCGGCCTCGTTCCTGTTGGTGATCTTCTTGCGACGCTTCGACGTCGACGCGACGATGCCGGCCTTGAGCTGTTCACGGCGCTCGTTGAGCGCCCTGACCCGCTTGGCCATGGGATCGCGCACCGTCGTTGCGGCATAGATGGCGACGAGGACGGCGAAGGTGGCGACGGCGGTGAGCACGCTCGCCACCATCACGACATCGATTCCGAAGATCGAGGGATTGGCCGCTGGTTCCATGATACGCTGGTTCCTCAGATCTCGAAGCTGACCATCTTGGCCATGATGAAGACACCGATGCCCATCCAGCACATGCCTCCCAGGCCGGCGATGATGAGGCGCTGGTCGGAGAAGAAGCCGGCCAGATACTGAGGCGAGATCAACCAGATCAGGCCGAAGACGATGAAGGGGAGCGATCCCACGATATAGGCGGAGGCCTTGGATTCAGACGACATCGCCCGGATCTTGAGCTTCATCGCCGCGCGCTTGCGCAGCACGTCGGCGAGGTTGGAGAGGGTCTCGGCAAGATTGCCGCCCGTCTCGCGCTGGATTGCGAGCGTGATGACGAAGAACTGGAACTCCGGCGTGCCGAGGCGATCGGCCGTTTCCTGCAGGGCGACCTCCATCGTGCGCCCGATCTTCATCTTGTCCGAGACGTTCTGGAACTCGACACCGACCGGGCCGGGAATCTCGGTGGAAACGATGCCCATGGTCTCGGAGATCGGAAGGCCGGAACGCAGGCCGCGCACCATCAGCTCGATCGCGTCCGGGAATTTGGAGGTGAACTGGGCGATCCGCCGCTTGATCAGCGTACCGATGACGAAATGGGGAATGCCGATGCCGGCGAACAGCCCGAGCAGAATGGGCAGCGGGAAGGGGACGCGCCGTACCGTCAGGAGCAGGGTCACGACCACCGCCAGGGCCAGCGAGGCCAGCACGTACTGGCCCAGCGTCCAGCTCTTGCCCGTCCGTTCCAGCCGTTGGCGCAGCAGCGCCGGCTTGGGGATGAAGCGCTGGGCCAGGCCCTCGATCCGGGAACTGTTGCGGTTCGCAAGGATGCGCTTGAGCTGCATCTGGGCGGCAACTTCGGTGGACCGGCTGTGCCGTTCCCTCACCTCCTGCACCCGGCGGGCGCCCGCCTTGCGTGCCGAGGGCCCCGCAAAGGCGAAATAGGCCAGAAGCAGGGTGCCCAGTATTCCCAGCGTCATGATCGCGATCTGAAAAGCCGGCATCTGCGCCCCTTACCTTCTTCCTGTGCTTTCGAAAGGCCGGTCAGGCAGCCTTCGGCTTCTTCGCCACGATCGACTTGAGGTTGCCGAGGCTGCCCAGATTGCCGAGCTTTCCGATCAGCGAGCCTTCCTGCTCGGATTCCCCTTCACCCTGCCCGTCGACCGCTCCGATCGTCATCGTCAGCAGCTGGTTGAGCGCGTGGGTGATCTTCGAGTTCGTCGCGGCCTTGGCGAGCGGCTGCCCCAGCTTCGCCGCCTGCGACGCGGCCTTGTGATCGAGCGGCACGACGATATCGACCCTGCGTTCGATGGACTGCTCGAAGTCCTTCCGGCTGATTTCCTGGATGGCCCCCGACACGGCGCGGTTGGCGACGACGATGACGCGCGACTGCGGCGCGTTGGACTTCAGCCAGGAGAGGATGCGGATCGAGTCGCGCGTCCCCGCCAGCGTGAATTCCGTCACCACGATCGCGACATGCGCGTCGTGCACGAGATGCGGATACTGGATGAGCATCGGTCGCGGCAGGTCGAGAACCGTGCTCTCGAAGGCGTTGCGCAATTCTTCCTGCAGCTGGAAGAAGGCGGTGCCGTCGGTCAGCATCGGCTGGTTGATCGGCGCTTCCGCGGACAGCACCGAGAGCTTCTCGTTGGCGCGGACCATCGCACGCTCGATGAACAGTCCGTCGATGCGGCTCGGATTCTCGATCGCGTCGGTGAGGCCGCGACCGGGTTCGAGGTCCAGCGACAGGGCGCCCGTGCCGAAGTGAATGTCGAGATCGAGCAGGGCAGTCGAGCGTCCAGTCCGATCGCCCAGCAGCCATGCGAGAGAGGTGGCGATCGTCGAAGCGCCGACGCCGCCCCGCACGCCGATAACCGCCGCCATCACATGCGGCCGCTCGGTCGACGGTTCGTTGACGCGCGGCCCGGAGACCGTCAGCTGCGCGTTCGCGAAGGCGTCGCGGAGCTGGTCCTGCGTGAACGGCTTGAGCAGATAGTCCTGGATGCCGCTGGCGATCAGGTCGCGGTACAGGCGGACGTCGTTCACCTGGCCGGCGGCAATCACCACCGTGCCGGGCTCGCACACCTCCGCCAGCGCGTTGATGTCGTTGAGCGGATCCCCCGATTCCGAGAGGTCGACGAACAGGATGTTGGGGCTGGCGGAGACGGACAGGGTCTGAACCGCATTGCGCAAACCGCCCTTGTTGACCTTCTCCGGCGCCCAGCCGTGCTCCACTGCAATCGGGCGCAGCAGCTCAGCGGTGGCCTCGTCACAGACGAAAGCCGTGAACGGGTCACGCAGAGCGGCTGCCCGAGAAGGATGAATCGGCGCGTTCATCAATTTTCCTCCGTCGTAGACACGTCATCAAGGCCGCCGGCGCCGGTCGGCTCGGCTTCACGATAGGTCCGGATGGCTTTGGACGCGGTTTCCGGATCCCCGGCGACACGTCCTTCCCGACCCCGAACCAGATCCTCCGGATTGGCCACCATCGCGGCCAGGTTGGAGTTGCTCGCGCAACCGAAGTTCGAGGAGGTCGATATCGGCGACCCGGGGAGCCTGGCCTGCCGCCAATTGGGGCAACCAGGCACGCTGGCGGTGGACCGGGCCACGACGATCCGGGCGGACCCGGGCTGCACCGCGCCAGGCGTCACGGGGCTGCCGTTGCTCAGCAGCATGCCATAGTCGGCCGCCAACCGCGCCACATCGCTGCGGACGGCTTCACTGCCTGCCGGATCGTCGACGAAGATCCGATCGCCGTAACGCAGCTGCAGGGATTCGAACCAGTCGGCGAGCCGGGCCATGTCGCCATCGCCGACGCCGGTGTTCGACGTCGACACATCGAAGGCGAAGTTGGTGCGCTCGACGACGGGCTGGTTCTCGGAATAGAGGCTGCCGTTACTGCGCAAGGCGTCGCGGTCGACACCTTTCCAGGTGCCCATGCACCCCGCGAGGGCGGTCCCGATCAGGACCAGAGCGGCAGAAGTTCTGAATCGTGCCATGTTCATGTCGTCCTTTCGATCGGGGCGCATCAGAAAGCGAAGCCCGGGCTTGCCGATGTCTCGGCCACCTGGGGCGACGCCGATGCGGTCACGACCTCGGAGAAGGGCAGGGTGGGTGTCGCTGCCGACAGAGGACCGACGCCGGGCGACGCCGACCCCGCAGGCGCGACCGTCGCGCCGGGCCGGCTCTCGCTGCGACTGTTGTCCGCCCGGTCGAGCAGCACCCGCTGCGCGTCGTTGGCGATCCGGAATCCGTCGGTGGGCAGGGCAACCTGATCTTCCGACATCGGACGCACCAGATAGGGAGTCACGACGATGACCAGCTCGGTCTCCGACCGGCGGAAGCTGTTCGAGCGGAACAGTGACCCCAGAATCGGGAGATCGCCGAGCCACGGCGCCTTGTCGACGGCGTTGTTGCTGGTATTGCGCAGGAGCCCGCCGATCATGAAGCTCTGGCCGGAGCCGAGCTCCACGGTCGTTTCCGCCCGCCGGGTGGTCAGCGCCGGGACCTGGAAGTTGTTGAGACGAATGCTGCCCTGATCGGAAAGCTCCGACACTTCGGGGCGAACCCGGAGCGATATGCGTCCGTCAGCCAGCACGGTGGGCGTGAAGGCCAGTCCGACGCCATATTGCTTGTACTCGACGCTGATCGCACCCAGTGACTGCGAAATCGGGATCGGGAACTCGCCGCCGGCCAGGAAGCTCGCGGTCTCGCCGGACAGAGCGGTGAGTGTCGGTTCCGCCAGGATCGTCACCTTGCCGTCGTTTTCGGCGAGATCGATGGTCGAAAGGATGTCGAGCCCGAACAGGCTGCCGGCCGCGCCGATCGTGTACCTGCTCGGATCGGTCGAGAAGGTGGTCTGGGTGCTGACGATCGGCCTGCCGAACTCGTCAAACATCGGAATGCCCTTCTCGTCGTAGACCGGGCCCGGGAGCGTTCCGGGGGTCCCCTTGGAGACGCCGAAAAGGAAGCCGCCCGTGCTGTCCCTCGTCAGGAGATTGACCCCGATTTCCTTCGCCAGAGACCGGCTGACCTCGGCAAAGCGGACCCGCAGCATCACCTGGAGCGGCGTTGCCGTCTTGAGGCGGCTGATGATGCGCGTGCTGTCGCCGACATAGGCCTGAACGATCCGGCCCGCCACTTCGACATCCTCGGGCGCGGCAACCGTGCCGGTCAGCAGGACCACGCCATTCATGGGCGTGGCGCGGATCTTGGACTCGGGCATCGCGGTCTGAAGCATCTCCCCGATCGAGTCGAAGTTCGTGCCGACCTCGACATTGGTCGAGTAGATGACCTTGCCGGCTTCGTTCGTCGCATAGACCGTGGTCTCGCCGGCCGCCTTGCCGAAAATGTAGATCTGGTTGGCGGAGCGCACCTGGACGTCGGCGATGTTGGGATCCGCGACGAACAGGTCGGACATCGTGCCCGGGAGCCGGACCATCTTGCCGTTCCCGACCGAGATCGTGATCTCGCTCGTCGGCTTGACGGCGGGCGCCTGGGCCTGCGCCGCCGTCGCAGGCATCGCAGTCGCGCTTGCCAGCAGCGCTGCCGCCATCGCCGCACCGAAGGTCCGGCGGATCAAACAGACGTTGTTCATCTTATTTGGCTCCCAGAGGAACGAGAGAGACATTGCTGCCGCGAGCAACACGGACGGCAGGGCCGGAGGCCACGCCTTCGTCATCCTTGGTCGGCACGGTCCGGCGCTGGTAGCGCGACACGTCCCCGCCGACGGTGAAGGTCGGAGTCTCGTCGATCGGCTTGTCGGCGATGGCGAGCAGCATCCGCTTCTCGGCCTTTGCGTCGCCCTCGGGAACGTCGATCTCGCCCGCGGCGATAGCCCGCTCGAGCTCCTGGGCATTGTCGGCGATCGACCGCAGGGAAAGCGACAGGGTCCCGATCGTCTGCGCAACCGCGATCTTCTCGGCGATCTTCGGCGTCACTTCGAGGGTCACCGTGGACATGGTGAGCACCTCCGGCTTTCCTTCCTCGTCGGTGGCGCTGGTGCGCTGATCGGTGGCGAGCACGCGCACGTTGCTGAGGATGGTTTCGGAAACCTTGAGCGGAGGCCCATCGCCGCCGCTCACTTCCTGCGTCAGCACCATGTCGACCCGGTCGCCCGGGAAGATGAAGCCGGCGACGCCGCTGGTCTGAGACACCGAAACCGTGACGGCGCGCATGCCGGGACCAAGGGCGGCGGCGAGGAAGCCGCGTTCGCCCGGCCGGATCAGCGCACCCTGGGTGATCGGCTGGCCTGCGGTGATCTCGTTGCGCACGACGGAACCGATCAGGGACGACGGATCCGTCATCGGCACCGCGCCTTCGCCTCCCTCGCCACCTTCGCCGGGCTGCCCGCCCTTCACGAAATAGGCAGGCTGGACGAGGCCTTCCGGCCACATCTGATATTTCAGCGATTCCGCATCGATGATGGTGCCGACGGGCAGGGTGCGCGTCGCCACCAGCACTTCGGGTCCCGCCGGGACGACCGGCTTGGCCACTGCCTGGGGAGCGCTGGCCCCGCTGAACATGTTCTTCGCGGTGACAGCAGTGATTGCTGCAACCACGAGCGCGCCGATCAGTAGCACGAGCTTTTTAACATCCATGACGCCAGTCGCCTCCTGTTGGGCCGGGTGAAAGCCCGGCGCCACTCATCATGCAAATTGGTAAAGAAACCGTTCGCCAATCAGCCACAAACCGCCGACGGCGATCGCGACTCCATATGGAATTTCGAGCTGGTGCTCGGCCCTGGAGAGACGATGCCGCGCGACCATGACGAGTGTGAGCACCCCGCCGGCCAGCGACATGATGACTAACATGACGATAACCGCCGTCGGCGGCAGCCACAGCACGAGGGCGGCGACCATCTTGACGTCGCCTCCGCCCATGGCGCCGAACGCGAACGCAACCGCGAACAGGCCCAGCACGGCCGCGGCAATGGCAATGTGGAGGACCATGTCGGGCCACAAGACGGTTCCCGACGCCCACCAGAAGGGGATGGCGAGCAGTGCAATCGCCGCGTTGAGCCCATTGGGAATCGTCCGCGTCCGCAGGTCCCATATCGCTGCGGCCACGATCATCGCGGCAAGAATGCCTACCAGAATTTCAGCCATAACCCCCGACATGGTTTACGGCTCTAGACACTGTTGCTTTCAAAACCGTAACCATGCCGCGCAAACTTAAGCGCGATTAACCTGTATTCGCTTAAGTATCTGTTATCGCTGGAAATAATCTGTGTTTACCATCGCCCGAGATTCTTCTCGCTCCGCCGGGGCCGCTATGGCGGAGGCGCAATGACCCGTTTCGACATCGCCATCGTCGGCGCCGGCATGGCGGGCGCGAGCCTGGCCGCCGAACTCGCGGACAGGGCCCGGGTGCTCCTGCTCGAGGCCGAGGACCAGCCGGGGCGTCACGCCACCGGCCGCTCCGCCGCCTTCTGGTCGGAAACCTATGGCGGGCCGCTGGTGCAGCCGCTGACCACCGCCTCCGGTCCGTTCCTGGCCGCGCCGCCTCCGGACGTTTCGGATCGCCCCTTCCTTTCGCCGCGAGGGGGCATCTCACTCGCTCGCCAGGGCGACGAGACCTTGCTCGAGACCATGGTGGCGCAGTTCGAGGCGGCCGGCGTCCGATTCGAGTGGATCGGGCGGGATGCGCTCGAAACCCTCATTCCGGGTCTCAGGCCGGTCTGGACGCGGGGCCTTTCCGAACCGAGCTGCAGCGACATCGACGTCGCCGGGCTGCATGCGGCCTATCTGCGCATGGCCCGGCGCCGGGGCGCCGTGCTCCGGGTCGATGCAGCAATGAGGTCGGCCAGCCGATCGGCCGGTCGGTGGATGATCGAAACCGCGCAGGGACCGTTCGAGGCCGACGTGCTGGTGAACGCCGCCGGCGCCTGGGCGGACAGGGTCGCCGAAGCGGCCGGATGCGCCGGCCTCGGGATCCAGCCGTTCCGGCGCACGATGATCCAGCTGCGAACGAGGCCTGCCGCCCCGCCGAACCTGCCGCTGGTGCTGGATGCCGCCGGCTTATTCTACTTCAAGCCGGAGAGCGGGGGCAGGCTCTGGCTCAGCCCGCATGACGAAACGCCGAGTCCGCCCTGCGACTGCGCGCCCGAGGAACTGGACATCGCGATCGGGGTCGACCGCTTCGAGCAGGTGGTCGACTGGCATGTGGAGAGGGTGGAACGGAGCTGGGCCGGGCTGCGCAGCTTCGCGCCGGATCGGCTGCCGGTCTATGGCTTTGCCCCGGGGCGCAGGGATTTCTTCTGGTTCGCGGGGCAGGGCGGGTTCGGCATCCAGACCGCGCCGGCCGCGTCCAGGCTCGGCGCCGCCCTGCTGCTGGGGGTGGAGCCCGATCCGATGGTGGCGGCGATCGATCCCGCGCCCTACAGCCCCGGCCGTTTCGCGAACTGAAGCGCCGCATCGCAGGCGAGCCGGTCCGCGCGCTCGTTCTCGGGATGGCCGGCGTGGCCCTTCACCCAGTGCCATTCGATCCGGTGCGGGGCGGCGGCGCGGAGCAGTTCCTGCCACAGCTCGGCATTCTTCACCGGCTTGCGGTCGGCAGTCTTCCACCCGTTGCGCTGCCAGTTGTGAATCCACCTGGTGATCCCGTCGCGGACGTAAGCGCTGTCGGTGGTGACGGTGACGCTGCAGGGCCGCTTCAGCGCTTGCAGCGCCCGGATCGCCGCCATCAGCTCCATGCGGTTGTTGGTGGTTTCAGCCTCGCCGCCCGACAGTTCCTTTTCGCGGCTGCCGGACCGGATCACCGCACCCCAGCCGCCGGGCCCCGGATTGCCCTTGCACGCGCCGTCGGTGAAGATTTCCACATGTGACATTCCCACGGCGAGACTCAGGCTGCCTCGAGTCCGCGCGGGAGCTTGAAGACCATCCGTTCCTCGACCCCCGCCACGGGCTCTTCCACCACGTCGAATCGCTCGCGGAGACGGTCCACCACCTCGCGCACGAGGATTTCCGGCGCGGAGGCTCCGGCGGTGATTCCGAGGGTCCGGACGCCGTCGAGCCAGGTGGGATCGATTTCGCTCGCACGGCCGACCAGGCGGGCCGGCACGCCCGAACGCTCCGCGACCTCGACCAGCCGCAGCGAGTTCGAGCTGTTGGAGCCGCCGATGACGAGCACCAGGTCGCAGCGCTGCGCGATCTGCTTGACGGCGGCCTGGCGGTTCGACGTCGCGTAGCAGATGTCCTCGCCGTGCGGCCCCTTGATGCCGGGAAAGCGTCGCTCGAGGATGGCGATCATTTCCGCCGTATCGTCGACCGAAAGGGTCGTCTGGGTGAGATAGGCCAGCGGCTTTCCGGCCGGAGGCCGAACGGTCTCCGCCTGGGCCGGGGTCTCGACCAGGGTCATCTGCCCTTCCGCGACCTGGCCGAACGTCCCGATCACTTCGGGGTGGCCGGCATGACCGATGAAGAGGATATGGCGGCCGTGCTCCACATGGCGCTCTGCCTGGCGGTGCACCTTGGAGACCAGCGGGCAGGTGGCGTCGAGATAGGAGAGGCCGCGTTCCTCGGCCCTGGCCGGCACCGCCTTGGGAACGCCATGGGCCGAGAAGACGACCGGGACGCCGTCCGGAACTTCGTCCAGTTCCTTGACGAACACCGCCCCGCGCGCCCGCAGGCTGTCGACCACATATTTGTTGTGGACGATTTCGTGCCGCACGTAGACCGGCGGACCGTAGCGGTCGATCGCCAGCTCGACGATGCGTATGGCGCGGTCGACACCGGCGCAGAAGCCGCGCGGCGCCGCGATCAGGAGGGTGAGGGGTGGCTTCCCATCTGCCATGGCGGGGCGTCTACGCCGTTCGGGACGCCGCGTCCACCGGAGGGGCGAACCGGTTCCTCGCTTGCGGGCGCGGATGGCGCTTCCTATGATCCCCGTCAGCCTCCAGTGCGTGGCCGTTCCCCGCCCTTTGCCAAGGACGATTATCTGTGAAGAAAGCCAGATTGGCACTGTCCATTTCCCTGCCGCTGCTTCTGCTGGCCTGCGCTCGCGAGGGCGAACTGACGACGGCCGGCGTAACTGCCATCCGCTCGGCATGCCCGTCGGTGGCGATTCCCGCGGCGACCGGGGACGTGACGCTGTTCGACCCGCCGTCCAGCCGCGATGCGGCCGCGATCGACGTCGTGGCGACGATCACCAACGTCAAGCACGACTGCACCGAGTCCGATCCCAACATCGTCGTCAACGCCACCTTCGACGTGCATGCGATCCGCAGGGATTCCCGTGGCGCCCGCGACGTGACCCTGCCCTATTTCGCCACCGTGGTGCAGGCGGGGTCCAATGTGGTCTCGAAGCGCGTCGGGCGGGTGCAGCTGCATTTCCCCGACGGCCAGCTTCGTGCCAGCACCAGCGGTTCGGCCTCGGCGTCGGTGCTGCGCTCGGCGGCCACGCTGCCGCCCGACATCCGGCGGGAGATCACCCGCGAGCGCAAGCCGGGCGACGCCGATGCCGCGCTCGATCCGATGGCGAGCCCCAACGTGCGCGCCGCGGTCCAGCGGGCGAGCTTCGAACTGCTGCTCGGCTTCCAGCTCACGCCCGACCAGCTCGCCTATAACGCGACGCGCTAAGCCCCTCCGGCATCGCCGAAACCGCCTGTGGGTGGTTGACTTCGCAGGCGCCGCCGCCCAGACTCCATAGGTCGCCGGCGGTTCGCCGCCGGCTGGCCGCGCGGGAGAGCGTGGCAGGCTCGTGCGGGAGTGGATCCCGCCATGGTCCTGCCGCCGCCGAAGGAGCAACCGCCCCGGAATCTCTCAGGTCGCAGGACCGCGCGGGCACAGACACTCTGGAAAGCGTCCGTCCCGGCCATGGCCGTGGCGGACCACCGAAGGGGTAAGCCGCCGCCGGCGGCGAAAGCTCTCAGGTCCAGTGACAGAGGGGGCATTGGAGGATGTACGGCTCCGACCGGGCCGTATTCCAATGCTGCTGGAGGCTGGAATGAGTGACCCCGACAAGATCCTTCCGCTGGATCAATGGCACCGTGCCCACGGCGCGCGGATGGTGCCCTTCGCCGGCTATGCGATGCCCGTCCAATATGAAGGCATCATCGCCGAACATCGCTGGACCCGCGAGTCGGCCTCGCTGTTCGACGTCAGCCACATGGGTCAGATACGGGTGAGGGGCGAGGCGGCCGACCGCGCGCTCGAACGCCTGCTGCCTTCCGACCTCGTCGGCCTTCCCGAAAACCGACTGCGCTATGCGCTGCTGCCGAACGCCAAGGGCGGGATCATCGACGACCTGATCGTCACCCGGCGGGCCGACCATTTCTACCTGGTGGTGAACGGCGCTACCAAGGAGGGCGATCTCGTCCATCTGCGCAAAGGGCTCGGCGATCTGTCGGTCGAACCGATGGAGGATCAGGCGCTGCTCGCCCTCCAGGGCCCCAGGGCCGCGGCCGCGCTGGCGCGCCTCGCGCCCGGAGTCGAGGATCTCGCTTTCATGACTGCCGCCGCCTTCCGGATCGGTCCCGACGAGGCCTGGATCAGCCGTTCGGGCTATACCGGGGAGGACGGCTTCGAAATCTCGCTGCCGGCCTCTGCGGTCGCAAATCTGGCGGATCGGTTGCTGGCCGAGCCCGAAGTGAAGCCGGCCGGTCTCGGCGCCCGGGATTCGCTCCGGCTGGAGGCGGGGCTCCCGCTCTACGGCCATGACATGGATGCCGAGACCTCGCCGATCGAGGCGGGCCTCGGCTTCGCGATCGCCAGGCGCCGCCGCAGCGAGGGCGGCTTCCCCGGCGCCGCGCGCATCCTGGCCGAGATCGCCGAAGGTCCCCGCCTGCGCAGGGTCGGCGTCCGCATCGAGGGACGGCAGCCGGTCCGCGAGGGCGCCCTGGTGGTCGACGGGCAGGGCGAGCCCGTCGGTCGGGTGACCAGCGGCGGCCACGCGCCCAGCCTCGAAGCACCGATCGCCATGGCCTATGTGCCGGCCTCGCTGTCCGCACCCGGCACGGCGCTGCGCCTGTCGCAGCGCGAACGACCCTTCGCCGGGCACGTCGTGGCGATGCCCTTCGTTCCCCACCGCTACCATCGCAAGGAGACGCAGCCGTGAGCCTCTATTTCACCAAGGACCATGAATGGGTACGCATCGACGGGGACAGCGCGACCGTCGGAATCACCGATTATGCCCAGGGGCAGCTCGGCGACGTCGTGTTCGTCGAAGTACCTGCGGCCGGCGCCAGGCTCGGCAAGGGCGACCAGGCGGCCGTGGTGGAATCGGTCAAGGCCGCTTCCGACGTCTACGCCCCGGTGAGCGGCGAAGTGGTGGAAGGCAACCAGGCGATCGTCGACGATCCCTCGCTCGTCAATAGCGATCCGGAAGGCTCGGGATGGTTCTACCGCATCCGCCTGTCGGACGCCGGCGAACTCGAGTCGCTGATGAGCCGGGGCGATTATGAGGCCCATTGCGCCACCTTGTGACGGGCAGGGCCGCAGCCGACAGCCCATAGTGAAGGATTCCCGATGCGTTACCTTCCCCTTTCCGATGCCGATCGGGCAGCGATGCTCCGGACCATCGGCGCCCCGTCGATCGACGCCCTTTTCGCCGACGTTCCGGAAGAGGCGCGGCTTTCGGAGCCGATTCCGGACCTCCCGCGACATGCCGGCGAGCTGGCGGTCGAGCGGCAGTTGACCGCACTCGCGGGGCGCAATCTCGCCGCCGGCGCGGCGCCCTTCTTCCTCGGCTGCGGGGCCTACCGGCACCATGTGCCCGCCGCGGTGGACCATCTGATCCAGCGGGGCGAATTCCTGACCAGCTACACGCCCTATCAACCCGAGATTGCCCAGGGCACGCTGCAGATGCTGTTCGAATTCCAGACCCAGGTCGCGCGGCTCTACGGCTGCGAGGTGGCAAATGCCTCGATGTACGACGGATCGACGGCCTGCTGGGAAGCGATCACCATGGCGCGGCGGATCACGCGGCGCGACAAGGTCCTGATCTCGGCAGGGCTCCATCCCCATTATGTGTCGGTGGCGCGGACGATGGCCCGCTTCACGGGCGATCGCCTCGTCATCTCCGACCCGGAACTGAAGCCGGGGGCGCCCGGCGACGACGGCGAATCCCTGCTGCAGGCGATCGACGACGAGACGAGCGCGGTGGTCGTCCAATATCCCAATCTGTTCGGCCATATCGGCGACCTCGGCGAACTGGCGGAGCGGGCGCATGCCCACAAGGCGCTGCTCATCGTCGTGGTGACGGAACCGGTTGCGCTCGGGCTGATCCGGGCGCCCGGCGAAATGGGCGCGGACATCGTGGTCGGCGAGGGTCAGTCGATCGGGGTCGGGCTGAACTTCGGCGGCCCCTATCTGGGCCTGTTCGCCACCCGCGAACGCTATGTGCGGCAGATGCCCGGCCGCCTTGCCGGCGAGACCGTCGATGCGGACGGCAGGCGCGGATTCGTGCTCACCCTGTCCGCGCGCGAGCAGCATATCCGGCGCGAAAAGGCGACGTCGAACATCTGCACCAACAGCGGCCTGTGCGCGCTCGCCTTCTCGATCCACATGACCCTGCTCGGCGAGAAAGGCCTGCGGGCGCTGGCCGAGCTCAACCATGCCCGTGCCGTCCAGGCCGCCGAACGGCTCGACCGGATCGGCGGCGTCGAGCTGGTCAACGGCCCGTTCTTCAACGAATTTACCCTGCGCCTTTCGCAGGAGGCGCGGCCGGTGGTCCGGGCGATGGCCGAGCGCGGGGTGCTCGGCGGCGTGTCGCTCGGACGGCTCTACCCGGACATGCCGGCGCTCGATCGCGGGCTGGTGGTGGCGGTGACTGAAACGGTGACCGACGAGGATGTCGAGGCGCTTGCCGCCGCATTGAAGGAGACGCTGGCATGAAGCCCGAAACCAGCACCGGGAACCGCGCGCTGATGCTCGAGGAGCCCCTGATCTTCGAACTGGGCGGCGAGGAAGGAACCGGGGTCGACCTGGTAGCGCCGCCGTCGGGCGCGGCCCGACGGATCGGCAATCTGGAGCGCAGCCGGCCGATCGGGCTGGCGGGGCTGTCCGAGCCCGAGACCGTCCGCCACTATACGCGATTGAGCCGGCAGAATTACGCGATAGACCTCGGCCTGTTTCCGCTCGGCTCCTGCACGATGAAGCACAATCCGCGTCTCAACGAGAAGATGGCGCGGCTGCCCGGTTTCGCCGACATCCACCCGCTTCAGCCGGTCGACAGCGTGCAGGGCGCGCTCGCGGTCATCCACATGCTGGGCGAATGGCTGGTGCGCCTCACCGGCATGCACAGCGTGGCGATGAGCCCCAAGGCGGGCGCCCATGGCGAATTGTGCGGCCTGCTGGCGATCAGGGCGGCGCTGGAAGCGCGGGGAGACGCGCGCCAGGTGGTGCTGGTTCCCGAAAGCGCGCACGGCACCAATCCGGCCACCGCCGCTTTCGCCGGCTATCGGGTGGAGACCATTCCCGCCAATGCGCGAGGGCGGGTCGATCTGGACGCGCTGACCGCCCGGCTCGGGCCGGACGTGGCGGCGGTGATGATCACCAACCCGAACACCTGCGGCCTGTTCGAGCCGGACATGAAGCGGATCTGCGACGCCGTGCATGCGGCCGGCGGACTGGTCTACTGCGACGGCGCCAATTTCAACGCCATCGTCGGGCGCGTCCGGCCCGGCGACCTCGGCATCGACGCCATGCACATCAACCTGCACAAGACCTTCTCGACGCCGCACGGCGGCGGCGGTCCCGGTTCCGGGCCGGTCGTCTTCTCCGAGCTGCTGGCGCCGTTCGCGCCGCTGCCCTTCGTCGAAAAGCAGGGCGATAGCTACGCGCTGATCGAGGAGGAAACGGCGCGCGACCAGAAGGTCGACGCCTTCGGCAGGATGGCGGCCTTCCACGGCCAGATGGGCATGTTCGTCCGCGCGCTCGCCTATATATTGAGCCATGGCGCCGACGGGCTGCGGCAGGTTTCGGGCGATGCCGTTCTCGGCGCGAACTATGTGCTGCGAAGCCTGGAGGACGTGCTGCACGCGCCGTTCGGATCGAGCGGCCCCTGCATGCACGAGGCGCTCTTCAGCGACGAGGGGTTCGCCGATGGGCTGAGCACGCTGGATCTCGCCAAGGGCCTGATCGACGAGGGCTTCCATCCGATGACCATGTATTTCCCGCTCGTCGTCCACGGCGCGATGCTGGTCGAACCGACCGAGACCGAGAGCAAGGCGGCGCTCGACCAGTTCATCGCCGCGATGCGGAGCCTCGCCGCGCGGGCGAAGGCCGGCGATCCGTCGCTGAAGGAAGCACCGGTCCATGCCCCGCGGCGGCGGCTGGACGAGACCCTCGCGGCCCGCCATCCGGTCCTGAGCTGGAAGCCGGCAGCGCCAGCCGAAGCGGCGGAATGAGCGGGAGCGGAGCCGGGGCGCAGGCGGAGCGGCGCCATGCGCCGGCGACCGCCCGCAACCGCGAGCCGATCGCGGCCGCCCTGCGGACGATGCTCCCCGAGCGCGGCACCGTGGTCGAGGTGGCGAGTGGAACCGGCGAGCATGCCGCCTATTTCGCCGGGCGGTTTCCCGCCCTCGACTGGCAGCCGACCGATCCAGACGAGGAGGCGATCGCCTCGATCCGTGCGTGGCGGGCCGAGGCGGCGCTCGACAATCTTCGCGAGCCTCTGATGCTGGACGCCGCGTCGTCCGACTGGCCGGTCGACGCGGCCGATGCGATCCTGTGCATCAACATGGTGCACATCAGCCCCTGGGCGGCGACCGAGGGGCTGATGCGCGGGGCGGGGCGAATCCTGGCCGCGGGCGCCCCGCTGATCCTGTACGGGCCCTATCGCCGCGCCGAGGTTCCGACCGCGCCGAGCAACGAGGCATTCGATGCCTCGCTCAAGGCGTGCAACTCCGAATGGGGTCTGCGCGACCTCGAAGACGTCCGCCGGGAGGCGAAGGCCCGCGGGCTGCGCTTCGAGCGGCTGGTCGAAATGCCGGCGAACAATCTGACCTTGCTGTTCCGCCGCGCCTGATCAGCTCTGATTGTAGCGCGGCCGGTTCGCCTCGTGGAGCTTGTCGCTGGCATGGACGCGGGTGACACCTTCGTCGTCGCCGGTCAGATGCTCCTCTTCGGCACGGCTGGCGAGGTCGCGCTGCAGGTTGCCGCCCTTCGCCCCGCCCTGGCCGGGAGTATCTTCCATGGCGTCGATCAGCTGGCTGTCGTCGTGGCGACGCGCGGATTCCGTGCGCGGATTCTCCATGTCGGCTCTCCTTCACCCGGACAATGAAGGAGCGACGCTTGCGTTCCCGGCAGCGGTGCGAGACGACCCTAGTCGGGATCGGGCCTGGCGCTCGCCAGATACATGGAGATCATCACCCACATCAGCCCGAAGGCCCAGCCGCCGACGACGTCGCTTGGCCAGTGGACGCCCAGCATCACCCGGCTGGCGCCGACCTGGAGCGCGAGGGCCAGGCCGATGCCGACGGCGATGGCCCGGTTGCGCTGGCGCACGGGCAGGAGCAGGCCGATGGCAAGGAAGGTGATCATCGAATTAGCGGCATGGCCGCTGGGAAAGGCGGGTGAGGTCACTGCCTCCAGGTGTGGCGCGACGTCGACCCGCGGCCGGGCGATGATCAGCTTCTGTAGTTCGACGAGGAAGCGGCCACCGAAGACCATGAACAGGAACAGGGCCGCACGGCGCTTGCGGCGGAACGCGAGAAAGCCGGCAGCGACCAGGGCGATCACGATCAGGACGACGCCGCTGCCGAGGCGCGTGAAGATCGCCGAATTGCGGGCGAGCGTGAGATTATCGCCCACGTAGAGCCAGTTGTGCAGCTGCAGGTCCCATTCGGATCCGCGGCCGCCGGCGAGCAGCATGCACAGCCACAGGGCTGCCGTCAGAGCGACTCCGATCCAGAACCGGGTGCGGGCTCCCGACAGTGCGACCGCATTCCCCTGCTCCGGCCCGGGGCCTGTGGGTTCCGAAACGCTGTTACGCATAATGATGGTCACCACTTCCTTATCAGTGTAAAATCGCAGATCGAACGGCCTTGCGCCAGTGTCAAACTTCGCTGCCGGCCGGTCTATTGCGCCCGGGGTAGCGGACAGCTATCCGCGCGATGCCGAAATGAACGGAGCGGCGGCCGCCGTTCCCTTCTTCCACCGACGATGAACCGGAAGCAGCGAGCCAAGGCATGACCGACGAGACCAATCTCACCCACGGGCCCAAATCCATCGAGCGACTCCTGAAACCGCGTTCGGTTGCAATCGTGGGCGCCTCGCCGACCCAGGGCGCGCTCGGCAATACGGTGATGAACAATCTCGACCGCTACGGCTTCACGGGGCCGGTCCACCTGATCAATCCGCGTCGGGACGAGATCAACGGACGGCCCGCGCTCAAGTCGATCGACGATCTTCCGGAAGGAGTCGACGTGGCGGTGCTCGCCATCCCGGGCGCGGCGGTGCTCGACAGCGTGCGCGCGCTCGCCCGCCGCAAGGTCGGCGCCGCGGTGATCTTCTCCGCCGGTTTCGCCGAGGGCGGAGAGGAGGGGCTGGCGGCCCAGCGGGAGGTCGCGCGGATCGCGGCCGAGAGCGGCATGGTGATCGAAGGGCCCAACTGCCTCGGCATGATCAATTATGTCGACGGCGTGCCGCTGACCTTCGCGGAGATGCCGCCGCTGCTGCTGAACGGGCGGCCGGGCGTCGGCATCGTCTCGCAATCCGGCGCGATGGCAGTGGTGCTGGGTACCGTCCTGCAGGCCAAGGAGTTGGGGATCTCGATCTCGGTCTCCACCGGGAACGAGGCGGCCAGCGGCGTCGAGGACTATGTCGAATATCTGATCGACGAGTCCAATACCCGGGCGATCGCCATGATCGTCGAGCAGTTCCGGCAGCCCAGGCGGTTCCTCGCCCTGGCGGAGCGCGCCCGCAAGGCGGGCAAGACGATCGTGCTGCTCCATCCCGGCAAGACCAGCGCGGCGCGCGAATCCGCCGCGACCCACACTGGCGCGATGGCCGGCGACTGGAAGGTGATGAAGACCCTGGTCGAGCGGGCCGGCGTCGTGCTGGTCGACGGCATCGAGGAACTGGGCGACGTCACCGATATCGTCATCCGCTGCGGCGGCGTTGCGCCGGGCGGGACGGCGGTGCTGGCGGAATCCGGGGCGTTCAAGGCGCTGACGCTCGACCTGTGCGAGGAGGTCGGCGTGACGCTTCCCGCGCCCGCCGGCGAGACACTCGCGGCACTGCGGGCGGCGATGCCGGAGTTCATCCCGGTCAGCAATCCGATGGACCTGACCGCCCAGGCGCTGGTCGATCCCGATCTCTACCGGCGGACGCTGGAGCCGCTGCTGGCGGACGAGACCTTCGCCAATGTCGTGCTCGCCATCATCCAGACCGACGAGGCGACCGCGCGGCTGAAGTTCGGACCGATCACCGAGGCGATCCGCACGCTCAAGCCGCAGAAGCCGGTGATCTTCGCCGGGCTGGACGAGGGCGCGACGATCGATCCCGGCCATGCGGCGGCGCTCAGGGCGCTCGACGTTCCCTATTTCCCGACCACCGAGCGGACCTTCCGCGCGATCGCGCGGCTGCAGGCGGTATCGAGCCGGGACTATCGCGCGACCGACGATGCTCCGGTGGCGGTGGACGTACCGGGCAGCGGCGTCATTCCCGAGCACCGCGCCAAGGCGCTGCTCGCGCCGCTCGGCATATCCTTCCCCAAAGGCGAACTCGCCGTCACGGTGGAGGATGCGCGTCGCATCGCCGCCTCGATCGGCTATCCGGTGGTCATCAAGGCCCAGGCGCAGGCGCTGTCGCACAAGAGCGACGTCGGCGGCGTCATCCTCGGCCTGAAGGACGAGGCGGAGCTGAACGCCGGCTGGGACGAACTGCATGCCAACCTCGCCCGCCATGCCGCGGGCGTGCCGCTCGAAGGCGTGCTGGTCGAAGCGATGGGCAAGCGCGGGGTGGAGATGATCGTCGGGGCGCGCAACGATCCCGACTGGGGGCCGGTCATCCTCGTCGGCTTCGGCGGCGTCCAGGCCGAGATCCTCCAGGACGTGCGGCTGCTGCCGCCCGACCTCACGAAGGAAGCGATCGTTGCCGAGCTGCGCCAGCTCAAGAGCGCCGCCCTGCTCGACGGCTGGCGCGGGTCGCCGGCGCTCGACGTCGATGCGATGGCCGACGTCATCGCCGCCGCCGGCCGGCTGCTGCGCGGCACGCCGCGAATCCGCGAGATCGACCTCAATCCGGTCGTGATCCACCCCCGGGGCGAAGGGGTGGTCGCCCTCGACGCGCTGATCCTCGCCGACTGACCGGACCGGCGGTCAGCGGCTCCGCCCGCCCCTCGTCCGCCGATGGGCGAAGGCGGCGGCGGCGCCGTAGAGACCCGGCTCGGGATAGGTGATGAGCTTGACCGGGATCGCGTCCATCCGCCGCTCGAAGCGGCCCTTGGCGATGAACCGGTCCCGGAAGCCCGAACGCGGCAGGTGGCCGGCCAAACGGTGCCCGATCCCGCCGGCGATCACCACCGCCTGGGCGCCGTGTACGAGGGCAAGGTCTCCGGCGAATCCTCCCAATGCCAGACACAGGCGGTCGAGCGCGGCAGCCGCCAGGCTGTCCGTTCGCTCGATCGCCGCCGTCCACAGCGACGGATCGTCCTGGAACCGCACCGGCCGCCCCTCGATCGAGGCCAGCACCTCATAGATGTTCATCAGGCCCGGGCCGGAGACGATCCGTTCGACCGAGACGCGGCGCAGCTTGTCCCGCAGCCGGGCCAGGATCCGATCCTCGATCAGATCGCGGGGGGCGAAATCGATATGGCCGCCTTCGGTCTCGACCACCCGGTAGTCGTCGTCGTCGCGGATCAGCAGCGCGACGCCCATGCCGGTGCCGGGCCCGAGGATGCTGACGATCCTGCAGGATTCGAGCGGGCCGTCGCCGCACAGGGACATGAACTGGTCCTCGCCGAGCTGGGCCACGGCGTGACCGACCGCGCCGAAATCGTTGACCAGCTCATAGTCGTCGACGTCCAGCTCTTCGGGAATCCGGTCGGGCCGGATGATCCAGCTTGCATTGGTGAGCTTCAGCACCTCGCCCTGGACGGGGCCGGCGATGGCGATCGAGACGGCTCCGGGAAGCGGCCGCCCGGCCCGATCGGCAAAGGCGTCCCAAGCCGTCCTCAGGCTGGCGTAATCGCCCGTGTTGAGGACGCAGGGCTCGTCGATGGCGAGGACGCGGCCGTCCTCGATCCTGGCGGTCGCAAAGCGTGCGCGCGTGCCGCCGATATCGACCGCGACAATGTCCATAGCTCGACCTCCCGGACCGTTCGCAGACTGGGGATCGATCCTTTGCAGGCTGGGCCCCGGGCCGCAAGCAGGGTTGTCAGGCCGGCGGCAAATCTCGACAATCGAGCCGTGGACGATGCGCCATTCCTCGAGCTGCAGGATGTTTCGCGGCGCTTCGGCGCGCGGATCGTCCTCGACGGCGTCAGCCTGTCGGTCGCCCGGGGAGCCTTTCTCGTCCTCGTCGGACGGTCCGGCTCGGGCAAGACGACCCTCCTCAAGGCGATCAACCGGCTGGGCGAGATCGACGGCGGCCGGATCCTGCTGCAGGGCCGCGACGTCGGCGCGATGCCCGCCTTCGAGCTGCGCCGCCGGATCGGCTACGTCTTCCAAGGCATCGGGCTGTTTCCGCACATGAGCGTGGCGGAAAATGTCGCGATCGTGCCCCGCCTGCTCGGGGCGAGCCCGGAAGAGCGGGAGGCGCGGGTAAGCGAGCTGCTCGACCTCGTCGGCCTCCCCCGCGATTTCGCCGGGCGGCCGTCGCAGGCCCTGTCCGGAGGCCAGGCGCAGCGGATCGGCCTTGCGCGGGCGCTGGCAGCCGCTCCGCCGCTGATGCTGATGGACGAGCCGTTCGGAGCGCTCGACCCGATCACACGGGACGAACTGGGCCGCGCCTATCGCTCGCTGCACGAGCGGCTCGGCCTCACCACCGTCATGGTCACCCACGACATGGCCGAGGCGCTGCTGCTCGGGGACCGGATCGTGGTGCTCGCGGACGGGCGGATCCGCGCCGATGCCCTGCCGGCGGTGCTGATCGACGGCCATGCGGACCCGGAAGTCGATGCGCTCGTCCGGGTTCCGCGGGAACAGGCCGAGCGGCTTGCCGCCATGGAAAGGCGGGCGTGAACCCGGCGCTGGCGGAGGCGATCGCGGACCTTCCCCCGCTGCTGCGCGCCCATGTGCTGCTGAGCGGCGCGGCGATCGGCATCGCCGTCGTCATCGGCCTGCCGCTGGCGCTGTGGGCGGCGGGGCGGCCGCGCCTGCGGGCGCCGGTGCTTGGCTTCGCCAGCCTGGTCCAGACCGTTCCGGCGCTGGCGCTGCTCGCGCTCTTCTATCCGATGCTGCTGATCGTCCGGCAGGCCACGGGCGTGCCGGTGCCCGCGCTGGGCTTCCTGCCGGCGCTGATCGCCCTGACCCTCTATGCGCTGCTGCCGATCCTGCGGAACGGAGTCGCGGCCCAGCAGGGGCTGGATCCCGACGTGATCGAGGCAGCCAACGGAATCGGAATGACGCGGGCACAGCGGCTGATGTTGGTCGATCTGCCGCTCGGCGCGCCGGTGATGCTGGCCGGGATCCGCACCGCGTCGGTCTGGACGATCGGGGCCGCGACGCTGGCCACCACGGTCGGCCAGCCGAGCCTCGGCAATCTCATCTTCTCGGGGCTGCAGACCGAGAACTGGATCCGCGTCCTCGTCGGCTGCCTCGCGTCGGCGGCGCTCGCCCTCGCGGCGGACGCCTTGCTGGGCCTGGTGGAGAGAGGCGTGGCCGCCCGGTCACGATGGCGTCTCGGCCTCGGCATCGGCGCGCTGATGGCCGGCCTGGGGCTGGCCCTCATCCCGGCGGGCGGCGGCGCGACGGCGCAGCGGCCCGTGGTGGTCGGGGCCAAGAATTTCTCCGAGCAATATATTCTCGCCGAGGCGATGGTTGCGCGGCTGGAGGCGGCGGGGTTCGCCACGGCGGCGCGCACCGGCCTCGGATCGGCGGTCGCCTATCGCGCGCTCGCGGCCGGGGAGATCGACGCCTATGTCGACTATAGCGGGACGCTGTGGACCAATGTCCTCGGGCGCAGCGACAGCCTTCCGCCTGCCGCGATGCGCGCGGAGCTGCAGCGAGCCCTGATGGCGCGCGACGGAGTCCGCCTGCTGGGACCGCTCGGCTTCGAAAATGCCTATGCGCTGGTGATGCGCCGCGACCGGGCGGCAGAGCTCGGCATCCGCTCGCTCGACGATCTCGCACGGGCAGCGCCGCGCCTGCGCCTCGGCAGCGACCTCGAATTCCTGAGCCGGCCGGAGTGGCGATCGGTGTCGCAGGCCTATGGCCTGCGCTTTCGCGACCAGACCTCGTTCAGCCCGACCTTCATGTACCGGGCGATCGCCGACGGCAGCGTCGACGTGCTTTCGGCCTTTTCCTCGGACGGACGGATCGCGGCGCTCGATCTCGTGGTCCTGGAGGACCCCAGGCGCGCCCTTCCCAATTACGACGCGGTGCTGCTGCTTTCGCCCCGCGCCGCAGCCGATCCCGACCTGGCGCGGGCGCTCGAGCCGATGATCGGAAGCGTCCCGATCGATCGCATGCGGCGGGCGAATTTGATGGTGGACCGTGATGCCGACAAGCGAACGCCCGCCGAGGCGGCGGCCTGGCTGCTCGGTTCCGGGGAGTGAGGACCGCGGTCAGCCTTCCATATCCTCCAGCTCGCGCCCGCGGGTCTCGCGGACCATCGCCCGCACGAAGAAGAAGGAGATGAGGGCGCTTGCCGCATAGAGGCTGTAGGTGATTGCGAGCCCAACCCCCGCCGCGAGCGCGGGGAAGGTGACGGACACCAGGAAATTGGCCATCCATTGCGCGAAGCCCGCGACCGCGAGCGCCGAGCCGCGGATCTGATTCGGGAACATCTCCCCCAGCATGACCCACATGACGGGGCCCCAGCTGCCGTTGAAGAAGACGACGTAGAGATTGGCGGCGACCAGAGCGGTCAGGCCGACCCGATCGGACAGAGCGAGCTGGCCGTCCACCAGCACCGCGGTCGAGAAGCAGGCGACCATCGCCGCGAGCGAGACGAACATGCCGGCGGACCCGATCAGCAGCAGCGGCTTGCGTCCCAGCCGGTCGATCACGGCGATGGCGAGGAAACAGGCGAAGATCGACAGGCTGCCGGACAGTATGTTGATCTTCAGCGCGTCATCCTCGCTGAAGCCGACCGACTGCCAGAGCACCGAGCCGTAATAGAAGACGACGTTGATGCCGACGAACTGTTGGAACACGGCGATGCCGATCCCGGTCCAGACGATGGGGCGGATCCTGCCGCCGGGCCGGTCGAGCAGATCCGACAGCCTGGGGCGGCGGTCGGTCGCGAGGCTCTGCGCAATCTCGGCACGCTTGCGGGCCGCTTCGCCGGCACCGAACAGCCGGGCCAGGATCTCCTCCGCCTCCCGTTCACGTCCCTTCATCACCAGCCAGCGGGGGCTTTCGGGAATGAACTGGAGGCTGAGGAAATAGATGGCGGCAGGGATGACCTGCATCCAGAACATCCAGCGCCATGCCGGAATGTCGAACCACAGGTCGGCGGTCGAGCCGCCGGCCGTGCTCGCCAGCACATAGTTGGCGACGAACGCGCCGGTGAGCCCGATGATGATCATGATCTGCTGGATGCTGGACAGGCGGCCGCGCGAACGGGCGGGCGTCACTTCGCTGATGTAGACGGGGGAGATGACGCTGGCCGCGCCGACTCCGAGGCCGCCGACGAAGCGGGCGAGGATGAAGATGGCCGAGGATCCCGCGGCGCCGGTGCCGATCGCGCTCAGCACGAACAGCACCGCCGCCAGCATCATCACGCTGCGGCGGCCGATCAGATCGGCCAGTCTTCCCGCGAAATAGGCGCCGGCGGCACAGCCCAGCAGGATCGCCCCGACGTTGAAGCCGGTGCCGAGCGCCGAGAGGTTGAAGGCGCGTTCCAGCCCGTCCTGGGTTCCGTTGATGACGCCGCTGTCATAGCCGAACATGAAGCCGCCGATGGTCGCGACCGCGACGATGGCTGCGATGAAGGCTCCGTTGACCTGGGCGGTGGCAGCCTTGTTCATCATCTTCTCCGCTCCTCGCGTCAGGCCGAACTACGGCATGGCCTCATCTTATCCAACGCGCGACCCATCGCTGACGCAACCCGCATCGCTCGCGTCGTTGCGGGAAGCTAACGCGAAGGTGGTAGTAACTCTACCCCCTAAACCCTTGTTGAATCAGCAACATAATCTCGACTAGGTTGCGCGCGCCGACAGATTTGAACGATCGGCCAACAAGCAAACGGGTAGGGACGGGGAGTGCGCAATCCACCTTTTTGGCGAGCGGGGCGGTGCCGCGTCGGACGCGGCGGCGGGGCCCGGATCATGGCTGCGGCGCTGGCCCTGCTGGCGGCCGGCTGCGCGCATGTGCCGCCGGGCGCGACCGTCGATCATGGCGCGACCATCGATCATGTCGCCTGGGATTCCTATCTCGGGGGCGGCGATTCCTCGCAATATTCCGCCCTGGACCAGATCAACCGGTCGAACGTCGGCAAACTCCAGCCGGCCTGGACCTATATGGCGGGCAAGGGGCAGGCGCCGCGCTTCAACCCGATCGTCGTCGACGGAATCCTCTATCTCGTCGCCCACAACAATGCGCTGGTCGCCCTCGACGCCGCCACGGGGCGGGAGCTGTGGCGCCGGCCGAACGAGGGCCGGATCGGATCGCGCGGGATCAATTACTGGCAGAGCGAGGACGGCACCGACCGGAGGCTGCTGTTCATCAACGACGGGATGCTGCGGGCGGTGTCGGCCGACACCGGCGAGCCGATCCTCTCCTTCGGCGACAACGGCCGGATCGACCTGCGGACCGGGCTCGACCGGGACATCGCCGGCGTCCGGCCGCTGCAGACCGACAATCCCGGCCGGATCTTCGAGAATCTGATCATCATCTCACTGCCGGCGGGCGCCTATGACTATGCGTCCTCCCCCGGCGACATCCAGGCCTATGACGTGCGCACGGGCGCGCTCAAATGGGTCTTCCACACCGTCCCGCGCGAAGGGGAATTCGGCGCCGATACCTGGCCGGACAAGGATCGCGAGAAGTTCGGCGGAGCCCACAACTGGTCGGAATCGACGATCGACGAGGAGCTCGGGATCATCTTCATCCCGACCGGCACCGCGCGCTACGATTTCTACGGCGGCAACCGGCCCGGCGACAATCTGTTCGCGAACAGCATCCTTGCGCTCGATGCGCGCACGGGCAAGCGGCTGTGGCACTATCAGACGATCCATCACGACCTGTGGGACCTCGACCTTCCCTCCGCGCCGAAGCTGCTGACGATCACGCGTGAGGGAAGGAAGATCCCGGTCGTCGTCCAGCCGAGCAAGCAGGGTTTCCTGTTCGTGCTCGACCGGCGCACCGGCGAGCCGGTCTGGCCGATCGAGGAGCGGCCGGTGCCGGCGTCGGACGTGCCGGGCGAGAAGGCCTCGCCGACCCAGCCGTTCCCGACCTGGCCGCCGCCCTATACGCGCGACACGTTCACCGAAGCGGACATCAACCCCCATATTCCCGACGAGGACAAGGAACAGGTGCGCGAGATCCTGCGCACCGCACGCAACGAGGGGCGGTTCACGCCGCCCAGCCTGCAGGGCACGATCTCGCTTCCGGGTCACAACGGCGGATCCAACTGGGGCAACACCGCCGTCGATCCGGTCAACCAGCGGCTGTACGTGGTCGCGCGGGTGGTGCCGACGCTGATCAAGCTCAATCCCGACGTGCGGAAGGATGCCGCCGCGAAGATGCCGAACGGCGGCGGCGACGTGCAGGCCTATAGCGCGCCGGTCAATTTCCTGATGCAGAGCAACGGGCTTTCCGCGATCGCCCCACCCTGGTCGACCATCACCGCCTATGACATGAACGAGGGCAACATCCTCTGGCAGATCCCCAACGGCGAGGTGATGACGCTGGCGGCCAAGGGGATCACCGGCACCGGAAGCCACGTGCCGCGCGCCGGACCGGTGGTGACCGCGGGCGGCCTGCTGTTCGTCGCCACCTCCTCCGACCGCAAGCTTCGGGCCCGCGACGTGAACGACGGATCGGTGCTGTGGGAATATGACCTCCCGGCGGCGTCCGAAGGGGTTCCGGCGGTCTACGAAGCCGGCGGGCGCCAGTTCATCGTCATTCCCGTCGGCGGCAACGGCCTGTTCGCGGACAAGCTCGGCCTGCCGGATCCGGGGCCCAACCAATATATGGCATTCGCGCTGCCCCCGGACGCTGATGCCGGGAGCAGTCGGAAAGGGAATCACTGACATGCGCAGATTCGTCCTGGCCGCCGTCCTGTCCTGCTGCGTTGCCGGCCCGCCGCCGGCGGTGGCGCAGGATGCGGAGCTCAGCATCCTCCCCAAGGTGCCGGTCGATTACCAGCCGGCCCGGACGCCGTGGGGCGAGCCGGACCTTCGCGGGAGCTGGCCGATTGACCATCTGAACGGCACGCCGCTGCAACGCGACCCCAAACAGGGCGACCGCGTGTTCCTGACCGACGAGGAATTCGCCCAGCGGGCCAGGTTCATCGAGGGCGCGGCGAAACGCTACGAAGTCGAGGACCAGGAAAACAAGATCGGCATGGGCCACTGGGCCGAGATGGGCGAGGTGAGCCGCCGGACCTCCTTCATCGTCGATCCGCCGAACGGCCGCCTCCCGGAGCTGACCGCGGAGGGCAAGCGCCTGTCGGCCGCGATGCGTTCGAGCTGGCGCAAGGGCCAGGTGTTCGACTGGGTGACGGATTTCGACAGCTGGGACCGCTGCATCACCCGCGGGATGCCGGCCTCCATGTTCCCGTTCCAGTACAATAACGGGATCCGGATCTTCCAGGCGCCGGGCGTCGTCGCAATCAACATGGAGATGGTGCACGAAACCCGCATCATTCCCACCGACGGCCGACCCGGCATTCCCTCGAAGGTCCGTCACTGGCTCGGCGAAAGCCGCGGTCGCTGGGAGAATGGGAACACGCTGGTCGTCGAGACGACCAACCTCAGGCCCGGCGCGTCGGCGACCAATGTGGGAACCATCGGGTCGCCGCCGGAGAATGACATGCCGATCAGCGAGCAGGCGCGGATCGTCGAGCGCTTCACCATGACCGCACCGGACAGGATCGTCTACGAAATGACCTACGCCGATCCCGTCGTCTTCGCCGCGCCGTGGACCGCCCGGCTCGATTGGAAGCGGGACGGCAAGTACGAGATGTTCGAATACGCCTGCCACGAAGGCAATGTGCAGGTCCGCAACTACATCAGCGCTTCACGGGCCGAGCGCGCGCAGAAATCGGGAGGAAGCCAATGACATCCTTTGCAAAGACGCTCCGCGTCTCGCTGATCGCTGCCGCAGCGTCGCTGCTCGCCAGCCCCGGCATCGCCCCGGCGCAGGATGTGCCGGCGGATCTCACCGTCATGCCGCCCGTCCCCGACGACTACAGGCCGAAGAAGACGGCCTGGGGCGATCCCGATTTCCGCGGCACCTGGCCGATCGACAGCATCGCCAGCCTGCCGTTCCAGCGCCCCGAACGCTTCGGCAACCGTTTCTGGCTGACCGAGGAGGAGTTCGCGGAGCGGCAGAAGCAGGCCAATGCGTCCGACCAGCGCTACGAGGAGGAAGACAAGGCGGGCCGGATCGGCATGGGTCACTGGGTCGAGTCCGACGCTTCCGGCCGGCGCACGTCGCTGATGATCGATCCGCCCGACGGCAAGCTCCCCGCCTTCACCGAAAAGGGCAGGAAGCTCTACGAGGCCGGGCGCTCGAGCTGGAAGCCGAACCAGCCGTTCGACTGGGTGACGGACTTCGACAGCTGGGACCGCTGCATCAGCCGTGGCTTCCCGGCCTCGATGCTGCCGTTCCGCTACAATAACGGGATCCGCGTCTTCCAGGCGCCCGGCTATGTCGTGATCGACCTCGAGATGATTCATGACTCGCGAGTCATCCCGGTCGTGTCGAAGGACAAGTGGGAGCAGCTCAGGAAGACCCGCTGGCCGTCCAACGTCCGGACCTGGATGGGCCAGTCGCTCGGCTATTGGGAGGACGAGAACACCCTGGTCATCGAAACCGAGAATATCGTCGCCGGCGACAGCGCGAGCCGGGACAGCGCCAAGCGCTCCGCATCCCCGCTCAATATGGCGACCATGGGCGTGCTGCCCTTCAACACCATTCCGATGAGCGAGAAGGCGAAGGTGGTCGAGCGCCTCACCATGACCGGTCCCGATTCCATCGTCTACGAATTGACCTATTCGGATCCGGAAACCTTCACCGCCCCGTTCACGGCGCGGCTCGACTGGACCCGGAACGACGGCTACGAATTTTTCGAATATGCCTGCCACGAGGGCAATGTGCAGGTGCGCAACTACATCACCGCATCCCGGGCACAGCGCGCGCAGGCCGCGCAGGGAGAAGCCCAATAGCGGCCGCGCCGTCGACCCGCGCCGCAACCAGCCAAACCAGACAAGCGCATCGCGTGCCGAATGCGCCAGAAGCAGGAGAGGAAAGCATGACAACAAGACGCAGAGCGGTACGACTGGCCGCCCTCGCATCCGCCATGATGCTGGCGGGCGCCGCCGAGGCGGCGATCGACCAGCCGGTGAAGACCGGGGCGGGGCTGGTGTCCGGCACGCCGGGAGCGGTGGAAGGCGTCACCGCCTTCAAGGGAATCCCGTTCGGCGCGCCTCCGGTGGGCGCCCTGCGCTGGAAGCCTCCGCAGCCGGTGCAGCCCTGGCAGGGCGTCCGCCCGGGCGACAGCTTCCAGAAGGCCTGCATGCAGCCGGCGGGGCAGGGGCGAATTAACGTCACCGTCGACCTGCCGGATTCGCCCGGCGTGTCGGAAGACTGCCTCTATCTCAACGTCTGGACCCCGGCGAAGGCAGCCGGAGAGAAGCTGCCCGTGATGGTCTGGATCTTCGGCGGGGCCTATTATGAAGGCGGCGGCAACAGCCCGCACAACCATGGCGACTCGCTTGCCGCCAAGGGCGTGGTGCTGGTCAATTTCAACTATCGCCTGGGGCCGCTCGGTTTCCTCGCCCATCCCGAACTGACCGCCGAATCCGAGCACAAGGCGTCGGGCAATTATGCGCTGATGGATTCCATCGCCGTGCTCAAATGGGTGCGCGACAATATCGAGCAGTTCGGCGGCGATCCGGACAATGTGACGATCTTCGGCGAGTCCGCCGGCGCGGCGATCGCCGCCGGCCTGATCGGGTCGCCCGAAGCGAAGGGCCTGTTCCACCGGGCCGTGGCCGAGAGCGCGAGCTGGATGGGCCTCGGCATCGCGCCGATGCGGACGCGGGAATCGGCGGAGAAGCAGACCGTCGACGCGGCGGCCAAGCTCGGCCTGAACTCCCTTGCGGAGTTGCGCGCGATGCCGTCGGAAGAGGCGTCCGAGAAGCTTCCGCGGCAGGGGATGATCATCGACGGCTGGGTCGTTCCGGAGGATCTTTCGGTCACCTTCGCGGAAGGACGGCAGAATGCCGTCGACGTGATCGTCGGCACGACGCGCGACGAAGGTTCGTTCACCGAGCTGTTCGGTCCCCCGATCACGGTCGACGGCTGGACCAAGAGCGCGCCGCAGCGCTGGGGCGATCTGGCCGAGGCCGGCCTTGCGGCCTATCCGGTCAAGACCGACGCCGAAGCGAAGGCGGCATCGAGCGCCGCTTTCTCCGACGCCATGGCCTGGTCGATGCGGCTGTTCGGCGAGAGCCAGGCCAGACTCGGCAAGCAGGCCTATCTCTATTATTTCACGCACGAGCCGCCTTATGCGCCGGGGGCGCCCGACCTGCGCGCGACGCACACCGTCGAGATCCCCTATGTGTTCGACAATCTGGCGGCGCCGCGCGTCTATCCGGACCACAGCTCGCCCGAGCTCGCCGCCGCGGACCCGCGCGAGCGGGCGTTCGCGGGCCAGGTTTCGGCCTATTGGGTGAATTTCGCCAAGACGGGCGACCCGAACGGGCCTGGCCTGCCCCAGTGGCCGTCGCTGAAGGAACTGGCTCCGACCGAGACGATGGTCCTCGATGCCGACGGCTCGGGCAAGGGGCCGTGGCTGACGCAGCCGCGGATCGAGTTCCACGAGAAGGTCTATCAGCGCGACGTCGCCGGGCCGCTGTCCATCGCGGGCCAGTAAGCGGCTGAATCAAGAAGAAGGGGCGCGGCGTCCGGATGACGCCGCGCCCCTTTTTCGATTCTGCCCTGGCGCGAAGCGTCACACGGCGAGGGTGAAGCCGATCACGCGGCCGCAGAAGACCACCAGGATCCAGAAGACGAGCGAGAGGCCGCCGGCGACCTTGGCGGCGGTCGGCACCGACGCCGTGGAATCCCACTGGTGGACGCTCTTCCAGGCAAAGGAATGCAGGATCGCCATGTTGACCCCGGCGAGGACGAGCAGGACCATCTTCACCAGGAACCAGGGATTGATGACATAGGTGGTCGCCCGGCTGACGAACAGCAGCCCGCCGGTGATCGCCGCGAGCACGAATGCGCCCCAGGTGAGCGGGAGCGTGTCGCGCGACAGGGCGGTCACGGTCCAGCCGCGGCCGGCGAGGCCGAGCAGCCGCAGGTCCATGATCGCGATCGATCCGACGACGGTGACCAGCGCGATCACGTGGAGCGATTCGAGCAGCGGGAAGGCCCAGGCCGATTCGGCGACGAAGGTACCTACCCCCGAGGTTTCGAGCGACTGCCACAAAGTTCCGAGATTCATCACTTCCCCCAAGGGTCGGAGATTAGACGGGCGCGTAGGCGATCCAGCGGCCGGCCACCATGATCGTGCACCACAAGAGAATGAGGACGGCGGCGCCGGCGCGGACCCCGCCGCGCGCGCGTCCGGCTTCCCACCGGGTCATGTTCCGGCGGACGGCCCCGAAGAACCAGAGGCTGAGGGCGATCGCGATGACGATCATGCCCATCTTGATCCAGAAGATCGGGTTGATGAGCTCGCGCACCGGCTCGCCCACCACCATTCCGATCCCGGTCACGATCAGCGCGGCGAGCGCCCACCAGATCCATGGGACATAGCGCCGCACCGTCTGCTCCATGGTGCGGCTGCCGCCCGCCAGGCCGAGCACGCGGAAGTTCAGCATCAGCACGGCGCCGAAGGCGGCAGCGATGGCGAGGATGTGCAGCGTCTGAAGCGTCGGAATCGCCCAGAAATTGGTCTGGATGAGCAGGCTCACCGGATGTTCCGAGATCGACAGCGACAGTTCGACGAGAGGCGTGGTCCGGAGCCACTCCGTGAAGGCGTAGAGCAAGTCCTCGAATGACGACATCAGAGCATGGCTCCCCTGCGTTCAAAGCCGGTGCGCGGCACAGCCTCGCCCGTCGATTCCTGTGTGCGGTCGAACATTTTGGCCTCCCCTCGGCAGCGCGCTAGCGCAGACTTGCTCCAGTTGTCAAAATCAACAAACTATTTGCCGAAGCCGATCTAACTCTCTAGGCGAACGGCCAAAGTTCGCGCGGCGGCAGGCCGGCGGCGTGAGCCATAAGATATTGGGGAGGAATGTAGATGCGTATCGAGGCGAGCCTGGGACTGGCAGCGGCCATGGCGCTCGTCATGACCGCCGCCGCGCAGGCGCGCACGGAGATTCCGGAGGGCGACTGGCGTACCATCAACCGGGATCTGGCCTCCACCCGCTTTTCGCCGCTCAGGGACATCGACCGTTCCAACGTGTCGGAGCTGGCGGTCGCGTGGAGCTATCCGCTGCGCGGCTGGGGCACGGCGGTGCCGCTGGTGGTCGACGGCACCATGTATTTTCCGGCCGGCAACCGGATCGTCGCCCTGGACGCGGACAGCGGCAGCGAGATCTGGGTCCATGAGGTGCCGCGCGACTCCAGCCGGCCGGGTCCCGGCGTGTCCGTGCGCGGCGTCGGCTACTGGCCGGGCGATGCGCAGGATTCCGCCCGGATCCTGGTCATGGTCGGGTCGCGCATGCTGGCGCTCGACGCGGCGCAGGGCACGCCCGTGCTCGAGTTCGGCAAGGACGGCTATGCCGAAGTCGGCGTCCCTTATGGCGGCACCCCGACGATCCATGGCGACGTCGCGGTGATCGGCGCCGCGACGCTGGAGAATCCGGTCGGCGTCCCCGGCAATCCGCGCGCCTTCGACGTGCGCACGGGCAGGAAGCTGTGGGAGTTCCAGACGGTCCCGCAGGCCGGCCAGAAACATAATGAGACCTGGGGCGACGGGTGGAAGGGCCGCTCGGGCACCAACATGTGGGCCTTCTCGGCCCCGGTCGACGAGGAGCGGGGACTGGTGTTCCTGCCGATCAGCTCGCCTGCGCCCAATTATTGGGGCGGCAGCCGCCCGGGCGCCAATCTGTTCGGCAATTCGCTGGTCGCCGTCGACATCAGGACCGGTGAATATCGCTGGCACTTCCAGACGGTCCACCACGATCTGTGGGATTCGGACATGCCGAGCGCCGGTGCGCTGATCAACGTGACGGTGGACGGCAGGACGCGGCCGGCGATCGCCCATGTCGGCAAGACCAGCTATTTCTTCCTGTTCGACCGGGAGACCGGCAAGCCGCTGATCGACGTCGAGGAGCGGCCGGTGCCGGCCGGCGACGTTCCCGGCGAATATTATCATCCGACCCAGCCTTTCCCGGTGAAGCCGGGCCCGCTGAGCCGGGTGTCGATGACCCGCGACGAGGTCGTCACCGCCGAGGATACGACGCCGGAGCATGCGGCGGCATGCCAGGCGCTGTGGGAAAAGAGCGGCGGCTTCATCAACCTGGGGCCGTTCACCCCCTTCATGTTCCACGAGGACGGAACGCCTCCGCGCTCGACCATCCAGTTCCCGGGCGGGATCGGCGGCGTCAACTGGGGCGGTCCGGCGGCCGATCCGACCAGCGGCATCGTCTATGTGAACGCGCTCAGCACGTCGCTGGTGGGCTGGGTCGAGAAGAAGGACCCGAACGTCAGCTACAGCTTCGACGCCGACGATACCGACCAACCCTATGACCGGGCGAGCGTGAACGGCAAGGGACCGTTCTTCGCCTTCGCAGCGCCCATCAGCGGCAAATATGACGAGGCGGGCAAGCCGGTCGGGACGACGGCGCCCTGCTACAAGCCGCCCTGGGCGCGGCTGACGGCGGTGGACGCCAACAGCGGCGAGATCAAATGGGCGGTGCCGCTCGGCATTTACGAGGAACTGCCGGAGGACCGGCGGCTGACCGGCAATGCCGGGAGCGCGGGGCCGATGGTCACGGCCGGCGGCCTCGTGTTCGTCGGCGCGACCAATGACAAGAGGTTCCGCGCCTTCGACGCCGACAGCGGCCGCCAGCTGTGGGAGGCCCGGCTGCGGAACAATGCCAATGCCAATCCGATGACCTATCGGGGGCGCAGCGGCCGGCAATATGTGGCCATCAATGCGGGCGGGGAAATCGTCGCATTCTCGCTTGCTCAAGAGGGACCGAAGAGAGGGGATTGAGATCGGATGACGCGATTGTGGAAACTGGCCGCCAGCCTGGCGGCACTCATGCTCGTTCCGGCAGGCAGCGCTGTCGCGCAGGAGCCGGCGCGGATCGAGGGCAGGCCCAACCTCAACGGCATCTGGCAGGCGATGAACACCGCCTACTGGGACCTCGAGCCGCATGAAGCGCGCACCGCGCCGGCGGCCGAGGAGAAGCTGGGCGCGATCGGCGCGATCCCGGCCGGACTGGGCGTCGTCGAGGGCGGCGCGATCCCCTATCTGCCGGAGGCCGGCAAGAAGCGGGACGCCAACCGGGCGAGCGCGCCCGGCGCCGACCCGGAAGCGAAATGCTATCTGCCCGGCATTCCGCGCGCGACCTACATGAACCATCCGTTCCAGATCATTCAGGGCGGCAACGACGACATCCTGTTCGTCTACGAATATGCCTCGGCCAACCGGACGGTCAAAATGAAGGACGTCGAGGTTCCGCCGATCGACACCTGGATGGGCACCTCCTACGGCTCCTGGGAAGGGGACACGCTGAAGGTCGTCACCCTCGCCCAGAACGGGGAGACCTGGCTGGACCGGGCCGGCAACTATCTGTCACCGACGGCGACGGTGACCGAGCGCTTCACCCTGAAGGGTCCCAATCACATCCAGTATGAGGCGACGATCGAGGATCCGGAGGTCTATTCGCAGCCCTGGAAGATCTCGATGCCGCTCTACCGCCGTATCGAACCCAACGCGCAGTTGCTTGAATTCAAATGCGTTCCTTTCTCGGAACACCTGCTCTATGGCGACCTCCTGCAGGGTGGGGAAGCCAATCAGCAAGAGACGCCGGCCAACGGCGACCCCCAGCAATCCACCAAGGAGTAATCGAAGCATGCGTATCAAGATCTGGCACGCCGGCGTCATCGGCGCCGTGATGGCGACAGGTTGGATGGGTGCGGCGATGGCCCACCATTCGTTCGCCGCCGAGTTCGACCAGAACAAGCGGGTGACCCTGTCCGGACAGGTGGTCAAGTTCGAGTGGGTGAACCCGCACAGCTGGATCCACATCAACGTGCCGGATCCGAAGACCGGCAAGGCCCAGGTGTGGCGGGTCGAGGGCGGTGCGCCGAGCGCGCTGCTGCGCCGCGGATGGAACCGCAACTCGCTGCCGGCCGGCACCAAGATCGTGGTCCAGGCCTTTGCGGCCCGCGACGGCGACACGCGCGCCAGCGCCGCCGAGATCAGCTTCCCGGACGGCCGCCAGCTTTCGCTGGGCAATCCGACCACCGAGGCGGTCGCCGCCGCCGCAGCGCGCGCGAAGGGGAACTGAGGACCGGGCGAATCGCACAGAGAACTGCCTGACAAGGCATTGTTCCAGCGCGATCCGCTCCGTCGGCCGAATCCGCCGATCCGACGCGGCCCCCTTCCTGCACGGCCGATCCGGGAGACCGGGTCGGCCGTTGCCGTTCCGGCGACTCCCATGGCTCCGGTCCGGTCTTGCGGTGGCGTCGACTGCAGTCCTACACCTTCCCGGGAGGGGCCGGAGAGTCCCGCCGTGTTGCAGGAGAGGAAGCAATGACGACGACCGCCCGCGCGGCGATATGCCGCGGCCACGACCATCCCTTTGCGATCGAGGAGGTCGAACTGGACGCCCTGCGTCCCGACGAGCTGCTGGTCCGGATCGTCGCCTGCGGGATCTGCCATACCGACCTTGCGGTGCGCGACGAGCAGCTGCCGGTGCCGCTCCCGGTGGTGCTCGGTCATGAAGGCGCCGGGATCGTCGAGGCGGTCGGCGAAGCGGTGACCGCCGCGCGGCCGGGCGACCGGGTGGTGATCAGTTTCAACAGCTGCGGCACCTGCCCCACCTGCGAGGCGGAGGCGCCGACCTATTGCTACAATTTCTTCCCGCACAACTGGTCGGGCAAGCGGGCGGACGGGACGCCGACGATGAGCCGGAACGGCGCGCCGGTGAACGCCAATTTCTTCGGCCAATCCTCCTTCGCAACCCATGCGATCGCGCACGACCGCAATGTGGTGAAGGTGCCCGATCGCGCCGCCGGGCTGCCGCTGGAGCGGCTCGCCCCGATCGGTTGCGGCCTGATGACCGGGGCGGGGGCGGTCCTGCGCGCGATGAAGGTGCGCGCCGGAATGCCGATCGCTGTGTTCGGCACCGGGACCGTCGGCATGGCGGCGATCATGGCGGCCCGGATCGCGGGCGCGGATCCGATCATTGCGGTCGACGTCAACGACGACCGGCTCGCGCTGGCGAAGGAACTGGGGGCGACCCATGCCTTCAACGCCAGGGACGAAGCTTCGGCGCAGATCCGCGCCCTGTGCCCCGCAGGGATTGGCTATGCCTTCGACACCACCGGCATCAACCGGGTGATCGAGGACGCCTGGTCGCTGCTGGCGCCCAAGGGGATCGTCGGAATCGTCGGCGCCTCCGACCCTGCCGACGAGCTGCGGTTCAATGAAGCCCAGTTCATGGGCGGCGGCCGCACCGTCATGGGCATCCTCGGCGGCGACAGCGATATCGCCCCGTTCCTGACCGAACTGATCGACCATCATCTGGCGGGCCGGTTTCCGTACGAGCGGCTGATCCAGGTCTTTCCGTTCGAGCAGATCAACGAAGCGATTGCCGCGAGCGAGTCCGGGCGGGTGGTGAAGCCCGTGCTGCGCATCGGCAGCGACGACTGAGGCCGGAAAGGGGACCTAGCCGCGCTGCTCGCGCGCCATGATCCGCGCCATCCGTGACGGCCGCGCCGGATCCGGCTCGGCCGGAGCGGTGGTCCAGCCGAGATGGGGCAGGCTGACGGCGCGCCGACCCGACAGGTCGGTGCGGCAGACGATCAGGCCCTTTTCCTCGATGAAATCGAGCATCCTGCGGGCGCGCGCGGCCGAGGCGGTCCGGTAGACGGCGGCGAGCTCGGCATCGGCCGGGCATGGTGTTCCTTCCCGGGCGGCCCGGGCGAGCAGCAGGAAGGGTGCCAGCATCTCGTCCGGAAGGCTGGCTGCGAGCGACAGCGCCGGTTCCCATTCCGCTTCGTCCTCGATCCCGGCCAGGGCGAGGGCGAGCCGCCGACCGAAGGTCGCGAGGTCCCAGGAGGGTGCGGCGCCGCGCATCCGGCAGCGCAGCTGGAAATCCTGATAGAGTGCCGGCTGCGGCTGGGTGACGTCCTCGGCGGCAATCTCCCGCAGCACGGATTCGAGCACGGCTGCCTGTTGCTCGGGCGCCAGCGTGGGCGCGTCGGGCACGGGCGGCGGCGCCGCCATCCGGCTGGATATGGCGCGGATCATCTCCTCGCTCGGGATCGGCCGGGGAGGGGGCGGGGCGGGAAGCTCCTCCTCGACCGGCGTGAACAGCAACTCCTGGACCTTCTCCGCCGGCGCATCGGGCAGCGGCACCAGCCTGGGGCTCGCGCTGCGGGCCTGGGTGCGTACCCCGCCGATCCGGATGCTGGTGGGGCGGCGGGTGATCGCCGGACCCAGCGCCAGGAATTCCCCGCGCGCGAGGTCCCGGATCGTCTCCGCCTGCCGCCGGTCCATGCCGAGCAGGTCGGCCGCCCGCGCCATGTCGATGTCGAGAAAGGTACGGCCCATCAGGAAGTTGGAGGCTTCGGCGGCGACATTCTTCGCCAGTTTCGCGAGCCGCTGGGTCGCGATCACGCCGGCCAGGCCGCGCTTGCGTCCGCGGCACATGAGATTGGTCATGGCCGTGAGCGAGATCCGCCGCGCCTCGTCGGATACGTCGCCGGCCGCCGCCGGCGCGAACAGCTGCGCCTCGTCCACGACCACCAGGGCGGGATACCAATGTTCGCGGGGGGCATCGAACAGGGCGGAGAGAAAGGCACCCGCGCAGCGCATCTGCCCTTCGATCTCGAGTTCCTCGAGGTTGAGGACGACCGAGGTGCGATGCTCGCGCACGCGGCGGGCGATGCCGGAAATCTCGGCGAGGCTGTAATGGGCGGCCTCGATCGCGACATGGCCGAAGCTGTCGCCGAGCGAGACGAAGTCCCCCTCCGGGTCGACCACGACATGCTGCACCAGCCCGGCGCTTTCCTCCAGCAGCCGCCGGAGCAGGTGCGACTTGCCCGATCCGGAATTGCCCTGGACCAGGAGACGGGTGGCGAGAAGTTCTTCGAGATCGATCGCGGCAGGGTTGCCGCCGCCATCGATGCCAAGGTCGATTCTGACGGTCATCCGAGAGCTTTGGCCCAGCTGCGGCCGGTCGGGCAAGGGCGCTTTCCTCCGGAACTGCCCGTATCGACCGGCAGAGCGCGGCAATGGTACGGAAGAGCCGAACCACAAGGAAGCGAAGGAGGATAAGGCATGAAGACGATCGTCGTGGACCTCGATTCGACCGCCCGTGAAGACGGACGCCTGGATTGCGCGGCCGATCTGGCCCGCACCTTCGGCAGCCATATCGTCGGCGTCCAGGCCACGCCCGCTTCGGCCTATGTGGGTTTCGACATTTTCGGCGGCGTTTTCGCCATGCCCGACGTCATGGCGGCAGTCGCCGAAGGAGAGCGGAGGATCCGCGAGGCCTTCGAGGCGGAAATGGCGAAGGAAGGGACGAACTGGGACCATGTCCAGAGTGACGACCTGCCGGCGGCCGCGATTGCCCGACAGTCGCGCGTTGCGGACCTCGTGCTGACCGGCAAGCCCGGCCGGGCCGGGGAGGATGCCGAGCGCCTCGGCCACCTCGGCGAGCTGGCCCTGACCTCGTCGGCACCCGTCCTTGCCCTTCCGCGCGGGACGCGCAGCTTCGATCCGTCGCGGAAGGCCGCGATCGCATGGAACGGGAGCCCCGAAGCCTCGGCCGCCGTCCGACTCGCGCTGCCGCTGCTCGCGCGCGCGACCGACGTCACCGTGCTGACGGCGGAAGAGGCCGACGGCCGCTGGGATCTTCCGGCCACCGACATTGCCGAGTTCCTGTCGCGGCACGGGATCGGGACGACGCTCCAGGAAGTTCCCGTCGACGGCGGCGACGTGCCTGCCTCGCTGCTGCGGGCGGTGGACGATCTTGCTCCAGCCTATCTGGTGATGGGCGCCTATGGCCGGAGCCGGGCGCGCCAGTGGCTGCTCGGAGGAGTCACCCGCAGGATGCTTCTCGATCTTGAGGTTCCGCTGCTGCTCGCGCATTGAGGCGGCATGGTGCAACGGGGGGCGGCTCGGACGGCGTTGATGGCGAGCGCGCCGGCGCTTCGTGGATAATCTCGCCCACACGCTGGTGGGCGCGGCCCTGGCGCAGGCCGGGCTGAAGCGGCGGACCGGGCTCGGCACGGCGACGCTGATGATCGCCGCCAACCTGCCCGACCTGGACGCCTTCGGATTGCTGGTGGGCGAGAATCTCGCCTGGCGCAGGGGCTGGACGCACGGCCCGCCGGCGCTGCTGCTGCTCCCCCTGCTTCTGGCCGCGGTGATGGTCGCCTTCGACCGCTGGCAGATGCGGCGCGGCACGCGGCCGCAGGATCGGCCAGCGGTGCGGTTCGGGGCGGTGCTGGCGCTCGCCTATATAGGCATCGCGACGCACCCCTTGCTCGACTTCCTCAACACCTACGGCATCCGCTGCCTGATGCCCCTCTCCGAGCGCTGGTTCTACGGCGACACGCTGTTCATCATCGACGTCTGGCTGTGGATCGTCCTCGGGGCCGGCATCTGGCTGTCCCGCCGCTGGGAAAGCCGGGGAAAGCCGCATGCCGGGCGTCCGGCCCTGGTCGCGCTGCTGCTCATGGCCGGCTATGGTGCGGCGATGATGGCGGCGGGTCGGGCTGCCGAGCATCTGGCGGCGCGCGACCTCGCGGCGCGCGGGATCAGGCCGCAGCGGATCCTGGCCAGTCCGGTGCCGGTCGATCCGTTCCGGCGGCGGATGCTGTTCGACACGGGCGACCGCTACGGCTTCGGCGATTTCCGCTGGGTTCCGGGTCCGCGTTTCGAGCCCGAGCCGGAACTTGTGCCGACCAACATGGACCATCCCGCGATCGCGGAGGCCGCGCGCCGGTCCAAGCCGGTCGCGGATTTCCTCTACTGGTCCCGCTTCCCCTTCGCGCGGATCACGCCGGTAGCCGAGGGGACCGAAGTCGTGCTGGGCGATGCACGGTTCGAGAGCCGTCCCGGCGGCGGGCGTCTCGGCGCCAGGGCCGTGGTGCCCCGCCAGGCGGACGGCGCCGGCACCCTGGCGGAGCGCTAGCCCCTCCGGACGCTGATCTCCGCAGCTGAACGGCGCAGCTCGGGTTGAGTCCCGCAGTATCGTTGGGTAAATCAACGATTAGCTAAACAACCAATCAGGGGAATGGGCATGGCGGCCGGACTGCGCTTCACTCTGCTCGGGATGGTAACGATCTGGGCTGCGGCCGGGCAGGGGGTTCCGGCGACCGGCCAGGGGACGCCGGTTGCGGCGGACCTCACGCGGCTTCCGCCGATACCGGAGGACTATCGGCCGGGAACGACGCCCTGGGGCGAGCCGGACCTGCGCGGGAGCTGGCCGATCGACCATCTCAACGGGACGCCGCTGCAGCGCGACCCCAAGCACGGCGACCGTGTCTTCCTCACGCCGGACGAGATGGCGGAGCGGGCGAAGCGGATCGAGGCGCTGGCGACGCGCTACGAGCAGGAGGATGCCGAAGATCGGCTCGGACAGGGCCATTGGGTCGAGATGGGCCAGATCAATCCGCGCACCTCGCTGCTGGTGGAGCCGGCGAACGGCCGGCTGCCCGAGATGACGGCGGAGGGCAAGCGGCGATCGGCGACGATGCGGTCGAGCTGGCGCAAGGGCCAGAGCTTCGACTGGACCACCGATTTCGACAGTTGGGACCGCTGCATCACCCGGGCGCTTCCGGCCTCGATGCTGCCGATGCAGTATAATAACGGGATCCGCATCTTCCAGTCGCCCGGGCTGGTGGCGATCCAGCTCGAGATGATCCACGAGACGCGCATCGTCCCTACGGACGGCCGCCCGCCGGCCCCGGCCAGGATCCGCAACTGGATGGGGGAAAGCCGCGGGCGGTGGGAGAATGGGAACAGGCTGGTGGTGGAAACCACCAACTTCAGGCCCGGCCCTTCGGCGACCAACATCGTGACCACCGGATCGCCGCCCGAGAACGACACGCCGGTCAGCACGCAGGCCCATATGGTCGAGCGCTTCACCATGACCGGCCCCGATACGATCGTCTATGAGATGACCTACACCGATCCGGTCATCTTCACGGCGCCCTGGACCGTGCGCCTCGACTGGAAGCGCAACGACGATTACGGCATGTTCGAATATGCGTGCCACGAGGGCAACGTGCAGATCCGCAACTATATCACCGCCTCGCGGGCGCAGCGGGCGAAGACGGCCTCCGGTGGCGCCCGGGAAACGGCCAGCGCCGAATAGACGCGGGCGCGGTTCGCCCGCCGCTGCGGCGGTTCCAGCCGTGCAGGACAAAAAAAGGGGCGGTCCATTGGACCGCCCCCGATTCTTTCCGGCTTTCGGGCTGCTCAGAAGTTCGCCTTGAAGCCCATATAGTAGCGCCGTCCGAGCGTATCGTAGAACTGCGCGTTGAAGTTGCCGCCGGCGACCTGTCCGGGCGGCGGGTTCTTCAGGCGGCCGACCAGCGACGGCTTGTTGTTGAACAGGTTCTCGACACCGAAGCGGAGCACCAGATTGCCGGTAAGGCCGACGGTGCCGCTCAGGTTGAACATGTCGTAAGCGCTGACCTTCTTGTAGAGGCCCGGGGACCGCGCCTCGGACTCCACGTTCACGCTGGGCAGGTGCCGCCACTGCAGGTTCAGGCTGTGCCCGTTCCAGCTGTAGCCAAGGGTCGTGAACAGCTTCCATTCGTAGCTGCCGCCGTTGAGGCCGTTGTTCGTCGGCCCAAGCGTGCCGACATAGTCGACGAGCGGAAGCGTCGGGAGTTCGGCCGACTTCATCGTGATGAGATAGTTGAAGACCGAGTTCAGGCTGAGTTGGCCCGGACCGACCGGAGCCGACCAGTCGAGCTGCACGTCGACACCCGAGGTCTTGAAGCGGCCGTTGTTGTAGAAGGTCGTTATGACGTTCCCGAGGGTGCCGACAGTGTTGCGGCCGATCCCCTTGCAGAAGGGATTGTCCGGATCGAGCGTCGGGTTGAACGACGCGTCGAAGCACTGCTGCTGCGCAATGTCCACCGACTGGGCGCCGATCGCATCCTTCACCTTGATGTTGTAATAGTCGACCGACAATCGCATCCGCCGGAACATCTCGGACTGGAACGGCGAGTTGATCACCGCGCCGACTGTCCAGGTGTCCGCCTTCTCCGGCTTCAGGGTCGGATTGCCCGCGAGCGTCGGGAACACATAGGCGAAGCCGGTGGGCTGGGCGGTGAGATCATAAAAGGTCTCGTCGGCCGTCGGATCGCCCGAACGCTCCATCAGCACCCGGCACAGGGCTTCCACCTGCGCGCCGTTCGCGTTGGCCGGATTGGCCGACCAGGGCAGGGTGTTTTCCCGCGAGCAGACGTCGCCGCCCGCCGCGACCGCAAAGGTCTGTTCCGGCGCCAGGAACAGTTCGGCCACGTTCGGCGCGCGCTCCGCACGGTTGTAGCCGCCGCGGAAGCGGAGCCAGTCATTGACCTGCCAGTCGCCGAGGATCTTGTAGGTCCAGCTGCTGCCCGTCGTATTATAGTCCGAATAGCGGGCGCCGAGTTCCAGGCTGAGATTCTGCACGATCGGCAGGTCGCCGATCACCGGAACGAGCAACTCGCCGTAGACTTCCTTGGCCTTGATCGTTCCTTCCGAATTGCCCGACGGGTAGAGGCCGAGCGGCTGTTCGAGGAACGAGCGGCCCTGGGAGTTCAGGGTATCCGTCTCGAACTCATAGGCGTTCCTGCGGTAGCTGGCGCCGATCGCGGCCTTCAGCGGACCGGCGGGAAGCTCGACCACCGTACCCTGGAGGTTGGCCTCCCAGATGGTCTGGCTCATCGTCGCCTTGGTCTTGAGGTCGGCGGCGATGGCCTCGATGCAGTCCTCGCTGACCGGAGCCTGGCTGAACGGGTTGAGGCCCGAGGTACAGGTCGCGGTCGCCGCGCCGAAGCCGCCGAATTCAGGATTGCCCTGGGCCGAGAAGCCCTGGCCGAAATTGCCGAATTCGATGACCTTGCGATAGCGCTGCAGCGAGGCGAAGCCGGACTGAGTGACCGAGGTCTGGGTTTCGCCATGCTGGCCGAAGGCTTCCCAGGTCCAGTCGCTGCCCGGGATGGAGCCCTTGAGGCCTGCCGTCATGTTGAAGGTGAAGACGTCCGACGTCGATTCACGGTTGAAGGGCAGCATCTGGAAGATCTGGAACGGCGCATTGGGATTGTCGCGTGCGTTCAGGATCTGCACCATCTCGGCTGGCAGGTCCGCCTGCGGATTGGCCGGATCATAAGGCACGAGGGCGCTCCAGCCGCCGGTCACCGGAGCCGGCTCCTGGATCGTGCTGGAGCTCGACTTGCTGAACATGCCCTGGGTGAAAACGCTGATCGAGTCCGTGATCTCGTAATCGGCGTTCATGAACATGTTGTAGCGCGTGGTCGGATAGGCCGTGTACCCGTCGGTGAAATTGGTCGCGAGCAGCCCGGTGTCGAGCAGCTTGTATGTGTACCCGTCGACGATCTTGTTCCGGTAGGCACCGGGTGCGCCGGATGCGTCGAAGCCGGTGAAGACGGAGCCGTCCGGGTTGACGTAAACGATCGGGCCCTCACCCGGAACCGGCGTGGTAGCCTGGTTGAAGATGGCGCCCATGACCGCCGGATCGACGGGGTTGCCAAGGCCCAGGTTGATGCCGGCGACGCCCGGGAAGAACTGGGTGCCGCCGACCGACGGATCCGCCCACATGTCGCGGTACCAGGAGCGCTTGCGGTTGTAGGCCGCCTTGCGCTTGCTGTGCGAGAAGGCGACGCTGATGTTGCCGCGGCCGTCTTCGAAATCGGCCCCCATGATGCTGGAGACCTGATATTCCATGCCGTCACCTTCCTCGGTGACGCCGATCTGGCCGTCCACCTCGAGTCCGGTGAAGTTCTGCTTCATGATGAAGTTGGTGACGCCGGCCACCGCGTCCGCACCGTAGGTGGACGAAGCGCCGCCCGAGATGATCTCGACGCGCTCGATCGCCGCGGCGGGGATCGTGTTTACGTCGACGACCATGCTGGCGTTGGCCGGGGTCGCACGGCGGCCGTTGACCAGCACGAGCGTGCGATTGGTGCCGATGCCGCGCAGCGAGATGGTGGCCGAGCCCGGGGTGTTGCGGGCGGTCGGCTGGATGTCGCCGGCGCCGGCCGTCGGCGTGTTGAGGGTCGGCGAGAATTGCGGGAGCTTGTTGAGGTTGGACTCGATCGATGCGGTCGCGGACTGCTCGAACAGGCTCTCGTTGGCGGTCACGATCGGGCTGTTCGCCTCGAAGTCGCGACGCGCGATGCGCGAACCGGTAACGACGATCTCGGCGTCAGCCGATGCATCGGCTGCCGGCTCGGCCGCTACGGCGTCCGCCGCGTCGACGGCGTCCTGCGCGAACGCAGGCTGGGACAGCGAGCAGATCAAGGTTGCCGTCGCCGTCGAGAGGAAAAGCTCTCGGATATAAGTGTTCGAAGCGCGTGCGCGCTTTGCGTTGAAAGTCATTGTTCTCTCCCTGAAGAACTTGAGATGTGTGTGGCTTCCGCGAACCGGTCGAACTCGAGAATCGCGGGCAGTTCGCCAGGCACGGCGTGCCTGCGACCGGACAAGGTATGTGTACTAGAATCCTCCCGCTCTACTCGAATGCTCAAACGTCGGGCCCGATCTTCGCCGAGTCCCTAGAGCGCGGAGATGCTGCCGCAGGTTTATTGCCTGCATTTGTCGGCAATTTGCGATTTGTGACACAAGCTCGCTGCAGGGGCGGCCGACGGGGGCCGGGATCGTCGCGCCGATGCGATCCGGCGACGAAAACCGCCGGGTTCGCAGCTGGTCGACAGGACAGGATCCTAGCGCGTGCCGTAACGCCTTTCCGGCGTGCCCGCGTCGTGCCTGGCGCCGATCGCCGTCTGACGCGGAAGGAATATCTCGATCACCAGTCCGCCCCGGCTGGCGGTGCGGGCGGAGATGGTTCCGCCATGCGCTTCAACGGCCCGCCTGGCGATGGCGAGGCCAAGGCCGAAACCGCCGCCGCTTTCACCTGGCGCTTTGGGAAGACGGTTGAACGGCTCGAACATGTCTTCCAGCAAGCTCGACGGAACGCCGGGCCCCTGATCGGTGACCTGGACATGGAGCCCGCGCCGATCGTCGTGCGCATCGATGACGACCATCGTGTCCGGTGCGGTGAAGGTCACTGCGTTGCGCACGACATTCTCGAACGCGCTGTGCAGCAGGTCGCCGTCCACCATGTCCGCATAATGCGTCGGCGCCCGCAGGATGACGTGGCATTGCTTCGATGCTGCTTCGAAATTCGCATCTTCGGTCACCTCGCCGAGCAGCGCCGGAAGATCGACCATGGCCCGCCGCGCTTCAGGCGCCTTGGCGCTGAGGCGGGCGAGGGTGAGCAGTTCCTCGATGAGCATGTCGAGCCGCTGGCTTTCGCGCTCGACGCGGCGCAGCATCAGGCCATCGGGATCGCCGCATTCGCGCAGTAGGGCGATGGCGGTCTGCAGCCGCTTCAGCGGCGACTGCAGCTCGTGGACGATGTCGTGCAGCAGCTGGCGGCGGGATTCGATCAGCGACTGGAGCCGCCCCGCCATGCGGTCGACTTCCCGAGCCAGATCGGCAAGCTCGTCCCGCCGTCCGCCCATTGCCGGGGAGATGCGGGTGTCGAGGGCGCCGCCGGCGATCGCCCGCACCGCGCGATGGAGATGGGACAGGGGCCGGGACATGTACCAGGCCAGCAGGGCGCTGGAGACGAGGCTCACAAGCGCGCCGATCACGATCGGCAGGGCGCGATCGGCAAGCCTGCCGGGGTTCGCGCCGAGGCTGGAGACCAGCTGGTATCGGGTCCCGCCTCGATCCGTCACGGTGACGGTGTGGACCGGGACGAGGTCCTGGCGGCCCGCAAGCCACCGGCCTTCGGCGTCGTGGAGCGCCAGCGCGCCATCCTCCTCCTGCGCCCGCAGCAGGACGGCGATCGCGCTGGGCCCGCCCTCGCGAAGCGTTGCGGCGACGCCGTCGACCAGGTGGGCGGCCGCGACCGTCCGCCGGTCCGGGGACCGCGTCTCGCCGGAATCGAGATAGGCGAGGACCAGCAGAAAGGCCATCACGGTCGTGAGCCAGAAGGCGAGAAAGAATTTCCGGAACAAACGACCCGTGCCGTGCAGCCGCGGCGGAGATGCGGGGCGTCGATGCGCCCCACCTGCGCGGTTCGTTTCCAGCGGATCGCCCGGGTAGGGAAGGCGCAGGACAGTGCGGACCTCCGCCTGGTCCGGCTGGCGGATCACGCTCCGCATGGCACGGTCTCCAGGAAGTGCGACATGTCCACAAAGTCCCATTCGCTACGCAACAACCAGACCGGCGGCACAGGTGGCGAACGCCCGTGCTCCGGATAGCTCATGTGCGGGCACCGCCCGCTTGCCCCCCGTTTGGTGGCACCATGGCACCGGGACGCCGCCGGCCCGATGCGGCCTCATGCCTCGCCGCTGCTGCGATGCGTCCGTTTGTATTTGTCCTGCGGCGCTGGCAGCTGCATGATGGTTCCGCGGCCGTGCGTCTAGTGGGACTATTTCTAACAGTTATTGTCACTCCTCCGACGCTTCGTGGCAGTTTCTGGCGGCGGCGACGGAAGGAGCGGCCGGCCGATCGCCTTCGATCTGCAACATGGACTGTCGCCGGCGGCCTTCCTCCAAGGGACGACCGGGTGACATGGCCAGCGTAGTGGACTAGGATGGTGGCCCGATTGATCTGCATCAGTCGGTGTCGACCCGCTCGGCGCCATTCTCCCTTGGAATCCAGCCGAGCAGCCCGAAATGTGTCCGATCCTTTGCAGTCACGACAAAATGCATCCAAACCGGCCTGTCAGTAGCACGTCATGAAAGTTGCAACCGATACCATTCCGCCCCCCGAGCCCGAGCAGATCGTGCGCGTCCTGGTTGTCGACGACGATCCGTCGCTGCGCTCGCTGGTCCGCGATTTCCTGACCGCCCACGGATATGAGGTGATCGAGGCCGACAGCGGCACCGCCGCCCGCAACGTGCTGGCGCAGCGCGAGGTCGACGTCGTGATCCTCGACGTGATGATGCCGGGCGAGGACGGACTGTCGATCGCTCGCTCGCTTTCGCAGCGGCGCGACCTCGCCGTCATCATCCTGTCCGCCCTCGGCAGCGAGACCGACCGGATCGTCGGCCTCGAAGTGGGCGCCGACGACTATCTCGCCAAGCCGGCCTCGCCGCGCGAGCTGCTGGCCCGCATCCGGGCGGTGCGCCGCCGCTGGGGCCTGTCCGAGGGGCGGGAGGAAACCGGCACCAGCTACAGCTTCGACGGCTGGACCTTCGACATCGTCCGGCGCGTGCTGCGTGACCCCAAGGGGATCATCATCAGCCTGTCGGAAGGCGAATTCTCGCTGCTGCGGGTGTTCGTCGAACGGCCGCAGCGGGTGCTGACGCGCGACCAGCTGCTCGAATATGCCCGCGGCCCCGACAGCGACGCCTATGATCGCGCCGTCGACACGCAGATCAGCCGCCTGCGCCGGAAGCTTTCCAGCCGCACCCAGGAGGATCTGATCCGCACCGTGCGCAGCGAAGGCTATATGTTCCTGCCGAAGGTCAGCCGGCGGTGATCCCCGGCTGGGTTTCCAGGCCCAGATCGATCTTCGCCAACACCCTGATCATCGTCGCCGGCGTCATGATCGCGCTGGCGGCGATCAACATGGCGCTCATCCTGCTGCGCCCGCCGCCGCAGGATGCGTTCATTTCCGCCTATGAGGTCGCGCGGATGCTGCGCGGCGATCCGATCGCGAAGGACACCCGCACCATCGGCACGCGGGACGGCCCGCTGCCCTCCTATCCGCCGGAGAATCCGGTCGAGCGGATGATGCGGATGGCGATCGCCGACCATCTCGGTCGCCCGCCCACCGAGATCCGGGTCTTCCACGACGTACCGTTCCGCGCGACCGAGGGGGTGGGCGGATCGAGCCCGGTCCTGGCGGCGATGCGGCGCGAATGGGCCCTCTACCGCCACGAAGGCGAGTTCAATCCGAGCATGATGGGCTCGTTCGAGGCGGCGGTCCGGCTCGACGGCGACCAGTGGCGCGTCGTGCGCCACACCGGATCGCAATCGCTCCAGCGCTGGCTCGACACCACCCTGGTCCTGTTCGCCGTCGTGCTGGCAGCGATGCTGCTGCTCGCCTGGCTATTCAGCAAGTGGATTGCGAAGCCGATCCGCGAGCTGGCCGATGCCGCCGACCGGCTCGGCCGGGACACGCGCGTCGAGCCGGTCGCGGTGCGGGGACCGCTCGAGGTGCGGATGGCGGCCGCGGCAATCAACGACATGCAGGCCCGGCTGCAGCATTATATGGCGGAACGGACGCGGGTCATGGCCGCGATCGCGCATGATCTGCGCACGCCGCTGGCGCGGCTGGAATTCCTGCTTGCCTCGGCCCCGGAAGCCCTGCGCCAGCGGGTCGAAAGCGAGATTGCGGCGATGGAAGAGATGATCTCGACCACCATGGACTTCGTCCAGGGCGTCGCGCAGGACCGGCCGCACGAACTGCTGGACATCGCGCTGCTGGTGGAAGGGATCGTCGACGATTTCGCCGATACCGGCGCCGACGTGCGCATCGGCCGCACCGAACCGGTGACGGTGATGGGCGATCCGCTCCGGCTCAAGCGGCTGTTCTCCAACCTCATCAGCAACGCCGTCACCTATGGCCAGCGTGCCGAGGTGGAGGTGCGCGTGGAGGGAAACCGGGTGATCGTCGAGATCTGCGACGAGGGGCCCGGCCTCGGCGAGCAGGACATCGCGCGCGCGTTCGAGCCCTTCTTCCGCGCCGAAAGCTCGCGCAGCAGGAGCACCGGCGGCATGGGGCTGGGCCTCGCGATCGTCGAGGCGGCCGCGCAGGCGCACGGGGGCAGCGTGGAATTGTCCAATCGCCCGCAGGGCGGTCTTTGCGCCCGCGTCACCCTGCCCATCGAGCAGGCGCCTGCAGTGGAGAAAGCGACGCCGGCGCGATAAGCGGAACGCTCACTTTCCGTCGGCGATGCTCGCCCAGTCCTCGTTCGCGCGGCGGATCAGATAGGCATGGATCGCCTTTGCGTCGGCTTCGCCGACGAGGTCGGCGAAGCTCGCCATGCCCCTTTCGCGCCGCGTTCCGCGCAATACGATGTCGAGGAATTCGGCATGGGTCGCCGGCGTCATCAGCCGCAAGTCCTTGATCCCGCCGCGGGCCTGCGCGCCGTGACAGGCGGCGCAATGGTCGGCGAAGACCTGCGCCCCCCGGGCAAGCGTTGCCGCATCGGCATCGGTGTCCGCCGGCCGGACCAGTTCCGGCCCGGCCTCGATCGGCGGCAGGCTCGCCGTCCCGTCGAGGCGGAAGACGAGAAGCCGCGGCAGGCGCGAGAGCGGAATCCCCAGCGAGGCGGCGGTGGTCGAATGGGCGAGGCCGCCACCCCAGCCGGCGTTGACCGCGACATATTGGACGCCGTCCACCATATAGGTGATCGGGCCGGCCATCGGCACCTGCTGGACCGGCGTCTCCCACAATTTCTCGCCGGTGTCGGCGCGATAGGCGGCGAAGGTGCCGTGGACGGTGCCCTGGAAGACGAGATTGCCGGCAGTGACCAGCAGGCCGCCGCTGCCGCGCTGCGGATAGGGAACGCGCCAACGTTCCTTCTGCGCCACCGGATCCCAGGCGGTAAGCCAGGTCTTGTTGTTCTTCGCGGCGAAATCGGCGGCCGCCTTTCGCGTCAGCTCGAAGCCGGTGGTGGACAGCCCGGTCTGGCTCATATTGCCCGGCGTCGGCGCGAAGTCCGGATTGCGGGAATAGGCCATGTACATTTCGGTGACCGGGAAATAGGCGAGCCCCGTCAACGGGCTGAAGGCCATCGGCTGCCAGTTGTGGCCGCCGCCGGGCCCCGGCGTGACGATCACCGGCGTGACGCCGTAGCGCGCCTCCGGATTGACGATCGCCTTGCCGGTCGCCTTGTCGATGCCCCTGGTCCAGTTCACCGCGACATAGGGCTCGGCGGAGATCAACTCGCCGGTCGCCCGGTCGAGCACGTAGAAGAAGCCGTTCTTCGGCGCCTGCATCAGCACCTTGCGCGTGCGCCCGCCGATCGCGAGATCGGCGAGGATCATCGACTGGGTGGCGGTATAGTCCCATTCGTCGCCGGGCGTCGTTTGATAGTGCCAGACATAGTCGCCGGTGTCGGCCTTCAGCGCCACGATCGAGGACAGGAACAGATTGTCGCCGCCGCCCGGGCTGCGGACCGCCTGCGGCCAGGGGCCGCCGTTGCCGACGCCGATATAGACGAGGTCGAGTTCGGGATCGTAGACGATCGAATCCCAGACGGTGCCGCCGCCGCCGCGCTTCCACCATTCCCCGGTCCAGGTCCTGGCGGCCATTTCCAGCGCCTTGCTCGGCTGGCCCTTCGCCGGGTCGCCGGGCACGGTGTAGAAGCGCCAGAGCTGCTTCCCGGTCTCGGAATCATAAGCGGTGACATAGCCGCGCGCTGCGCCCTCCGCGCCGGCATTGCCGATCAGCACCTTGCCGTCGAAGACACGCGGCGCTCCGGTGATCGTATAGGGCCAGACCGCTTCCAGCGTGTCGACGCTCCACACCGGCTTGCCGGTGGCGGCGTCGAGCGCGATCAGCCGCCCGTCGAGGGTGGCGAGATAGATTTTGCCGTTCCAGGCGGCGACGCCGCGAGTGACGATGTCGCAGCAGGCGAGCCGTCCCTTCTCGCGATCGACCTCGGGATCGAAGCGCCACAGTTCGCGGCCGGTGCCGGCGTCGTAGGCGACCGTGATGTTCCAGGGCTCGATATTGTAGAGCACGCCGTCGATCACCAGCGGGGTCGCCTCCACCCCGCGATTGGTGGCGATGTCCGCATACCAGGCCAGCTTGAGGCGCGAGACGTTGCGGTCGTTGATCTGGTCGAGCGGGCTGAAGCGTTGCTCGTCATAGGTCCGCCCGTGCGTCATCCACTCGCCGGACGAGCGGTCGGCGGCCAGCAGGCGGGCGTGGTCGACGCGGGCGGGTGTCGCGGCAAGCGCCGCCATATGCGCCAGCGCCAGTGCCGCGAGTGCACTGGTGACGGCCGTCTTCGCGTTCAACGCCATGCCCGATCCCTCTCCCCGTCGTTCGTCGTGCCGCCGTCCCCCGCGCCGTTGAGCGGTGCATCGCCGGTCAGCAGCCGGCGATGGAGGCGAAGCAGGCCGCGCCGGTTGGCGATGCCGAGCTTGCCATAGGCCCGGCGACGGTAGGTCACCACGCTGCCGCGGGACAGCCCCTTGCGGCTCGCGATCTCCTCCTGCGTCTCGCCGAGCATCATCGCCGCCGAGACTTCAGCCTCGCGCGTGCTGAGGCCGCAGCGCAGCGCCATCAGCGATTGCACCAGTTCGGATTCGCTGAACATCGGGGCCGGGGCGGCGCCGACATGCTGGTGGCGCTCGACCGTGGCCAGCAGCAGCGCCGCATGCCGTTCGAGGCGCTCGATTCCGGCCGGGTCGAAGGCGGGCGCCTGGCCGAGGCGATAGCCGTTGGCGACCATGGTCGGCGTTCCCGAACGGACGATCGACACCCGCTCGGCGACGCCGGGCCGGTCGTAGCAGGCGTCGCGCCAGGCGGGATCGGCGATCTCCGCCGCCGAGCGACGGACCACGATCGGCCGCTTCGCGCCCGAGCGCGCGAGCCGGACGATCTGATGATCGGAACGCCAGAAGCTGCGGGCGTAGTCGAGCGAGGCGCGCAGCGGAAAACCGGTGATCGCCGGATGGTCGCCCTCGGCGAACAGCAGCCGGACCGGCGGCTCCCCGCCGATCAGGAAGGCCGAGCAGAGCTGGACGTCGGCGAGCGCGCGCAGCGCCGCGTGGAAGCAGGCGGGAAAGTCCGGGGTGCCGATCGCACCCACCAGGCGGGCGAGGGCATCGGCGATCTCCTGCTCGCGCCCCATCTCAGCCTCGCCGCCGCACCGTCATGCGAGCAGTCCCTTGCGCCGGCTCCAGTCGGTGACCGCGTCGATGCAGCGGGCGAGCAGGTCGGGCTGGCCGAGATAATAATGGGTGGCGCCTTCGAGCCGGACATATTCCTTGTCGGGCGTCGCCAGCGCCTCGCGGATGATCGGATTGTGGGTCGCGGGCACCGCCTCGTCCGCCGTATTCTCGATCTGGAGGACCGGCGTCCGGGCGATGCGCGCCGCATTGATCGGCCCGCGCGCATTCGACAGGTCGTAGCTCCACTGGCTGAGCCAGGAGCGCAGGGTGGTGAAGCGGGCGAGCCCCACCGGGCCGACGTTCACCGCCACCGGATCGCCCATATAGGTCCAGCCCGGCCGGCGATCCGACGGATCGATCGCCGGATCGAGCCAGCGGACGTCGCACATGGTACGGTGGACGACGAAGGCGCGCTCCTGCTCGGCAGTGCCCTGTCGCCGGAGCCGTTCTAGCTGTTCCAGCGCCCAGTCGGTGATGCGTCGGTTGCGCGCCCGCTGCGCTTCGCGGAAGCGCGCGACGAAGGCGGCGTCATAGGGTGGCTGGTGGGGGCAGTCGGGCGAATAGATGTCGAATTCGAGGTCCCGCTTGTCCGGATCGAGCTCGTCGACGACGGAAGGGTCGAGCCATTCGGTCAGTGTTTCGGCGCGCGACAAATGGGCGGCGATGAAGATGACTCCGTCAGCGGGCTGCAGGCCGGCGGCGGTGAGATCGACCGGATCGCCGGCCGGGGTGTGGGTGATGGTCGGCGCCTCGGCCTGAGCCTGGTAGAAGAGCGACAGGGAACCGCCCCCCGACCAGCCGACCAGCACCACCTTCTCATAGCCCAGCGTCCGAGCATGGGCGATCCACCGGCCGAGGTCGATCGCGACCTTCTCGAAGATCAGCGCGGTGTCGTTGCGCGGATAGCGGCTCGCGGCGCACAGGACGTCCAGCCCGGCGTCCGCCAGTGCGATCGGCATCGGCAGGAGGTGCAGCACCGAGGTCGGGTGCATGAAGACATAGACGGTGCGCGAGCGCGACTGCGGGCTGCGCAGCAGCTGGCCTTCGAGATTCACATGCCCCGAGTTGCCGGCAAAGCCATAGGTCTCGGTGAACTTCGGATTGTCGGCGAAGGACAGGATCAGCGGCGTGCGCGTCCATTCCGTCTTCGTCTGGTTCGCGGTCATCGGCGCGGTCCCGTCAGTTCAGGCCGTCGCGGCCTGCCGGTCCTCGAAGGCGATGGACGTGGCATCGTAGCGGAACAGCCATTCGTAGCGTTTCACGACTTCCTCCGGCGCCCATTGGGCATCGACATAGGCCTGGGCGTTGGCCGGATCGGCAAGGGCCGGATTGTGGAACCTGGTGGTATTCGCATAGGCGCCCTGCACCGCGCGCGTGGTACGCGGGATCCGCATGCGCTGGTAATGGTCGAGCGCCTCCTCGACACCGTCGAATTCCTCGAAGGCGCGGCCGAGGATGCAGGCGTCCTCGATCGCCATGACCGCGCCCTGGGCGAGAAAGGGGAGCGAGGGATGGCAGGCGTCGCCGAGCAGGGCGATTCGGCCGGATACCCATTTCTGCATCGGCGGCCGGGCGAGCAGGGCCCATTTGAAGGGCTGCGGGATGGCCTCGATATAGGCGTGCACCTGCGCATGCCAGCCGGGATAGTCGGCATGATATTCGGCGTTGGTGCCGGGGGTGGACCAGGATTCGATCTGCCAGTCCCGCCGCTCGACCACGCTGGTGAAGTTCATCAGCTCGCCGCGCCGGATCGGATAGTGGATTACGTGTCCGCCCGGGCCGACCCAGTTCACCCCCACCGGCTTGACCAGTTCCTCGGGCAGCCGCTCCATCGGAATGACGCCGCGCCAGGCGACGATGCCGGTGAATGTCACCGGGCCTGATCCGAACAGCAGCTCGCGCATCTTCGAATGGACGCCGTCGGCGCCGATCACCACGTCGAGGCTCTCCGTCGCGCCGTCGGCAAACGCGAGGGTCACCTTGCTGTCGTTGCGTTCGACGCCGACGAAACGGCGGTCGAGGTGGATGGCGTCCGGCTTGATGCCGAGCACCGCCTTGACCAGCAGCTGGTGCAGGTCGTTGCGGTGGATGGTGATGTAGGGGAAGCCGTAGCGCGCGACCGATTCGACCCCGAGGTCGAAGAGCTTCCACGTATCGCCGGTGTTCCAGAGGCGGATTTCCTTGCCCTGCGGCTCGAACGCGACGTCCATCAACTCATCCTGGACGCCGAGCGAGGCGAGCACGCGCACGCCGTTCGGACTGATCTGCAATCCGGCGCCGACCTCCTGCAGTTCGGCAGCCTGCTCGTAGACGGAAACGTCGAACCCGCGGCGCAGCAAGGCGAGCGCCGCCGTCAAACCTCCGATGCCGCCCCCAACGATCCCGATCGCCACGTTATTTTTCAATGTGGATGCCCTTCTGTTTGCGGCAGGTATAATTATGACGAACAGTATTCGTCAATATCACACGGTCCCAAACAGCGGCCCGGGTGGCCGGCGCGATGCCGGGGTGGACAGAGGGCGAGGCGGAGGGCAGGAAGAAGCCCCTGTAATTACGGATGTGAAAGAGAAGAGGCGGCATGGCCGGACCGGAGCAGTCCCGCAGGCGCGTTCAGTCGATCGAAGTCGGATTCCGCGTGCTTCGCGTGCTGCGGATGGCCGAAGGGCCGCTGCCGCTGCGCGAGATCGCCGGGCGGGCCGGGATGCCGCCGAGCAAGGTCCACCTCTATCTCGTCAGCTTCGTGCGCGAGAACATGGCCTATCAGGACCCAAAGACCGGTCATTACGGCCTCGGCTCCTTCGCCATCCAGCTCGGGCTCGCCGCCATCCGCCAGCTGGACGTGGTCGAACTGGCGGCTGACGTGCTGACCGGCCTTCGGGACCAGACCGACTGCGCCATCTATCTCTCGCTCTGGGGGGATCGCGGGCCCTGCATCGTCGCCAAGGCGGACGGCGCGCTCCAGGGAGCCTTTTCGGTGCGTCTCGGCTACATCCTGCCGCTCACGACATCGGCGACCGGCCTCGTCTTCCTCACCTATCTGCCGCCGGGGGAGACCGAGAAGGTGCTGAAGGCCCAGGAGGCCTTCGAGGAACCGCGCAGGATTGCGAGGGCTCCGAGCAAGAAGGCGCTGGCGGCGGCGATCGGCCAGGTTCGCCGCAACGGCTTTGCTTCCACCGTCGGCATGCTGCACCGGAACTTCGCCGGCATATCGACGCCGATCTTCGACTACAGCCACCAGATCGCAGCGGCGCTGACCCTGCTCGGCCCGGCGGAGTTCATGCGCGACGAGAAGCAGGAGGAACTGTCCAAGCTGCTGCTCGAGGCGGCCGACGGCCTGTCCCAGCGGCTCGGCGCCGCGGGAAACTGACGGCTCAGTCGGCGCCGCGGACGTAGTCCGGAGCGCGCAGGCCCTCGGCCGCGGCGGCGAGCCGCAGGCGGCGGGCCTCTGCCCGCATCTCAGCATCCAGCCAGGACCGCTCGTGCCCCCACAGGCTGGGACCATGCAGGGATTCGCACGGCTGCCATGTCGCCGGGTCGATCGAGCGCCCGCCCCAGCCATATTCGATCATGAAACCGGACGGCGAGCGCAGATAGAAGGATGTCATGAAGTCGTTGGTGTGCCGGCCGAGCGTGACGGCGACCCGATCCTCCTCGAGCTGGGCGAGGTCATAGCCCTGGCCGACGTCGTCGAGGGCGGTAAGCTCGACCATCAGGTGATGGAAGCCTTCGGCGCCGGTCTCGACCACCGCGAAGCTGTGATGGCGGGCGTTGAGGTGGAAGAAGAATGCCCGGAACGGCCGCAGCGCATAGTCGCTGAGCCGGAAGCCGAGCAGGTCGACATAGAAGGGAAGAAGCAGGTCGAGCGACCGCGCCGTCAGCACCGCATGGCCGAGCCCCAGCGGGCCGGTCCGGAAGCCGCTGATCGGCCGTCCGGGCAGGAAGGGCGTCGCGGCCTCGCCGGGGCCGTGGAAGAATTCGAGCCGGTTGCCGGCCGGATCCTGCGTTGCAATGAGCTCGGAAACGCGCCGCTGTTCGGCGAGCGACGGCGAAGCGGGAGACACCGGGTGCCCGGCGTCCGAAAGGCGGGTCGCAAGCCGCGCAAGCGCCTCGGCGTCGGCGACCTCCCAGCCGATCACCGCGACTCGCTCGCCCCGGCCCTCCTCGACGAACATCCGCGCGGCGCGACTGTCGGTCCGCAGCGCAAAGCCGCGGTCGTGGGGATCGGCGGTCTGCATGCCCAGCAAGCGGGTGGCAAAGTCCGCCCAATCCTCGCGGCGTCGGGTTTCCACGCCGATATAGCCGAGCGACTTCAGGACGACGTCCGGCTGCGATGCGGGTCCGGATGGCGCGTAAATGCTCATCCTATCCTGTATATTTCCGTTTGCCATAGTATGACAGGGGACGAGGAGGGGCCATGAGAGACGAAAATGCGAAGGATGAAGGGGGCAGGGCGCCGTCCCCGCCTCCGATCGGGCTGGCGCCCGACCTTGCCGGTGCGACGGATGCGCAGCGCCGGCTGGTCGAAGCCATAGCATCGGGCCCGCGGGGGTCGGTGCCGAGTCCCTTTCTCGCCATGCTCGACGCCCCGGAGCTCGCGGATGCCATCCAGCGTGTCGGCACCGTGCTGCGCTTCGACTCCCGCCTGCCCGACACCGTACGGGAGATCGCCATCCTGGCAACGGCCGGCGCCGTCGCCTGCGGCTATGAATGGAACTACCACGCGCCGATCGCCGAGGCGGCCGGGGTGCCGGTGGAGGCGATTGCGGCGACCCGGCCCGGCGCTCCGATCGAGGATATCGGCGACCCGGCGGCGACGGTGATCGCCCTGTGCCGCGCGCTGGCGACGCATGCGGCGCCCGACCCGGCGCTGCTCGACGCCGCGGTCGCCCGGCTCGGCCGCGCCGGCGCAACCGAGATCATGGCGATCGCCGGCTATTACGGACTGCTGGCGCATTTCATCCGATGGGCCGGCTTCGACGAACGCTTCGCCGGCTGACCGTCACGCGGTCCGCCGCTGCGGATCCTGCGCGACCGGCGCCATCGGATCGTCGGCGACCACCGCGACGCCGCCGCCGCGGTCGGACCGGACGTTCTGGAAGGTTCCCGCTTCCTTCTTGCGGAGGCCGAAGCTGCGCACTTCCTCCACCTCGTCCTCCGACAGGGCCGGCATGCGCGGCCTGCGCGCCAGCGCCTGTTCGATATAAGGCGCGAGTTCGGCCTGCTTGCGGGCGAGCCGTTCCTCCTCGTCCACCTTCAGCCGCGGCATTGCCGTCGATGCGAACAGCTCCAGCGATTCGCAGATATGCTGATGGTTGGCCGGCCCGGTCTGCTGGACGAAGATGATCTGGTCGACGCCGACGTCGGCGTAGGACTTGCAATGCTGATAGACCTGCTCGGGCGTGCCGATGCCGCCGTTGCCGTGGTTGTCCTCGATCGAATCCTCGGCCTTCAGGAAATTCTCCCAGACCCGGGAATAGCCCGGCTTGCACTTGCCGAAGGCGGCGTAGAAGCCGAGCGAATAGCCGAAGAACTTGAAGCCCTGGGACCCGCGGCGAATGGCCTCCTGTTCGTCCTCGTGCACCGACAGCGCGGTGACGATGGCGAAATTGGCGTTCACCGCATGGCCGATCGGCACGCATTCGTCGGACTTGATGATGTCGTAATATTCCTTGACCCACTTGCCGGCCTGCTCCGGGGCGGCGAAGCCGAAGACGAGCGCGCCCATGCCGTTGCGCGCGGCGTGGAGGATGGTGTCGCGGCGCGAGCAGGCGACCCACAGCGGCGGATGCGGCGTCTGCAGCGGCTTCGGCACGATGTTGCGGGTCGGCATCGAGAAATGCTCGCCCTGGTAGCCGGGATAGGGCGTCATGGTGAGCATGTTGGCGCATTGCTCGGTCGCCTCGCGCCACATCCCCTTCTTGAGATCGGGATCGACCCCGAACCCTTCCAGCTCCATCGCCGTCCCGCTCTCGCCCGTACCCCATTCGATGCGCCCGTTCGACAGCAGGTCGAGCGTCGCGATCCGTTCGGCCACACGGGCGGGATGGTTGATGCGCGGCGGCATCACCGCAATGCCGTGCCCCAGCCGCATCCGCTTCGTCCGCTGGGTGAGCGCGCCGAGGAAGACCTCGGGCGCCGAGGAATGCGAATATTCCTCGAGGAAATGATGCTCGACCAGCCAGGCGTAATCGTAGCCGAGCCGGTCCGCGAGTTCGAGCTCGGCCAGCGCATTGTGGAAGGTGCGACAGTCCTTCTCGGCACTGAAGGGGGCGGGGGACTGATGCTCGTAGAAGAGTCCGAACTGCATGGTCGTTCCTTCTTGATGGACTGTCAGCTTGGGCGCGACGGAACCGGCATGCCGGGGATCAGGAGCCTGATCCGGTTGAGGCTTCGCGCTCCGGTGAAATAGAGGGTGCGCCAGTCGTCATCGCCCCAGGCGAGATTGGAGGCGCGCCCTTCGATCAGGATGGTGCCGAGACGGTTGCCGGCCGGATCCAGGATCCAGATGCCGCCGGGGCCGGTGCAATAGACATTGCCCTCGACGTCCACCTTCATTCCGTCCGGGCCGCCCAGCCGGTCGTCCTCGCGCATGTCGCAGAACAGGCGGGCGCTGCCGAGGTCGAGCATGCCGTTGGCCTCGACGTCATAGGCCATGATCAGGCTGCGGTGGCGGTTGCTGTCGTTGACGTAGAGGATCGTCTCGTCGGGCGAGAAGCACAGCCCGTTCGGATTGATGAGGTCCGACACCACCCGGTTGATCCGCGAGAGATCCGGGGACACGCGATAGACTCCGGCGACGTCCAGCTCGGGCGGATGATCGGGCGGCGTGAAGGGGATCTTCGGCGGCGGATCGGTGAAATAGATGGCGCCGTCCGATTTCACGACGACGTCGTTGGGACGGTTGAGCTTGAGCCCGCGATAGGAATCGGCGATCACCGTCACGCTGCCGTCCGGTTCCTCCCGGTCGACGCAGCGGCTGAAATGGTGGCAGACGACCAGCCGTCCCATGAGGTCGAGCGTCTGGCCATTGCCGTTCTTCGTGTCTTCCCTGTCGACGCTGATCCCTTCCTGCGGATGCCATTTCATCCGCCGGCTGTTGTGGATGTCGCTGAACAGGAGATAGCCGCCGTCGGCAATCCAGACCGGCCCCTCGGCCGGGCCGGTCGGTCCGCCGAATCCGCGGCCCAGTTCCTCCCAGTCGCCGTCGGCCGGGACGATCGCATCGAGCGCAGCATTGAGCCTTTCGATCGGCATGAGCCAGCCCCTCCAAGGTTCCTCTCCGCCGCCGTTTATAGCAGCCAGGCTTATAACAGCCTTGCTGACATGTTGGGCCGCGATTGTAAAGACATTATTCGCCGGGCTGTCATTCCAGGCGGGTCCGGCGCGGCCAGGGGAGCTGCCCCGGTCACGGCGCCTGCCCGGCCCTCGCGGCGCGGGTGTAGCCGCCGTCGAGATAGATCAGCGGATCGACTTCGCCGGAGACGCGCACCTCGCGCACCTCGCCGATGACGATCGCATGGGTGCCATATTCGACCATGGTCCCGTGCTCGCAGACGAAGCTGGCCTGGGCATCGCGCAGATAGGGCGTGCCGCAATAAGCGGTGTCCCACTGGCCCTCGCGGAACCGCGCCTCCCCCTTGGCCGCGCCGCTGCAGGCCTGCGAGACGGCGAGATGGTCCGCGTGCAGGATGTTGACGCAGAAGCTCGCGCCCGCCGACAGCGGCTCGTAGAGGCTGGCGGTGCGGTTGACGCAAACCAGGAGGGATGGAGGATCCATGCTCAGCTCGCTGACCGCGGTCGCGGTCATCGCCCAGCGGCGTTCGTCGTACCGGCAGGTGATCACCACCACCGCCTTGCCGAGCCGGCGCAGGCCCTGCCGCAGCTGTTCGGCCAGGCTGGGCGTGGCCAGCGGGGCTGGTCCCGGTTCAGTACGCATTGGCTTCCTGCAGCGCCTGGCGGACGTGGCGCCAGGAATCCGACCCGGCGGGGAGCCCGCAATAAAGCGTGGCATGGACGAGGATCTCGCGGATCTCCTCCTTGGTGACTCCGTTGGCAATCGCGCCCTTGACGTGGTTGCGCAGCTGGTCGGGCCGCGACTGGCCAACCAGGATGGCGATGGTGAGCATGCTGCGGATGCGCCGGTCGAGGCCGGGCCGGCTCCACACGTCGCCGAAGCACAGGCGGGTCACCATGTCCTGCAGCGGTTCCTGGAAATCGTCGGCCTCGTCGATGCCGCGCACGCCGGCCTCGCCGAACATGTCGAACCGCATCGCGCGGCCGCGTTCATACAGCTCGTCCTGCTTCACTCTCGTCTCCCCATCATTCCGGTCGTTCGCGGTCGGGCCGCAGCAGCGGCCGCACCGCCTCCGCCGCCTTGTCGAGCTCGCTGCGGGCGGCGCCGGAAAGGCGCACGGCGCGCAGGAAGCCGTGGATCATGCCGGGTGCGACGCGGCTGGTGACGGTGACGCCCGCCGCCGCGAGCCGCGCCGCGAATTGCTCGGCCTCGCTGCGCAGCGGATCATGCTCGGCAGCGACGACATGGGTGGGCGGAAGCCCGGCGAGGTCGGCGCGATCGAGCGGCGCCGGCCGGCCGTCGAGCCCCCCGCAGCGGGTGAACAGGGCGACATAATCGCGGATCCGCGCCTCCGTCAGCAGAGGGTCGGCGGCGGTCCGATAGGCGGGCCGCTCCGGATCCATGGCGAAGGTGCCGTAGAATAGGATCATCGCCGCGGGCCGGGCGGTTCCTGCGTCGCGGCTGTTGGCGGCGCAGGCCAGAGCGAACAGCGCGCCGGCACTGTCGCCGGCGACCGCGATCCGCTCCGGATCGATGCCGAGCAGCGGCGCCTGCTGCGCGAGCCAGGCGAAGGCGAGGTCGCAATCGGCCTGGGCGTCGGCATAGCCGCTTTCCGGCAGCCGGCGATATTGCACGCTTGCGACCACTGCCCCGGTCGCTTCGGCGAGCGCAGCGCTCGCCACCGCGAAGCTCTCGACGCTGCCGAGCGTGAAGCCGCCGCCGTGGAAATAGCAGATGCCGGGCCGGCGGCCGCTGCCGCCCGGATCGTGGATGCGCACCCCGATCTCGCGCCCGGGCGCGCAGATGAAGGTGTCGAAGCTGCGGACATCGGCATCGGCGCCGCCGAAGCGGTCGGCGGCCATGTCGCCCGCCAGCCGGATCCCGGCGAGGCCGGCGGCCGGAGGCTGTGCCCGGAACCGGGCCACATAGTCCTCGATGCCGTCGGCGAACCGGCCGTCGACGTCATTTGCGGCTGCCTGCGCCTCCATCAGCCCACCGCTTCGTAGCGGATGTCGAGCGGCACTTCGGGCAGTTCGGCGAGGCGGGGCGCAACCTCGCGCGCGACCAGGGTCAGATTGTCGACCGTGTCTTCATGGCCGAGTTCGCCGGCCTGGCCCATCATCAGGAGGTTGCCGAAGCCGCCGGTCTCCTCGTTGAAGCGGGCGAGCTGCTCGTAGACGTCGTCCGGCGTGCCGACGAACATGAGCCCGGCATCCATATATTCCTCGATCGAGCCGTCGACCGGCACCGGCTTGCCGTTGCGCATCCGCGGCCGCATCGCGGACGGATCGGCCTTGAGCATCCGTACGTTCGCCTCGACCGGGTTGAACCCGAGCGGATTGCGGAACTGCGGGTCGAGCCGGGCCGCGGTGGTGAAATAGCTCTTCATCGCTTCCGCCCTGCGGAAGGCGGTGGTGCGGTCGTCGGCGCAGGCGACCACCGCCAGATAGGCGAGCCGGTCCTGGTCCGGCTGCCGCCCGAAGGTTTCGGCATAGGTTTCCCGATAGCTGTTGAAGACCGCCCGCGCGACGGTCCCCGACAGGAAGGTCGCGCAGGTATAGCCGAGCTTCGCATAACCGCGTGCGCTGGTGCCGCTCGATGCCGTCATCCAGATCGGCGGATGCGGCTGCTGGATCGGGCGCGGCCACATGCTGACGGTCCGGTAGTGGAAATGGTCGCCTTCCCAGGAGAAATTCTCGCCCTGGTTGCCGAGCGCCTCCAGGATCAGGTCGTGCGCTTCCCAGAAGCGGTCCATGAAACCGGTCGGCTGCCGGTTCGACATGAACAGCTCATAGGCGGCGCCCTTGACGAAGCCGACTTCCAGCCGGCCGCCGGACAGAGCGTCCACCATCGCGATCTCCTCCGCAACGCGCAGCGGATTCGACCGGTTGGCGAGCGGGATGCCGAGCGCCAGCAGGCGCGCCCGGCTGGTCTGCCGCGCGAGGATCGCGAGCGTCGTCATGCAGGACGTCGACATGCAGGTCGCCGCCGCATGATGCTCGTTGATCATGATGTTGAGGCCGAGTTCGTCGGCGAGCAGATATTCGTCGAGATAGCGGTTGAGCAGTCGCCCGGCCTCGACCGGATCGCAATGATGCTGCGGAAGCGTGACCCGCATCGCCCCCGGCACGGCGAAGGCGGGATGATAGGCCTGTTCGGAAAATTGCCAGATGATCATTGCGACCTCGTTTCAGGCTTCGGCGAAAGCCGCGATGCGGTGGGAAAGCTGTTCCGGCCGGTCGGCGTGCAGGCGATGGCCGCCGCCGGGGAAAACGGCGATCTCCGCGGCGGGAAGGGCCGCGGCGAAGGCCTGGCGATAGGCCTGGCCGATGATCGCATCCTCCTCGCCCCAGGCGACCAGGGTCGGGCAGCCGATCCGGTGCAGCCGGTCCGGGAGCTTCGGATTGCACATGTAGGGCGACCAGCCGTAGAGGCTCAGCGCCTCGTCGTTGCGCATCAGCCGGCGCAGCCGCTCCTCGGGCAGGCTGGCGAGCGGCGGCTCTTCGCGCTGCAGCCGCCTGTTGAGCTCCTGCCGGGACAGCATGAAGATGTCCACGACATGCTGGGTTCGCCGCTGGGCGGTGCGCAGGCCGAGCGGGGAGATCAGCACCAGCCGTTCCGCCCGCTCGGGGGCCTTGGTGAGGATTTCCGTCGCGACCCAGCCGCCGAAGGAGGTGCCGACCACCACCGGCCGGCGAAGGTCCAGCAGGTCCATGAAATCCAGATAGAAATAGCCGAGGTCGTCGACTCGGTTCATCGAGGCGGGCCGCTCCGACGCGCCGAAGCCGGGATGGGACGGCGCGTGGACCGTGAACTCGCGCGCGAGCTCGCGCAGCAGCGGCGCCGATCCTTCCAGTCCGTCGATGCCGTGGAGGAAGAGGAGCGGCGGGCCTTTTCCTGCGGTGAAGAGTTCGATCTTCGTGCCGAGGACGTCGAACGAGGACACGCTTCCGAAGTCCAGTTCTTCCAGAACGTCAGTCGCCATCGCTTTCCCTCTTGTTCGCCCAGGGAAAGGGTGTTGCGATGCGACTGATAGGTCCAATTCTTTGTTCTTGAGCGTTCGATACCTGAAAAGTATGTGTGGGCCATGGAATTGCGCCACCTGCGATATTTTCGCGCAATTGGCCGTGAGGAGCATTTCGGACGGGCGGCGATGCAATTGCGCGTCGCCCAGCCCGCGCTCACGCGGCAGATTCGCGACCTCGAGGCCGAGCTGGGAGTCGAGCTGTTCGAACGGCTGCCGCGCGGCGTTCGCCTGTCCAGCGCCGGGCGGGTTTTCCTGGAGGAAGTCGAGGAGATCCTCGCCCAGGTCGATCGCGCGGTCGACCGGGCGCGGCGACTCGGAAGCGGCCATCTCGGCACGATCCGCGTCGGGCTCAGCGAAATCATCGCCGGTCACGATTTCATTTCCTACGGCCTGCTCAATTTCCGGGAGAAGGAACCCGGCGTCGTGCTCGACCTGCGATCGATGAGCTCGCTGCAGCAGATCATGGCGATCAAGGATGCGACGCTCGATGCCGGCATCGTCTATGACGTCCATGTGGACGAGCGGGACGCGCCGATGCTCGGCCGCGCCCGTATCGGCACGGGCGAGACGATGCTGGCGGTGCACCAGGGCCATCGCCTGGCGGATCGCGACTCGGTGTGCATGGCGGAGCTCGCCGACGAACCGATCCTGTGGCCGACGCGGCGGACGGCCCCCGGCTATTACGACCGGCTGATGTCGGCCTGCATCGAGGCCGGCGGAGCCCCGCGGATCGTGCAGGAGTGCACGACCAATTCGATCCTGCTCAGCCTGGTGGCGGTCGGCATGGGCATCGGGTTCGTCACCGCCACGCCGCGTCTCGCCTCGTTCCACAACGTCCGGCTGGTGCCGATCCGGGACCTCGGCCTGACCTTCAACGTTCTGCTCGTCTGGCGCGCGCGCGACCGGTCCGCGGCACTGCAGCGCTTCATCGCGATGATGTCCGAGGACGGGGACACGCCGGCGCCGGCCCGGGCGGAGACCCGCACGCCTGTCCACTCGTCGGGGTGACAAGGGGCGGGCCTTCTCCTGCTAATCTGTATGCGAAAGGAGAATGGGATGCCGGATCCGAGGTCACTCAAGGGGTTGTATCACTTCGCCTTTCCGGCGCGCGATGCGGAAGAGACGCGCCATTTCTACGAGGACATCCTCGGGCTTCCGCTGGTCAATTGCATGCTTTCCGAACGTGTGCCGAGCACGGGCGAGGAGCGGGCCTATGTCCACTTCTTCTTCGAGCTCGGCGACGGCTCCTACATCGCCTTCTTCGACCTGGGCGAGGACGAGACACCCGCGCCGTCGCCCAATACGCCCGACTGGGTGCAGCATTTCGCGATCGAGACCGGTTCGGTCGAGGATGTCGAGGCGATGCGGCAGCGACTGGAGGACCATGGGGTGAAGACGACGCCGCTGGTGGACCACGGCTTCGTCCGTTCCATCTATTTCTTCGATCCGAACGGCCTGCGGCTGGAGATTGCGGCGCGCACGGAAGCGCCGGGCTTCCTCGAACAGGCGGCGAGCGAGGCGCACGCGATTCTCGAGACCTGGAACCGGCGCAAGCAGGAGGCTCGTGCCGCGCGCTGATCGTCCCGATTCCGCCCCGGCCCGGTCCGCACCGCGTGTGGACAGGGATGGAAGTCCTCGGCAGGAAGGTCGCTCCCAGGGGGCACGAGGGGGCAAGGCAGCCATGGCTGGAAGCGGGCAGTCGCGGCGACGGGTTCAGTCGATCGAGGTCGGCTTCAGAGTCCTGCGCGTGCTGAGGATGGCCGGCGGCCAGCTGCCACTGCGCGAGATCGCCGCGCGCGCCGCGATGCCGCCGAGCAAGGTGCACCTCTATCTCGTCAGCTTCCTGCGCGAGAACATGGCCTATCAGGACCCCAAGACCGGTCATTACGGCCTCGGCTCCTTCGCCATCCAGCTCGGGCTCGCCGCCATCCGCCAGTCCGAGATGGTCGGGCTTGCCTCCGACGTCCTTGCCGAGCTTCGCGATCGCACCGACTGCGCCATCTATCTGTCGCTGTGGGGCGACCAGGGGCCGTGCATCGTCGCCAAGGCCGATGGCCGCCTCCAGGGCGCGCTGGCGATCCGGCTGGGCTTCATCCTTCCCGCGGAGACGACCGCGACCGGCCATGTCTTCCTCGCCAACATGCCGCGGGAGGATACCGAGGAGGTGCTTGCCACCCAACGCGAGGTCCGCCTGTCGCCGCGGCTGCGCGTCGGCGAATCCGGCGTCGATCTCGACGCGATTACGGCCGAAGTGCGCAAGCGCGGCTACGGCTCCACCATCGGCAGCCTGAACCAGAGCTTCGCCGGGCTCGCCGCGCCGGTGTTCGGGCCGGACGGCTCGCTCGCCGCAGTGATGACCCTGCTCGGCCCGACCGACTATGTCGCCGGCGAGCGCCAGCAGAAGTTCGTGAAGCTGCTGCTCGACTCCGCTGCCAATGTGTCGGCCCGCATGGCCGCCCGTGCGGAAGCGCGGGAGGAGGCGGCCAGCTAGAGGGGGTGGCGAACGGTGCCTGCGCTCAGAGCGCCATCGCCACTGCCTTGGTCTCGGTATAGGCCTCGATGCCCTCGCGGCCGTTCTCGCGGCCCCACCCGGACTGCTTGAAGCCGCCGAACGGGAGGGCCGGATCGAGACCGCCGCCGTTGACCCGCACGGTGCCGGCCTTGAGCTTGCGCGCCAGTCGGTGGGCCGCCGACAGATTGTTGGTCCACAGCACCGCGCCGAGTCCGTAATCGGTCGCATTGGCTTCGGCCGCGATCCGGTCGAGATCCTCGTCGTCGAAGGGCATGGCGCACAGCACCGGGCCGAAGATCTCCTCCCGCCGGACCGCCATTTCCGCGTCGGTTCCGGTAAGCACCGTCGGCGGCACGAAATAGCCCTCTCCCGGGAGCTCGCCGTAACTGGTCCGGACCGTGGCCCCGTCGTCCTGCCCCTTGCGGATGTAGCCGTTGATCCGCGCGCGCTGCGCGTCCGAGATGACCGGGCCCATCTGAGTCGCAGGATCGAGACCGGAGCCGATCTTCAGCGCTTCCGCGAACCGCACCACGCCGTCCAGCACCGCGTCGAAATGCTGCCGGTGGACGAACAGGCGCGAGCCCGCGTTGCAGATCTGGCCGGCGTTGCTGAAGATCGACCGCGCCGCCCCCTCGGTCGCGCGGGCGACGTCGGCATCGGGCAGGACGATCACCGGGGTCTTGCCGCCGAGTTCCAGCGTCACCCGCTTGAAGGTGCCGGCAGCGGCGCGGATGATCAGCCGGCCCACTTCGGTCGAACCGGTGAAGGTCACCTTGTCGACGCCGGGATGTGCGGTGAGCGCGGCGCCGGCCGACTCCCCGAACCCGGTCAGCAGATTGAAGGCACCCGCCGGGAAACCGATCTCCTCAATCAGTTTGGCCAGGCGCAGCGCCGTGAGCGGCGTTTCCTCGGCGGGCTTCAGGATCACCGCGCAGCCGGCGGCGAGGGCGGGCGCGATCTTGGCGGCGGCCATGGCCAGCGGCGCATTCCAGGGAACGATCTGCGCGACCACCCCGACCGGCTCCTTCAGCGTATAGGCATGCCAGGTTCCGGGGCCGGACAGGGCGACCGTCTCGCCGTTGAGCTTGGTCGTCCAGCCGGCATTGTAGCGCAGCGTCTCGATCGCATGGGGAATGTCGAACAGGCGCGCGTCGCGGACCGGCTTGCCGTTGTCGAGCGTCTCGATCGCAGCGAACTCGTCCGCATGCTCCTCCAGCGCATCGGCGAGGCGGTTGATCAGCCGGGCGCGCTGCGACGGCTTCATGTCGATCCAGGCGGGATCCTCCATCGCCCTGCGCGCGGCCGCTACCGCGAGGTCGACGTCGGCCTCCATTGCCTTGGCGACGTCGGCGAGATGCGCACCCGTCGCGGGATCGTGGGTGGCGAAGGTCTCGCCGGCGACCGCGTCCACCCATTTGCCCCCGATGAACAGCCGGTGCGGACCTGCCGCAAAGGCGCGCGCCTTGTCGAGCGAGGGGACTTCCGCCGTTGTGGCCGTGGCCGAACCCGTCATGGTCTGTTCCTCTCCTTGTCGTATCCTGTGGAAGGGCGGAGCCGCGGACGGCGGCAGGGGGATTCGCCTTTCCCCGATCGGGATAGCGTTAGCTCTTGTCGAATTCAATTTGTCATGACAGAACGCCTGGACATAAACGAAGGTTGGGGAGCGGTGCCGCAATTCTGCCAGTCATATGAGGCGCCTGGGAAAGGCAAGACCTCCGGTTTCCGGATCTGAGGGGCGTCGCGGGCGTGGCTTCGGAATTCGACTATATCGTCGTCGGCGCGGGATCGGCCGGCTGCGTGCTCGCCAATCGCCTCACCGAGAGCGGCGGCGATCGGGTGCTGCTGCTCGAGGCCGGCGGCAAGGACGGCAGCTGGCTGCTGCGCATGCCGCTCGGCTTCATGATGGCGATGGGCGATCCCGCCCGCGACTGGGGCTATGAAAGCGAGCCCGATGCCAAGCTGGCCGGACGCTCGCTTCCCGTGCCCCGGGGGCGCGTGCTCGGCGGATGTTCGTCGGTCAACGGCATGATCTACATGCGCGGCCATTCCGCGGACTATGACGGATGGCGCCAGATGGGCTGCGCCGGCTGGGGCTATGCCGACGTCCTGCCTTATTTTCGCCGGATGGAGTCGAGCTGGCGCGGCAGCAATGCCCATCATGGCGATTCCGGCCCGCTCGCGGTGTCGCGGGTGGACGACCGCCATCTGCTCGGCGCGCCGATCCGGGAAGCGGTGCGGGCGGCGGGGTTTCCGGAAAGCGACGATCTCAGCGGCGAGCAGCAGGAAGGCTTTTCGAGCTGCGAAGTGACGGTCGACCGGCGAGGGCGGCGAGCCAGCACCGCGCGCGCCTATCTCCGCCCCGCGCTGCGCCGAGCCAATCTCAGCCTGGCCTCGGGCGCGCAGGCGACGCGGATCCTGATCGAAGGGGGGCGCGCCGTCGGCGTCGAATATCGGCAGGACGGGACGCTGCACCAGGCTCGCGCCCGCAAGGAGGTCGTCCTCAGCGGCGGCGCCTATAATTCGCCGCAGCTGCTCATGCATTCGGGGATCGGGCCGGCCGACCACCTGCGCGAACATGGGCTTGCCGTGACGGTCGATTCTCCCGGCGTGGGCGCGAACCTGTCCGAACATCCGATCGTCTACATGAGCTATGCCGCGCGTGACCAAAGCACCTTCCTGTCCGCGCTGCGCTTCGATCGCGCGGCGATGTCGGTACTGCGCTGGGCGGCATTGGGGAGCGGCCCGTTCGCGAGCCAGGTCACCAGCGGGGTCCTGCTGCTGCGCACTCGCCCCGAACTGGAGCGGCCGGACATCCAGCTCGTTTTCCTTCCCGTCCGGCTCGACGCCAAGCTGTGGTTCCCGCTGGTCGGCAAGCCTCAGTCGCATCTCCTTTCGGTGATGGTCATCCAGCTTCATCCGGAAAGCCGGGGGACCGTTCGCCTGCGCTCCGCCGACCCGTTCGACAAGCCGCGGATCGACCTCAACCTGTTGTCGACGCCGGGCGATTTCGCCGACCTGCGCGGCGGCATCGCCGCAGTGCGGCGAATCTTCGCATCGCCGCCGCTCAGCGATCTGGCGGGCGAGGAGATGGCGCCCGGCGCGGCCTGCGCCGACGAGGCATCCCTCGACCGCTTCATCGCCGAGAACCTGCGGATCACCCAGCACCCGGCTGGAACCTGCCGGATGGGCGACGACCCGGACGCCGTGGTCGACAGCGAACTGCGCGTGCGCGGGGTCGAGGGGCTGCGGGTCGTCGACGCGTCGGTGATGCCGACGGTGCCGGGTGCCAACATCAATGCGGCGGTGATCATGATCGCCGAGCGCGCATCCGACCTCATCCGCGGCATCCCGCCGCTCGGCCGGAGCGACTAGATGGACCTGCGCTTTACCGCCGACGAACTGCAGTTTCGCGAGGAGGTGGCGACCTTTCTGCGCAGCGAGGTGCCGGCCCCCATCCGCGAGGCCGTGCGCACCGAGCGGCCGCTGCCGCGCGCCTGGGTGGTGGAGGCGCAGCGCATCCTCAATCGCGCCGGCTATGCCGTGCCCCACTGGCCGGTCGAATGGGGTGGCAGGGACTGGTCCGCGATCAAGCGCGCGATCCTTGCCGAGGAGATCGACCGCGCCTGCGTTCCCAGGCCGCTGCCCTTCAATGTCGCCCTGGTCGGCCCGATCATCGCGGCCTTCGGAAGCGAGGAGCAGAAGCGCCGGTTCCTGCCGGCGATCGCCAATCTCGACATCTGGTTCTGCCAGGGCTTTTCGGAACCGGAGGCGGGATCCGACCTCGCCGCGCTGCAGACCAGCGCGGTCCGCGACGGCGACCATTATCGCGTGAACGGGCACAAGATCTGGACGACCTACGCGCATGAGGCCGACTGGATCTTCTGCCTGGTGCGAACCGCACGCGGCGCGCGCAAGCAGGAGGGGATTTCCTTCCTGCTCGTGGACCTGGCCAGCCCGGGCATCACGGTGCGACCGATCGCCACCATCGACGGCTATCATCACCTCAACGAAGTCCGGTTCGACGACGTCGCGGTACCCGTCGGCAATCTGGTCGGCGAGGAGGGCAGGGGCTGGACCTATGCCAAATATCTGCTCGGGCAGGAGCGTACGTCGATGGGGAATGTCGGCGTCTCCCGCCGCAAGCTCGACCGCGTGCGCACGCTTGCCGGGCAGGCGACCACGGGCAATGGGCGGCTGATCGACGATCCCGCCTTCCTGCGCAGGCTGACCTGGGCGGAGATCGAGCTCAAGGCGCTGGAAATCACGCAAATGCGCGTGGTGGCGGACGCAGATGGCGCAGCCGAGGGACCAGACCCCAGGACATCGATCCTCAAGATGAAGGGAAGCCAATTGCTGCAGGGCGCGGCCGAACTGCTGCTCGACACCCTCGGGCCGGAGGCGCTCACCGCCGGTTTTCCCGGTCCGGGCGGGGACGAGCCGTTCCAGGGCCTCGACGAACGTTCGGCGATCGTCTCCGCCTATCTCAGCGCGCGCAAATTTTCGATCTACGGCGGGGCCAACGAGATCCAGCGCAATATCCTGGCCAAGGCGGTGCTCGGACTGGGACGGGCCGCATGAACTTCGCGCTTGCCGAGGACCAGCGCCTGCTTGCCGACAGCGTCGGCCGCCTGTTCGAGCGCCATGCGGCGGATGCCTCGCGCGACCGATTGGCGCAGTGGGCCGACTATCGCGATCTCGGCCTGCTCGCGCTGCCCTTCGGAGAGGAAGTGGGCGGGCTCGGCGGCGGCGCGGAAGAGGTGGTGCTGGTGATGGAAGCCTATGGCCGCACGCTGGCGACCGCACCCTATCTGCAGTCAGTGCTGCTGGCGGGCCGCCTTCTCGCCGCACTTTCCCATCCGGCAGCGCGCGAACTGCTTGCCGGAGTGATGGCCGGCGAGCGCCGTGCGGCTTTGTGCCTGTACGAGCCGGGCGCACGCTATGACTGGGACATGCCATCGACCCGAGCCGAGCCGGACGGGTCCGGCTGGCGCCTGACCGGGGCGAAATGCGCTGTGCTGGATGCCGACGAGGGCACGATGCTGATCTGCCCCGCGGCGACGGCCGACGGGCTCGGGCTGTTCCTGGTCCCGCCCGATGCGCAGGGCGTGACGCTCGCCGTTCGGCCAACCCCGGATGGTCGCCGTGCGGCCGACGTGCGGCTGGAGGCGGTCAAGCTCCCGGGGGAGGCGGCGATCGGGGACGCGCGTCGCAGTGCCGAATGGCTGGCCGCCGTCATCGATGGGGCCGTGGTCGCCGCCTGCGCCGAGATGGTCGGCGCGATGCAGCGGCTCCTGGACCTGACGGTCGACTATCTCGGGACGCGCCGGCAGTTCGGGGCGCCGCTCGGCAGCTTCCAGGCGCTGCAGCATCGGGCGGCCGACATGCTGGTGGCGCTCGAACAGGCGCGGTCGATCATTTTCTGGGCAGTGTCCGCGCTGGACCGGCCGGCGCCGGAGCGCGCGGCGGCGGTCGCCGCGGCCAAGGCGCTGGTCAATCGATCGGCGCGGCTGATCGGCCAGCAGGCGATCCAGCTCCATGGCGGCATCGGGCTGACCCTGGACTATGCGGCAGGCCGCTATTTCCAGCGGCTCACCGTGCTCGAGGGTCTGTTCGGGGACAGCGATCACCACCTCCGGCAGGTGGAACGGGCGGGCGGCGTTCCGGCCTGACCCCCGCAGGCGTCAGCCGCCCCTGCGCTTGGTCACGACGTCGAGGAACAGGCGCGAGGCGGTGACCGCCGCCGGCCAGGAGGCGTAGAAGGCGAGGTGGAGCAGGGCCTCGCCCATCTCCTCCTCGGTAACGCCGTTGTCGAGGGCGAGGCCGATATGCGCCTCGAGCTGCTGGTGGCGGTTGGCGGCCGTGAGCGCCGCGACCGTCAGCAGCGACCGATCCCGTCTGGAAAGGCCCTCGCGCTCCCAGACTTCGCCATAGAGTATCCGGTCGGTCATTTCGACGAAGCCGGGGGCGATGGCCTTCAGCTCATCGCCCTTGGCCGCGCTCGGACGCTTCATTCCCCGGACTCCGGGCGCTTGTAATGGCCAAGCCCGGGCTTGAACGTCTTCTGGTCGAGGAACTGGGTCATGCCCTGGGCGCGCCCCTTCTCCGGATCGACGAAGGTCGTCTGGTCGCCCTTGGCGGTCAGATATTCGGACGCATGCTCCCAGCTCATCTCGCGCGCATATTTGTAGGCCATGCGCGCCTGGCGGAGCACCGTCGGATTCTTGTCGAGCAGGACCTTCGCGAGCTCGCGGGTCCGCTCCTTGAGCCGAGCCGCCGGCACGGCCTCGTTGACCAGCCCCAGTTCCTTCGCGCGGCGGCCGTCGAACCGTTCGCCGGTCATTACATGATAGAGCGCCTCGCGATCCCCCATCAGCGTCGATATCGCCTTGGAGACGACCCCGCCCGGAATGATGCCCCAGTTGATCTCGGACAGGCCGAACACCGCATCCTCGTCGGCGATGGCGAGGTCGCAGCAGATCAGCGGCGTGAAGGCTCCGCCGAAGCACCAGCCGTTGACCATCGCGATGGTCGGCTTGGCGTAATACATCAGGGTCCGCCACTGCCACGCCCGCGTCTCGCGATAGGCGCGATGGCGCTCGACGTCGGAGACGGAGTCGGTCGCGCGGAAGAAGTCCTTGAGGTCCATGCCCGCGGAAAAGGCCTCGCCGCTGCCGGTCAGCACGATCACTCCGCAGCGGTCGTCGACCTCCAGCGCATCGAGGACCGCGTTCATTTCCCGTGCCAGCGCGACGCTCATCGCATTGCGCTTGTCCGGGCGGTTGAGATGGACCCAGGCGATCCCGTCCTCGAATTCGACCCGCACGTCCTTGCCGCCGGGGACGGCCTTCTGTTCCTGCTTGTCCATCGTTGCTTCCATCTCGTCCTCTACCTGCTCATGGGTGCGCCGGTGCGGTCACCACCAGGGCGTCGAGCGCGACGGCTCCTTCCCCGGCAGCGTGCACCATCAGCGGATTGATGTCGATTTCCAGGATCCCGATCTCGGCCTGCATCGCCGCGCCCAGCTTCACGACGACGTCGGCGACCGCCTCGACGTCGCGAGGCGAGCGGCCGCGGAACGCTCCGAGCAGCCGCGCTCCGCGCAGGGTGCGGATCCGCCGGATCGCGCGATCGCGCGAGACATGGGCCGGCAGCAGCACTGTCGCATCCAGCGCCTCGGTGAGAATGCCGCCGAGGCCGACCAGGATCGACGGGCCCCACTCCGGATGGTGGCGGGCACCGACGATCATCTCCAGGCCGGGAGGCGACATGCTCTCGACGAGAACACCGTCGAGGCTGGTGCCGCCGACATTGGCCATCAACCGCCCCCAGCCGTCGCGCAGGGCGTCCGCATCGGCGAGGTTCAGGACGACGCCGCCGACGTCGCTCTTGTGCGAAAGGCTCGCCGCCTGCGCCTTGAGCACGACGGGAAAGCCGATCCGGTCCGCGATCTCCAGCGCTTCCTCGACAGTGGCAGCGAGCGCGCCGTCCGGTACAGAGACGCCGATCGTCCGCAGGAAGGCCTTGCCTGCATATTCGGCCTTCACCCCCGCCTCGGGCCAGGGCTGGAGGCCGGTGGCGGGCGGCGTGCGGTCGTCCGCATCGCGCAGGGCCTCGGCGTGGCGCGCGACGGCGGCAAAGGCGCGCATCGCCCGCTCGGTCGACCGGAACAGCGGCGTTTCGCTGCCGCGCATGGCGGCCAGGAAATCGGGATCGAGCGGGGATTCGTCGCCGGTGATGGCCATGGCGATCGGCTTGTCGGCGGTCGCGGCGATCGGCACCACCGCTTCGGACTTGGCCCGTTGCTGCGGCGGCGCGCCGCCGGTGAGCGCAAGCAGTACCGCCCCGACCGCCGGCTCGGCAAGCATGGCGGCGGCCGTCGTCCCGTAGATCGATCCGTCGGCATAGCCGATGGTGCCGACGTCGAGCGGATTGTCGACCTCCATCCCGGCGGGCAGCAGACCGGCGAGCCGCGTGCGCGTGGCCTCGGACAGGTCGGCCAGGGCGAGGCCGATGTCCTCGGCGAAATCGAAACCCATGCTGCGGATGGCGCCGGAATTGGTGACAAGCGCCAGCCCGCCCGGCGGCGGGGCAGGGAAGCGGTGGAGGATCGCCACCACGTCGAGCAACTCGTCCATGGTGGCCACGGGCACCACGGCCTCGCTTTCCACCGCGGTCAGCATCAACCCGTGATCGCCCACCATCGCCCCGGTGTGGGACTGGGCGGCGGCCTGGCCGCGGCGGCTTCGCCCGGGATGGAGCAGGACCACCGGCACGCCGGCCGTCCGCGCCCGGCGCGCGGCGGCCAGGAAGGCCGCGGGCCTGCGGATCTGCTCCGCATAGACGGCGATCGCCCTCGCGGCGCCTTCGGCGACGATGAAGTCGATGAGGTCACTCACGGTCGCCACCGCCTCGTTGCCCGTCGCCACCGACAGGGAAACGGAAATGCCGCGGCCCTGCATCGCGGCGCGCATGCCCGACGCCGTCGCGCCGCTCTGCGCCACGATGGCCACCGCACGGCTTCCGACGGCCGGGAGCGGGCGCACCGGTTCGAACGTCAGTGCCGCGCCGGCCGCATAATTGACGTAACCGAGGCAATTGGGCCCGAGCATGGTCATGCCGGCCTCGCGGCAGATGCGGGCGATCTCCTCCTGCTCGTGCCGGCCGTCCTCGCCCGCCTCAGCAAAGCCGGAGGCGAAGACGATCACGCCGCCCACCTTGCGCCTGGCGCAGGCCTTCACCGACGGGCGGATGCCCGCGCGCGGGATGTTGAGGACGACGGCGTCCACGCCCTCCGGCAGGTCGTCGGCGGACGGGATGCAAGACCGGCCGTTGATCTCCGTCCTTGTGGGGCTGATCAGATGCAGCGGTCCTTCGAAGCCGAAGCGGTCGCAATTGGCGAGGATGGCCCCGCCCATGGTGGCCGGATCGGGCGATGCACCGGCGATGGCGATCGAACGCGGGCGGAGCATCCGGGCGAGGGCGCCGGCCGCTCCGTGGCTCGCGCCGTTCCGGGAGTCGCGCAGTTCGGGTTCATGCAGCTGGATCTCACTGGCCGTAGCGCAGCCGGCCTCGTCTTCCGCCAAACCGTCCTCCCCTCGGGACCAACCCGATCGAAGGCCCATGTTGGCGCGTCGGCAGGGGAGGTCCAATGCCGATTGCGCTGCGATACGATAGATTCACGCTATGAGTCGGCCAGACGGGCTTCGATACTTTCCCGCTATCGGGCGTTCCCGGAGAAGGAATTAGACGCCATCGAGCCCCGCACCCTAGGATCGACCGGAAGGACCGGGAGAGAATGGGGATGTACGGACGAGACGATTTGCGGGCGACCCTGCTGCCTGCCCGCACCGCGCCCGCGCCCACGGGTTTCAAGCGGGCAAGCTACGCCCGCTTCTACGAGACGGAGCCGCAGGAGCGCACCGACCTCGGCCGCACCTGGCTGGCGCGCGGCCAGACGATGATCGTCGCCTATAGCGAGGTCGAGGCAGGCGCCTTGTTCGAGCGCGAGGACCAACCGGACGAATATGCCGTCCTGCTTCCCGACGACGAGGGCGAGGTGGAGATCAGCATCGCCGAAGGCACCGAGCGGATGAGTGGGCGGTCGGTTGCCTTCGTACCGTCGGGCGCCAGCCGGATCCTCGTGCGCAAGGGGGGGCGGATCCTGCGCCTGTTCACCACGCGCGCGGCCGATCTGGCGGCGCGCTGCGTCAATGCCGCCGATTATGCGGAGCCCGACCCGAACGTGGCGCCCTTCGAGGCCTGGCCCGACCCGGTCGGAGGCCGGCGGATACGCGTCTATTCGGGCAACGTCCCGCCCGAAAAGGGGCGCTTCGGCCGTCTCTATCGCGGGTCGACGATCATGGTGAATTTCGGGGATGGCCGGGTGGGGCCGCGCGCGCCCGACAACCTGTCGCCGCACCATCATGACGATTTCGAGCAATATTCCATCGTCCTCGACGGCGACTTCATCCACCATCTGCGCTGGCCATGGATCAGCGATTCCACGCAGTGGCTGGAGGACGATCACGCGCGCTGCGGCGCGCCGTCCGTCGCGGTGATCCCGCCGCCGACGACCCATACGTCGCAGGGCATGGCGCCGGGGCTCAACCGGCTGCTCGACGTCTTCTGCCCGCCGCGGCGCGATTTCTCGATGAAGCCGGGCTGGGTGCTGAACGCGGACGATTATCCGATGCCCGAAGTCCGGAGCGAACAGGCGGAGGCGACCCCATGACCGACCGCATAAGCGCGCTCCTCGAGGGGGCGATCGACCTCCACTGCCACAGCGGCCCGTCGGTGATGCCGCGCCGGCTCAACCATGTCGACGCGATCCGCGAGGCGGACGAGGCCGGGCTGCGCGCCATCCTGTTCAAGGACCATTATTATTCGGTGACGCCGACGGTCGCGCTGCTCGAGGAGATCATGAATTTCCGCGTCCGGCTGCTGACCGGCGTGCCGCTCAACAATACGGTGGGCGGGATCAATCCCTATGCGGTGGATCACGGCTTCAAGCTCGGCGCCCGCCTGGTGTGGATGCCGACCTTCTCCGCCGCCAACCACATCCGCCATTCGCATCGCCGCAAATATCTGCCGACCAAGGAGCCGATGATGCCGCCGCGCGCCCTGACGGTGGTCGACGATCTCGGCGAACTCATCGACGACGTGAAGGTGGTGCTGGACCAGATCGCGGCGCAGGATGCGGTGCTGTCCGCCGGCCATCTCCACATCAGCGAGATCTGGCCCCTGTTCACCGAGGCCAAGGCGCGCGGGGTCACGCGGCTGCTGGTGAACCACCCGAGCTTCCTGATCGGAGCGAGCCATGCCGACATGACCGAACTCGCCGGCATGGGCGCCTATCTCGAGCACAGCAGCTGCATGTGGGCCGGCGTCCAGGGCCGGAACTACACCGCCGAGGGGCTCAAGGCGCTGATCGATGCGGGCGGTGTCGCCAACACGATCATCGGGTCGGACCTCGGCCAGGTCGGCAATCCGACGCCGGTCGAAGGCCTAAGATATGTGATCGGGATGCTGATCGACCTCGGCTTCGGCGACGACGACATCAGGGCGATGATCGGCGGCAATGCCGCGAAGCTGATCGGGCTGGACGCGGAGGCCGAGACGGCGCTCGTGGCCTAGCCCAGTCTGGCCTGGCGCCGGCGGGCCTTTCTCACGCCTCCACTCTTGCGGAAAAGAGCCGCCGGCCGTTGTCGTGCAACACGCTCGCTTGCTCCTCGGGATCGAGCAGGGAGGTGGCGGCGATCGCCTGCGCGACCATCTCCTCATAGCCGGTCTTGGTGTTGCCGACGTCCGAGCCCCACATCAGCCGGCCCGGACCGTAGCTGTCGACCATCGCGCGCACGAAGCGGGCGGGATCCACCCCTGCTTCGGCGAAACGGTTGAGGTTGATCTGGGTGAACTTGAAGTGAATGTTGGGGATTTCGATGAGCGCACGATGCTCCGGCCCGATGTCCTGCTCCGCGCCGGGCCTGACGTCCGGCCAGCCGCAATGGTCGAGCGCGATCACGGTGTCGGGAAAGCGTTTCGCCAGCGCGACGATGCGCCCCAGCGCGGCGGGGGAGGCGCGGCCGGGCACGTACATCAGGATCATCGCCAGCCCCAGCGAGGCGGCGACCTCCCAGCTGTCCAGCGCCGCTGCGGAATCGAGCCAGGGGTAACTGCCTTCGCTGTCGGGTGGCCCGAACAGGCGCAGGCCGGTGACATTATGCGCTTCGGCGAGGCTGCGCAGCCTGGCGGGGGTGGCGGGATCGGCCGCATCGAGGATCAGGACCGCCGACACCCGGTCCGGATGCGCGTCGGCTACCGCCACGGTGTAGCTGTTGTCGGTCTTGTAGACGGTATTGTACTGCACCGCCGCGCCGCCGACGACGCCGGTGCGGTCCCACAAGGCGAGCAGATAGTCGTCGTTAATCGGCCGGGTGGCGATCCGTCGCAGGATCGCTTCCTCCCCCTCGCGCGCGCCGGTGACGTCGATCGGATAGCGATCGGTGTCGCTGGTGAAGAAATGGGCATGGGTGTCAAACAGTCTGACTGGCGGGTTCTGCATGGGTTGCTCCGGCTTCCTGCCGACGCGCGGCAAGGCGATTGGCGAGATGCATGGTGACGGCGGGCACGAGGGCGATCGCCGAGAAGACGAAATAGGTGTCCATCCGGTCGAGCCCGGCGCTGAGCAGGAACCCGCCGATCAACGGCCCGATGATCGCGCCGAGGCGGCCGAAGCCGACCACGAAGCCGACCCCGGTGTTGCGGATCGCCGGCGGGTAGATCTGGACGGCGACGAGGAACAGGCCGGTATAGGCGCCGACCACGAAGAAGGTGGTGAGGCCCGACATCGCCAGCAGCGAGATCGGCTCGGGCGGCTGGACTCCGAAAATGACCAGCGTGACCGCCGCCAGCGCGAAGAAGAGGGCGGTGAGGCGGCCCTCACCCACACGGCGCGCGAACACGCCCATGGCGAGGTGGCCCAGCGCCCCGCAGACACCGGTGATCATGCCGCTGGCGGCCGCCAGGGTCGTCGACAGGCCGGCATTGGCGAGGATCGTCGGCTTCCAGTTCAGCAGGAAGTAGCCGACGATCGCATAGGTCAGCGAAGCGGCCCAGACGAGGATCGTCACCTGGCGCATGCCGGGTTGCAGCACGGCCTTCGGGCCTACGGTGGGTTGCGTGCGCCCCTTGGGCCGGGCCGGCAGCGCGGCCAGCGGCTCCAGCCGCATCCGGGCGCGAAGCCGGTTGAGCCGGACGAGATCCTCCGGCCGCCCGCGCTTGGCGAGGAATTCGGGGGATTCGCCGAGGAGGAACAGGCCGAAGATGAAGGTCAGGATGTTGAACGCCGCCGCGGCGACGAAGATCGCGCGCCACCCGGCGAATTCGAGCGCCAGCACCGCGATCACGCTGGCGGTGATCGTCCCCATGGTGAAGCCGACGTGGAGCACGGCGAGCGAGACGTTGCGGACCTTGTCGCTGGTGAATTCCGCCACCGTCGTGTTGAGGCAGACGACCAGGGTTCCCAGTCCCATCCCGGTGATGAAGCGCAGGACGAGCAAGTGGACGAAATGGGTGGAGGCGGCGGTGAGCAGCATCGCCGCGCCGAGCGAGCCGATCGCCGTCAGCATCACCGGCCGCCGTCCGAACCTGTCGGCCAGAGGCGCGATCAGGAAGGCGCCGATGGCAAGGCCCACCGACGAGGCGCCGAAGATGGTGCCGAGGACGGCGGGATCGAGCCCCCATTCCTTCGTCAGCACCGGGGCGGCGAACGCCAGCGAACTGACGTCGAACCCGTCGGCGAGATTGCAGAAGCAGCACAGCGCCACCACCAGATATTGATAGGGACTCATGGCCGCTGGCGACCGATGGCCATTTCCGTCCTGGACTGGTCCCGACACCTGCCTCTCCCGTCGTTCTCGCGCCGTTCGGCGGCTCTGCATGCTTTTTGTGCATATTTAATACTATTCGGCAATATACGATTTTGGCCCTTGCGCCGCCTATAGCGTTTGTCATAAGCAATCATCGTTCGTCATGTCTGCATGAGATGGGCAGGCGAAGAGGAGAGGGATCCCGTGCGCACGGTGAAGTGACGCGATCCCGGAGGCCGCGGAGGCGGCGACTGACACATCACTGGGGGAGCGGAAGATGGATAGGGCTGTACGTGCTTTCTCGCGCAACGCCTCGACCCGGTTGCTGGGAGCGAGTCTGCTGGCGCTGACCGCGCCGTTCGCGGCGCCTGCTTTTGCACAGGATGGCGAGCCGGCCGAAGCGCCTGCGCCGGCGCCTGTGACGGTGGCCACTGCGGCGACCGGCGCAGATGCCGCCAGCAGCGACGCGGGCGAGGTGGTGATCACCGGTTCGCGCCTGGGTTCGGGCTTCACCGCGCCGACGCCGCTAACGGTGATCGGGGAAGCGCAGATCGAGGATCGCGCGCTGACCAGCGTCGCCGAACTCAGTTACGAGATCCCGCAGCTTCGCGTGAACCAGAATATCGGGCGGTCGAGCGAGCCGGTCGGCCAGAATGTCGCGGACCTGCGCGCGCTCGGTGCGGCACGCACCCTGCTGCTGCTCGACGGCCGCCGTCTTGCGGCGACCAGCCCGTTCGGCGGGATCGACACCAACATCTTCCCGCTGTCGCTGATCAATGGCGTGGAGGTCGTCACCGGCGGTGCGTCGGCCGCCTACGGGTCGGACGCCGTCGCCGGCGTGATCAACTTCTCGCTCGACAAGAGGCTCGAGGGGATGAAGGTCGATGCCTCCTACGGCATCTCCGAATATGGCGACTTCGATCGCCCGGTGCTGTCGGCCGCGGCCGGCCATGCCTTCCTCGACGGTCGGCTCCACGTGACGGTCGCCGGCGACTTCTATCGCAACACCGGCCAGACCCGCGCCGCGAGCCGCGGCTGGGGGCGCGGAAGCCCGGTTCTGTTCAACAATCCAGCCTATACGCCGACTAACGGCCAGACGAAGAATTTCATCGGCTACGGCGCCACTTTCTCGCGCATGACCTTCGGCGGCCTGATCTTCGCACCGGTCGGCAGCCCGCTGCACGGCATCCAGTTCGGGACCAACGGCACGCCGGAGCCGTTCAAGTTCGGGCCGAACGTCAACACCACCTGGCAGCTCGGCGGCGACGGCGTTTCGGTCACCGACGAAGGCAACCTCCTGCCGCATATCACGCGCTATTCGGGCTACGGACGAGTCAGCTACGACGTCAGCGGGGATGTCAGCCTGTGGGCCGAAATGCTGTGGTCGCGGGTCGAGGTGCTGTCGGACCTCGCGCCCAATTACGACAATGGCACGCTGACCGTCCGGATCGACAATGCCTTTCTGCCGAACTCGATCCGGCAGATCATGCTCGACAACAATCTCCCCTCCTTCTCGCTCGGCCGCATGAACATGGAGGACGGCTTTTCGGAGAACAACAGCGTCTCCACCGCGCGCCGCTACGCGGTCGGCGCCGAAGGGCGGATCGGCACCTGGGACTGGGATTTGTTCCTCCAGCGGTCGGACAACGACTTCCGGCAGGACAGCGTCAACAACCGGATCCAGTCGCGCTGGCTCGCCGGCGTGGATTCGGTGATCAGCCCGGTCACCGGCCAGCCGGTCTGCCGCATCAATGCCGACGCCGATGCGTCCAACGACAATCCGGCCTGCGTGCCCATCAACCTGTTCGGCCCGGGCGCGATCAGCCAGCAGGCGCTCGACTGGTATCGCGGCACCTCCTTCTACGATTCCGAGATGCGGCAGGACGTGGTCGGACTGAACCTGTCCGGCTCGCCCTTCGCGACCTGGGCGGGGGACGTGTCCGTCGCGGTCGGCGGCGAATATCGCGAGGAGAAGATTTCCAGCGTCTCCGATCCGATCTCGATGATCAGCGGCTGGAGGTCGATCAACCAACAGCCCTTCTCGGGCAAGCTCAACGTCAAGGAAGTCTATGCCGAGGTGGGCGTGCCGCTCGCCAGGGAGACGTCCTTCGCCCATGCGCTCGAACTCAACGGCGCGGTCCGCTACGCCGACTACAGCTCGAGCGGCGGGGTGGTCACCTGGAAGGTCGGCGCCAATTATTCGCCGATCCCCGACCTGCGTTTCCGCGGCACGATCTCGCGCGACATCCGCGCCGCCAACATCAACGAACTCTATTCGGGCCAGAACCAGGTTATCAACACGATCGTCGACCCCCGCGACAATGTCGGCGCGTTCATCACCCAGCTGACCGGCGGCAACCCGGACCTCGATCCGGAAAAGGCCGACACCAAGGCGATCGGCGTCGTCTTCCAGCCCTCCTTCATTCCGGGGCTGAACCTCTCGATCGACTACTACAACATCAAGATCAAGGACGCGATCACGGCGGTCCCGTCGCAGACGATCGTCGACAACTGCCTCCGCCACAACATCCAGAGCTTCTGCACCTTCGTCGAATTCGATTCGAACAACAAGATCAACCGCGTCCTCGCGACGCTGATTAATGCGCAGACGGTGAAGGCGGCCGGCGTCGATTTCGAGGCGGCCTACCGGCGGCCGGTCGAATGGTTTGGCACGGCAGGGTCGATCGGGTCGCGCCTGCTCGTCACCTATGTCGACAAGCTGTCGCTCACCACTTCGGGCGTCACTACCGACTATGTCGGGGACCTCGGCACCGACTATAGCGGCCAGCCGCGCTGGAAGGCGAATTTCGACCTGACCTATGCCGGCGGCCCGCTGCGACTCGGCCTGTTCCTGCGCTATATCGGCGGCGGCAAGCTGCGGTCCTTCTACATTGACGACGTCGATCTGCCGGCCGACCAGAACAATGTGAGCGGCCGGCTCTACACGGATATTTCCGCGGCCTATCGCATCAGCGAGAGCATCGAGCTGTACGGCAAGATCGACAATCTGTTCAGCGTCGATCCGCCGATCATGCCGAACAGCATCGCGCAGCCGACCGTCGCCAATTCGCAGATGTTCGACAAGATCGGTCGCTACTACGTCGCCGGCGTTCGCCTGCGCCTGTGACGATCGGTCGGCGAGGAATGTGCGCAAGCCCCGGACCTGCCGTGCCGAACAGGGGCTCGCGCCGGTGACCTGTCGCGGGGGATAGACCGAGAAGGACGAGAGTGAGCGACCCGGTTTCTCCCCATGCCGTCATCCGGCAGTCGCCGATGAGCGCCTATCAATATGCGATAGTCGCCCTGTGCATGCTCATCTATGCATCGGACGGGCTCGACGTCGTCGCGCTCTCCTATGCCGCGCCGGCCCTGATGCGGGAATGGGATATCTCGGCGGGGACCTTCGGCCTCGCCTATACGGCGACGCCGGTCGGGATCGCGATCGGATCCATCTTCATCTCGCCGGTCGCCGACCAGTTCGGCCGGCGAACGCTTACCCTGTGGCTGCTGGGCCTTCTCGTCGCCTTGCTGTTCCTGACCGCGGTCAGCCAGTCGCTGCCGGTGCTGATCGCCCTGCGATTCCTGACCGGCCTCTGCCTCGGCCCGCTGGTCGTGTGCCTCAACGTGACCGTCTCCGAGTTCAGCAACGAACAGCGGTCCAACCTCCTCATTGGACTGCTGCACACCGGCTATTCGGTGGGCGGCATGATCTGCGGCGCGCTTGCCGCCCTGGTGCTGGAGCCGCTCGGCTGGCGCTCGATCTTCTTCGCCGCGGGCATCCTCAGCGTCATCAGCTTCCTCCTCGGCGTCGTAATCCTGGCGGAATCGCCCAGCTATCTCGTGGCCCGGCGGCCGCCCGGCGCGCTCGACCGGCTGAACGCCCTGTTCCGGCGGATGAACCTGCCGGCGTTCGACACGCTGCCGCCGGCGCCCGCCGTCCAGGGACGCCAGCGCGGCAGCCTGTTCGCCATTCCGCGCGGCCTGTGGTTCGCGACCGCGATCCTGTGTCTCGCCGGATTTGTCTTCACCGTCAGCGGCGGCTTCATGGCGAGCTGGCGACCCAAGCTGCTCGATTCGGCCGGCATGGACATGACGTGGAACGGTGTTGCGGGCATCACCACCTACGGCGCCGGCGTCGTGTCCCACGCCATCGTCGGCGCCCTGGCGCGGCGGGTGGGCGAGGGGAGGATCGCGATCATCTTCCTCGCCGGAATGGCCGGCGCCTTCACCCTGCTCGGAGTCGTGCCCGACGGCGCGATCCTGCCGCTCACCATCGCCTCCACCCTTTGCGGCTTCTTCAACGTCGGCGCGTTCACCGCGCTCGTCCTCGTCACCCTGAACTTCTACGAGCCTTCGGTCCGCAACGCCGGACTCGGGATCATGATGGGCTGCTCGCGCGTGGGCGGCATCCTCGGCCCGCTCGCCGGCGGCCTCGTCATTGGCGCCGGTCTGGACCGCTTCTGGGTTCTGCTGATATTCGCTTCGGTCCTGATCATCCCGATCGCGGCCGCGGCGTTCGCGCGCCTGCGCCCGGTGGGTCGGGAGACGCCCGCCCACGCATGACCTTCGGAGCACAGTATGAGAATCGTCCTGTCCCTTTGCCTCGTCCTCCTGTCTTCGCCGGCGCTCGCGCAGACGCCGCGGCCGGGCCTTGACCATGCGAGCGCGGCCAAGATCCGCGACACCTGTCTCGCATGGGCACGCGCGAACGGGCGCAGCTTCGCGATCGCGGTCATGGATAACCGCGGCATGCCGGTGACATTCGACCATATGGACGGGGCGTCGGCGGCGGTGGGCGAGATCGCCCGGTGGAAGGCCGACTCCGCAGCACGCTTCGGCCGGGCAACGGCCGAACTCGGCGCCCGAAATCCGCCCGCCAACATGCCGCACGTCGCGACCATCGGCGGCGGAGTTCCGATCTACTCCGCCGACGGCGTGCTGCTGGGCGGCGTCGGCACCTCCGGCGGCTCGCCCGACGAGGATGCGGCCTGCGGCGCCGCCGGGATCGAGGCCGCCGGTCTCAGGACGTCGAAATGATCAATAAGCGTCGATTTCCCTGAGCGCCTCGGCCGCGAGGCTCCAGCTTTCGACGCCGCCGGCGACGCCGATGTAGAGCGTGGTCTGGAGCAGGACCTCGCGGATATCCTCCTTCGTCGCGCCGTTCGCGACCGCGCATTTGACCAGCCGCTTGAGCGGGATGTGGCGGTTGAGCGCGGCGCAGATGGCCATGGTGATCAGGCTGCGCTCGCGCAATGTGAGACCGGGCCTCGTCCAGGTCTCGCCGAAGCAGGCGGAGGTGACGTAATTCTCCAGCGGCTCATGGAAGTCGTCGGTCTGTTCCATGCGCTGCACGCTGGCGTCGCCGAACAATTTGCGCCGCATTTCGCGGCCGGCCTGGAATGCGGGATCATCGGTCTTGAGCGCCATCTTCTGTCCTTCGCTTGAGGTGTGACGGGATTCGCACTGCGCGGGCGGGGAGACGGCTGCGTCTCAATTCCACAGCCGGTCGGACGCCAGGGCGGCGCCTTCCACCAGCGCCGAGAGCTTGGCCCACTGCACTTCGGGATGAACCCGGGCCATGTTCCAGCCCTGGGAGAAGCCGCAGTCGGTTCCGGCGATCACATTCTCGCGGCCGACGACGCCGGCGTAATTTTCGATGCGCCAAGCGACGAGTTCGGGATGCTCCACGACATTGGTCTGGTGGCTGATGACGCCGGGGATGAGAATCTTGCCGTCGGGCAGCTTCACGTCCTTCCACACCATCCACTCATGCTCGTGTCGCGGATTGGCTCCTTCGATCACATAGGCCTGCGCCTTGATCTTGAGGATGATGTCGATCACCTCGCGCAGCGGCACGTCGGTGGTGTGGGGCGTGTTCATGCTGCCCCAGCACATGTGATAGCGAACCCTGTCTTCCGGGATTCCGCGCAGCGCGTGATTATAGGCCTCCACCTGCATTTCCGAGGCACGGCGCAGGTCTTCGGGCGTGGGATTGGGATTGCCGGGCAGGACCTGGTTGCGGGCCGGCAGGCCGAGATCGAGCTGGACGACGAAGCCGGCATCCACGATCGCCTTATATTCCTCGTGCATCGCGTCGGCGAGCGCATAGAGATAGGCGGATTCGGTCTCGTAGACGGCGCCGGCATCGGCATCCTCGCGGGCCGGTGTGGCGGAAGGCATGAAGGCTTCTACGAACGGCTTTCCTTCCAGCGCCGCCTTGTAGTTGGAAAGGTCGCGCTGCAACGCATCATGCCCGACATAGGTGATCGGCGCGACGACCCGGCAGCGGGGGAGCGGCATCGCCGCCGCCTTCTCCACCCGTTCGGCATCGAGCTCCGGCGGCATCCACATCGTCTTGTACATGTTGTTGTACTGCTTCATGAAGCCGGGGAATTCCTCGCTCAGCCGGGCATAATAAGGCCCGCGCTCCCCGGGCGGGACGCGGTCCAGCCCGCCCAGCCTTTCGACCACATAATTGTGGAAGCTGGGCTTGGAGATTTCGCCGTCGCTCGGAATGTCGATCCCGATCTCGGCCTGGCGCGCGACGACATCGGCCACGCCTTTCGCGACCGCGGCCTGGAACGCCTCTTCGTCCACCGGCTCGCCCAGCACCTTGCTCATCATTCCTTCGAGCACGTCTACGGGCCGGATGAGGCTGCCGACATGGGTGGTGAGTATCCGGTCGGTGCTGCGTTTCACATCGTCTCTCCTGTCGTTGGGCGGCGGCGCGAGCACCCCGCGGGTCGATGGCGACCCGAGGTCCGGACCTGCCCTGGAATGAAAGCTTGGCTTGCGGCGATAATGCTGCCATGTTGAATGGCGTTTGTAAATGGCAACTACCGACGGGCCGCTCCAGGGGCCTGCCGGCGGTGCCGGACGGGAGAGGTGCGTGTTCCATTCCGCCCGGCCGCAACCCCGCGGGGAGCGCGGCGCGAAAGACATTGCCTGGCAGCCTGACGGCGTCATGCTGCATGTCATGCCCGGAAGCCGGTCGCCGCATGCGCGGGGCGTCGGGCAGGCCGAACAGGTGGAGGACAGGCAATGAAGAGACCAGCGGGCGGACGGGGCAAGGAACTGGCGGCGGTGGCGCCGCTGCTCAACGAACTGACGCAGGAGATACTCTACGATCGGGTGTGGGAGCGCCAGCAGCTGTCGCCGCGGGACCGCAGCCTGATCACCATCACCTGCCTGATCGCGCTGGGCCGCGACCAGACCGAGGGGCATATCGAGTTCGGTCTCGACAACGGCCTGACGGTCGAGGAGCTCGGCGAGGCCATCGCCCACATCGCCTTCTACGCCGGCTGGCCGGCCGCGGTCAGCGCAGCGCGCAAGCTGCTCTCGGTCGTCGAAGCGCGCAAGAAGTAGCGGCATCGCCGCAGGGAAGGGAGGTCCATGGACGTACGTGCAACACCGCCGGAAGGCACCGGCCCGGTCGAAATCGAGACCTTCCTCGATACGGTCTCCTTTTCCTCCTTCCACCTGCGCGTGATGCTGATCGGTGCCTTGACGATGCTCGTCGACGGCTTCGATCTCGGTGTGCTCAGCTGGGTGCTGCCCAAGGTTTCCGATCATTTCGGAGTCAGCCGGACGTCGCTGACCTGGGTGCTGTCGACCCAGCAGGTGGGAATGGTGCTGGGCGCCTATTTCATCGCGCCGATCGCCGACCAGATCGGCCGCAAGCGGCTGGTGCAATTCTGCCTGGTGGCGGTGTCGGCGAGCTGCTTCGTGACCATCTTCGCGACCAGCATCGTCGCGCTTGCCGCCTGCCGCCTCGTCACCGGCGCCTTCGCCAGCGCGGTGATCGCCAATATGGTGGCGCTCTCATCCGAACTGGCCCCCGCGCGCCAGCGCTCCACGGTGGTGACGATCGTGCTGGCCGGCTCGATGTTCGGCGCGATCCTGGGATCGGCGATGCAGGCCTTCCTGCTCGAACCGTTCGGCTGGCAGGTCGCCTTTTGGATCGGCGCCGCCATGCCGCTGCTGCTGTTGCCGGTGATGATGCTGTTCCTTCCGGAGTCGCCCAAATTCCTCGCGGCGCGCGATCCGGGCGATCCGCGGCTGCGCCGGATCGTGGCGGCGCTGGCGCCCGCGGGGGCATCGGTGGAAATCGCGCCGGCGCCGGCGCGCGCGGGGCGCGGCAGCAGCGCCGCCCTGGTGCGGGAGCTGTTCGCGCCCGGCCTTGCCGGCCCGACCATCCTCCTGTGGCTGGCCTTCGTCAGCTCCTTCGGGTTCATCAGCGCCGCGCTGTGGAAGACGACGGTGTTCCACGACCTGATCGGGCTCGAATGGGGCCAGGTCGGGATCACGACCGCGATGGGGACGGCGTTCGGCGCCGTCGGCATGGTGACGATCGGCCTGATGATCGATCGTTTCGGATTCCGGGCGATCGTGCCGACCTATTATATCGTCGCGTCGATGGCGGCGATCGGCATGGCCCTGTTCGCTCCGGGCTGGGGCATGTATGTCGCACTCGCGATCAACGCGACCGCCCAGCATGCGGCGCATGCCGGGCTCGCCTCGATCGCCTCGACCATCTATCCGACCCGCAACCGCGCGACGGGCGTCGGCTGGGCCTATGGCGCCGGCCGCACCGCCTCGATCGTCGGCCCGCTCTACGGCGCGCTCGCGCTCGAGCATCAGTGGGGGGCGCTCGGCTACTTCTTTCTGCTCGCCCTTCCGCTCGCTTCCGCGGGGATCGTCATCTGGATCCTGCTGACGGTGAAGCCGATCGCGGCCGCATCGCGTGGCGCGGCGCACTGACCGGGGCGCGCGGAAAGGTCAGACGCGCTGGACGCCGGCGCGGCGATATTCGCGGGAGAATTCCTCGACGTCGAGGTCGGACGAGTCCGGGCCGGGCCCCCGGTCGGCGTCGCGGAGGCGGGTCAGATAGCTGCGCAGCGCCGCCTGCTCGTCGGCGCTGAGCGGCTGCAGGAACTCCCGCTCCAGCGCCTGCGCGCTCTTCTGGCACTGATCGAGCACCGCCTGGCCTTCGCGCGTCAGGGTGAGTTCGAGCAGGCGCTTGTTGGTCCGGCTCGTCTGCCGGCCGATCAGCTTCTTGGATTCCAGGATCGCGATCTGCTTGATCATCGTCTGCGGCTTCACGTCGTACAGCCGCGCAAGCTCCGCCGACGAAACGCCGGGGCGCGTGGAGATGGTGGTCATGATCCGGAACTGGACGGCGGTGATGCCGAGCGGCTGGAACAGCGCCTCCAGCCGCACATAGGCCTTGTACTGCACCTGCTTGACCAGATGCAGGATCGAGGCGGTGCTGACTTGTGACCTGGTGCGAGCGGCCTTTGCCATCTGTCCTTAGTGTCCGATCAATCCGGGCGTGTCCACCGCCTTGCCGCCCCTCTCGCAGCGCGGGGCTCCGCGCCGGGAATCCGCGACCTCAGAGACCGCCCTTCAGGCGCCGTGTCGCGATGGCGGCGCCCTCGCTCATGGCCTTGAGCTTGGCCCAGACCACTTCTTCATGGCCGACGCGCGATCCGATGCCGCAGTCGGTGCTGGCCTGGACATTCTCCATGCCCACCAGCTTCGCATAGTTGCACAG